>VFQT010000301.1_pt1 | contig 76797 bp, 88 predicted proteins | sample 3512381 | NCBI WGS metagenome assembly VFQT01 (sample SAMN10412376, study PRJNA504923) | tailings metagenome | isolation source: Relicate 2 Philex TSF3 active mining site | place: Philippines: Tuba, Benguet | collected 2017-08-29
GGACGCGCGTATACCGACGCCCACGACCCTTGGGCCATGCCAGCGACGGACACCGGATTCCGCGATCTGAAGTCCGCCGCGACGTCCCACCGCGGTGACCGCATCTTCAACCGCACCGTCACCGCCGCAGCCTTCACGGCACTCGCTGTCCTGGCGGGCATCGCCGTGTTCCTCGGCCTGCAGACGATCCCCGCCTTCCAGTCGCAGGGAATCTCGTTCCTGACGACCACCGCCTGGGACATCAACACCGACCCGCCGACGGCCGGTATCTGGGGCATGCTCTACGGCTCGATCCTGCTCGCGGTTGTCGGCCTGGTCATCGCGGTGCCGACGTCGCTGCTGCTGAGCATCTTCATGGTCTTCCTGGCGCCGAGGAAGCTCGCGACGGCGCTGACCAACCTGATCGATCTCATGGCCGCGATCCCGTCGGTCATCCTCGGCCTGTGGGCGTTCTACATCCTCAATCCCACGGCCGATGAGTGGCAGCGGCTGCTCAACCAGTACCTCGGCTGGATCCCGATCTTCCAGAACACAAGCGGCAACTTCCTCGGCACGCCCTTCATCGCCGGATTCGTCCTGGCCATCATGATGATCCCGATCATCACGTCGGTGTCGCGCGAGGTGCTGGCACGGACGCCACCGGATCTCATCAACGCCTCCGAGGCGCTGGGCTCCTCGCTCACGACGATGCTGCGGTACGTCGCGCTGCCCTACGGCCGTGGAGGCATCGTCGGAGGAGTCATGCTCGGCCTCGGGCGGGCCCTCGGAGAGACCATCGCCGTCTTCTTCGTCCTGAAGATCGTCTTCGAGGTGAACTGGTACCAGATCATCGAGTCCGGGGGCGGCTCCGTCGCCACGCTGATCGTGTCGCGCTTCGGCGAGGTCTCGGGCGAGTTCGAGCTGAGCCTGCTGCTCGCTGCCGGCTTCTTCCTCTTCGTCATGACGCTCGTCGTCAATGTCATCGCCAATCTCATCGTCGCCCGCACCGGAAGGCTCCAGAAGTGACGACCACCTTCGACGCCGAGACGCTGCCGGAGCTGCAGCAGCAGCGGATCCAGCGTCCCTGGCGGCGGAAGACGCCGGTCTTCACGTGGTCTGTCGTGCTTGCCACCGTGATCCCCCTGGTCATCGTCGCTGCCATCTACTGGGGCACGGACATCCCGGGTGCGCTCGTCATGACGGTCATCTACCTGCCGCTGCAGCTCATCTCGTCGGGCATCGCCGCCCTCGCGACCCGGGGCCGGCGAGGAATCCTCGACTCCGTCATCATCGTGAACGCGATCGGCGCGACACTCTTCAGCCTGATCATCCTCGTCTCGGTGATCGGCTCCCTGTTCGTGCGGGGGATCTCCGCGATCAGCGCGCACTTCATCTACCAGAACAACGTGTATGTGAGCCCGAGCACGCCCCTGGAGTACGGCGGCATCGGGCATGCGATCCTCGGCACCGTCCTGATCGTCGCGATCTCGGTGCTCATCGCGGTGCCGATCGGCATCGCCACAGCCGTGTACATCACCGAGGTGCGCGGACGCGCCGTTCCATACGTGCGGTTCTTCGTCCAGGCCATGTCGGGCGTTCCCTCCGTGGTCGCCGGCCTGTTCATCCTCACGATCATCGTCGCGACGGGAGCGTTCCAGCAGGGGGCCTTCGCGGGCGGTCTCGCCTACGCGATCCTCATGCTGCCGACCGTCGCGCGCACAGCCGAGGAGGTGCTCAAGCTCGTGCCTGAGGACCTCCGGACGGGAGCGCTGGCCCTGGGCTCGACCCGTGCCCGGACGGTCTTCCGCGTGGTGCTGCCGGCCGCCCGCACGGGCATCATCACCGCCATCATCCTGGGCATTGCCCGGGTCATCGGGGAGACGGCACCGCTGCTGCTCGCTTCCGGCTACGCGGACGCGACGAACGTCAACCCGTTCGGCGGGCCCATCGCAGCGATTCCCACCTACATCTTCAACAACGTGGCCCTGCCGTACCCCGATGCCGTGGCACGTGCCTGGGCCTCGGCGCTCGTGCTCATCGTGCTCGTCGCGATCCTGTTCGTCGTCGCGCGGATCGTCGGCCGAGGCCGACTCAGCAGCAAGTAGAGGGAAGGAACGACCATGTCTACAGCCGAATACGAGGACACAGTGATGGTTCAGGAACTCGAGGCACAGGTGAGCACGGCCACCGAGACCGAGGTCGAGATGGCCACGCGCGATCTCAGTGTGTGGTTCGGCAAGCGCAAGGTCCTCGAGGGCGTGAACATCGACTTCCCGAAGCGCTCCGTCACTGCGCTCATCGGGCCCTCCGGCTGCGGCAAGTCGACCTTCATCCGGACCCTCAACCGCCTTCATGAGCTGATCCCGGGTGCGGCCCTGGCCGGATCGGTCTTCTACGAGGGCAAGGACATCTACGACCGCGATGTGGACCCCGTGCACATCCGGCTGAAGATCGGCATGGTCTTCCAGAAGCCGAACCCCTTCCCGTCGATGACCATCCGAGGCAATGTGCTCTCGGGCCTGAAGCTGTCGGGCATGAAGCGCAGCAACCACGACGACATCGTCGAGGAGACCCTGACGGCTGCGGGCCTGTGGACCGAGGTGAAGGACCGGCTGGGGGCTGCTGCGGGCGAGCTCTCCGGCGGCCAGGCCCAGCGACTGGTCATCGCCCGCGCGCTGGCCGTCCAGCCGCATGTGCTGCTGATGGACGAGCCGTGCTCGGCTCTCGACCCGGCATCGACGCTGAAGATCGAGGAGACGATCCGCGCGCTGTCCAAGGACGTCACCATCATCATCGTCACGCACAACATGCAGCAGGCCGTTCGCGTCTCCGACTACACCGCCTTCTTCCTGGCTGCCGAGAACGAGCCCGGTCACGTGGTCGAGCAGGGACTGACGACCGAGATCTTCGGCAATCCCCAGGATCAGCGCACCCTCGACTACGTCAACGGCCGCTTCGGCTAACCGCATGTTCACCGGTACACGCACTGTTCACCTGGACCACGTCGCAATGCAACCGTGCGAGCACCGGCAGGACAACCGCGACTCCTACGTTCGACGCGTAGCACTCCACTGACACAAGGAGAATCACGTGCGTCGCACCCTCGCCATCCTCGCCTCCACCGCCGTGGCCGTGTCCACGGTCGCACTGGCGGCACCCGCCATGGCCGAGAGCAAGATCCCGGCCGGTGGCGCCTCGTTCCCGTACGTCTTCATCTCGCAGTGCGCGGCCGACTTCAACGCCTCGCAGAGCAACTTCAGCGTCACCTACACCTCGACCGGGTCCGGCACCGGCAAGGGCAACTTCGCCAAGGGCACCTTCGTGACGGCGATGACCGACAGCAAGTACTCCTCGGGCGAGCCGACCTGGGGCTGGGAGTACATCCCGGCGATCGGCGGCGCCATCACCGTGCCGATCAACCTGAAGAACGCGACCACCGGACGCACCCTCGGCTCCTCGATCCAGCTGAAGCAGACCACGCTCGCCAAGATCTTCGGCGGTGCCATCACCACGTGGAACCACCCCGAGATCAAGAAGGACAACGCCCGCATCGCGAGCGCGCTGCCCGCCACGCCGATCACCATCTCCTACCGCTCGGACTCCTCGGGCACGACGAACAACTTCCTGCAGTACCTGAACGCCTGGGCACCGACGATCTTCTCCAAGGTCCAGGACGACATGGGCACGGCCTTCCCGGGCGGCAAGCCCCCGGCCAACTCCGTCGCCGGCAAGGGCAACTCCGGCGTCATGGCCAACGTGCTCGCCAAGGAGGGCACGATCGGCTACGTCGACCTCGGCGACGCCAAGGGCTACCCCTCGGCACGCATCCAGAACGCCAACGGCGAGTTCGTCGCTCCGTCCTCGGCCTCCGCGGCCAAGAACCTGGCGAACCAGACGAACGTCGGCGCTGACGGTCTCGTGGCACTGGACTACAAGGTCAAGGTCGCGGGCGCCTACCCGATGGCGATCTTCAGCTACGCCCTCGCCCGCACCGACGGCAAGGGCCCGGACGGACTCGGCGTACGCCAGTTCTGGGACTACACGCTCGCCAAGTGCGGCCCGTCCCGCGCCGCGGCGCTGGGCTACGTGCCGGTCGCGGGCAAGGTGCTCGCCAAGGCCCGTGAGTTCGTCCAGAAGATCAAGTAGGCGACTCGCACGACCTGCACGACCTGCACGACCTGCACGACCTGAGCGAACGAAGGGTGAGGACGATGTCTCGGCTGTCACACGCGACCCGAGGCGTCGTCCTCACCTCGTTCCTGGGGGTGTCGGCGCTCGCCGTCACGGCCTGCACGCCGCCCATGCCGCCGGACGTCCTCGCGGCGCTCGCCGAGTCGCAGATCGTCTGCGAGCCCGGCGAAGTCCAGGTCGCCGTTCCCGACGCCTTCACCGGCGCGATGTCCGCGGTCGGCATGGCGCTCAGCGGTGTGTGCCCCGACACCACCGTCCTGGAGGTGCCTGCAGGGGATCCGGCTCCCGTCGCCCTCGTCGACCGCACACCCGACCAGGCGGCGATCGACGCCTTCGCGGCGACCAGCTGCCCGTCAGGCACCCCTGTGGTCGTGCCGGTCTTCGCCTACCCCGTGTCCCTCGCGTACAACGTCATCGGCCTCGAGGGTGTCGTCATGACGCCCCAGATCGTCGCGGGAATCCTGAACGGCACCATCACCTCGTGGGAGGACCCGCTCATCCTCGAGGCGAACCCCGGCTTCGACTTCACGCTGCTTCCCGAGCTCGCACTCATGGACGTGGAAGGCCCCTCCGGCTCCGTCCAGGCGCTCACCACCTGGCTTGCCGCGGAGGCCCCGCAGGAGTGGACGGCAGGCACCGTGGACGTCCTCGAGGGCGGGCAGAAGTTCCCGACCTCGATGGACCTCATCGCCGAGCTCACGCTCGTGGAGAGCGCCATCTCGGTGATGCCGGTGTTCCAGTCCTTCGCGAACGTGATCCCCACCGCGAACCTGCCGGTGACGCTGGAGGACGGCAGTGAGCTCGTCGTGACGGCCGACGACGTCCAGCTGTACAAGGTGGGCTCGGGTGCCATGGAGATCACGACGGACGCCGAGACCGGAAGCATGTTCGCCAGCCCGGCGGTGGGCGGTGTCCCGGTCGAGGGCAACTTCGACGTCGCTGCGTCGAAGATCGTGCTCGCCGAGGGCCAGCCCCTCGTCGGCTGGCCGGTCAACGGGGTGGCGCACCTGCTCACGTGCGACTCCCCGGACGAGCCGGGGGCGCGCGCCTTCAGCCAGTACGCCCTCCGTCTCGCGGGACAGGGTGCCCTCGAGACCTTCGGTGTGACCCCGCTGCCCGAGCCGATCCGCGTGCAGACCTTCGGGCCGCTGAAGGTCACCGTCCCGGGTGCCGACGGCGAGCTGCCGGCGGACCAGGTGCCCGCGGGCGAGGATCCTCAGGATCCGGCCGTGGACGAGCAGATCGTCGACACCGAGATCGACGAGGGGCTCACACCGCAGGAGGCCGAGAGCGCCGTCGCCGAGTAGGCCCTCGGGCTCGCCTAGATGAAGAGCAGCTGGGCGCCGTCGGTCATCTCGATGAAGTCGCTGGCGTTGAGGATGCCGTCGACCCCCTCCCAGAGGTCCGCCTCGGTGAGGTGATTCATGTCGGCGCTCAGTCGGCAGGCCCACAGGCGCGCACCGGACGCCTTGATCAGGTCGAGGAACTCCGGCACGTCGGGGATGTCCAGCTCCTCCAGCGACCTGTGCATCATGTGGGTGGCCATGGTCGTCATGCCGGGCAGGGGAGCCAGGGCCGCGGGGATGTGCGCCGCGGGGTTGCCGACCGGGGAGAACTTCAGGTGCTCCATGCGGCCCTTGGTGATGATGTCGAATCCCCAGAACGTGAAGAACAGGTCGACCTCGACCCCCTCTCCGAGGGCGGCGTTGCCGAGGATCAGGCCCGGGTACGCCATGTCGAGGCTGCCCTTGGACACGATGATGGCGAGCCTGCGTCCGGTGGCGACCTCGTCATCGAAGGTCGGGACGATCATGTCAGCGGTGGTGGTCATGTCGGACTCCTCTCAGACGCAGCCGGCCGGCTTGGGCAGACCGGCGATGTAGGCCATCTTCTTGGCCGGCTTCTTCGGGAACAGCTGGAACAGCTTCTTCGTGTCGACGCCGCCGGCGGTCGACACGCGCCTGATCGTGGGAGTGGCACCCTGCGACCGGTAGTCGTCTCGCAGGAAGCGGATCACCTGCCAGTGCTCGTCGGTCATCTCGACTCCGATGGCCTGGGCGAGGGCAGCCCCCGTTGCTTCGTCCCATTCGTCGTACACGGTCATGAAGCCCTCGTCGTCGACGCTGACATCGTGGCCGTTGATCATCGTGGTGGGCATGTCTGTCTCCTTGCTGTGAGTGGGGTGCAGGTCCAGTGGCCGGTCGGTCGTAGGAGGGATCCCGGAGTGCGGCCGACTAGGTGCCGGCGCCGACGAGATCGGTGCGCTTGCCCCGCGTCGACATCAGCGGGGGCAGGCCCATCGGCCGACCGGGGATCAGGATGTTCCAGTACATCCAGCGAAAGGCGAGCTTGCCCATGTGGTTCAGGTGGGTGCTCTTGAGCAGGCTCATCGGGCCGATGCCGCCCACGGGGTACTTGCCCGGGAGCGGCTCCCAGTCGTAGTTGAAGTCGATCAGCATCGCCTTGCGGTCACCGGTCTCGATGAAGCAGTTGGCGTGACCGTCGAAGCGATGGGTCATCTCGTGGCCGGAGACGTACTGCCGGAAGTTCTCGACGAAGACGTCGATCTCGAAGTGCGCCACTGAACCGGCCTTGGACGCGGGGATGTCGTTGGCGTCACCCAGCGCGAAGATGTTGCTGTACGCCCTGCTCTGCTGCGTGAACTTGTCGACCGGCACGAGGTTGAGCTCATTGCCCAGGCCCGAACGCGAGACGTAGTCGGCTCCCATGTTCAGGGGCACGGTGACGAGCAGGTCGAAGGGCACTTCCCGCTCGTCGTAGGACACGAGTGACCGGCGCTCGTTGTCGACCTCCATCAGCATGAAGTCCGGTTCGACGGCGATGCCCTTCTCCTCGAGGGTGTCACCGAAGGCCTGCGCGGCCACGGGCTTGGTGAACGCGCCGGGCAATGGCGTCACGAAGGTCATCTCGACCTTGTCGCGCATGCCCTTCTCCCGGAAGTAGGAGTCGGCCAGGAAGGCGAACTCCAGCGGCGCGACGGGGCACTTGATGGGCATGTCGACGATGTTGATGACGAGACGTCCGCCCGGCCAGGTGGCCAGCTTCTGGGCAAGCGCCACCGAGCCGTCGTACGTGTAGAACTCGTGCACGCTGTCCCGCCACTGCTCCCCGAGCATGCCCTCGGTCTGGTCCGGTCGTGGCGAGACGCCGGTGGCGATGATGAGGACGTCGTAGTCCAGGCGTCGCCCGTCGGCGAGCAGCACGTGGTCGTCGTCGGCCATGACGCGGTCGATCTCCCCGTAGACCAGGGCGACGCCCCTGCGCAGGCTTCTGCGCCGGCTTCGGGTGAGCTGGGCGGGGGAGTAGGTGCCGAACGGGACGAACAGGTAGCCGGGCTGGTAGCGGTGGTGGTCGTCGGCATCGACGACGGTGATGGTCCAGTCGGCCGCCGGGAGCGTCCGGCGCAGCTTGTTGGCGGTGATCGTTCCGGCGGTCCCGCCGCCGAGGATCAGCAGGTTCCTCATGTCTCGATGGTTCCACCGGGCGGGCGCTCCCCGGTGGGGCCGAAGGACGTGACGTCGCATGACGAAGGTCCCCTGGAGGGCCGTGCCTCGGGGGGACCTTCGGGGGCGGGACGGGTGCTGCCGCGGGGCAGCGGGGGTCAGGCCGTGGGTCGGGCTAGGCGCTCATCTGGTCGGCCAGGGGAGCGAGCCGCTCGTGCATCTCGCGGTACTCCAGAGCCTCGTCGATGAAGGGGGTGTCGAAGTGGGCACCGCAGGTGCACTCGAGGACGAAGCGGCACTGGGCGTAGCTGAAGCCCGAGGTGACCTCGTGGGCCTCCTCGTGCAGGGGCGGATGCAGCTCGGTCAGGTGCCGGTCGCGCCGGAGGAAGGGGAGGTTCACCGCGCGCTGCTGTCGCTGTGGCCCGATCCCTGCTCCGAGGTGACCAGCAGGTCGAGAAGGTGGCGCTCCCGACGGAAGGGGAAGGGAAGGTTCATGGGGCACCTGCTCTCGTGTGCGGGGGCCCCGGATTGAGGCCTCGTGCGGGTACGCCGCAGCAGCGGCGCGGAGAGCAGGCTAGCACGTTCAGGCAATATTGGGTACATCCTTCGTTCGGATGTCGTTCACCTGCCGTTCACCTTTGGCCGGATGGCCCGAGCGGCCGGATGGCCGGAGCGGCCCGGGCGGCCCGAGCGGGGGAATCCCCGGATGGCTCAGTGGCCGAGGGTCCGGAAGCGGTCCCAGGACTCCCGGATCTCCCGCTCGGCCTCCGCGCGGCCCACCCACGTGGCCCCCTCGACGCTCTTCCCGGGCTCGAGGTCCTTGTAGACCTCGAAGAAGTGCTGGATCTCCAGGCGGTCGAACTCCCCCACGTGGTGGATGTCGCGCAGGTGCTCCAGCCGGGGATCGCCGGCGGGCACGCAGAGCACCTTGTCGTCGCCGCCCGCCTCGTCCGTCATGCGGAACATGCCGACGGCGCGGCAGGAGATGAGCACCCCCGGGAAGGTGGGCTCCTGCACGAGCACGAGGGCGTCGAGGGGGTCGCCGTCGAGGCCGAGGGAGTCGTCGATGAACCCGTAGTCGTGGGGGTACCGGGTCGACGTGAACAGCATGCGGTCCAGGCGGATCCGGCCCGTGCCGTGGTCCATCTCGTACTTGTTCCGGCTGCCGCCCGGAATCTCGATCGTGACGTCGAAGACGAGCGGCTCCATGGCTTCCTCCCGGATCCGACGCGCCGGTCGGCCGCGCCGTGGTTGTCCTAGTGTTCCGTACGGCGGGGGCACGTTCGCCGGGTGTCCGGGGAGGGCCGGGTATCCGGGGAGGGAGGAGGGCCGATGCGGGCAGGCGCCAGCGCTCGTGCGAGGGCCGCCTTCTCGTCGGCGGTCGTCGTGCTCGGACTGCTCGGCGCCGGCCTGGCATCGAGTGCGCCCGCGGTCGCTGCCGAGGGTCCGCCCGCTGCACCGGCTCCCGCGGTGCTGCCGCCGGCATCGCCCGTGGCCCAGCGCCCGACCCCGGACGGCGTCGCGGCGGCCATCGGCCGTCTCGTGCGCCGCTCCCTGGACGCCGGCTCCGTCGTCGTGATCGATCCCGCGGACGGCACCGTGCTCTTCGACGCGCGCGGGGCGCGCCCCCGGATCCCCGCGTCGACCGCCAAGCTGGCCACCGCGGCCGCCGCCCTCGACGTGCTCGGCGCCCAGACGCGCCTGCCGACCATCGCGTACCGGGAGGACGCGACCGTCGTGCTCGTGGGCGGCGGGGATCCCACGCTCCGGCGCACCGACCTCACGCGCATGGCCCAGCAGGTGGCCGAGGACTACGGCACGCAGACGGCGGTGACCCTGCGCTACGACGCATCGGCCTTCACCGGTCCGGACCTCGGCCCGGGCTGGCCTGCCGGATTCGTCAGGTCCGGTGTCGCGGCACCGGTGAGCGCCCTCGTCGTCGATGGCGGCCGCGTGCGCCCCGCGGCGAGCGCCCGCGTCGACGATCCGGCCCGCCAGGCGGCCCAGGTGTTCGCCGCCGCACTGGAGGCCGAGGGACTGAAGATCCGTCGGATCCGGCCCGGTTCGCCCGGCGCGGCGGCGCGCGAGGTGGCCCGCACCGAGTCGGCCCCGGTGGGCGCCATCGTGCAGCGGATGCTGACCGACTCCGAGAACGACTACGCGGAGGCCCTCGCGCACCTCGTGGGCGGCGCGCTGCTGGGCGATCCGTCGTTCGCCGGGGGCGCGAGGGCCACCGAGCAGGCCCTCGCGCGTCTCGGCCTCGACGTCACCGGGGTCACCCTCGCCGACGGCAGCGGGCTCTCGCGCGACAATCGCGTACCGGCGCGGTTCCTCGCCGACCTGCTCGCTGCCTCCGTCGCCGGCGCGCCGGGCGAGCTGGCGGCCATCCCCTCCGGCCTCGCGGTCGCGGGGCTCACCGGGACGCTCGCGGACCGGTTCGCGTCGTCGGCGACGAGCGACGGCCGCGGCTTCGTCCACGCGAAGACCGGCACGCTGACCGGTGTCAGCGCCCTCGCCGGGACGGTGCTCGACCGGGACGGACGCACCCTCGTCTTCGCCATGATCGACGACAGGGCTCGCTCGCTGGGCCGGGCGCGGGAGACAATGGACGTGGTCGCGAGCACGCTGGCCACCTGCGGCTGCGGGTGACAGGGCGCGACCACCAGCCGTTGGAAGCGATGATCCGTCGGGAGCGATGATCCGCCGGACGCGATGATGACCTGTCGATGACCGCGTGCCGAGGAGGCCACTGATGACCGCAGCCCCCGCTCCCGTGCTCCTGCCGGTGAACCAGTTCGACCACTTCTACCGCGGCGGCGACCGCATCGGCGCCCTGCGCCACGGCCCGGGCGGTCCCCAGCGGCCGGAGGAGTGGATCGCCTCCACCACCGCGCGATTCGGGCAGGCACCGCAGGGATTCAGCGTGCTCCCCGACGGCCGCCTGCTCGTCGAGGCCGTCGAGGCCGACCCCCTGGCCTGGCTCGGCGCCGACCATGTGGCGCGCTACGGCTCCGGCATCGAGGTGCTCATCAAGCTGCTCGACCTCGACCAGCGGCTGCCCGTCCACCTGCACCCGAACCGGGAGTTCGCCCGCACCCACCTCGGGCTGGCCCACGGCAAGACCGAGGCCTGGTACGTCCTCGACGCCCCGGAGGGCGGTGAGGTCGGGGTCGGCTTCGCGGAGGAGATGACCCGCGAGCAGGTCGCCGAGTGGGTGGCCGCGGAAGACGCCGACGCACTGCTGTCGTCGCTGCGCCGCCGCGTGGTGCGCCCGGGCGACGCGATGCTCGTGCCCGCCGGTCTCCCGCACACGGTCGCGTCCGGCGTGTTCGTCCTGGAGTTGCAGGAGCCCACCGACCTGTCGATCCTGCTGGAGTGGCAGGGCTTCGCCGTCGACGGCGTGAAGGACGGCCACCTCGACCTCGGCTTCGACACGGCCCTGCAGGCGGTCGACCTCTCTGCGGTGTCGGACGGCGACCTCGACCGGCTCGTCCTGCCGCGTGAGGCCATCGAGGGTGCCGGGCTGCACTCCGCGATGCCGGCCGCGGCCGACGCCTACTTCCGCGCGCACCGGTTCGACACCTCCGACGGCACCGTCTCGGTGGAGGCCGGATTCGGTGTCGTCCTCGTCCTCGAGGGTCACGGTGTGCTGAGCAGCGCCACCGGCTCGATGGAGGTCGCCCGGGGCGATGTCGTGCTCGTGCCGTTCGCGGCGGGAGACGTCACGCTCCACTCGCAGGGGGCGGCCCCCCTCGTCGGCGTCGTGTGCCGGCCCCCGGCGCCTGACGCACCCCGTGATGCGCGCTGACCCGTGGGCTCGATGACGGACGACCGGCCCGAGGCGATCGACTGGGACCTCGCGCTCGCGACCGGTCGCCGATTCGCGCCGTCCGGTCCGGACACCACCGGTGACGATGCCCGCGAGGCCGTCGCGATGCTCCGCGACCTCGCCCGGGCATCCGTGGCGCCCGTGCGCGACGTCACCGGGATGGTCGCGCCGGAGACGTCGCCGGCGGTGGTCGTGGACCGGGGTGCGTGGATCGCGTCGAACATCAACGGCATGCGCACCGTGCTGGGCTCGTGGGACACACTGGCCGAGCGGACGCAGGCCGCCCCCGCCGTGATCCGCGGACTGGGCTCGCGCGGCACGGCCCTGCAGCTCGGGGCGGTGCTCGCGTGGCTCTCGACCAAGGTGCTCGGGCAGTTCGAGACGTTCGGGTCGGCGCCGGGCGAGCCCGGTCGCCTCCTGCTGGTGGCGCCGACGATCGTCCACGTTGAGCGGCAGCTCGAGGTCGACCCCCGCGACTTCCGACTGTGGGTGTGCCTGCACGAGGAGACGCATCGCGTGCAGTTCGGGGCCGTGCCCTGGCTCTCCCGCCATCTCACCGACCGCATCACCGCGCTGCTTGCTGCCTCGGACCTGTCGGCGCGCGAGACGGTCGAGCGCATCGTCGCGGCGGGGTACGCGCTCGTGCGCTCGCTGCGATCGGACGACGTCAGCGTCGTCGAGGCCCTGCAGACGCCCGAGCAGCGCGTCATCTTCGACGAGCTCACCGCGCTCATGTCGCTGCTCGAGGGCCATGCCGACGTCGTGATGGACGCGGTCGGTCCGCAGGTCGTGCCGACGGTCGAGGTGATCCGCGAGCGGTTCACCGCCCGCCGCGAGCAGGTGGGTGCCGTGGACCAGCTGGCCCGACGCGCGCTCGGCATGGACGCCAAGATGCGGCAGTACTCCGACGGTGCGGGCTTCGTGCGGCACGTGGTCGATCGGGTCGGCATGGCCGGCTTCAACGCCGTCTGGACGTCACGGGATCACCTGCCCACGCGCACGGAGATCCACGACCCGGATGAGTGGATCGCGCGGGTGGTCGCATGAGCGCACGCGCGTCGTCACCCGAGACCCTCGACTGCCGCCGGGCCGTCGCCGAGGCGCTGGCCGACCTCGAGCCGGGCTCGGCGGTGGTGGTGGCCTGCTCGGGCGGTCCCGACTCGCTGGCGCTGGCGGCGGCGTCGGCCTGGGTGGGCTCGCGCGTTCCCCTCGACATCACGGCCGTCGTCGTCGACCACGGACTCCAGGCGGACTCCGCGGTCGTCGCGGCGGGAGCGGCCGCCACGTGCGAGGTGCTGGGAGTGACGGCCCGGGTCGTGGCGGTCTCGGTCGGCACCGAGGGTGGCCCGGAGGCGGCGGCCCGCACGGCCCGCTACGCAGCGCTGCGCGAGACCGCGGAAGAGGCGCGTGCCAGCGCCGTCCTGCTCGGGCACACCCTCGAGGACCAGGCGGAGACGGTCCTTCTGCGCCTCGCGCGGGGCTCGGGCGCCAGGTCGCTGGCCGCGATGTCTTCGCGCACCGGGCTGTGGCGCCGACCCTTCCTCGACCTGCCGCGCGCGACCGTGCGGGCGGCGGCGCAGGAGGCCCTCGCGCGGGTCGACCGCGCTGCGTGGGCCGATCCGCACAACGACGATCCGTCCTTCGCGCGGGTGCGCGTGCGAGGCGTGCTTCCGCTCCTCGACGACGCCGTCGGGGGAGGAGCGGTGATCGGCCTGGCGCGAAGCGCAGCGCTCCTGCGCGACGACGCCGATGCTCTCGACGCGATCGCGGTAGGTGAGTTCGAGCGGCTCGTCGCCGACGATGCGGGCACGTGGAGCGCCGACTGCGCCGCCCTCCACGACCTGTCGTCCGCGGTGCGCACCCGCGTCCTGAGGGCGATGGCGCTGTCGGCGGGAGCCCCCGCGGACACCGTCGGCTTCGATCACGTGCGCACGCTCGACGCCTTCGTCACCGACTGGCACGGTCAGTCCGAGGCGTCACTGCCGGGCGGCGTCCGGGCCGAGCGCTCGTGTGGCAGGCTGTGCCTGCACTCGTCGAGCGCGGACAGGAGAAGCATCGGTGGAGCCTGACGACATCTCGTCCGAACTCGAGCACGTCCTCCTCACCGAAGCGCAGATCCACACCCGACTGTCGGAGATCGCCGCCGAGATCGACCGCGACTACGCGGGCAAGGACCTCCTGCTGGTCGGAGTGCTCAAGGGCGCCGTCATGGTCATGGCCGACCTCGCGCGGTCGCTGAGCCGCTCGGCTGACATGGACTGGATGGCGGTGTCGTCCTACGGCTCGGGCACGACGTCGAGCGGGGTCGTCCGCATCCTCAAGGACCTCGACGCCGACCTCGACGACCGCCACGTGCTCATCGTCGAGGACATCCTCGACTCGGGCCTGACCCTCTCGTGGCTGATCAAGAACCTCAGCTCGCGCAACCCCGCCTCGGTCGAGGTGTTCACGCTCCTGCGCAAGCCGGACGCCCAGAAGGTGAACGTCAACCCCCGGTACATCGGCTTCGACATCCCCAACGAGTTCGTCGTCGGGTACGGGCTCGACTACGCCGAGCGCTACCGCAACCTGCGGTGCGTGGGCACCCTGGCCCCGCACGTCTACAGCTGAGGCCGCCCCCGGGGCCACCACGGGCCGCTTCGCCGAGGGCGTAGGCCCCCGGCCACCGCAGCGGATGAGGCCGTCGGCTCCCCGTAGTACCGTGATGCGGTGAATGTGAAGAAGCTCCTGCGCGGCCCGATCTTCTGGATCGCCATGGTCGTGCTGGTGGTGCTGATCGGCTCGAGCTTCGTCTCGGGCATCGGCGCCCCCGAGGAGTTCGACACGAGCCAGGCGGTCTCGGAGATCCAGTCCGACAACGTCGACACCGCCACGATCATCGACCGCGACCAGGTCCTCGAGCTGACCCTCAAGGACGGCACCAAGGTGCGGGCGTCCTACGTCGACGGCCAGGGCGTCAAGCTGCAGGAGCTGCTCCAGGCCAAGGCCGACGCCGGGCAGCTCCCGGGCGGCTACAACATCGTCGTCCCGACCGAGAACCTGCTCGTCACCCTCCTGGTTTCGCTGCTGCCCGTCGCGCTGATCGTCCTGCTGTTCTTCTTCCTGATGTCGCAGATGCAGGGCGGCGGCTCTCGAGTCATGAACTTCGGCAAGTCCAAGGCGAAGATGATCACCAAGGACATGCCGCAGACGACGTTCGCCGACGTCGCGGGCGCCGAGGAGGCGGTCGAGGAGCTGCAGGAGATCAAGGACTTCCTCGCCGACCCCGCGAAGTTCCAGGCGGTCGGCGCGAAGATCCCCAAGGGCGTCCTGCTCTACGGGCCGCCCGGCACGGGCAAGACCCTGCTCGCGCGCGCGGTTGCCGGCGAGGCGGGCGTCCCCTTCTTCTCCATCTCCGGCTCGGACTTCGTCGAGATGTTCGTCGGCGTCGGCGCCAGTCGCGTCCGCGACCTGTTCAACCAGGCCAAGGAGAACGCCCCGGCCATCATCTTCATCGACGAGATCGACGCCGTCGGACGGCACCGCGGTGCGGGCCTCGGCGGCGGCCACGACGAGCGCGAGCAGACGCTGAACCAGATGCTCGTCGAGATGGACGGCTTCGACGTCAACGCGAACGTCATCCTGATCGCGGCCACCAACCGGCCCGACATCCTCGATCCCGCACTCCTGCGTCCGGGGCGCTTCGACCGGCAGATCGCCGTCGAGCGCCCGGATCTCAACGGCCGGTTCGAGATCCTCAAGGTGCACGCCCAGGGCAAGCCGATCGCCGAGTACGTCGATCTCATGGCGGTGGCGCGGCGCACCCCCGGCTTCACGGGCGCCGACCTCGCGAACGTCCTGAACGAGGCGGCCCTGCTCACCGCCCGGCTCAACAACACGCTGATCGACGACTCCGCCCTCGACGAGGCCATCGACCGCGTCATCGCCGGGCCGCAGAAGCGCACCCGGGTCATGGACGACCTCGAGAAGAAGATCACCGCCTACCACGAGGCGGGCCACGCCCTCGTCGCCGCGGCCCTGCCCGGCAACGACCCCGTGCACAAGATCACGATCATGCCCCGGGGCCGCGCCCTCGGCTACACGATGGTGCTGCCCGATCAGGAGAAGTACTCCACGACCCGCAGCCAGATGCAGAACCAGCTCGCCTACATGCTCGGCGGCCGGGCGGCGGAGGAGCTGATCTTCCACGATCCGACCACGGGCGCGTCGAACGACATCGAGAAGGCCACCGCCGTCGCACGCGCGATGGTCACGCAGTACGGCATGACGGAGCGACTCGGCGCGATCCGCTACGGCCAGGAGCAGAACGAGGTCTTCCTCGGGCGCGACATGGGCCACATCCGCGACTACTCCGAGGAGGTCGCGGCCGCGATCGACGAGGAGGTGCGCGGGTTCATCGAGGCTGCCCATCAGGAGGCCTACGACCTGCTCGTCGCCAACCGCGACGTCCTCGACGCGATGGTGCTCGCCCTCCTCGAGCGCGAGACCCTCGACAAGGAGGAGATCGAGGAGATCTTCGCCGCCCTGCAGCTGCGCGAGCCCCGCCCGGCGTGGACGGGTTCCGCGCGACGTCGTCCGGACGAGCGGGGCCCCGTCCTGACCCCGGCCGAGCTGGCCGCGAACGGCCACGGCTCGAGCAACGGCCACGGCTCGAGCAACGGTCACACCCCGGTCGCCCTGCCCGCCGGCGCCGACGAGGCGGATGCGTGAGCGGCATCGACCCGGTGGCGCTGCCTGAGGAGTACGCGCCGCGACCCTTCGATGCCGCTGCCGCGGAGAAGGCCGTGCGCGACCTGCTGGTCGCGGTCGGAGAGGATCCCGATCGCGACGGCCTGCGCGACACCCCGGCCCGTGTGGCGCGCGCCTACGAGGAGATCTTCCGCGGCATGCGCATGACGCCCGACGAGGTCCTGACCACGACCTTCGACATCGGGCACGACGAGATGGTCCTGGTCAAGGGCATCGAGCTCTACAGCACGTGCGAGCACCACCTCGTGCCCTTCCACGGGGTCGCCCACATCGGCTACATCCCCAACGTCGACGGACGCATCACGGGCCTGTCCAAGCTCGCCCGCCTCGTCGACGTGTTCGCCAAGCGCCCCCAGGTGCAGGAGCGCCTCACCACGCAGATCGCCGACGCGCTGATGCGCATCCTCGAGCCGCGCGGGGCCATCGTGGTGCTCGAGGCCGAGCACCTGTGCATGTCGATGCGAGGGGTGCGCAAGCCGGGTGCGCGCACCACCACGAGCGCCGTCCGCGGCAGCCTGCGCGACGCCGCCACCCGTGCGGAGGCCATGGCCCTGATCCTGGGCCGCTAGCCGTGCACCCCGCGGGCCTGCCGGCCGCCATCGCCGGGCTCGATCGCACGGTCGTCATGGGCGTGCTGAACGTGACCCCGGACTCCTTCTCCGACGGCGGCCGCTACCTCGACGTGGAGTCGGCCGTCTCCCACGGCCTCGCCCTGCGCCGCGCGGGCGCCGACATCGTCGACGTCGGCGGGGAGTCGACCCGGCCCGGTGCCGAGCGCGTGTCCGTCGAGGAGGAGCAGGCGCGCGTGCTGCCCGTCATCGCACGCATGGTCGCGGAGGGTGTGCCCGTCAGCATCGACACCATGCGCGCCGAAACCGCGTGCGCCGCCGTCGCGGCCGGGGCATGCCTGGTCAACGACGTCAGCGGCGGTCGCGCGGATGCGGGAATGTACGCCGCCGTCGCCGGGCTCTCCGTGCCCTACGTCGTCATGCACTGGCGCGGTCACAGCGACCGAATGGCCGAACTCGCCTCCTACGATGACGTCGTCGACGACGTGCTGCGCGAGCTCGGGTCCTGCATCGTCGACGCCGAGCGCGCAGGCATCGAACGCGCCCGCCTCGTCCTCGATCCCGGACTGGGCTTCGCGAAGGAGGCCGATCACAACTGGCAGCTGCTGCAGGCCCTGCCGAGGCTTCTCGACTCGGGCCTGCCCGTGCTCGTCGGGGCGTCGCGCAAGAGGTTCCTCGGCTCGCTGCTCGCCGATGACACCGGCCGCCCGCGCGAGCTCGACGGGCGCGATGCCGCCACCGACGCCGTCACCGCCATCGCCGCCCAGCTGGGCGTGTGGGCCGTGCGGGTGCATGACGTCGCCGGTTCCTCGGACGCCGTGCGGGTGGCGCGGGCATGGCGAGCGGGTAGCGCGTCCGAGAACGAGCGGGCGGGCCGCGATGAAGGGGAGGGGCACGCGCATGGCTGACCAGATCGTCATCACCGGCATCCGGGGCACCGGCCACCACGGGGTGTTCGACCACGAGCGGCGCGACGGGCAGGAGTTCGTCGTGGACGTGACCCTCGACCTCGACTCCTCCACCGCTGCTGCCAGCGACGACCTCGCCGACACCGTCCACTACGGGGAGGTGGCCGTCGCCGTGCACGGGCTCATCACCGGGGATCCGGTCGACCTCATCGAGACCCTCGCCGAGCGGATCGCCGAGGCCTGCCTGGCGTTCGGCCGGGTCGAGCGGGTGGAGGTCAGGGTCCACAAGCCGTCGGCGCCGATCCCGATCCCCTTCGACGACGTGGAGCTGCGCATCGTGCGCGGACGCACGGAGCACGGCCACCGCGATGGCTGACGTCGTGCTCGCCCTCGGCTCGAACCTGGGCGACTCGCCCGCCATCCTGCAGGGGGCCATCGACGATCTGGCCCGCGTCGACGGCCTGCGCCTGACGCGGGTCTCGTCGGTCTACCGGACGGATCCGGTCGGCGGCCCGGAGCAGGACGCCTACCTCAATGCCGTCGCCCTGGGCGAGACATCGCTCGCCCCCGCGGAGCTGCTCTCGGCGACGCAGGCCGTGGAGCAGGCGTGGCATCGCGTGCGCGATGTGCGGTGGGGCCCGCGCACCCTCGACGTCGACATCATCGCCGTGGATGACGTCACCCTCGACACCGACGATCTCGTGCTGCCCCATCCGCGTGCGCACGAGCGCGGGTTCGTCCTGGTGCCTTGGGCGGACGTCGATCCCGGTGCCGTGCTGACGGGGCACGGCGCCGTCGCGGACCTCGTCGGGCAGGTCGACACCTCGGGCGTGCAGGCCATGGACCTGACCCTGACGCTGCCGGAGTCGACGTGAACGCGATGCAGCCGACTCGCGTGCGCCTGCTCGTCGCGATCGCCCTCGTCTGCGGCGCGCTCGGCTGGGGCCTGGTCCAGGTGGTCGCATCCTGGTCGGGGCGACTCGTGCCGGTGCCGTGGCTCGCGGCCGCCGCACTGTGGATCATCGCCGCTGCGCTCGCGTACTGGACGGTGCTGTCACGTCCGCGCCTGCAGGGGCGCCCGGACGCCAAGCCACTCGATCCCATCGTCGCCGCTCGGTCAGCGGCACTGGCCATGGCCGCCTCGCGGATCGGCGCGCTGATGATGGGGTTCTACGCCGGTGTCGCGGTCGCGATGGCCGGTCGGCTGGGCACCCCCTCGGGTGCTCAGGCGTTCTGGTCGGCCACGGCGGCGGCCCTCGGCGCGCTCGGCATTGTCGCGGCCGCCCTGTGGCTCGAGCACGCCTGCCGGATCCCGCTCGGGCGCGACGACGAGCCGAGATCGTGACGAGGTCGGCGGTCCGGTCGCCTTGACGACGGACGGCTAGGCTGCTCGGCATGAGTGATGTGGCGCTGGAGGACCTTCCGTTCGAGGACCTGCGCAAGAAGGCGTTCTCCTACGCCGAGCACCATCTCGACGTCGGCTTCTTCACCGACCTGTTCTCGCACATGCCCGGCATGGTGGCGATCGAGGGCGAGGGCGGCGACCTCGGTGCGGTCGGCGGCACGATCATCGAGAGCGTGCGGGCATGGCGCGAGATGGTCGGCGACAACCCGCTCGACGAGACCACCGAGACCCTGCTGCGCGCTCGCTTCGTCACCTACCTGCGCGAGCACGGCCAGTCCTGACGATCCTTCCCGCACCGGCCCGACAAGCCGGTGCGTTCAGCGGTCGACGTCGCCGAGGATCACCGGCATCGACATCACCGCGTCGGCCAGCCGCGTCATCGGCGTCCCGACCAGTGCTGCCGGCATGGCCTGCATGGTGGCGAAGGACGCCGACCTCACCTTCATCCGCCACGGGTGCTTGTCGCCGGCGCCCACGAGCAGCACGCCGCTGATCCCCAGGGGCCCCTCGACGGCTGCGTAGGTCGTGCCCTCCGGCAGGCGCACGACCTTGGGCAGCGGGACGTCGACCGGCCCCTCGCCGAGGGCGTGGAGGCGATCGAGCGCCGCCTCGGCCAGTGCGATGCTCACCGGCAGCTGCTCCACCAGCACCGCGTAGCGATCACGTGCATCGCCTCCGGTGCGCACCGGCACCGCGATGAGCTCGCGCAGGTCACCGTAGGCGAGGTAGGGATCGTCGCGGCGCAGGTCGAGGTCGACGCCGCTGGCGCGCCCGACACCACCACCGAGGCCGTACGCCACCGCGTCGTCGCGCCCGAGCACTGCGATGCCGGCGAGGTCCTGCGTGTGCTGCGCCACCGCGTCCTGCCACCGGGCGATCTCTCCGCCGATCTCCCGCAGCGCCTCATGTGCATCCCTACGGTCGGCATCGTCGAGCCACGCGGCCACGCCGCCGACCCGTGCGAAGCCGGGGTGCATGCGCGCACCGGTCATCGACTCCATCACGGTGACCAGTCGCGCACGCGCGTCGTCCATGCTCGGTCGTGCGGGCCCGGCCACGACTGCCAGGAACGGCAGCGTCGCCGTGATGCGCTCGAGCTCGGCGAGGAGGGTCCTGATCCAGGTGGCCCGCTCGGGGGGCACGATGCCGAGGGCATCCTCGGCCGCCAGCGCCGTCACCGTCTCGGAGTGGAACGGCGACAGCCAGTCGTGGCGGTTCGCCAGAAGCATGGCCTGCCGCAGATCGCGTGACTCGAAGAGCTTCTCCGCACTGCGATGCATCAGCCCAACCTGCGGATCGGCCGCGACGACGACGTCGTCGTCGACGGTGATGCGCAGCTGGAAGCCCGGGTTCGTGCACGGGTGGCGTGGATCCACGGTGAGCACGTCATCGCAGGGGAGTCCTGCGGCGGTGCCGATGGCGAGCAGATGATCCGTTCGCACGGCGTCATCCTGACAGAGAGCACCGCCCGCGCTCCATGCCGGGCGAGCGTCTACGCTCCGACGGGTGAGCTCGGATCCTCAGCCGCCTCGGCTGCGAGTCGGGATCGTGGGCGCCGGTCGTGCCGGCGCCGTCCTGGGTGCGGCCCTGCGCCGTGCCGGGCACCACGTGGTCGGGGTGTCCGCGGTGTCCGACCTCTCACGGCTGCGCGCCGAAGCCCTGCTGCCGGGTGTGCCGGTCCTCCCGGTGCCCGAGGTGGTGCGCGATGCCGAGCTCGTGCTCATCGCCGTGCCCGACGACGCGCTTCCCGATCTGGTGAGCGGCCTCGTGGGCACCGGTGACCTCCACGCGGGTCAGTTCGTCGCGCACCCGTCCGGTCGCTTCGGCATCGAGGTGCTCGCACCGGCGACGGACGCCGGGGCCGTCGGCTTCGCCCTCCATCCGGCCATGACGTTCACCGGCACGAGCGTCGACCTCGCCCGACTCGAGGGATGCCCCTTCGGCGTCACGAGCGAGGAGGCCATGCGCCCGGTGGCCGAGGCGCTCGTCGTCGAGATGGGCGGCGAGCCGGTCTGGGTGCCGGAGTCGGCGCGGAGCATGTACCACGCGGCCCTGGTGTTCGGCGCGAACTACCTCATGACCGTCGTGCTCCAGTCGGTCGAGCTGCTGACGGTGGCGGGCATCCCCGCGCCCGAGCGCCTGCTCGCCCCGCTGCTCGGCGCCTCCCTCGACAACGCGCTGCGCCACGGTGACGTCGCGCTCACCGGGCCGGTCGCTCGAGGCGATGCCGCGACGATCGCCGACCACCTGCGCACGATGAGCGACCTCTCCCCGGTGGTCACCGACTCCTATCGCGCCCTCGCACGGCTCACGGCGGACCGTGCTGTCGCTGCCGGGCTGATCGACCTCGCGGCCGCCGAGCAGCTGCTCGAGGTGCTGTCCTCGCCGGTGGAGCCGACGTGACGGCGCAGGTGCGGCACACGGTCGCCGATCTCCGCCGGGATGCCGATGCGCGTCGCCCCCGCGCCGTGGTCATGACGATGGGAGCCCTGCACGACGGCCACGCAGAACTCGTGCGACAGGCACGCCGCATCGTGGGTGACGCCGGCACGGTGGTGGTGACCGTCTTCGTGAACCCCACGCAGTTCGGTGCGGGAGAGGACTTCGACGCGTACCCGCGCACGCTCGACGAGGACGTCGTCATCGCAGGCGAGGCCGGCGCCGACGTGGTGTTCGCGCCGAGTGCGATCGAGGTCTACGGTCCGGCGGGCGGATTCGCGCCGACGTCGGTGACCGTCGATCCAGGCCCGCTCGGCGACATCCTGGAGGGGGCGTCGAGGCCTGGGCACTTCCGCGGGATGCTCACCGTCGTGAACAAGCTCATGGGCATGACGGATCCCGACGTCGCACTGTTCGGCGAGAAGGACTACCAGCAGCTCACGCTCATCCGGCGAATGGTCGCCGACCTCAGCATCCCGGTCGAGGTCGTGGGCGTGCCGACGGTGCGCGAGCCGGACGGCCTGGCCCGCAGCAGCCGCAACCGCTACCTGAGCGCCGACGAGCGACGCGTCGCCTCGCTGATCCCGCAGGCTCTCGCCGCCGCTGCCGCCGAGTCCGCTCCGCAATCCGCCATCGAGGCCGGCATGAGCGTGCTGGAGCGGGAGCCGGGCATCGCACTCGACTACCTCGTCGTCACCGATCCCGAACTCGGCCCCGCGCCGGTGCAGGGCGAGGCGCGGGTGCTCCTCGCGGCGAAGGTGGGCACCACGCGACTGCTCGACAACCAGTCGATGCAGGTGACCTGATGAGCGCCCTGCGGCTGCCGCGGCGACTGACCGCGCCCGACGCGGGCTGGCAGGCCCAGGCTGACGTCGTCGTGGTCGGATCCGGCATCGCCGGGCTCACGGCGGCGCTTCGCGCCCGACGCCTCGGACGCACTGTCCTGCTCGTCACCAAGGCGACGGTCGACGCCGGCTCGACCCGATGGGCGCAGGGCGGCATCGCCGCAGCGCTGTCCGACGACGACTCCCCGGCGGAGCACCTGCACGACACCCTCGTCGCCGGGGTCGGACTCTGTGACGAGGAGGCCGTGCAAGTCCTGGTGACCGAGGGGCCCGAAGCCGTGCGGGAGCTGATCGACATCGGTGCGCGGTTCGACGTCGACGCGAGCGGGGCCATCGCGCTGACGCGCGAGGGCGGCCACCTTCGCGATCGCATCGCGCATGCCGGGGGTGACGCCACGGGGGCGGAGATCTCCCGCGCACTCGTGGCCGCCGTGCAGGCCGATCCGGGCATCGAGGTCATCGAGAACGCCCTCGCCCTCGACCTGCTGGTCGATGATCGAGGTCACGCCCAGGGCGTCACCCTCCACGTCATGGGCTCGGGCCAGCGCGACGGTGTCGGTGCCGCGCTCGCACCCGTCGTGATCCTGGCGACGGGCGGGTTCGGGCAGGTGTTCGGCCAGACCACCAACCCCTACGTGTCGACGGGTGACGGCGTGGCACTCGCCCTGCGTGCCGGCGCCGACGTCGCCGACATCGAGTTCGTGCAGTTCCACCCCACCGTCATGTGGCTCGGTCCTCTGGCCCAGGGGCAGCAGCCGCTGGTGTCGGAGGCGGTGCGCGGTGAAGGAGCCGTGCTCCTCGACTCGGCCGGAACCCGCTTCATGTCCGAGGTGCACCCGCTCGCCGATCTCGCGCCCCGCGACATCGTGGCCAAGGCGATCATGCGGCGCATGCGGGAGGAGGGCACGGGTCACGTGTGGCTGGACGGCCGCATGCTCGGTGCCGACACCTGGCTGCAGCGGTTCCCGACCATCCTCGAGTCCTGCCGCACGCGCGGCATCGACCCGGTGACCGACCTCATCCCCGTGGCTCCCGCTCAGCACTACGTCTCCGGCGGTGTGCGCACCGACCTGTGGGGCCGGGCCTCGATCCCGGGCCTCTACGCCTGCGGCGAGGTCGCCTGCACGGGAGTGCACGGGGCCAACCGGCTCGCGTCGAACTCCCTGCTCGAGGGCCTGGTCTTCGCGCGGCGCATCGTTCAGGTCCTCGAGCAGGACGGGCACGAGGCACGGGAGGCGGTCGACCCGGTCGGGCCGTCGGGCCTGTTTCCCCACGGCATCCGCCGCCCCATGCAGCAGGTCATGGACACCGATGCGGGCGTCCTGCGCAGCGCGGAGTCGCTCGCCTCGGGCGCCATGCACCTGGCACGCCTGGGGGAGGCCGGCGGAGCACATCCGTCGACGGAGGACTGGGAGACCACGAACCTGCACGCGATCGCGAGCGTCCTCGTCGAGCACTCCCTCCTCCGCCAGGAGACCCGCGGCTCGCACTGGCGCGAGGACTTCCCGGATCGCGACGATGCGCGGTGGCGTGTCAGGCTCATCACGCACATGGAGGACGATGGTGCGCTGCACACGCGCGAGGAGCCGGTGACGGGAGCAGGCGAATGAGCGATCGACAGCAGTGGCCGGAGGCGGTGGTCGCGGCCGTCCGGTCCGCGGGCATCGATCCCGACGGGCTGGGCGACCTGATCCGCATGGCACTGGACGAGGACCTCGACGGCGGAGTGGACGTCACGACGGTGGCGACCGTGCCGGCCGACCAGCGGGCCACCCTCGACCTCGTCGCGCGCGGCGGTGGCGTCAGCGCCGGCGCTCCGATCGCTGCTGCGGTGTTCGCCGAGGTCTGCGGCGACGACGCGTCCATCACGGTCGTCACGCCCGACGGCTCCCGGGTCGAGCCCGGCACCGTCATCGTCTCGGTCACCGGCCGCACGCACGACCTGCTGCGTGCCGAGCGTCCAGCGCTGAACCTGCTCGGGCACCTGAGCGGAGTGGCCACGCTCACCCGGCGCTGGGTTGACGCCATCGACGGCACGGGAGCCCGCGTCCGCGACACCCGCAAGACCACGCCGGGCATGCGTCGGCTGGAGAAGTACGCCGTGCGGTGCGGCGGCGGGGTCAACCACCGCATGTCGCTCTCGGACGCCGCGCTGGTCAAGGACAACCACGTCGTGGCCGCCGGGGGAGTCTCGGCAGCCTTCGATCTCGTGCGCTCGTCGTTCCCCGGCATCGACGTCGAGGTCGAGGTCGACTCCCTTGACCAGCTGGACGAGGTGCTGGCCGCCGGCGCAGATCTGGTGCTGCTCGACAACTTCACGCCTGAACAGATGCGCGAAGCGGTGCGCCGCAACGGCGGTCGTGCACGCCTGGAGGCGTCAGGCGGCCTGTCACTGGAGGTCGCCGCCGACGTCGCTGCCACGGGTGTGGACTACCTTGCGGTCGGGGCCCTCACCCATTCAGCGCCGGTGCTCGACATCGGTGCCGACCTGCGTCAGGAGACGTGATGCTGCTCGCGATCGATGTCGGCAACACCAACACGGTGCTCGGCATGTTCCGCGACGATGAGCTCGCCTGGTCGTGGCGGATCAAGACGGATGCCCGCACCACGGCCGACGAGATGGCGCTGACCTTCCGCGGGCTCCTCGCCGACGCCGACGCCGTCACCGGCATCGCGCTGTGCAGCACTGTCCCTGCCGTCCTGCGCGAGATGCGGGTCATGCTCGACCGCTACTACGGCGACGTGACCACCGTGATCGTGGAGCCGGGCACGAAGACCGGCGTGCCTGTCCTCACCGACAACCCCAAGGAGGTCGGCGCCGACCGCATCGTGAACACGATCGCCGCGCACCACCTCTACGGCGGGCCCTGCATCGTCGTCGACTTCGGCACGTCGACCAACCTCGACGTCGTGTCGGCGAAGGGGGAGTTCCTCGGCGGTGCGCTTGCTCCCGGGATCGAGATCTCCCTCGACGCTCTCGCCTCCCGTGCGGCCCAGCTGCGCAAGGTCGAACTGGTGGCGCCTCGATCGGTGATCGGCAAGAACACGGTCGAGGCGCTGCAGTCGGGTGCCCTGTACGGATTCGCGGGCCAGGTCGACGGTCTCGTCGACCGCATTGTCGAGGAGCTCGGTGACGTCACGGCGGTCGTGGCCACCGGCGGCCTCGCCCCCATCGTGGTGCCGGAGTCGCAGACGATCACGCACCACGATCCGGATCTCACCCTGCTGGGCCTGCGACTGGTGTTCGAGAAGAACGTCGACTAGCCGGTCCGTTCTCGAGAAGGCCGTTCCGGCAGCGGGCTCCTGGGTGAGGATGTGACCATGGCGAGCATCGCAGTGACGGGAGCCACGGGCTTCGTGGGCGGATCGGTGGCGGCGGTCCTGACCGCCCAGGGTCATGACGTGGTGTGCCTCGTGCGGAGGGATCCGGGCCCCTCGTTCCCCTGGCCCTGGCAGATCGTCGACTCGGGCAGCGCACGATCGCTCACGGAGGCGCTGGAGGGACGCGACGCCGTCGCGCACCTGGCGATCCTCAACGACTTCGCACTCATGTACGCCGACCGTCGAGCAGGCTGGGACGGATATGTCGGGCTGACGGAGCGCGTCGTGGATGCGGCGAACGCCGTCGGTGCCCTGGTGGCGTACGTGTCGTCCGACTGGGTGTTCGACGGGCGCGGCCACCTCTACTCGGAGGAGGACCCGCCGAACCCGGTGAACCTCTACGGCGTGATGAAGCTGGCGTCCGAGCTCGTGGTCCTCAACCGAGCGCGCGAGGGGTTCGTCGCCCGCGTCGGCGGTGTCCAGGGCCTCCACCAGACGCGCGAGGCCGGCCCGCGGAACCAGGACGCCGGTTTCGGCTTCTTCGTCCTGTCGCTGGTCGACAGCGTCAGCTCAGGGGGCCGCTACACCGTCTGGGAGGACCCCCACATCAACAATGTCGCGACCCCGATCGTGGCCCCGGAGATCGGTGCGCTGCTCGGACGTGCGATCGATCGCCGGCTGGACGGGATCCTGCACCTCGCGGGCGGCACCTGCGTCACGCGCCGCGAACTCGCCCTGGCCACCTGTGAGGCCTTCGACCTCGACGCCGGGCGCGTGGACTTCGGGCCGCTGCCGGACGAGGCCCGGCTCCCAGAACCGGTGCCCTTCGACACCAGCCTCGACGGCACCGTCACGATGAGCCGACTGGGCACGGTCGCGTTCCCGCTGGCAGATCAGCTGCATGCGCTGCGCGAGGAGCTGCGCACGGGCCAGCCGGTGGCCTTGAGCTGATCGTCCCGTCAGTCGGCCTCTGCCGCGTTGTACCCCTGCACCAGCGCGGTGACGGCTGCGAGCCCGTGCACGCGTCCCGCGGTCCGCGGCAGGATCAGCGTGCGCATGCCGAGGTGGGTCGCCCCTCCGTCGTCGTTGGCGTTGTCGCCGACCATCAGCACCTCGGGTGCGGCGAGATCGAGGCGGTGGAGGGCCTGCTCGAAGATGCGACGGTCGGGCTTGACGCAGCCCACCTCGTACGACAGGACGATGTCGTCGAACCAGCCCACCATGCCCTCGCGCTCCAGCACCCGGCGGATCGGCACCCCGGCATTGGAGAGCAGGCATGTGCGCACACCCGCCTCGCGCAGTGCCTGCAGCACGGGAACGGTGTCGTCGTAGGCGTGCCAGGAGTCGAGCATCGTCGAGTACAGGGCCTCGGCAAGCGCGCGATCGATTGCCGGACCCGCGTCGATGAGCTCGTGGAAGACGCGTGAGTGCGCCTCGAACGACAGGTCGCGCGTGCTCCCCGGATCGCTGATGCGGGCTCCCTCCCAGATCCGGTCGAGGAATGCCACGAGCTGCCGACGTGCCGTCACCGTCAGGTCATGCGGGGCGGCGAGAAGGGCGGCATCGAGCCACTCCTCGGCATCGCCCTGGTCGATGAGCGTGGAGTGGATGTCGAAGATGACACCCCGGATCGGCTGCGGCGTCGGCCACTCCGGGTGCGGCGCGGGACCGTTGGTCATGGCGGCAGCCTAGGAGGCATAGCCTTGGGCACCGTGACCAGCGATGCCGTGCCCGCGACCGACGAGTCGGATGCCGCGATCCCGGATCCGGAGGAGGACCTCCCGGAGCAGATGCGCATCCGGCGCGAGAAGCGCGAGCAGCTCGCGGCCACCGGCCGGGAGCCGTACGCCATCGGGCTGCCCATCACGACCACGATCCCCGCGGTGCGGGCCTCGTACCCGGACCTCGAGCCTGACACCGCCACGGGCGACCGCGTCGGGATCGCGGGCCGCGTCATCTTCATGCGCAACACCGGCAAGCTGTGCTTCGCGACGCTCCGTGGCGGCGACGGCACCGAGATCCAGGCCATGCTCTCTCTGGCCAGCGTCGGTGAGGACGAGCTCGCCGCATGGAAGGAGCTCGTCGACATCGGCGACCACGTCTTCGTCGCAGGCGAGGTGATCACCAGCAAGCGCGGCGAGCTGTCGGTCATGGCCGACGAGTGGCGTATGGCGGCCAAGGCCCTGCGCCCGCTGCCCGTGGCGCACAAGCCGCTCAACGAGGAGACCCGGGTCCGCCAGCGCTACGTCGACCTCGTGGTGCGACCTGAGGCGCAGCGCGTGGCCCGAACCCGTGTGACGGTCGTGGCCGCGGTGCGCAGGAGCCTGGCCGATCGAGGCTTCCTCGAGATCGAGACCCCGATGCTGCAGACCCTGCACGGCGGCGCGGCCGCCCGTCCCTTCGTCACCCACTCGAACGCGTTCGACATCGACCTGTACCTGCGCATCGCACCGGAGCTGTTCCTCAAGCGTGCGGTCGTCGGTGGGCTGGAGCGGGTGTTCGAGGTCAACCGCAACTTCCGCAACGAGGGCGCCGACCGCACGCACTCGCCGGAGTTCACGATGCTGGAGTTTTACGCGCAGTACCTCGACTACCTCGATGTCGCGCGCATCACGCGCGAGGTCTACCAGGAGGCGGCACTGGCCGCCACGGGCTCCCTCGTCGTCGAGCACCCCGACGGCACGACCCTCGACCTTTCGGGCGAGTGGCCCCAGATCGACCTCTACGAGTCGCTGTCAGCGGCCATCGGCGAGGTGATCACCCCGCAGAGTCCGCGCGAGCACCTGGTGCGCCTGTGCGAGGACCGCGGCATCGCCTTCCACCCGACGGCGGTTGCGGGCAAGCTCGCGGAGGAGCTCTTCGAGTTCCACGTCGTCCCGACCCTCGTCGACCCGGTCTTCGTCATGGACTACCCCGTCGACACGTCGCCCCTGGTGCGCGGGCACCGCACCAAGACGGGCGTCGTGGAGAAGTGGGACCTCTACATCAACCGCATGGAGTCCGGCACCGGCTACTCCGAGCTCGTCGACCCGGTCATCCAGCGGGAGCGGCTCATCGAACAGGCCTCCCTCGCCGATCGAGGCGATGTCGAGGCCATGCACCTCGACGAGGACTTCCTGCGGGCCATGGAGCACGGCATGCCCCCGATGGGCGGCGTGGGCGTCGGCATCGACCGCATGCTCATGGCGCTGACCGGCCTCGGCATCCGCGAGACCATCCTGTTCCCGCTCGTGAAGCCGGGGCAGTCGTGACGGCCGACGTCACTGTGCGGCCGGCGCGCACCTCGGACGTGCGGTCGATCCGGGAGTTCATCGACGCCTACTCGCCTGACGGCCGACTGCTGTCCAAGGCCACGGTCACGCTCTTCGAGGACATCCAGGAGTTCCTCGTCGCCGAGATCGACGATCGCGTCGTCGGCTGCGGAGCCCTGCACGTCATGTGGGAGGACCTCGCGGAAGTGCGCACCCTCGCCGTGGATCCCGACCTCGCCGGCCGAGGGATCGGATCCACCCTGCTGGCGGCACTGCTGGACCGAGCCCGCGGTGTCGGCGTCAAGCGCGTGTTCTGCCTCACGTTCGCCACCGACTTCTTCGGCCGCCACGGCTTCGTCGAGATCGACGACACCCCGATCGATGGCGATGTGTACGCGCAGCTGCTGCAGTCCTACGACGAGGGTGTCGCGGAGTTCCTCGGCCTCGAGCGGGTCAAGCCGAACACCCTCGGCAACCACCGGATGCTCGTCACGCTGTGAGGCTTGTCGCGCTGGCGGTGGCAGCCGGCATCGCGCTCTCGCTGACGCCATCGGTGCAGGCAGCACCGTCGCCGCTCGCGGGCCGGCTGATCCTCCTCGACCCGGGCCACCAGCTGGGCAACTCCAATCCGCGGTTCGCGAAGCAGCTCGCCCAGGAGAAGTTCAACGGCACGACTGTCAAGGGCTGCAACACGACGGGCACGTCGACGAACGCCGGCTACCCGGAGGCCACCTTCACCTGGCAGGTCGCTCAGGCGGTGCGGCGGCTGCTGGAGGCGGAGGGTGCTCGCGTCGAGATGACCCGCACCGGCAACTCTCGCGACGCCTGGGGCCCCTGCGTCTGGGACCGGGGGAGGCAGGCCAACCGGATCGGTGCCGACGCGATGGTCAGCATCCATGCGGACGGTTCGTCCGCGCGCAACCGCGGGTACTTCGTCCTCGTTCCCGGGTTGGTGAGGGGTTGGACCGAGGACGTCGTGAAGCCGGGACGACGACTGGGCGCGGCCATGATCGAGGGACTGGACTCGGCAGGACTGACCCCGTCGAACTACATCGCCGGCCAGACGATGGTGTCGACGAACACGACCAGCCTGAACGTCAGCGACGTGCCGACGGTCACCGTCGAGCTGGGCAACATGCGCAACGCTGCCGACGCCCGCCTGATGAGCAGCGACGCGGGACGCAGGGCCTATGCCGAGGGCCTGGTCGCGGGACTGCGCGACTACTTCTCGCGCGGCTGATCGCCCTGGTCGAACGCGGTGAGCAGCGAGCGCAGCAGCGTGGCGAGGGCGTCCTGCTCACGTGAGTCCAGGGCCGACAGGAGGTCGTGCTCGCGGGCGACGAGGTCCTGCAGTGCGGCATCGACCTGCGAGCGGCCCTCCGGGGTCAGCACCACGCGCACCCCGCGACGATCATCGGGATCCGGCTCCCGCTGCACCAGGCCACGGGCCTCGAGGCGGTCGATGCGGTTCGTCATGGTCCCGCTGGTGACCAGGGTCTGCGTGCCCAGGCGCCCGGGCGACAGCGCGTAGGGAGCACCGGCCCGGCGGAGGGCGGCCAGGACGTCGAACTCCCAGGTGTCGAGCTCGTGGGCCGCGAAGGCCTGGCGCCGGGCCTGGTCGAGGTGGTGGGCGAGGCGGGTCACCCGGGAGAGAACCTGCAGGGGCGCGACGTCGAGGTCGGGCCGCTCCCTCTGCCAGGCGCTGACCAGCACGTCCACGTCGTCCCGCATGCCCCCATGCTAGGCGAGAGTCTCGACGTCAAGATTCTTGACGTCCCGACGGGTCGTGGCCCTAGCGCGGAGAGCGCACGCTCCGCGGCTTGGACTCCAGGTTCTGCAGGCCGTTCCAGGCGAGGTTGACCAGGTGGCCGACGACCTCCTCCTTCTTCGGCTTGCGCGCATCGAGCCACCACTGGCCGGTCTGCGCCACCATGCCGACGAGCATCTGCGAGTACATCGGCGCCCACTTGGTCGGCATCCGGTGGGCCTTGAACTGCTCGGCCAGCAGGTCGTCGACCTGCTCGGCGACGTCGACGAGCAGGCCCGCGAAGGTGCCCTGGGGGACGGCGTCGCTGGCCTCGGGCGAGCGCATGACAGGGGTGTCGCGGACGAGGATGCGGAAGCCGTCGGGATCGCGGTCGATGAAGTCGAACAGCGCCATGCCGGCACGTTCGAGCAGCTCGCGCGGGTGCAGCTGCTGTCCGTCGTCCGGCGTGCGGGCCAGCGCTCTCGTCATGGAGTCGAGCAGGTAGCCCATCTCCCGGTCGACGACCACCGCATACAGGCCCTCCTTGCCGCCGAAGTGCTCGTAGACCACCGGCTTGGACACGCCGGCCTTCGCAGCGATCTCCTCGACGCTGACCGCCTCGAAGCCCTTCTTGGCGAACAGCCGGCGACCCACGTCGAGCAGCTGCTCGCGACGTTCCTGTCCGCTCATGCGCACGCGCTCGCGGCCCTCGACCCGGCGCGGTGTGCGGACGCGAGGAGTCAGCTCGGTGATCGTGCCGGTGCTGTCGGCGTCACCCGTCTCGCCGGTGTCACGATCGGCCGCTGGACCCGGGGTCGTCGTCATCGGCGTCAGGAGACGGGAGCGGCCGCCGCGCGGTAGCCCCGCACGCGGGACGCCATGGCCGGGTCCTTCAGCTTCGCGACCACGCGCTCGGGCCTGGGCCAGCGGACGTCGCGGACGAGGTGGAGCCGTTCGAGGCTGCGGATCACCAGGGCGCTGATGTCGAGCTGGCCCTTGAGCACACCGTGTCGGGCGGCCGTCGGCTCCGCATGGTGCAGGCTGTGCCAGTTCTCGCCGAGGGCGGGAAGGGCCAGCCACCACACGTTCGAGGACATGTCGCGCGAGTCGAAGGGCCGCGTGCCGAACACGTGGCACACGGAGTTGATCGACCACGTCACGTGGTGGACGAGGGCGATGCGGACGAGAGTGGCCCAGAAGAACGCGGTGAGGGCGCCGGTCCATGACATCGTGATGAGGCCGCCGAGCACGGCGGGCAGCAGCAGGGTCCCCACGACGATCGCCGGGAACCAGCGCGAGATCGCGCGCAGATCCCGGTCGTTCTGGATGTCCGGCGCGTACCTGACCACGGGGGACTGGCTCTCGTCGAACAGCCAGCCCACATGCGCGTAGAACAGGCCCTTCGCCACGGCCCGCGTCGAGGTGCCGTAGCGCCAGGGGGAGTGGGGATCGCCGACCTCGTCGGAGAACTTGTGGTGCTTGCGGTGATCGGCCACCCACTGGGCGACCGAACCCTGCAGGGCGGTCGAGCCCATGAGAGCCAGCACGATCTTCATCGTCCGGCCGGTCTTGAACGAGCCGTGGGTGAAGTGCCGGTGGTAGCCGAGGGTGATGCCGAGGGAGGCGATGGCGTAGAAGGTGAAGGCGAGGATCACGTCGACCCAGGACAGCCACCCGCCCCAGGCCACCGGGATGGCGGCGAGGACGGCGAGCAGCGGCACCACCACGAAGAAGCCGATGGTCACGCGCATCCCCGTGCTGTTGAGCTGCAGCTCCTCGGAGCCGGTCGGACGGACCATCTCGGGCGTGGCGGTCATGGGTCCCCTTCGTCAGTTACCTACGGTTCCGTAGGTTACGGAACCGTAGGTAGGGGAGTCAAGTCCTGTGCCGAATTGCTGTCTAGAGTTCACCCGACCGCCTGATCCCCGGTCGTCTAGTGGCAGGACAGCGGACTTTGAATCCGTCAACGGAGGTTCGACCCCTCCCCGGGGAGCGGCCCGTCAGCCGTCCGTCGCCATTCACCGGGAGCCCCCATGCGCAAGATCCTCGTCACCCTCGCCGCGGCCGCCGCCGTCGCTGCCGGCAGCCTCGTCATCGTGCCGACAGCCCAGGCCGCTGTCGACATCACCCTCGACTCCGTCACGGTCGCTCCGCCGAAGGCGGGCCGCAAGGCCAATGTCATCGTCCGGGCCTCGCTCGCTCAGCAGCAGTACGCCGACATCTCGGTCGACGTCACGCTGTCCGGCTTCCAGGCCACCAGCATGTTCCCCTTCAGCGACGGGGCCTGCCCGGCCAAGCTGTTCCAGGTCAAGGTGCCGGCCCAGGTCGTGCAGTGCGGCTGGACCCAGAACGGCAAGAACGCCGTCCTGAGCATGGCGATCGCCGGGACCTTCTCGACCTCGGGGATGCAGATCACGGTGCGCAAGGCAGCGGTCAGCGCTCCCGTCAAGCCCGGGGAGTACCAGGTCACGCTGTCCAGCTGGGCGTTCTCTCCCGTGTCCACCACCGTCACCGTCAAGTAGCCGCTCCACCGGCTCCCTGCCTTCGGCTACCGGCGACCCACCTCCTCGGCGCCGGCCCCATGGATAGGGTGGGGGAGCCTTCCCCGGCCGCAGCAGTGCCCCCTGCCCCATGGCAGTGAGTCCTGCCCGACCCAGAGGAACGAAGTGGCCCCCAGTCGACCGTCCGTCGTCGTGATCCTCGCCGCGGGCGAAGGCACGCGGATGAAGTCGCGCACGCCGAAGGTCCTCCATGCCGTCGCCGGACGATCCCTGCTCGGCCACGTGATCGAGGCGGCGGCCACGCTCGAGCCGCAGCACCTCGTCGTCGTCATCGGGCACGGCCGCGAGCAGGTGCAGGCGCACATCGACGAGATCGCCCCGTGGGTCGTCACCGTGGTGCAGGAGGAGCAGAACGGCACCGGCCATGCCGTGCGCGTGGCGCTCGCCGGGCTCGCCGAGCGGGGCATCAGCGCGACGGACGGCCCGGTGGTCGTGCTCACCGGCGACACCCCGCTGCTGACGGGGCGCACCCTCGTGACCCTGCTCATGGAGCACACATCGACGGGCTCCTCGGCCACGGTGCTCACGGCGCGGCTGTCGGAGCCTTCGGGCTACGGGCGCATCGTCCGCGACACCGACGGCGGCGTCGCGCGCATCGTCGAGCACAAGGACGCCGACGACACCGTGCTGGCCATCGACGAGATCAACTCCGGGATGTACGCGTTCGACCCCGACGCCCTCGCGTCGGCCCTCGGGCGGCTCACCACCGACAACGCCCAGGGCGAGGAGTACCTCACCGACGTCATCGCCCTCCTGCGGAGCGACGGACGCCCGGTGTCGGCGTCGGTATGCGAGGAGCCCGCCGAGATCCTCGGCGTCAACGACCGGGTGCAGCTCGCCGAGGCAGCAGGGGTCATGCGCGACCGCATCAACGAGGGGTGGATGCGTGCGGGCGTCACGATGGTCGACCCCGCCTCGGTCTGGCTCGACGTCGACGTAGAGCTCGCTGCAGACGTCCTGATCCGTCCGCAGGTGACGTTGCGTGGTCCGACGTCCGTCGACACCGCAGCCGTGATCGGGCCGGGCACGACCCTCGTCTCGTGCGAGGTGGGCGCCGACGCCGAGGTGATCCACACCTGGGCCGAGCTCGCGGTCATCGGCGAGCGTGCATCCGTGGGGCCGTACACGTACCTGCGGCCCGGCACCGTCATGGGCGCCGGCACCAAGGCGGGTGCCTACGTCGAGATCAAGAACTCCACGCTCGGCGACGGCGCGAAGGTCCCGCACCTGTCGTACGTCGGAGACGCCGAGGTGGGTGCCGGGTCGAACATCGGGGCCGCGACCGTCACGGTCAACTACGACGGCATCGACAAGCACCGCACCGTCATCGGGGAGCATGCGCGCATCGGCAGCGACACCATGCTCGTGGCGCCGGTGACCATCGGCGACGGCGCCTACACCGCGGCCGGATCCGTCATCACCGAGGACGTCCCACCCGGGGCGATGGGTGTGGGTCGGGCCCAGCAGCGCAACGTGACCGGCTGGGTGGAGCGTCGCCGCGCGGGCTCACCCGCTGCGGAGGCCGCAGCCCGCGCGCGGCAGGATGCGTCCCACGAGCCCCCGTCAGACCCTTCCCACGAGACCGCGTAGGAGACCTCCGGTGACCCAGGTGTCGGTGCCCACCCAGAAGAAGCTGGTGCTCCTCGCGGGCCGTTCGTATCCGGAGCTGGCGCAGGAGGTGGCCGACAACCTCGGCATCCCGCTGTCGCCGACCCTCGCGTACGACTTCGCCAACGGCGAGATCTTCGTCCGATTCCAGGAGTCGGTGCGCGGCACCGACGCATTCGTGCTGCAGAGTCACACGACGCCGATCAACAAGTGGATCATGGAGCAGCTCATCATGATCGACGCGCTCAAGCGGGCCTCCGCCAAGCGCATCACCGTGATCGTGCCGTTCTACGGCTACGCGCGGCAGGACAAGAAGCACCGTGGCCGCGAGCCCATCTCCGCGCGGCTCATCGCCGACCTGTTCAAGACGGCTGGTGCCGACCGCCTGATGACCGTCGACCTCCACACGTCGCAGATCCAGGGCTTCTTCGACGGCCCGGTCGACCACCTCTTCGCGATGCCGCTGCTCGCCAAGCACGTGGCGTCGCGGGTGCCGCGCGAGGAGATCACCGTGGTCTCGCCCGACGCCGGCCGGGTGCGCGTCGCCGAGCGCTGGACCGACATCCTCGGCGCACCGCTGGCGATCATCCACAAGCGCCGCGACCCCGACATCCCGAACCAGGTCCGCGTCTTCGAGGTCGTCGGCGACGTCCGCGATCGCGTCTGCGTCCTGGTCGACGACATGATCGACACCGGCGGCACCATCGTGAAGGCCGCGGAGACCCTGTTCGAGAACGGTGCCAAGGACGTCATCGTCGCCGCGACCCACGGCATCCTCAGCGACCCGGCGCGGGAGCGGCTGCAGGAGTCGCGGATCTCCGAGGTCATCGTCACGAACACGCTGCCGATCCCGGCCGAGCACCAGTTCGACAAGCTCACCGTGCTGTCCATCGCGCCGATCCTGGCCAAGGCGATCACCGAGGTGTTCACCGACGGATCCGTCACCAGCATGTTCGAGGGCGAGGACTCCGGCAACGACGACTCCTCCTCCCACTGACCGATCCAGATTTGATCCGCTTCCCGGGTCAAATCTGCAGATCTCGTCCGCCTTCGGGCCTGGGAGCGGGATTTCGTCCGCTTCCACAAGCGCCCTTCGGGTCGGACGTCGGTGTAGGACCAACCTCGAGGAGCGGACGAGATCGGCACCTTCGCCGTGAAAGCGGCTGAGTTCTGCAGATTTGACCCGGGAAGCGGATCAAATCTGTGGGCCCCGGGGGGCGGTCGAGGGCGGCCGAGGGGCGGGGTAGACTCAGTGAGCCCTCGGCGAGGGTGACGGGATCCGGTGCAGACCGCACGGGCGATCGTCACCGTGATCGACGCAGGTCGGCGCCCACCCGGCGTTGCCGAGGCGACCGACAACGACCGAGGAGCACCTGACGTGACCACCGTGGCCCTGACCGCCTCCCCCCGCTCTGACTTCGGCAAGGGCGCGGCCCGCCGGACCCGCCGCGAGGGCAGCACTCCCGCCGTCATCTACGGCGGTGACGTGGACCTGCTCCACATCTCGATCAACACCCACGAGCTCGACCTCGCGCTGCGCAAGCCGCGCGTCGTGCTCTCCCTGTCGATCGACGGACGTGACGTCCTGACCAAGCCGCGCGACATCCAGCGCGACCCGGTCAAGCGGACCCTCGAGCACGTCGACCTCGTCGTGATCACCTCCGCCGAGGCGCAGCAGCGCTCCGACATGGCCGACGCGATCCAGGCCGCGACCGATGCTGCCGAGGAGGCCGGCATGGATGCCGCCGTCGCCGTGCAGGCCCTCGAGGAGGCTGTCGCCGCGGGCGAGGATCCCACGGCTGCCGCCGCGCACGCCGTCGAGGACGCGGAGCACAGGGCCGAGGAGTACGCCGAGGCGAACAAGGCCGAGGCTGCCGCCGAAAGCGCCTCGACCACGGAGTAGTCGGCCCCCGTGTCGACCGCCCCGTGGCTCGTCGCCGGCCTCGGCAACCCGGGGTCGGAGTACGCCGCGACCCGGCACAACATCGGGTTCATGGTGGCCGATGAACTCGCCACGCGAACCGGAGCCAAGATGGCGCGACACAAGCGCGCGCACGCTCTCGCAGCCGAGGCGAAGATGGGCATGCCCGGCTCGATGAGCCGGGTGGTCCTGGCGGAGCCGCTGTCGTTCATGAACGAGTCCGGGGGTCCGGTCTCGGCACTGATGGACTTCTACGGAGTCGATCCCGACCACCTCATCGTCGTGCACGACGAGCTCGACCTGGACTTCGACTCCCTGCGGGTCAAGCTCGGGGGAGGCGACAACGGCCACAACGGGCTGAAGAGCATCCGACGCTCGCTCGGCACCGGTGAATTCCTGCGCGTGCGCGCCGGCATCGGCCGTCCGCCCGGGCGTCAGGACCCGGCGGCGTTCGTCCTGAAGCCCTTCTCTGCCGCCGAGCGCGCCGACCTGCCGACCTTCGTCGCCCGATGCGCCGATGCCGTCGAGTCGCTGATGGCCAGCGGCCTCGAGCGGACACAGAACCAGTACAACGACTGACGCCCACGCGACCCAGGACCACGCATCCGTCCGCGGTGCGGGAAGGTATGACCATGACGACCGACGCCGAACTGTCCCGCGACGTGGCCCGGGAGGCCGGCCAGCTGCTGCTGGCCCTGCGCGAGGGCTTCGGCCCGATCGACGACAAGGACGCGGCCAACGCCCTCCGCAAGCAGGGCGATCGCGACGCCCATGTGCGAATCATGGAGCTGCTCAGCGCTGCGCGTCCCGGTGACGCGATCCTCAGCGAGGAGGGAAAGGACGACGCCGCGCGGCTGGACGCCGAGCGCGTGTGGATCGTCGACCCGCTCGACGGCACCTACGAGTACGGGCAGGGCCGCGTCGACTTCGCCGTGCACATCGCCCTGTGGGAGCCGGGCCTGCGCCGGCTGTCCGCGTGCACGGTAGACCTGCCTGCTCAGGGACTGACGCGGTCGGTCGTCCAGCCCGTCGAGGGCCCGGCGCCGCTGCCGACCGATCGGCCCATCCGGATCGTCGCGTCGCGCAGTCGGCCCCCGGCCACGCTGCCCCGCACGGTCGAACTGCTCGCCGACGCGCTCGCCGCATCGGGCGTCAACCAGCATGGTGTGGAGATCATGGACGTCGGATCGGTCGGCGCGAAGGTGAACGAGATCATCAGCGGCCGCGCCGAGGCCTACGTCCACGACACCGGCTTCTACGAGTGGGACGTCGCCGCGCCCTACGGTGTCGCGATGCACTACGGGCTCGTGCCCTCGCACCTCGGCGGATCGCCGGTGATCTTCAACCAGATGCCGCCCTACGTCACCGACCTCATGGTGAGCCACCCCGATCTCGTCGCCCCGCTGCGTTCGGCACTGCAGGCGGCAGCGACCTCGTGAACCTCGCCGGGCTGCTGGCGTGCCTCGTCGACGGGGCCGGACCCACCGGTCGCGCCACGGGGCTCGCGGACGTCGGCGAGCTCGCGGCTTCGGGTGCGGGCGGGGTCGTCGAGGCACCCGGCCCACTGCATCCCATGGTGGTGGCGGAGATCGTCCGCCGCAGGTCGGCAGCGGGTCCGGTCGTGGTGGTGACGGCCACCGGACGTGAGGCCGAGGACGCTGCTGCCGTGCTGCCGGACCTCCTGCCCGGCGTGCGCACGGCTGTCTTCCCGTCGTGGGAGACCCTGCCCCACGAGCGACTCTCGCCCTCCCTCGACACCGTCGGACGTCGCGTGGCCGTGCTTCACCGGCTGGCGCATCCGGATCCCTCCGACCCGCTGGGCGAACCCGTCGACGTGCTGCTGACGTCGGTGCGGGCGCTCCTGCAGCCGGTCGTGCGCGACATCGCCGACGTGCGGCCGGTGCGCCTGATGGTGGGTGACGAGTGTCCGCTCGACGACATCGTCGAGTCGATCGTTGCGCTGGGATACGAGCGCGTGGACCTGGTGGAGCGCCGCGGGCAGCTCGCGGTGCGCGGCGGCATCCTCGACGTGTTCCCGCCCACCGAGGAGCATCCGGTGCGCGTGGAGTTCTGGGGCGACACCGTGGAGGAGGTGCGCTCGTTCTCCGTCGCGGACCAGCGCTCGCTGGAGATCGCCGAGCAGGGCCTGTGGGCACCCGCGGTGCGCGAGCTGCTCCTGACGCCCGCGGTGCGCGAGCGCGCGGCGCTGCTGGCCCAGGCGCACCCGCAGGTCGCCGACATGTGCGAGCGGCTCGCCGAGGGCATCGCCGTCGAGGGCATGGAGTCCCTCGCCCCCATGCTCGCCGACAGCATGGTCACGCCCCTGGAGCTGATCGACGGGTGTGCGCATGTGGTGCTGCTCGAGCCGGAGCGCATCCGCCGTCGAGCCCATGACGTGGTGCGCACGGCCGAGGAGTTCCTGATGGCCTCCTGGCACAACGCGACAGTCGGCAACGACACCCCCATCGACCTCGCCGCCGCGTCGTACCGCGACCTTGCCGAGGTGCGCGACCTCGCCGCTCGACGGGGCGATCCGTGGTGGCGCGTGACATCCCTCGCGAGCGATGTTGAGCTCGACGACGACAGGGACGACGCGGACGATGCCGCGGGGCCGGCGATCCGCATCGCAGGGCGTGAGCTGGACTCCTATCGGGGCGACTCCTCCCGCGCGGTCGAGGACCTTCGCGCCTGGGCCGCAGCGGGGGGTCGCGTCGTGCTCCTCGCCGAGGGCCAGGGCTCGGTGAGCAGGCTCGTCGAGGAGCTCGCCGATGCCGAGGTGCCCGTGACCGCCGTCGACGATCTCGCGGCCGCACCTGACCCCGGTGTCATCACCGTCACCCGGGGTCGGCTGCTGCATGGCTTCGCGGTCGCCGACGCCGCGCTCACGGTGCTGACCGAGACCGACATCGTCGGACAGCGGTCGTCCACGCGCGACATGCGAAGGCTTCCGTCGCGGCGACGTCGCACCATCGATCCGCTCTCGCTCTCACCCGGTGACTACGTCGTGCACGAGCAGCACGGGGTCGGTCGGTACGTCGACATGGTCCAGCGCACGGTGGCGGGAGCGGAGCGCGAGTACCTCGTGCTCGAGTACGCGGCGAGCAAGCGAGGTCAGCCCCCGGACCGCCTCTTCGTGCCCACCGATCAGCTCGACCTCATCACCCGCTACGTCGGCGGTGAGGCACCTGCGGTGCACCGGCTCGGGGGAGCGGACTGGCAGAAGGCCAAGGGTCGGGCGCGCAAGGCCGTCAAGCAGATTGCGAACGAGCTCGTGCGTCTCTATGCCGCGCGGCAGGCGAGCAAGGGTCACGCCTTCGGTCCGGACTCGCCGTGGCAACGTGAACTCGAGGACGCGTTCCCGTACCAGGAGACCCCGGACCAGCTGGCCTGCATCGACGAGGTCAAGGCCGACATGGAGCGCACGGTCCCGATGGATCGCCTGATCTGCGGCGATGTCGGCTACGGCAAGACGGAGATCGCTGTGCGAGCGGCATTCAAGGCCGTGCAGGACGGCAAGCAGGTCGTCGTGCTCGTGCCGACGACCCTGCTGGTGCAGCAGCACCTGTCGACGTTCTCGGAGCGGTTCGCGTCGTTCCCGATGAAGGTCGCTGCCCTGTCACGCTTCAGCTCCGATGCCGAGGCCAGGCAGGTCATCGCCGGTGTCGCCGACGGCACTGTCGACGTCGTGATCGGCACGCACCGGCTGCTGACGTCATCCGTGCGCTTCAAGGACCTCGGTCTCGTCATCGTCGACGAGGAGCAGCGCTTCGGCGTGGAGCACAAGGAGCACCTGAAGGCGCTTCGCACGAACGTCGACGTCCTCGCGATGTCGGCCACTCCCATCCCGCGCACGCTCGAGATGGCCGTGACGGGCATCCGCGAGATGTCGGTGATCCAGACCCCGCCGGAGGAGAGGCATCCGGTGCTGACCTTCGTGGGGCCGTACGACGATCGCCAGATCGCCGCCGCGATCAACCGCGAGCTCATGCGCGAGGGGCAGGTCTTCTTCGTCCACAATCGCGTCAAGTCGATCGACCGCGTGGCCTCCCGGCTGGCCGAGCTCGTGCCCGATGCGCGCATCGCCGTCGCGCACGGCCAGATGGGGGAGGCTGCCCTCGAGCAGGTCATCATCGACTTCTGGAACCGTGAGATCGACGTGCTGGTCACCACCACGATCGTCGAGTCCGGTATCGACATCGCAAACGCGAACACGCTGATCGTGGATCGCGCCGACACCTTCGGACTGTCGCAGCTGCACCAGCTGCGGGGACGTGTCGGCCGTGGCCGGGAGCGCGCCTACGCCTACTTCCTGTACTCGCCGGAGACGCCGCTGACGGAGACGGCGCACGAGCGCCTGGCGACCATCGCGCAGCACACCGACCTCGGGTCGGGCATGCACATCGCCCTGAAGGACCTCGAGATCCGTGGAGCGGGCAACCTGCTCGGTGGAGAGCAGAGCGGCCACATCGCCGACGTCGGCTTCGACCTGTACGTGCGGCTCGTCGGCGAGGCCCTCGCCGAGCACCGTGACGACGTCGCCACGGTGCCGGCGGAGGTCAAGGTCGAGCTGCCCGTCGACGCGCACATCCCGATGTCCTACGTGCCCCATGAGCGGCTGCGGCTGGAGGCCTACAAGCGACTGGCCGACGCGTCCACCCATGCCCAGGTCGACGAGGTGTCGGCCGAGCTGCTCGACCGGTACGGGCCGCTGCCCACCGAGGTCGAGGCACTGCTCGCCGTCGCGCGATTCCGGGTGCTCGCCCGGTCGGCGGGGCTGACGGAGGTCGTCCTGCAGGGGTCGAACGTGCGCTTCCATCCGGTCGAACTGCCGGAGTCCGCCCAGATGCGCCTGACCCGGCTGTACCCACGGACGCTCGTCAAGCCGGCGGTCCGTACGATCATGGTGCCGAGGCCGGCGAGCGCCCCCATGGGCGGCCAGCCGCTCCGCGGTACCGAGCTGCTCACCTGGGCGTCCGACCTCATCGAGGCCGTCCTGCCCACTCAGACCCACGACCAGAACCCGAAACCGACGGAGTCCACACCATGACGTCAGTCCGCCGCCTCACTCTCGCGGCCGCCGCCCTTGCCACGACCGCCGCCGTCGTCCTCACCGGATGCGCGAACCAGGAGGCGGGTTCGGCCGCGACCTTCACGGACGGCCGCATCGCGGAGTCGGACCTCACCAGCGCGGTGGAGGCGGTCCTGGAGGCCAAGGGGCAGGCGACGACGACGGCGGATCTCAGCCTCGTGCAGCAGACCCTCGGCCGCATGATCACCCAGCGCCTGGTGTCGCAGCTCGCCGATCAGGAGGGTGTGGAGATCACGCAGGGGATGCTCGACGAGACACGGGTCAACTACGAGGGACAGGTCGGCAGCCCCGAGGCCCTCGAGCAGGCCTTCCTGCAGGAGAATGTGGCCCCGTCGCAGTTGGAGGCCGTGCTGCGCCTGCAGCTGCAGGCGCAGGAGCTCGGCTACGTGCTCAATCCGAGGGGCTCCGCCGAGGAGCAGGGACTCGCGGTCTTCGAGGCCGTGACCGCCCTGAGCGAGGAGCTCGAGACCACGGTGAGCCCGCGCTTCGGCACCTGGGACCCGACGACCCTGTCGCTGGGTGCGACGCCGAACGACCTCTCCACCCCGCCGTCCCTCGACTAGCGTCGCCACGATGAGCGACGGCACCGCTGACGGCACCGCGGACGGCAGCGCTGACGGCACCGCGGACGGCAGGGCGCGGTCGGGCGAGCGTGTGCTTGACCTCGTGGCGGTGATGGACCGGCTCCGTTCGCCCGGAGGCTGCCCCTGGGATGCGCGCCAGACTCACGAGTCGCTGGTCGAGTACCTCATCGAGGAGGCCTACGAGACGGTCGAGGCGATCGAGGAGGCGGACTCCGCGATGCTGCGTGAGGAACTCGGCGACCTGCTTCTGCAGGTGGTGTTCCACGCGCGGATCGCGCAGGAGGCCGATGACGCCTGGACGATCGACGATGTCGCGGACGGCATCATCAGCAAGCTGATCCGTCGCCATCCGCATGTCTTCGCCGACGCGCAGGCCGACACTGCAGCGCAGGTGGAGGCCAACTGGCATGCGATCAAGGCGGCGGAGAAGGGTCGCGAGTCGGTCACCGACGGCATCCCGTCCGCACTCCCGGCGCTCACGCACGCCGGCAAGGTGCTGTCGCGGAGCGCGTCCATCACCGACCTCCCGCCGCTTGCGGGCGAGCGCAGCGCCACCGCCGCGATCCGCGGTGCGGATGACGATGACGCCTACGGCGAGCTGCTGCTCGCGCTCGTCGCGGCTGGTCGTGCGCGTGGCTTCGACGCCGAGACGGCGCTGCGCAAGGCCTCGCGGCGCAGGGTCGAGCAGATCCGTGCCGCGGAGGGCCTGACGCCCTGACGCACGAAGTTGCTTGGATATCCTCCGGTTTCCTGCGCATCGACGGCCACCTCTAGGCTTTCGTCCATGGCTGCAATCGACGCGATCATCGCCCGCGAAATCCTCGACTCCCGTGGCAATCCCACGGTCGAAGTGGAAGTCCTGCTCGACGACGACACCGTGGCACGTGCCGCGGTTCCGTCCGGTGCGTCGACCGGCGCATTCGAGGCATCCGAGCGACGTGACGGCGGTGACCGCTACAACGGCAAGGGCGTGCTGCAGGCTGTCGCGGCCGTCGAGGAGGACATCGCACCCGAGGTGGTCGGGATCGATGCCAGTGAGCAGCGCCTCATCGACCAGGTGATGATCGACCTCGACGGCACGCCCAACAAGGCCCGCCTCGGCGCGAACGCGATCCTGGGCGTCTCGCTCGCCGTGGCGCGCGCCGCAGCACTGTCGGCGGAGCTGCCCCTCTTCCGGTACGTGGGTGGTCCGAATGCGCATGTGCTCCCAGTCCCGATGATGAACATCCTCAACGGCGGCGCGCACGCCGATTCCAACGTCGACATCCAGGAGTTCATGATCGCCCCGATCGGCGCGACGACCTTCGGCGACGCGCTGCGCCAGGGCACGGAGGTCTACCACTCGCTGAAGAGCGTGCTCAAGGCCGAGGGCCTCGCCACAGGTCTGGGTGACGAGGGCGGGTTCGCTCCCTCCCTGCCCAGCAACCGCGCCGCGCTCGAGCTGATCGTCAAGGCGATCGAGGCGACGGGCCTGAAGGTGGGTGCGGACATCGCCCTCGCGCTCGACGTCGCCTCCACGGAGTTCTTCGCGAACGGCTCGTACTCCTTCGAGGGCGCCGAGCGCTCGGCCGAGTGGATGACGGGCTACTACGAGAGCCTCGTCGCGGACTTCCCGCTGGTGTCGATCGAGGATCCGCTGGCCGAGGACGACTGGGCCGGCTATGCCCACCTCACGAACGCCCTCGGCGACAGGGTGCAGATCGTCGGTGACGATCTCTTCGTCACCAATCCCTCGCGCCTGCGCCGCGGTATCGACGAGGGCGCGGCGAACGCCCTCCTGGTGAAGGTGAACCAGATCGGCACGCTGACCGAGACCCTCGATGCAGTCGCCCTGGCCACCAGCAACGGCTACCGCAGCATGATGTCGCACCGGTCGGGGGAGACCGAGGACACCACCATCGCCGATCTCGCCGTCGCGACCGACTGCGGCCAGATCAAGACCGGCGCCCCGGCGAGATCCGAGCGAGTCGCCAAGTACAACCAGCTGCTGCGCATCGAGGAGGAGCTGGCCGAGGCGGGCCGCTACGCCGGGGCCTCGGCCTTCCCGCGCTTCGCCCGGTAGCCCACCGGCGGCGCGCGTCCGTCCTTCCCGTGGCACGCCGGTCGTGGCGCTTCGGGCAGGAGCCGGTGGTCCGTGACACCATCGGAGGATGAGCACCCCGGTCACCGACGCGCGCCCGGAGGCCGACGGCCCGGCGCCGACGGCCTCCCCGGGTCGCCGCTCTCGCGGGTCGCTCACCGGCCGGGCGCTGGTTCTCGCCCTCGTGGTCGTCACCCTCTTCGTGGCGCTGGCGGTCCCGGTGCGCACCTGGTTCGCCCAGCGAGCGGAGATCGCCCAGTTGCGCGCCGACGTCGCGGCGACCCAGGAGAGGGTCGAGCAACTGCGCATCGAGCAGGAGCGCTGGCAGGATCCGGCGTTCGTCGCGGCTGAGGCCCGCAGGCGGCTGCACTTCGTCCTGCCCGGGGAGATCGGATACGTGACCCTCGGCGCCGAGGCCTCACCCGAGGAGGCCGCGGCACTCGCCGCCGCTGCGGCGGCACCCTGGTACGCCACGCTGTGGGGGGCCGTTCGGCAGGCGGATGAGCCGGACTCCGGCCAGCAGGCGGCGGACCGCTCGAAGCAGAAGGACGCCCGGACACCGGCCGACACCCCCGGTCCTGCAGGCCAGCAGCCCGAGGACGCAGCGACCGATGGCTGACGGCTCCGACGACCCGCGGAGCGTTGCGCACGGCCTGACGGATCCCGACATCGCGGCTGTCGCACGGCAGCTCGGTCGCGAGCCCCGCGGCGCCGTCGCTGTCGCCCACCGCTGCCCGTGCGGTGAGCCGGACGTCGTGGCGACGCTCCCGCGGCTTCCCGACGGCACGCCCTTCCCGACGCTGTACTACCTGACGTGCCCGCGAGCGGCGGCCGCGATCGGCACGCTCGAGAGCAGCGGCCTGATGCGCCGGATGGAGCAGCGGCTGGCCGACGACGCCGAGCTCGCCAGCGCCTACCGGCGGGCGCATGACGCCTACCTTCGGGAGCGGGCGGAGCTCGGCGAGGTGGCCGAGGTCGCGGGCATCAGTGCGGGGGGCATGCCCGACCGGGTGAAGTGCCTGCACGTGCTCGTCGCGCATGCCCTGGCCGCGGGACCGGGGGTCAACCCGGTGGGCGACGAGGCCCTGGCGCTGCTGCCCGAGTGGTGGGTCCCGGTGTCGTGTTCGGATGACGCCGACCTCGAGGAGGGTGGAGTCGCGTGAGCGTCGCCGCGATCGACTGCGGGACGAACTCCGTCCGCCTGCTCATCGCCGACGTCGATGCCGACGGTGTGCTGCGCGAGCAGGCCCGGGTGATGCGGATCGTGCGGCTGGGCGAGGGGATCGACCGCACAGGAGAGTTCTCCGCTGCCGCCCTCGAGAGACTCTTCACCGCGCTCGACGAGTACGCGGGCCTGATCGACGACGCGGGAGTCGAGAACGTCCGCTTCGTCGCGACCTCGGCGAGTCGCGATGCACGCAACCGCGACGCATTCGTCGAGGGAGTGCACCTTCGCATCGGTGTCGATCCGGAGGTGATCCCCGGGACGGAGGAGGCAGCCCTGTCGTTCGCCGGTGCTGTTCGGGGCCTGCCGTCTGGCCTGGTGGTCGCTCCGGCACTGGTCGTCGACATCGGCGGCGGCTCGACGGAGTTCGTCCTGGGCGTGGATCATCCCGAGCATGCGGTGAGCGTCGACATCGGCTGCGTGCGCATGACGGAGCGGCATCTCATCGGCGATCCCCCCACCGAGGCCCAGGTGAGGGCCAGTCGCGACGACATCCGCGCGGCCATCGCCCGTGCCGCCGAGGTCGTCCCCTTCGATCAGGCGAGGTGTGTCGTCGGTCTGGCCGGATCGGTGACGACCGTCGCGGCCATGGCCCTGGACCTCCCCGAGTACGACGAGTCCGTGCTCCACGGCTCGGTGATCACTGCGGGGCAGGTCGCCGACGTCACCGCGCGCTACCTGACCATGACGAGGGCTGAGCGTGCCGCCCTGCCCTACATGCACCCCGGTCGCGTCGACGTCATCGGGGGAGGGGCCATGGTGCTCGATGAGGTCATGCGTGCCACGGGTGCCGACGAGGTGGTGGTGTCCGAGACGGACATCCTGGATGGCATCGTTTACAGCATTGTGACCTGAATCTTGCTGCAACCACGGGCAAACCCCATGTAATCGGTTGTCGCCGTGTGGAAGCATGCTGGGAACGGCCCAGTCGTCACCGGAAGGGGGAGACCGTGACGATCACGATCAAGGACGTCGCGGAGGCGGCGGGGGTGTCGACCGCGACGGTGTCGCGGGCGCTGCGCGGACTCCCCAACGTCGACGCCGGCACCCGTGAGCGGATCGAGCGCATCGCCGCCGACCTGGACTACGTGATCTCGCCGAGCGCGTCGCGCCTGGCCAGTGGCCGCACCGGAAGCATCGCCGTCATCACGCCCTACGTCGCCCGGTGGTATTTCGCGACCGTGCTCTCAGGCGTCGAGTCGGTGCTGCAGAGCGCCGGGATCGACCTGCTGCTCATGAGCGTGAGCTCTTCCGACGGGCAGCATCGGCTGCCGCCGGCTCCGCGCCTGCGTCGCCGGGTCGATGGGGCCCTGGTCATCGCACTGAGCCCGGAGGATCCGCAGCTGCACGATGTGCTGGCGCTGGGTCTGCCGACCAGCCTGATCGGGCTCACCATTCCCGGCGTGCCCAGCGTGACGATCGACGACGTCCTGGCCGGACGGATGGCCGCGCAGCACCTGATCAACCTGGGGCATGAGCGCATCGGCGTCATCATGGGCGCATCGGTCGGGGCTCCGTTCACGGCCCCCAATGACCGCTACGTCGGTTTCGAGGCCGCCATGAACGACGCGGGGCTCGAGATCGACCCGCGCCTGGCGCATCACGGCTACTTCACGATGACCGGCGGCGAGCAGGCGATGACGGCACTCCTCACGCAGCGCCATCCACCGACGGCGGTCTTCGCGATGTCCGATGAGATGGCGTTCGGTGCCCTGCGCGCCATGCGCAGCCACGGACTTCAGCCGGGCGAGGACATCTCCATCGTGGGCATCGACGGCCATGACATGTCGGAGCTGCTCGATCTCTCGACGGTTGCGCAGCCGGTCATCGACCTCGGCCGCAGTGCGGCCGAGGCCCTGCTCCTGCAGCTCAAGGATCCGCACACCGACACGTCCCGTGACGAGATCCGCATGCCCACTCGTCTCATCGTGCGGGGCTCCACGCGCCCGCGCACGTCCTGACCGATCGGGGCCGACCCGACACGGATGCGTCAGGCGTGGGCCAGACTTGGGCCATGACCCACACGAGCATCCAGATCTCAGGCGAGCAGGTCCCCGCCGTCCTGGCCCTTCCGCCCGCGGGCTCGGGCCCCGCCGTCATCGTCATCCAGGAGTGGTGGGGCCTGGTGCCCCACATCGTCGCCGTGACCGAGCGGCTGGCGCAGGCCGGCTTCGTGGCGATGGCCGTCGACCACTACCGCGGTGCCGCGACGACCGAGCCCGATGAGGCCGGCAAGCTCATGATGGGGCTGGACATCGAGCAGGTGGCGGCCGATCTCGCTGCTGCTGCGGACCACCTCCTGGGCCAGCCGCAGGTGTCGAGCAGTTCCGTCGGAGTCGTCGGATTCTGCATGGGCGGGGGTCTCGCCCTGCTGGCTCCGACGGTGTCCGACGGCATCTCGTGTGCGAGCGCCTTCTACCCCGCGATGCCGTGGCCGCACTATGCGCCGGACTGGTCGCGCTACGCGGGCAAGGCGGCCATCGTGCACAAGGCCGTGTCGGACGAGCCCGGCACGGGGCCGGTCATCGCCGAGTACGCCGCTGCGATCGCCGCCGCGGGTGGCGAGGTCGAGCTGTTCGAGTATCCGGAGAGCGTGCATGCGTTCTTCAACGACGACCGCCCCGAGGTGTACCAGCCGGCGAATGCCGAGCAAGCATGGGAGCGCACTGTGGGCTTCCTGCGGGAGCATCTCGGCTGAGGTGCGCACCCTCGCTGCGCTCGATCGGGAGATCGTCGCCTGTCGACGCTGCCCGCGACTGATCTCGTGGTGCGAGGAGGTCGCGGCGACGAAGCGTGCGGCCTACCGTGACGACGACTACTGGGGCCGCCCGGTGCCGGGTCTGGGTGACGATCCGCGCATCTGGATCGTCGGGCTTGCACCCGCAGCGCACGGCGCGAACCGCACGGGGCGCATGTTCACCGGCGATCGCAGCGGTGACTGGCTCTTCGCCGCCCTGCACCGCGCAGGCCTGGCCGCGTTGCCGACGTCGACGTCGCGCGACGACGGGCAGCGGCTGAGCGGGGTCCGGATCACCGCGGCCGTGCACTGCGCCCCACCGGCGAACAAGCCGACTACCGAGGAGCGAGCGGAGTGCGGGCACTGGCTCCGCGAGGAGCTGGGAATCGTCCAGGACCGTGTGCGGGTGATCCTGCCCCTGGGGGGAATCGCGTGGAGCGCGGTCTCGTCGACCCTGCGGCAGGAGGGGTGGCGCGTCCCGGCCGTGCGGTTCGGCCACGGAGCCGAGGCCGAGGTCGTCCCGGAGTCCGGTCGACCGGTGACGGTCCTGGGGTCCTACCACCCGAGCCAGCAGAACACCTTCACCGGCAGGCTGACCGAGGCCATGCTCGACGAGGTCCTGGCCAGGGCCTGCGAACTCGCCGGTTCCCCTGCGCGCACGTCGTAGCAGCGCCACACTCGTCCCGAGTGCGAGGAGGCGCCATGATCGTCCATCGGAGTCCACTGCCCGATCTCGACATCCCCGAGATCCCGATCACGGACTACGTGCTGAAGGAGGCCGCCCGGGTCCCCGACCGGCCCGCCCTCATCGACGGGCCCACCGGGCGCACCTACACCTACGGCCAGCTGTCTGGTGCGATCCGTGCCTTCGCCGGCGGCCTGCAGGCCCGCGGGCTGGGTCTCGGCGACACCATCGCGCTGATGTCGCCGAACATCCCCGAGTTCGCGATCGTCTTCCACGGCGCTGCGGTGGCCGGGGTCGCGGTCAGCACGATCAACCCGACCTACACGGCCGAGGAGGTCGGCTTCCAGCTGCGCGACTCCGGTGCTCGCCTGCTCATCACGATCGCGATGTTCGCCGAGACGGCCTCGGCGGCGTCGCAGGACTCGTCCGTGGAGGAGATCCTCATCATCGGCGAGCCGCCGGAGGGGATGGCCCCCTTCACCTCCCTCATGGCCGCGCCGATCGACCAGGTCGAGGTCGACCCGCGTGACGCTGTCGTCGTGCTCCCCTACTCGTCCGGCACGACGGGCTTCCCGAAGGGAGTCATGCTCACGCACTACAACCTCGTGTCGAACCTGGTGCAGGTCGAGGATGCCCTCGATGTGGAGGACGGCGAGGTCGTGCTGGCCGTGCTGCCGTTCTTCCACATCTACGGCATGCAGGTGCTCATGAACTTCTTCCTCAGTCGCGGCTCGACCATCGTCACCGTCCCGCGGTTCGATCTCGAGCAGAGCCTCGGTGTCATCCAGGAGCACCGCATCACCAGGCTCTTCGCCGTGCCGCCGATCGTGCTCGCCCTGGCCAAGCATCCCCTGATCGACTCGTTCGACCTGTCCAGCCTTCGTCAGGTGTTCTCGGGAGCGGCACCCCTCGGCGCCGAGGTGGCCCTGGAGGCGGCAGCCCGCATCGACTGCGAGGTCGTGCAGGGCTACGGCATGACGGAGCTGAGCCCGGTGACGCACGTGACGCGGATGGGCGGATTCAAGCCCGGTACGTGCGGGGTCACCCTGCCCAACACCGAGTGCCGCATCGTCGACGTCGAGACCGGCGAGGACCAGCCGGTCGGTGGCGTGGGCGAGCTCTGGGTGCGCGGTCCGCAGGTGATGAAGGGCTACCTGAACAACCCCGAGGCGACCGCTCTGACGATCGATTCTGACGGGTGGCTGCACACGGGAGACGTCGGCCTCATCGACGCCGACGGGCACATGACCATCGTCGACCGGGTCAAGGAGCTCATCAAGTACAAGGGCTTCCAGGTCGCCCCGGCCGAGCTCGAGGCCCTGCTCCTCACCCATCCGGGGATCGTCGATGCCGCCGTCATCGGAGTGCCCGACGAGGAGGCGGGCGAGCGGCCCCGCGCCTTCGTCGTCGCGCGTGACGGCAGTGACGTCACCGCGGAGGGGATCACCGAGTTCACGGCCCAGCACGTGGCGACCTACAAGGTGGTGCACGACGTGGTGTTCACCGACACCATCCCCAAGTCGCCCTCGGGCAAGATCCTGCGGCGCCTGCTCCGGGACCAGGGGCCGTCCTAGGGATCCTCAGGGCTCCGCGTCGGCGCCGCCGCCGCCCTACGCTGGGGCCTGCGCCCCTGTAGTCCAATCGGCAGAGACACCCGGCTTAAACCCGGCACAGTGTGGGTTCGACTCCCACTGGGGGCACGGGGGCGGGCCCTGGTTGCGCAGAGTCCGCATCATGATGCACAGCCAATGCGCATCATGATGTACCGTGATCGGGTGCGCACGACCATCGATCTCAGCCCCGACGTCGAGCGGGCCCTTGAGCAGCACCGTCGCCAGACAGGTGCCGGGCTGAGCCAGGCGGTGAACGATCTGCTGCGGCGGGCGATCGCCATGCCCGACGCCCCCGCAGGTGCCTTTCGGCAGGCCTCCGCCCCTCTGGGGCTTCGCATCGACGTCAGCAACGTCCAGGACGCCCTCGACGCCCTCGATGACGACGTCTCCGGCGACACCCGACCCACCTGAACAGGTCTGGCACATGCTGATCGACGCCAACGTCCTCGTGTACGCGGTCGACTCGGAGAGCCCCCAGCACGGCAGGGCGGTGGAGTTCCTGGAGACCGCCCTGAACGGGAATCGCCGGGTGGCGTTGCCGTGGCAGTCGCTCACGGCGTTCCTGCGCCTCACGACGCACCCAAGGGTGAGCCTCCGGCCGCTCACCGCGACCGAGGCGTGGTCCTTCGTGGCAGCCTGGCTGGCCGCCGATCCGGTGTGGATCCCGGAGTCGACCAGGCGAACCGCATCCCTCCTCGGGGAGCTCCTGGGACGCACACACGTCACCGGGAATCTCATCCCCGACGCCGCACTGGCAGCGCTGGCGCTCGAGCACGGGCTCACCATCGTCACGAATGACGCCGACTTCGCCCGCTTCGACGTGCCGGTGCTGAACCCGTTCGCCGGCTGAGACCGACCCGCCCGCGTGGCGGACCCCCGCCGATTGGCGAAACGCACTTCGTGATTTACCCTGAGGACATGCAGTCAAACAACCCTGTCCTGTCCCGGTACGAGACCAAGAAGGGCGCCCCCGCATCCTCGGGGTACGCCTATGACGAAGGCGTGGCCGCCTACCAGCAGGCCGCTGCCGGCGGCTCTGGCGCCGACGTCGACAACGCCTTCGCGCAGGTCACCGCGGCCGGGGGCGCCCGCATCACGATCAATGACGTCATCGTCAAGACGTTCGCCGTGTTCGTGGTCACCGTCATCTTCGCCGTGGTCGGCTGGAACTTCGCCCCGTCGATGCCGTGGCTGCTGTGGGTCGGCCTGATCGGCGGCCTGGGCCTGGGCCTGCTGAATGCCTTCAAGTCCTCGGTCTCGCCCATCCTGGTGCTCCTGTACGGCGCCTTCCAGGGCGTGTTCCTCGGCGGCATCAGCTACGCCTACAGCTCGCTTGCCGACGGCATCATCCTCCAGGCGGTCGTCGCCACGATGGTCACCTTCGGCGTGATGCTGGCGCTGTACCTGACCGGCGTCATCAAGGTCACCAAGAAGTTCCAGAGCATCATGCTCGTCGCCCTGGTCTCGTACCTCGTCCTGGGCATCGGCAACCTCGTCTGGGCCATGTTCGGCGGTGGCGACGGCTGGGGCATCTACGGCACGGGCTTCGGGCCGATCGTCGCGGTGCTCGGTGTGCTCATCGCCGCCTTCTTCCTGCTGCTCGACTTCGAGGCGATCAGCCAGGGCATCAAGGCCGGCGCGCCGGAGCGCGAGTCGTGGCGGATGGCCTTCGGCCTGCTCGTCACCCTGATCTGGCTCTACCTGGAGTTCCTGCGCCTGCTGGCGATCTTCAGCCGCAACTAGCGGCGATGATCGCGGTCATCTTCACCAGTACCCGCTCCTCGGCCGACGAGGACGGCTACCGCGCGATGGCGGAGCGCATGGATGCGCTCGCGCGCGAGCAGGACGGCTTCCTGAGCATCGTCTCCGTGCGCGACCCCGCGACCCGCGAGGGCATCTCCGTCTCGTACTGGCGCGACGAGGCCAGTGCGCTGGCCTGGAAGCAGGTCGCGGAGCACCTGCAGGCCCAGGAGCTCGGGCGCGAGCTCTGGTACGTCGAGTACGCGACCACGGTGGCCGAGGTGACCCGCACGTACCGGCACCCTCCGGCGCGGTGAACGCGGCGGCACGACTCGGCCGGGTCAGGGCAGGGCGCGCCGCAGGGTGATCAGCGCCGCGTGCACCGGACCAAGATCGGTGCCGGCGCCGGCAGCGTCGAGACAGTCGCCGCCGAGCACGGCGATCATCGATCCGAATCCCTGCGGCTCAAGGGTGGGCAGGACCGCGTCCGCGGGCACCGGCACGCCCCACAGGCGTCCGAGGCGGACGAGCTCCTCGGCACACTGCCGGACCTCCACCGAGGCCTGTCCGGCCCGGGCCAGCGGCATGGAGTTCAGACGGTCGACGACCCTGCGCAGCTCCCGCTCGCACTCCTCGCGCTCGACCGTGGCCTGCTCAGGGGTCATGGCGCGGTCTTGCGACGCACGAAGTCGCGCACCTTCTCCCGGGCACCCTCCCGGATCTCCGGTCCGTGGGTGAAGGCCGCCACCTCGTACGAGCTGTCGGCGAGCACGTGTGCGGATCGCCTGTTCAGTGCGGCGTCCGTGCACACGAACGACACCGGCCACGACATCCGCCAGGTGAGGTTGAAGATGACGTCGCCGGTGATCAGCACGCCGGTGTGCTCGTGCAGCAGCGAGACGTGCCCGGGGGTGTGGCCCGGCGTGTGCAGCACCCGCACGCCGCCGGCAATCGGCAGGAGCTGCCCGTCCGCAAGCACCTCGCTGACGTCGATGGGCTCGAAGCGCGACGTGGGCCCGCGGCGGAGCAGCCGTGCCATGCCGCCAGAGGGCCCCGGTGCCTCGACTCCGCGCGTGATGTACTCGGCGTCGTCCTGGTGCACGGTGACACCGTCGAGTCCGGTGCGATCGACCATCTCGTGCGCGCCACCGGCGTGATCTCCGTGGGCGTGGGTGAGCACGATGCGCGTGACGTCGGAGGGATGCCTGCCTATCCCGGCAAGGGCGGCGACGAGGCGCGCCGGTGCCCGCTTGAGTCCGCAGTCGACGAGGGTCACCTGACCGTCGTCGTCGAGGAAGGCGAAGGAGTTGATCGCATCACCAAGTGTCGGGATCCGGTAGACCCCTGGGGCGAGCAGGACGATCGGTGCGGGCACGGCCCAAGACTACGAGCCGGAGGGCTACTTGGGTGGTGCTGTGGACTCATGGGCCGGCGGCGGTGTCATGCGCTCGTTGAACGTCGATATCGCGCGCTGCGTGCAGGAGCCGAGCACGAAGCCGATGGCCACCGCCAGCAGGGCCAGCAGCACCCAGGTCGTGCGGTTGGGCCTGGAGTGCTGGCGGCGCGCGAGCAGGGCGCGGAGGTCGTCGTCGTTGGCCTCGCTGCCGGGCTTCTCTTCGTCGCGGATCGCGTCGGGTTCACTCATGTCTCAGCGCCTCGATGGGTCGTAGGGATGCAGCGCGGTTGGCGGGATAGCTTCCGAAGAACAGGCCGATCGACACCGAGACCACGAAGGCTCCGACGACCGACGCTGGCACGACCACGGGAGTGACGCCCGCGACCGTGATCCGGGTGGCCAGCATGGCGATCAGCACCCCGAGGGCACCACCGATCACGGACAGCACCATCGCCTCGATCAGGAACTGGGTCATGATCGCGGACTTCCGGGCCCCGATCGCCTTGCGGATGCCGATCTCGCGGGTCCGCTCGGTGACGGTCACGAGCATGATGTTCGTGATGCCGATGCCGCCGACGAGAAGGCTGATCGCCGCTACCGCGCCGAGCAGGACGGTGAAGATCCCGATGGTGTCCTGCACGGTTGCGATGAGCGATGCGGAGTTCAGGATCTGGTAGTCGCGGGTGTCCTCGCTCGTGGTGCCGTGCCGCTCGTCCAGGATCGCGGTGACCTCGTACTCCGCTGCGGTGGCCGTCTCCGAGGATGTGGCCTGCACGAGGATCGAGTCGAGGCTGCCGTAGCCCGTGAGCTTGCTCTGCACCGTGCTCAGCGGCGCCACCGCGACGTCGTCGGCGTCGACGAATCCGCTGCTGCCCTTCTCCTCGATCGTGCCCACCACCGTGAAGGGGACGCCGCCGCAGGCGACCTGCTGCCCGAGCGGGTCGTCGTCGCCGAAGAGCTCGCCGATCACCGTCTGGCCCAGCACGATCGAGCGTCGGCTGTTCACGATGTCATCAGGCGTGATCGGCGTGCCGGTCGCGATGGTGCTGTTCGATGCGGCGAAGTAGCTGGGCCAGGTTCCCGTCACCGTCGTTGCGTAGCTGGAGCCACCGAAGGTGCACGTCGTGGCAGCCGACACGACAGGTGTCGCATTCAGCACATCCGGTGCGAGCACCGGGTCGACGAGGGCAGCGGCGTCGTCGACGGTGAGGTCCTTGAACTGCGTGCGTCCGGAGTCGTCGTCTCCTCCGAAGGCTCCATGGAGCACGGTCAGCGTGTTGGTGCCGAGGCTCTCGATGCTGGCGGTCACGGCGACCGATGCCCCGTTGCCGATGGCCATCAGGACGATGACGGCCGCGACGCCGATGAGGATGCCGAGCATCGTCAGGCCGGACCTGAGCTTGTTGGCGGCGATGCCCTGCAGGCCGATGCGGATGGTCTCGAGGACGTTCACGATGCTGCCGCCGAGTGTGCGGACGTGCGCCTGTCTTCGGCGATGGTCCCGTCGACGAGGGTGATGATGCGACCGGCCTGCTCCGCGACGTCCTCCTCGTGCGTGATCATGACGATGGTGCGTCCCTGATCATGGAGCGCTGCCATCAGGTCGAGGACCTCCCGGGTGGAGCGGCTGTCGAGGTTGCCGGTCGGCTCGTCGGCCAGCAGGAGCGAGGGCTCGGCGACGAGGGCACGTGCGACGGCGACGCGCTGCTGCTGGCCGCCCGACAGCTCGTTCGGCATGTGGTGCATGCGGTCTGCCAGTCCGACGGAGGTCAGGGCCTCGATCGCGCGTCGGCGGCGCTCCCGGCGCCGGACGCCTCGATAGACGAGGGGGAGTTCCACGTTGGACAGCGCTGTCGTTCGCGGGATCAGGTTGAAGGACTGGAAGATGAAGCCGATCTTGCGGTTCCTGACGATCGACAGGGCCCCCTCGTCGAGATCATCGATGTCGATTCCGTCGAGCGCGTAGTGGCCGGAGGTCGCGACGTCAAGCGCTCCGATGACGTTCATCAGCGTCGACTTGCCCGAGCCGGATGCGCCCATGATCGCGACATAGTCACCGCGGGCGATCTGCAGGTCGATCCCGCGCAGCGCCTCGACCGCGGTGTCGCCGGAGCCGTAGGTCTTGGTGATCTGCCGAAGCTCGATGACGGGTGTCACGGTCACTTGTCTCGGTCGGGGGGTGGACCGCCGAAGCCGTCGCCATCACCGCCGCCGAATCCGGGGAAGGTGCTCGGCTCGCCGACCTCGATGACGAGCTGATCGCCCTCCTCGACCCCGCTGGTGATCACGGTGCCGGAGTCGCCCGCCAGGCCTGTGGTGACCTCGACGACAGTGTCGATCTCGCCCGTGCGGATGGTGACCGTGCTGGTGGCGCCGTCGGTGGTGATGGCGGCCGTGGGCACCCACACGACGTCGTCGACCTCCTGCGTGGTCACCACGACGCTCACGCTCATGCCCTCGCGCACGCCTTCGGGGGAGTCGTCGAGGGTGATCGTGGCGCTGTAGGTCGTGACTCCGGATCCGGACGACACGGCGCCGGCCCCCGATGTCGCCTCCGTCGGCAGGGCCGCGATGGACGTGATGACTCCCGTGGCGCTGGTGCCGGGCAGTGCGTCGAAGCTCACGGTGGCGGGCTGCCCCGGGGCGAGCTTGAGCGCATCGGCCTCGGAGAACTCCGCGACGATCTCGAAGGGCGCGTCGGGCAGCACGGTCATGACCGAGGTCCCGGAGGTGACCGGGTCGCCGACCTCGACGTCGAGGGCCGCGACGACTCCGTCGACGGGCGAGCGCAGGACGGTGTCGGCCAGCCCCTGGCGGGCCGTGGCGAGCCCAGCCCGGGCGAGCTCCACGGCGGCCTGGGCCGGCGTGATCGAGGTGGGCCCCACCTCGACCTCCTGCTGGGCTGCCGCCTGCTGCGCGACCGCCTCCCGAGCGGCCTGAACGGCCTGCCGGTCGGCCTCGAGCCCCTTGCTCTGGGACAGGAGCGCGGAGTCCAGGGCGTTGCGCGCGACTCGGACGGCATCGGCCGCCGTCGAGCGGAGCGTCGACTGCAGCTTGCGCAGCGCGACGTTCGCCGTCGTGATCGCGGCGTCGGCATTCACCAGTGACTGCTGTCCGGCCACGTTGGCGGCCTCGTTCGCCCGCACCTGCAGCGCATAGGCCTGCTCGGCGGATCGGAGGGCGTCGACCGCAGCCGTGCACTGGCTCGAGTTCGATCCGTATGTGTTGCACTGGTTCACCTGCGTGCTGCGTGCTGCATCGACGTTCACCTGCGCCTGGCTCAGCTTCACCTGATTGGTCGCGGCGGTGGTCGTCGCAGTCTGCACGGCCTGGTCGTAGCCCGTCTGCGCGGTGACCACGGCCGCCTCAGCGGAGCGCAACTGAGCCCACACGGCATCGTCCGGGCACAGCCCCGTCGGGGTGAGGCACGACTCTGACCACGACGCCTCTGCGTCGGCGAGCGCCTCACGAGCCGATGACACCGACTCGGCGTAGGTGCGCCTGCTCAGCTGCTGGTTGCGCTCGGCCTCGTCGAGGCTCTGCTGCGCAGAGGCAAGCGTGAGCGGTGCGGACTCGGCATTCGCCACCGCCTGCGCATAGGTGCTGCGCGCGGATGCCAGCGCCTGACGTGCAGTGGTGTCGTCGAGCTGAGCCACCACCTGGTCGGCCAGCACGCGACGACCCTCGACCGTGTCGATCGCGGCGACGATGCCCGTCGTGCGGAACGACAGGTCGACGCGTCCGGTCGTCTCGACGGTCCCGGTGGCCGTGACCGTCTCGCTGACGGTTCCGCGCTGGGCGGGAACCGTGCGACCGGTCTGCTCGGGAGGCTGGGGTGCGAGCAGGGCCAGACCGATGCCGATGACCAGCACGAGCAGGACGCCGAGACCGATGTTGATCCACAGCACCCGACGTCTCATGAGTGGAGCCTCTCTCACCGGCAGGGGCCCTGTCAGCAGGGCTGGGTAAGGGTTGTGTACGGCCGTCCTACAGGGCGGGCAGAGCCAGACCGGTGTTCGCGTGGCAGCGGTAGCCGTGCGGGTTCTTGTAGAGGTACTGCTGGTGGTAGTCCTCGGCGAGGTAGTACGGCACGTCGGTCGCGGATGCCATCTGCGTCGTGATCGCGGGGTAGCCGCGATCGGCGATGACCCGTGCGTAGGCGTCGCGCGTGCGCTCGGCCAGGTCGGACTGCTCCGCGCTGCTCGTGAAGATCGCGCTCCGATACTGGGTCCCGACGTCGTTGCCCTGCCGGTTGCCCTGGGTGGGGTCGTGGTTCTCCCAGAACGTCCGCAGGACGTCGTAGGTGGTGAGCGTGGCGGGGTCGTAGGCGACCATCACGGTCTCGGTGTGGCCGGTGCGGCCCGAGCAGACCTCCTGATAGGTGGGATTCGGCGTGTAGCCGCCCATGTAGCCCACGCTCGTGCTGACGACACCGGGCAGGCGCCAGTAGATCTCCTCCGCCCCCCAGAAGCAGCCCATCGCGAGATGGATCACCTCGGTGCCCTCCGGCCACGGCCCGGTCAGCGAGGACCCGAGGACGAGGTGCGGTGCCGGGTCCGGAAGCACCGGGGCCGTGCGGCCGGCGAGCGCCTGGTCGGGGGCGACCATCGCGGACTTCGTGCCGAAGATGCTCATGAGGACAGGGTATGCGGGCTGACGCCGGGTCGCTCAGTGCGCCGGCTCCCCCTGCTCACTCCGCGGCTGGAGAAGCCTTGCGGTGCAGCGTCTCGGGCATCCGCGCCACCATGGCGACCGCCACCAGGCACAGGGCGACGCCCAGGCCGAAGGCCCAGTCGAAGTCGGCCAGGTCGATGAGCAGGCCCGCCAGCAGCGGCCCGAGGATGGCACCGAGGTCGGACATCATCTGGAAGGTCGCCACGACGATGCCGCCGCGTCGGCCGCCCATGATGTCTCCGACGACGGCACTGGGCGCCGAACCGAGGAAGGCTCCCGCAGCACCCTGGACGGCCATGGCGACGAAGAACAGGGCGGTGCCCGCGACCGCCGGCGTCCCCCACCCGTTCGCGGCGATGTCGGCACCCGTCAGCACGAGCATGCCGATGCCGGTGCCGACGGTGCCCCACAGCATGGCCTTGCGCCGACCGTCGGTGTCGGCCATCCGCCCGGCCGGCAGCAGCAGTACCGCGTTGATGCCGGCGGCGATCAGAAAGCCGATGCCGCCGATGGTGGCCGTCTCGCCGAGTCCCTCGACGACGAAGAGCGGCACGGCCGACGAACGCAGTCCGAAGACGACGAAGCCGGCGACGAGGTTGGTCGTGATGGCGGCCTGGTACGCGCGATCGCGGAGTGCGGTGCGCAGCTGCTGGAGGCGGTTCTCCTCACCGTCGGCCACTGCTGCCTCGCGCTCGCGCAGGCGGGTGCCCCGCAGGAACACCAGCGAGATGACGGCGGCGAGCAGCAGTGCACCGGCGTACACGAAGAACGGTGCACGGATCGACCAGGCGACCACCAGACCCCCGACGGCGGGACCGGCGACCCCGCCGATGATGAACCCGCCCTGGAATGCGCCCGCCGCACGCCCGCGCTGCTGCGTGGCGACTACCCGGAGCAGGAGGGCCATCGCCGAGACCGTGAACATGCTGGAGCCCAGGCCGCCGACTCCGCGCAGCAGGAGCAGCTGCAGATAGGTCTGCGAGAAGCCCGCAGCGATGCTCGAGACGGCGACGATGAGCAGACCGCTGGTCATGATCGTCCGCTCGCCGAAGCGGTCCACCAGACCGCCTGCGACCGGGGACGTCACGAATCGGACGAGGGCGAACACCGACACCACGGCGCTGGCCTCCAGCGCGGACACCCCGAACGTCCGGGCGAACACGGGCAGGACGGGGATGAGGATGCCGAAGCCGAGCGCGACCGAGAACGCCACGGAACTGAGGACCGCGACCTCGCGGGGCAGGCCAGCCAGGAGTGGGGTGCGTCGGATGGCCCGACCGACGCGCTGGACGGGGCTCACGGGCTCGGCGTCCCGTGGTGCACCGCTGCCGTCACCGCGTCACCCTATCCTCCGACTGTGTCCGCCTCCGCCGTCTACGCCGCCGAGGACCAGTGGTCCGCGATCCTCGATCGCGGTGGCGTGGTGGACTTCTTCGGCTCCCGCTTCGACGTTCCCCTGCAACGCCGTTTCGGCGACATCGTCACGGTCCAGGCCTACGTCGATCACGTCCTGGGGCAGCCGGCCGTCCGGAGCGCCTACCCGGCGGCGGGTGCCATCACCGTGGTCCCGACGCGAAGCCGGTCGCGGGCCGTCTACCGGCCCGAGTCGCAGTCCATCGCGCTGCCGACGGAGCTCTGGGCGGGCCGGGAGTCGGTGGTGCTCCACGAGGTGTCGCACCATCTGGCCTGCAGCTGCGGCATCGCTCCCGCGCGCACCTCGGGGCGATGGCACGGGGCGGAGTTCCGCGCTGCGATGGACGTCGTCGTGACCTGCATGCTTGGCGAGGCCGCAGCGCTGCTGCTGCGTGCGGGATACGACGCCGCAGGAGTTCGCTGATGGCGGTGACGATCGAGCGCATCGCCGCCCTGCTGGCCAAGGCCGAGCGCACCGAGGTGGAGGCGGAGGCCGAGGCCTACCTGATGAAGGCCCAGCAGCTCGCCACTCTGGCGAGCATCGATCTCGCCGTGGCCCGGTCGCGCACGCAGCGCAGGGAGCAGAGGCAGCAGCCCGAGGCGCGCACCACGACCATCGGGGAGAAGGGCAAGCGGGCCAACCGCCATCTCATCACCCTGTACGTGGCCATCGCGCATGCGAACGACGCCCAGGTCGACGTCGCCGCGAACTCGACATATGTCATCGGCTACGGCATGCCCAGCGATCTCGATGTCGTCGAGACCATGTTCGCGTCCCTGTGCGTGCAGATGGTGCATGCCGGCCAGGTGTACGTCGTGAGCCGGGAATGGACCGGCGAGACGTACGTCGCGGTCGAGAACCGCCGGCGCCGGGTCAAGGAGCACACGGCGCAGACCGCGCGCACGGCGTTCTACCGCGCCTACATCCAGCGCATCGAGGAGCGGCTCTCCGAGGCGAGGCGCCAGGTGATGAGCGACATCCCGGCAGCGACGTCGACCGGCACCGATCGCTCTACCGCCGAGCTCGTCCTGCGCGAGAAGGCGGGCGAGGTCAGCGACTTCCACCGTCGTACCTCCGATGCCCGGGGCAGATGGGCCGGCTACTCCGGCGGGGTGCGCTCACCGAGCGGCTCGGCTGCCGCCGCCGGCCGGTCGGCGGCCTCGCGCGCCCGGCTGAGCCCGTCGGCCGGCATCGGCGGCGCCCGCGAGCTGAGCTCCTAGCAGGGCACTGGGTCAGCGCGCCACGAGGCGGACCCCGGGAGTGCAAGGATCGGTCCATGGGCGTTGACGTCACCCTCGCCGACATCGAGGCCGCCTCGGTGCGGCTGCGCGATGTCATCCGTGACCTCCCGCTGGCGCAGGCCCGGTGGCTCGACGAACTCGTCGGCGGGGAGGTGCGTCTGGTCACGGAGAACCTCCAGCGCGCCGGCTCGTTCAAGATCCGCGGCGCCTACAACCGCATCTCGCAGCTCAGCGACGACGAGAGGGCCCGGGGTGTCGTGGCGGCCAGCGCCGGCAACCACGCTCAGGGTGTCGCGCTCGCGGCGCAGCGACTCGGCGTTCACGCGACGGTCTTCATGCCCGAGGCGGCGAGCATCCCGAAGGTCGCCGCGACGCGCGGCTACGGTGCCGACGTCGTCCTGACCGGCCGCACCATCGACGATGCACTCGAGGAGGCGCTCGCGTTCTCCGCACGCACCGGGGCCGTTGTCATCCATCCGTTCGACAACCCCGACATCGTCGCCGGCCAGGGCACCGTGGGCCTGGAGATCCTCGCGAAGATGCCCGACGTCCGCACCGTCGTCGTCTGCACCGGCGGGGGCGGCCTGCTCGCCGGCATCGCCCTCGCCATCAAGTCGCACCGACCCGACGTGCGCATCGTCGGAGTGCAGGCGCGCGATGCCGCGGCCTATCCGGCGTCGCTCGAGGCAGGTCACCCCGTCCGCCTCGCGAACATGGCGACGATGGCGGACGGCATCGCGGTCGGTATGCCCGGCGACACCCCGTTCGCGATCGTCGAGCGACTGGTCGACGAGATCCGCACGGTCACCGAGGACGAACTGTCGTCCGCGGTGCTGCGCCTGCTCGAGCGGTCCAAGCTCGTCGTCGAGCCAGCAGGTGCCGCCGCTGCGGCTGCGGTGCTCGCGGATCCTGCCGCGTTCGAGCCGCCGGTCGCCGTCCTGCTCTCGGGCGGCAACGTCGATCCGCTCGTGCTGCTGCGGATCATCCGGCACGGCCTCGTCGCGAGCGGCCGGTACCTCACCGTCTCGATCCGGATGAGCGACCGCCCGGGATCCCTCGCCCGCCTGCTGCAGGACATCGGCGGCATGCACGCGAATGTGGTCGACATCGAGCACCATCGCGACAACGCCGACCTCCGGTACGACGAGGTGGAGATCGTCGTGCACGTCGAGACCCGAGGTTCCGAGCACTGCGATGCGCTCGTGGAGTTCCTGCGCGGTCAGGGCTACCGCGTCACGCTGCGTGACTCGGGCGGGGAGCCCTGAGCGGCGCCCTTGGCTGCATGAGCGCCGCCGTCACCCATGCGATCACCATCGGCGACAGGGGCCGCTTGGTCGTGCCCGCCGAGGTGCGCGAACACCATGGCTGGGAGCCGGGCACGTCTCTCGTGGCGATCGACACGGATGCGGGGCTGCTGGTCATGTCCGTGGACGAGGGACTTCGCTGGTTGCGCGGTCGCCTCGACGGACGTGACCTCGTGGCCGAGCTCCTGGACGAGCGCCGAGCCGGCATCGATCGCGACGGCCCGTGAACGTCCTGCATCCCTCCGCCCTACTCGCCTGCATGCAGGGCCCCACATCGTCCTGATCCGCGGGTGAGAGGCCTCAGCCTCCGTACGTCGTGACGTTCCGGATCTCGACCGTCATCTCCTTGCCGTTGGCCAGGCTGTAGGTGACGGTGTCGCCGACCTTGGCGCCGTTGACGGCGGAGCCCAGCGGTGACGTCGGGGAGTAGACCTCGATCGAGGCATGGGCCGCCTCCTCGCGGGAGCCGAGCAGGAACGTCTCCTCCTCGTCCCATGCGGCGAAGTGCACCGTGACGACCTTCCCCGGCGCGACCTCGTCGTGGGCGGCGTCCGGCGCTCCGATGCGGGAGTGCTCGAGCAGGTGCTTGAGCTGGCGCACGCGGGCCTCGTTCTTGCCCTGCTCCTCGCGGGCGGCGTGATAGCCGCCGTTCTCCTTCAGGTCGCCCTCCTCGCGGGCGGCGGCGATTCGGTTCTTGATGTTCTCCCGAGTCGGACCCTCACGGTCGGCGAGCTCCTCCACGAGGCGGTCGTAGGCCTCCTGGGTCAGCCAGGTGATGTCGTTCTCGGTCATAGTGAGGAAGGCTACCCGTGCTCCGATGGTGCGCCGAATCGAGCGTGAGGCCTCAGCCCGCGGTCCACGGCTGCTCGGGAGGCACGACGCCCGGCGGGAACTGGGGCGGGACCACGCCGGGCAGCCCGTCGACGGAGCAGCCCAGCAGCTCCACGGTGAAGGCGGGGGCCAGGGTGCGCATCGGGTAGGTGATCAGCTCGTCGGTGCCTCCTGCGGGGATCTCCGTGACGGCGTAGCCGAGGTCGATGCGGTTGTCGTCCTGGGCCCGCAGGACGCACGTCACAGGGGCGTCCGCGGGACGGTTGACCGAGAACGTGACGTCGACGCGGTCAGGGCCGGCCACCGACCAGGCCACGAGCCGGAACTCGATCGGATTCCCGGTGACGCCGATCGCGACGAACGCGAGTGCGCCGACGAAGGCGACGACCAGGACGGCGGCGGCGATCCAGGTGCCGATGGGCCGCCGATCCATGCCGTAGCGGGCCTGCATCTGGGGGCTGAGCTGGTCCCGGGAGAAGGGCGAGGGCACGTGAGGGAGACTATCCCCGTGACGAGCGACCTCCGCCTGATGGCCGTCCATGCCCACCCGGACGACGAATCCAGCAAGGGTGCTGCCACCACGGCCATGTACCGGCACCAGGGGATCGACGTCATGGTCGTCACCTGCACCGGAGGCGAGCGCGGGGACGTCCTGAATCCGGCGGCCCAGCGCGATGTCGACCTCCACGGGCTCCACACCGTGCGCATGGCGGAGATGGCCGCTGCGGTGCAGGTCCTCGGCGTCCAGCATGCCTGGCTGGGGTTCGAGGACTCCGGCTTCCCCGAGGGCGATCCCCGGCCCCCGCTGCCCGAGGGCTGCTTCGCCGCCCTGCCGCTGGAGGACACCGTCCCTCCGCTCGTCGAGCTGCTCCGCCGGTTCCGTCCGCAGGTCGTCACCACATACGACGAGTTCGGCGGCTACCCCCACCCCGATCACATCCGCACGCACGAGACGACGATGGCGGCGATCGACGCAGCCGCCGACTCCGACTACCGGCCCGAACTCGGCGTTCCGTGGAAGGTGCTGAAGGTCTACTACAACCATCAGTTCACGCGGTCCCGCGTGATCGCCCTGCACGAGGCCCTGCTGCAGGCCGGACTCGAGTCGCCCTACGACGAGTGGCTCGACCGGTGGGACGAGGACCGCGACATGTTCGCCCGCGTGACGACCCGTGTCGATGCGTCCGACTTCTTCGAGGAGCGCGACGCCGCACTGCTGGCCCACCGAACGCAGATCGATCCGGAGGGCATGTGGTTCGCGGTGCCGATGGACATGCAGAAGCGCGTCTGGCCGACGGACGACTTCGAGCTGGCGCGGTCCGAGATCCCGGTCAGCCTCCCTGAGGACGACCTCTTCGCCGGCCTGCGCCAGCAGCCGGCAGGACTCGCTGCATCACTGATGGGAGACGCCGCGCGATGATGAGGACCATGGTGATGTCCCTGCTGGCCGAGGATCCCCCCGATGTCGAGCAGCAGCAGCAGCTGATCAGCGGCGCACTGCCCATCGCAGGGCTGTTCATCCTCGTCCTCGGTATCGCGCTCTACCTACTGTGGCGGTCGATGCGCAAGCAGATCGGGAGGATCGACGCGTCACTGCCGGCCGGTGCAGACGACCGCGAGCAGGCGCTCGACCGGCAGCTCACCGACGAGGCCGTCGCCCGTGGCGAGCTCGACCAGAGCACCACGCCTGACGAACCCGCTCCGGGCAGCACCGGCTCCTGACGATGAGGGGCTCGCCGGCGGCGGAGGCCACGCCCGCCCCCACGCGTGCGCAGGCCATGCTCCGGCTGGCGCTGACGCCCCGGTGGCTCGCTGTCCTCGCCGTGCTGATCGGGCTGGTCGTCGCAGCGATCCTGCTCGGTCGGTGGCAGTGGGACCGCACCCAGAGCATCCTCGCGGCCGAGCGCGCCGCAGCGTCCGTGGCCGTTCCGGTGCAGGACGCACTGGGCGACAGCACCACGCAGCTGCTCGCTGAGTCGATCGGGCGTCCGGTCACCGCGACGGGGGAGTTCGATCCCGATCGCCAGGTCGTCGTCACGAACCGGTCCCTGGACGGGAGAGCCGGGGTGTGGGTCGTCACCGGACTCCGCCTGGCCGACGGCACCCTGGTGCCCGTCCTGCGGGGCTGGACATCGCCGGACGACACCGTCTCGCGCGCGGTGCCGTCGGGTCCTGTCGAGGTCGCCGGAGTCCTGCAGCCGGATGAGGTGTTCTACACCGACGCACCCGTCACCACTGATGAGATCGCGGCGATCTCCCAGTCGTCGCTGGAGTCCGCGTGGGGCGAGGACGTGCCGCCGGGGTTCGTCGTGCTGCAGGATCAGCAGCCGTCCGAGATGCCCGCCCCCGCCCCGGTGCCGCCCACCGTGCAGACCGCCGATGTGCCCTTCCCGCTGCAGAACTTCTTCTACGCCTTCCAGTGGTGGATCTTCGCCGGCTTCGGAGTCTTCCTGTACCTGCGCTGGTTGCGGATCGAGGCAGGTCGGTCCCTGGTGGTCCACTAACCTGAGCCGGTGATCTCCGTGCTCGGTGAGGCCCTCGTCGACATCATCGTCGACCCGCAGGGCGAGGTGACCTCGGTCGTCGGGGGAGCCCCCCTGAACACCGCGCGCACGGTCGCCCGTCTCGGTATCCCCGCAACTTTCCTCGGCGGTGTCTCGACCGATGCGTTCGGTGAACGCATCATGCGCCTGCTCGCGGCCGATGGGGTGACCCTGGGTCTCGGTGCGCAGGTGCCGGAGCCGACCACCCTCGCCATCGCGCAGATCGATGCGCACGGAGCGGCCACCTATCGCTTCATGATGGAGGGCACCTCGGCAGCGGCCGTCACGCCCCAGATGGCCGTCGACCACCTCGATGCATCCGTGCGGGCGATCCACGTGGGCACGCTCGGGCTGGTGCTGCAGCCGCTGGCCGACGCATCCGTGGCCCTGGTGGCCGCGGCGCGCGATGACCAGCTGGTGATGGTCGATCCCAACTGCCGCCCGTCGGTGATGACCGGCTCACCGGTCTTCGCCGGGGCGCTCGCATCGGTGCTGCCGCGCGCCGACATCGTCAAGGTCAGCGGCGACGACCTCGATTTCCTCTTCCCCGGCATCGATCCCGCGCAGGCGGCCGCCGACCTCGCCCACTCGAGCGGGTCCGTGGTCCTGTTCACCGACGGTGCCAAGGCCGTGAGAGTGCTGGCCGGTGACGCGGAGGTCGTCGTCGACGTGCCCGCGGTGCCCGTCGTCGACACCGTCGGGGCCGGCGACTCGTTCAGCGGCGGATTCCTCGCGTGGTGGATGCACCACGGCCGGGGCCGCGACGACCTGGCCGACCTCGACGCGGTGGTCACCGCGGCACGGTTCGGTGTTGCGGTGGCGAGCATCACGTGTCAACGTGCAGGTGCGGAGCCTCCGCGCATCGCCGACGTGCCGGGTGGCTGGTCGTGAGCGATCACCTGACGGAAGGGCGTGTGCGGTGAAGGGTCTGAGCGGGGCGTTCCTGCGCTACCGGATCATGGCGTGGGTGACCGGCGTCGTCCTCGCCGCGCTGACCGTGTGGCTCGTGGTCGGCTACGGCTTCCTCGACTACGCGAACACCGAGTCGAAGCCGGGCCTGTACTCGCTGCTGTGGATGCTGCACGGATGGCTCTACGTGGTCTACCTCATCGTGGGTGTCGACCTCGCGTTCCGGGTGAGGTACTCCGTGCTGCGGACCATCGCGATCCTCGTCGCCGGCACGATCCCGTTCGCATCCTTCTTCGCCGAGGCCCTCGTGCACAAGGACCTGAAGGCTCGCGACCTGCTCCCCGCCTGACACCTGCACGGGGAACGGTCAGCGGTCACAGGGCCCAGTCGATCGGGTCCGCCCCCAGTTCGTCGAGCAGGGCGTTCGCCCGGCTGAAGGGCCGGGAGCCGAAGAACCCGCGGTCGGCCGACATCGGGCTAGGGTGCGCCGACGCGATGATCGGCACGTCGATGAGGGAGTCCTCCAGTGACTGGGCGTCCCTGCCCCACAGGATCGCCACGAACGGCTCGCCGTCGCGTGCGACGAGGGCATCGATCGCGGCCGCGGTGATCTCCTCCCACCCGCGTCTGCGGTGGCTGCCGGGCTCGCCGAGCTGCACCGTCAGCACGCGGTTGAGCAGCAGCACGCCCTGCTCGCTCCACGGCGACAGGTCCCCGTCGGTCGGGGCCGCGACACCCAGGTCGTCCTGCAGCTCGCGGTGGATGTTCTGCAGGCTGCGCGGGAGCGGCCTGACGTCGGGCGCGACGGAGAAGCTCAGCCCCACCGCGTGCCCTGGCGTGGGGTAGGGGTCCTGGCCGACGATCAGGACCCGCACGTCGTCCAGGGGCTGCTGGAAGGCCCGCAGGATGCTCGCACCACCGGGGGCCCACGGCCGTCCGGCTGCCGACTCGGCGCGCAGGAACTCGCCGATCTCGGTGAAGACCGGCTGGAGAGGGGCCAGGGCGGGTGCCCAGGACTCGTGCACGAGGTCGGTGATCGGCGCCGGCATGCCCACACTCTTCCGCACCCGCCTGGGCGTCCTAGCGGGGGATGAGGTGGACCGCCTGCGCCTTGAACACGGCGACCACCGCGCTCCCGACCCGGATGTCGAGGTCCTCGAGCGCGGGCCGCGTGATGTACGACGCGAGAGGGAAGCCCGCATCCATGTCGACGCGCACGAGCGGACCCTCGGACGTGACCTCCCGCACCACGGCCGTGAGCTGGTTGCGCTGGCTGCTGATCGCGTCGGTGCGCTCGAGCTGGATCGCGACGTCCTCGGCACGGATGCACGCGAGCACGGTGCCACCGGCGGCCACGGGTGGCTCCTCCGGCAGCGATGCGCGTACGGTCGCCCCACCCAGATCGACCGTCGCGACGCCGTCGTCCACGGCGACGATCGTGCTCGGGTGCGTGGTCTCCACCCCCACGACAGCGGCCACGGCGGGATCGGTCGGCCGGTCGAACACCTGCTCCGGGCTCCCGGTCTGGCGCACGCGCCCGTCGACGAGCAGCACGATGCGATCGCCCAGGGTCAGCGCCTCGGTGCGATCGTGCGTGACCATGACGGTCGGGATGCGCTGCTCGACCAGGATCTGCCGAAGCTCGCCCCGCAGTGCGGTGCGCGTCGCCGTGTCGAGTGCCGACAGCGGCTCGTCCAGCAGGAGCAGGTCCGGGCGCGGCGCGAGGGCCCGGGCGAGGGCGACCCGCTGGGCCTCTCCTCCCGAGAGCTGTCGCACCGGGCGGTCGCGCAGGTGGGACGCGTGGGCGGCGACGAGCGCCTCCTCGATCCGCGCGGCCCGCTCGCGTCGGGAGACGTCCTTCAGGCCGTAGCCGACGTTTCCCGCGACGCTGAGGTGCGGGAAGAGCGCATGGTCCTGGAACAGCAGCCCGATCCTTCGGGCGCGAGCCGGAACACGCAGCTCGCCACCGGTGTTCCACTCGCGTCCATCGAAGGCGATGCGTCCGCCATCGAGCGGCTCGAGCCCGGCGATGCAGCGCAGCACCGTCGTCTTGCCCGACCCGCTCGGTCCGAACAGCACCGTCACTGTCGTCTCGCTCGGAATGGTGATGTGCGCATCGATGACATGGCGCTGTACGTGCGCCTCGAGGATCACGGAGTGCTGCTCACGCGTGTCGGAATCGGTGGTCATGACCGTGGCCAGACACTGAGCGGTGCGCGTCGCAGCGCATAGGTCGCGATGAGCACGAGTGCGGAGAAGGCCAGCAGGATCAGGCTCATCCGCGCCGCGGTGGAGTCGTCGAAGGCCTGCACTGCGTCGTACACGGCGATCGAGGCCGTGCGGGTCTCGCCCGCGATGTTGCCACCCACCATCAGCACGACGCCGAACTCGCCGACGGTGTGGGCGAAGGTCAGGACGACGGCGGTGGCCAGTCCCGCGCCGGACAGCGGCAGCACCACGCGACCGACGGTGGCGACCCATCCCCGTCCGAGGGTGAACGAGGCCTCGAGCAGACGGCGGTCGATTCCTGCGAAGGACGCCATCAGCGGCTGCACGGCGAAGGGCAGGCTGTAGAGCACCGATGCGACGACGAGTCCGGTGAAGGTGAAGGCGAGTGGCTCTCCCGTGACCGACTCCCACCATCGACCCACGGGTGAGCGACGCCCGAGGGCGACCAGCAGGTAGTAGCCCAGCACGGTGGGCGGCAGCACCAGGGGGAGGGCGACGACGGCCTCGATCATGACGGTCCAGCGGCGTCGGGAGTACGCCAGCCACGCGGCCAGGGGGACCGCGAGCAGCATGAGGATCACGGTCGTGACGAGCGCGAGCTGCGCGGTGAGCACGAGCGCGGTGGTGTCGATCATGACGGCTCGGGGAACGTGAACCCGTAGTCGGCGAGAATCCTCCTGCCGGTGTCAGAGGTGATGATCCCGGCGACAGTCCGAGCGGCCCCTGGGTCCTGCGCGCTCGTGAGCACCGTGCCGGCCTGCAGCAGTCGCGGGAAGGCGTCGAGCGGCACCTCGGTCCATGCGCCGACGTCACGCACCGGATCGGCAAGGACCAGAGACAGTGCGACGATCGCTGCGTCCGCATTGCCGGTGCGGGCGAACTCCGCAGCCTGCGACACGTTCTCGCCGAGCACCAGCTTCGGCTGCACGGAGTCCAGGAGGCCGGTGGACTCCAGTGCCGCCATCGCGGCGACGCCGTACGGCGCATGCTCGGGGTTGGCGATCGCGACGGTGCGCACGCGCGGGTCGACCAGGCCCGCGAGGTCGGGAGTTGCTGGTGCGCCCGACGGATACCAGGTGACCAGGCGTCCGACCGCGTACTCGAAGACATCCTCCGAATCGGCCAGGCCCTCGGTCACGAGGTCGTCGACATACGCCCGATCGGCCGACAGGTACAGGTCGAAGGGGGCTCCGTTGCGGATCTGCTGCACGAACTGGCCGGAGGATCCGTAGGTGACCGACAGCTCGATCTCCGGGTGCTCCTGCGCGACGATGCCGGTGATCTCATCGAGGGCGAAGCGCAGATCGGATGCTGCCGCGATGCGCACGGTCGAGGTGGATTCGTCGGTGGTGGAGCAGCCCGAGACGAGGGCGAGCAGGCACGCGGCGGCTGCAGCGACGCCGGGCCATCCGCGCCGTCGGGTCGTCATGCGCCCTCGATGTCGACGACGACGTTGGTCGCCTTGACGGTGGCCGCTGCCGGCACTCCCGGTGCCAGGCCGAGCTCGTCGGCGGCCTCCCGGCTCATGAGCGACACCACGCGGTGGGGTCCGGCCTGGATCTCGACCAGGGCCATGACGCCGTCCTTCTCGACGCGCGTGACGATGCCGGGGAACCGGTTGCGTGCGGACTGGTGCACCGTGGGATCGGTGGCGCGGGGGTGCAGGTCGACGAGGAGCGCGGCCAGGCTCGCCGAGTCGACCGTGCGCGGGCCGGCAGCGTCCGGTCCGGCGGCCAGGCGTCCGGAGTCGAGGTACCGGCGCACAGTGTCATCGCTCACGCCGAGAAGGCCGGCAGCCTCAGAGATACGCAAATGCGGCATGAAGCGCAGAATATCGCCGTATTTGCGGTTTCGCTATTCCTTTGGCGCGAAGAACTCCACGGCGATGCCGTCCGGATCCCGGGCGGTGACCGCCCAGCCGTAGGGGACGTCCTCGACCGGCCCCCGCGCGAACCCGAGGACGTCCAGCCGATCTGCCCAGGCCCGTACGGAGGCCTCGTCCGGGCACCCGAGTCCGAGGTGGTCGAGGCCCACGCGGGTGTGGTCGAAGGCCGATCCCGGGGCGGTGGAGTCGTGGCAGGTGAGGCCGATGACGAGTCCGTTCGGCCACTGCATCCGGACCCGATGCCAGTCCGGGCCCGCGCGGGTGATCATCGTCGCGGCGCCGAGCAGCGCCTGGTACCACGCGGCACTTCGCTCGGGGTCGGTCACCGATAGCGAGAGATGGTGGATGGTGGGCGCCGACAGGCCCTCCGGTGCGCTCATGCGGCGGCCGCCCGGGCGAGGTGCCTCTCGCGCACGGCGAGGAACAGCGGGAAGGTGAAGGCCACCGCCGTGACGAAGGAGAACAGCACGTAGGCCCAGTACCAGCGGATCCCCAGTCGGCGGCCCTCGAGGATGATGAAGATCGATGCGGCGCTCGCGGCGGCCAGCAGATCCCACGACAGCGAGCTGACGGACGGGTTGGCGAACCAGGCGGCGAAGAAGGTCGGACCGCTGGGGTTGACGACGCTCTGGATGTTGAACCATGCGGTGCCGACCAGGCCGACGGCAGCGACGGCGAGGTACACCCAGAAGGCAGGCGGCGTGCGTGCGGTGCTCGGTGCGGGTGTCTCGTGTGCATGTGTCATGTCTGGTCACTCCCGGCTTCGTCGTTCAGGACGCTTGTCCGTCCAGTGTGCACCTGACAGGGGACCACAACTGCGATATGCCGAGGCCGCTCGCCTAGGCTCCCGCCCATGACGGACGACATCGCGGTGCAGGCCGAGGGCCTGGTGAAGGACTTCGGAGAGGTCAAGGCGCTTGACGGGATCGACCTGACGGTCCGCCGCGGGCAGGTGGTCGGCCTGCTCGGGCCGAACGGTGCGGGCAAGACCACGACCGTGCGCATCCTGTCGACCCTGCTCCAGCCGACTGCCGGCCGCGCGACGGTGGCGGGCTTCGATGTGGTGAAGCAACCCGATGACGTGCGTCGGACCATCGGCCTCACGGGCCAGTACGCGGCCGTAGACGAGTACCTGACCGGCCGCGAGAACCTGCGCATGTTCGGCGACCTGTACCACCTGTCGCCGTCGTACGTGAAGCAGCGCAGCGCCGAGCTGCTCGACTGGTTCGATCTCACGGAGGCCGCCGACCGGCCGGCGAAGACCTACTCCGGCGGCATGCGTCGCAGGCTCGACCTCGCCTCCAGCCTCGTCGCGCAGCCGTCGATCCTGTTCCTTGACGAGCCGACCACGGGCCTGGACCCGCGCTCCCGCCTCGGGCTGTGGGGCGTGATCGAGAACCTCGTGAAGGAGGGCACGACCGTGCTGCTCACGACGCAGTACCTCGAGGAGGCGGACCAGCTCGCCCAGGACATCGTCGTCATCGACCACGGTCGGGTCATCGCGCACGGCACCTCCGAGCAGCTGAAGGACCAGATCGGCGGCGACCGCGTCGAGATCACCGTGGTGGATCCGGCGGCAGTGGGTCGCGCGGTGGAGGCGCTGGGCACGGTCAGCACCGGTGAGGCGCTGGTCGAGGACCTTCGCGTCTCCGCCCCCGTGTCGGGCGGGTCGACCGTCCTCGTCGACGCCATCCGCGCGCTCGACGCCCGCGGCGTCTCGGTCTCGGACCTGCAGCTGCGCCGCCCGACCCTCGACGACGTCTTCATGACGCTCACCGGTCACGCGGCCGAGGACGAGGCACCCGCGCAGCCGGCGAAGGGCCGACGACGCCGCGGTCGTGGAGGGGAGGCCGCATGACCACGCTCTCGATCGGTGCACCGGTGGCGATGAAGCGACCGGTCTACGGGTGGACCATCCACGACGGTCTCGTCGTCGCACGGCGCAACCTGATCCAGACCGTCCGCGTGCCCGAGCTGCTGTTCTTCTCGCTGGTGCAGCCGGTCATCTTCGTGCTGCTCTTCGCTTACGTGTTCGGGGGTGCGATCCCCGTGCCGGGCGACTCGGATCCGAATGCCTACCGGCAGTACCTCATGCCAGGCATCTTCGGCCAGACCGTCGCCTTCGCGGCAGCGTCCAGCACGGTCGGCCTCGCCGAGGACATGCACAAGGGCCTCATCGACCGGTTCCGGTCGCTGCCCATGGCCCCACCGGCCGTGCTGATCGGCCGCACCCTTGCCGATGCGGCGCGGCAGATCCTCGTGCTGTTCGTCCTGACGATCACCGGCTTCCTCGTCGGATGGCGGATCGACAACGGCCTGCTCAACGCGATCTACGCGTACGCGCTGCTGCTGCTGTTCGCCTACACCGTCGCGTGGATCGGGGCCTGGATCGGGCTGTACATGCCGAACCCCGAGACGGCCAACACGGCCGGCCTGGTCTGGCTGTTCCCGATGACGTTCCTGTCGAACGCCTTCGTGCCGCTGGCGTCCCTGCCGACGTGGCTGCAGTACATCGCAGCGTGGAATCCGATATCGGCGCTCGTGCTCGCCACGCGCGAGCTGTTCGGCAATCCGACGGGATTGGGCGGCGACTACTGGCCGCTCCAGCATCCGCAGCTCTACACGATCGGGTCGTGCGTCGTCCTCATCGCGATCTTCTCGACCCTGTCGGTGCGCCGCTACCGCCGGACGACCTCCCGCTGACCGTCGAGTGGCGTGAAATGGTCATGAAACACGCGGCTTCGCCGGCGTGTCACGACCATTTCACGCCACTCGACGGTCAGCGTCACTTCCTCGTCGCGTAGGTGAAGGCTGCGAGGCCGATCACGACCGCTCCTGCCCCGATGCCGATGAGCATGATGTCGTTCGCATCCGTGGAGTCGACGAGGACGCCGAGGAAGACGACGGCGATGATCGCCACGACCACGCCGATCAGCTTCGCCTTCAGGTCGTCGAGGGACTTGATCTCCAGCCAGGGTGGCAGGCGCACATTCGCATCGACGAAGAGTTCGTACAGCCCGTAGCCGATGACCAGTAGCACAGTCGCGAGGAGCAGCGTGTCGATCGCGGTGAGGATCGCGACGACCGACTCCTTCACCTTGACCTCGGTGTCCAGGAGCTTGAGGAACGAGGCGACGATCTCCCAGGTGCCGATGCCCATGAGGATGAAGGCGCCGACGATGGAGCCGAGTGCGGGCACGGCCACGATGAACCGGGACAGCTCGATGAGGCGGCGCATGGGCGAACGCTACCCCCGAACCCGACTCGCTAGGCCTGCCAAGCGACCTCACCTCCGACGTACGTCGCCTGGAAGGTGATGTCGGCCCAGCCCGCAGGATCCGAACTCCAGGGACTGCCGTCGGCGACGCCGAAGTCGGCGGCCTTGCCGACCTCGAGTGTGCCGCGGTCGTCGGCGTGGATCTGCCACGCGGCGTTGGTGGTGATCGCGGCGAGGGCCTGCTCCGGTGTGGCGCACTCGGCGGCGTTGAGGACTTCCCCGTCGGCCTTCGTCTGGCGCAGGACGGCCGTGCGCGCGCTCAGCAGAGGATGCACGGCGGTGACGTTGTAGTCCGAGTGCAACGACGGATGCAGCCCGGCGGCGTAGGCCGAGGCCACACGGTCGAGGCGACCGGCCCTCGTCGGCCCGAGGATCGTGTCGCGGAATGCGGCACCCCAGAAGTAGACGTGGTTCATCAGGAAGCTCACCGACAGCCCGGCCGCAGCGATGCGGGTGAGCTGGTCGTCGGTGGTGAACGAGCAGTGCTCGAGGCGATGACGCAGGTCGGTCGCACCGTAGGAGGGGAGGATCTCCTCGAATGCCTCGAGGACGAACTCCACCGCGGCATCGCCATTGGTGTGGACCATGAGCTGCCAGCCGTCGTCGAGTCCGGCCTTGAGCGCCCCACGCAGGCCCTCCGGCGTGTAGTCGGCCTTGCCCCCGTTGTCCTCGCCGAGGTACGGCTGCAGGAAGTAGCCCGAGCGGCCCTGGTTCGAGCCGTCCGACACGACCTTCCATGCGTCAGCGCGGAGCATCTCGTCGCCGCTGAACGGCGTGACGCCCGCTGCCTTCCACTGCGCCGCCACCTGCTGCGGCGTCATGCCGGGCATTGCCGCGAACTGCGCAGTGGAGACGCGAACGGGGAAGCGGGCGGCGGTGTTCAGCTGGTGCAGGAGTGCGAGCTCCTTCGGGCCGGCGAGTGCGCCGGTGGCGGCCTCGCGCACCGACGTCACGCCCTGGGCCGCGCATGCCGTCAGGATCTCGCGGATGTACCGGGCGACGTCGTTCATGTTCGGCTTGGGCAGCCCCTTGAGGATCAGCTGCTCGGCGGGCGGCTCGCCCACGACCCCGGTCATCCGGCCGTCGACGCGCTCGAACGTGCCGCCCGGTGGATCCGGTGTCTCGTCGGTGATGCCTGCGGCCGCGAACATGGCGCTGTTGACGTAGATGAAGTGGCCGGACGAGTTCCAGACGAGTACGGGGTTGTTCGGGGCAAGCTGGTCGAGAATGTCGCGCGTGAGCGCCGGCTCGCCGGGGTACAGGCTCGGGTCGAAGTTCTTGAAGCAGACGATCTGGCCCTTGGGTGCCTGTGCGGCGGCTGCCTTGATCGCCGCCGTGGCGTCGTCGAGGGTCGGGCACTTCTCATGGGCCAGGTCGACGTCGGGGTAGTTCAGCAGCGACGTCCAGATGTGCATGTGCGGATCGATGAGCCCCGGGAGGATGAACCCGCCCGGCTTGAGGGTCGTCGTCGATGCGGTAACCAGGCCCTGCACATCGGACTGCGATCCGATCCCGATGATGCGACCCCCGGAGATCGCCATCGCCTCGGCCGTCGGTGCCGCCGGGTTGTTGGTGACGATGCTGCCGACGACGAGGAGGTCGGCTGTCGCACCTGTCGGGCGCGACGCTGCGTGGTTCGCGGGAGTCACCTGCTCAGGTGCGCTGGCGAGAGCGGGGCCGAGCTGGGTGGTTGCGAGGCCTTTGCTGTTGCAGCATGAGGTGCCGGAGAGCATGCGTCAGCCCTTCGCTTAGGTTCCGATGCCGAAATGGTAGTGCCGCTGGGGGTTTCCCACGCTCTGGGAGAGATTGGCCCTCGCCGGACTCAGCCCAGGGACGTGCGCAGCCGGCGGAGGCACTGCTCCATCTCGCTGAGGGCGGATCCGACGCTGTCACCCTGCTCGTGGTGAAGTCCGGCGAGCACCCAGCCTCTCAGGAGCGTGGACACGGGGATCCCCTGCGCCGATGCGAGGGCTGAGATCGCGGCAGCATCCTTGCGAGTCAGCCGGAGGGCGAGCGTGGTCGTGTCGTGCAGAGCCCGGTACTCGGCCGATTCAGGGGCGGGCTCACGGGCCAGTCTCCTCGATTCGGCCTGGATCGACTGGACCTCGGTGTCCACGCTGCTGCGACTCATCTGTCCATCCCTTCGAGGTAGCGACGGCGGTGGCTGGCATTGGCTCGCCAGGCACTGGCCGCGACGAGACGGTCCTCCCCCTTCACCAGGAGCAGGACGAGGACGGCCCCGGCCTGCTGGGCCCAAGCGGGCAGAACACGATGCCGAAGCCACAGGTGCTGCTCCGCGTATGACCAGTCGATTCGAGACGTCACGCCTGGTGTTTACAAGCGTAAACATATCACGTCCAGCCTGATGGGTGGCTCTGTGGGCCGATACGCACAGGCGTCGACGTTGTGGACATGGACGTGGACGTGGACGTGGACGTGGCCGTCTGCGGTGGTGGCGCACCCGCGGGCGTGGGCGCCGGATGGGAGAGGATGAGTGATGCCCAATCGCCTGGCGGATTCCACAAGCCCCTATCTCCAGCAGCACGCAGGCAAC
>VFQT010000302.1_pt1 | contig 76261 bp, 45 predicted proteins | sample 3512381 | NCBI WGS metagenome assembly VFQT01 (sample SAMN10412376, study PRJNA504923) | tailings metagenome | isolation source: Relicate 2 Philex TSF3 active mining site | place: Philippines: Tuba, Benguet | collected 2017-08-29
GCATCTGGTCCCACGACGGAGCCCACAGCTCCATCCTCATCCACGGCGACTACCTGTACATCAACACCAGCACCGGCGTGGACAACACCCACCGGGTGATCCGCACCCCCAAGGCCCCAAGCCTGGTGGTGCTCGACAAACGCACCGGCCGATGGGTGGCCGAGGATGGTCTCGGCATCGCCCCGCGCATCTTCCATTGCACCTGGTCTTCCCCCTCCCTGACCACCGTCCACGGCCGCCTGCGCATCCTGTTCGCCGGGGGCGACGGAGTGGTCTACGGCTTCGATCCGTTCCGCCCGCGGGGGCAATCGTCCGCACCGAGCCTCCTCGACAACCCCTGGCGCTTCGACTTCGACCCCAGCGGCCCCAAGACCCACGTCGGCAGCTTCCTCAACAACCGACGCGAGGGTCCGAGCAACATCTACGGCATGCCCGTGGCGCTGGGTGACCGGATGTACGTCGCCGGCGGCGGCGATTGGTTCTGGGGCAAGAACGAAGCGTGGTTGCGTTGCGTTCGGCTCACGGGTGAGGGCGATGTCAGCGCCTCGAACACCGTGTGGTCGTACCCGTTGGGCCGACACACCATGAGCACCCCGGCTGTCGCCAACGGGCTCGTCTTCTGCGCCGACTCCATGCGCACCCTCCATTGCATCGACGCCACCACCGGAAAAGGCCTGTGGACGCACGAACTGGATGGCGAGGTCTGGGCCTCGGCGCTCGTGGCCGACGGAAAGGTGTACCTCGGCACTCGCCGTGGCGGGTTTTGGACCTTCGCCTTGAGCCGCGAAAAAATCCTCCTGGGACACGTGGCCCTGGGTTCACCCATCAGCGCCACGGCCGTGGCGGCCAACGGCACGCTGTACGTCGCTACCGGCACCCGACTCTTCGCCGCCTCGCTGAAGGCCGCACCCGCGCTCAGATGAGGTCGCGGATCACCCGGCCGGCGATGCCGGTCAACCGCACATCGAGCCCCTGGAACTTCACCGACAGCCGGGTGTGGTCGATACCGAGCTGCCGCAGGAGTGTCGCGTGGATGTCGTGCACATCCACCGGTGAGTCGACCGCCGCATACCCCAGCTCATCGGTGGCCCCGTAGACCATCCCCGGGCGGATCCCGCCGCCGCACATCCAGATCGTGAACCCCGCGTTGTGGTGGTCGCGGCCGCTGCCTCCCTGGCTCATCGGGGTGCGGCCGAACTCGCCGGCCCACACGATCAGCGTGTCCTTGAGCATGTCGCGCTGCTTGAGGTCGGTGATCAGCGCCATGCAGGCCCGATCGATCTCGGCCGCCTTGAACTCGACCCCCTGCTTCACCTCGCCATGGTGGTCCCAGTCCTTGTGGTACAGCTGGATGAAGCGTACCCCGCGCTCGGCCAGACGTCGGGCCAGGAGGCAGTTGGAGGCGAATGAACCGTCCCCGGGCTTGCACCCGTAGAGCGTCTGGATGGATTCGGGCTCGCTCGCCGTGTCCATGAGCTCCGGCACGCTGGCCTGCATCTGGAAGGCCATCTCGTACTGGGCGATCCGCGTGGCGATCTCGGGATCGTCCACCACGGCATCGTGCTGACGATTGAGATCATTGATGGTGCGCACCACCTCGTGCTGACCCGAGCGGCTCACTCCCGGCGGGGTGCCCAGGTACATCACCGGATCCCCCTTGCCCCGCAGGTGAACCCCCTGGAATCGACTCGGCAACATGCCAGGCGCCCACTGCCGGGCGGCGATCGGCTGGTTCTGACCGCCACGACCGAGCGACGTGAGCACCACGAAGCCCGGCAGGTTCTCCGCCTCGGAACCCAACCCGTAGGTCACCCATGAACCCATGCTCGGACGGCCGGCGATCTGCGAACCCGTGTTCATGAACATGTGGGCCGGGTCGTGGTTGATGGCCTCGCTGGTCATGGAGCGTACCCAGCAGATCTCGTCGGCCACCGAGCCGAGGTGGATGAAGAGTTCGCACAGTTCGACCCCGGCCTTGCCGAAGCGCTTGAAGGGCAACTGCGGCCCGTAGCACACCAGCTTCTGGCCTTGGAGCTGGGCGATCTGCTTGCCCCGGGTGAACGACTCCGGCATGGGCTTGCCGTGCATCTCGACCAGCTTGGGCTTGGGGTCGAAGGTCTCGAGGTGCGAGGGCCCACCGGCCATGCTCAGCCAGATCACGCGGCGGGCCTTGGCGGGAAAATGCAACGGATTCACCGCGCCCGAGACGGCCCGCACGGCCGCCGCCTGAAGCGCCCGCGGTTGCAGGATCGAACCCAGCGCCAGGGCGCCCAGGCCCTGCGAGGCCCGGCCCAGGAACACGCGCCGGGTCTGCTGCTGCTGGAGGAACTGATGGATCTCCGGGGAAAGGTTCATGATCAGGAACGGGTGATGGTCTCGTGGAGGTTGAGAAGGGCGCGGGCCACATCGGTCCAGGCGGCCCACTGGACCGCATCGAGGCCGGCGGGTGCCGGGGCCTTGCCGGTGAGGGTGAACTTCGAAGCCGCCTCCGGATCGCGGGCGAAAGCGGCCCGCTGGGTTTCCAGCAGGCGGCGCAGCGCGCTCAGCTCGGCGTCCCGCGGGGCCCGGGCCAGCGCCTGCTGCCAGGCCCAGGTCAGGCGTGCGCTGTCGTCGCCCGAGCACTCACGCAGAATCCGCGCGGCGAAGCTCCGGGCCGCCTCGACGTAGCTGGGGTCGTTCAGCAGCACCAACGCCTGCTGGGGGATGTTGGAGCGGTTGCGCTCGGCCGCGCACTCCTCACGGGTGGCCGCGTCGAAGGCCAACATACTCGGGTGCACATAGGAGCGCTGCCACCAGGTGTAGAGTCCGCGACGATACTGGTCGCCGCCCGCGCTCGCATCATAGCCCCGCTGCGGGAAGTTGAGGTTCTCCCAATACCCGTCGGGCTGGTAGGGGCGCACGCTCGGACCCCCGATCCGCGGCACGAGCAAACCCGAGATCTGCAGTGCCGAATCGCGGACCAGCTCGGCCTCGATGCGCCAGCGTCCCTGACGGGCGAGCTCCCGATTGTCGGGATCACGGGCCAGGAGCTCGCGCGGTGCGTTCGAGGCCTGTCGATACGTCCGGCTGGTGACCATCAGGCGGACCACGTGTTTGACGTTCCAACCGCTGTCCCGGAACTCGGCCGCCAGCCAGTCGAGCAACTCGGGATGCCGTGGCGGCTCTCCCTGGGCCCCGAAGTCATCGAGCACCTTGGAGAGACCGGTACCGAAGAATTGACGCCAGAGGCGGTTGACCACCACCCGGGCCGTCAGCGGGTTCTCGGGCGACACCAACCAGTCGGCCAGGTCCAGGCGATTCCACCGGCGACCGGAAACCACGGGCGTGGACGGGCGGAACTGGACCGGGACGGCCGGCTCCATGATCTCGCCGGTGTCGATGAGCCAGTTGCCGCGGGGCAGCACCCTCACGGTCCGCGGCTTGTCGGCACGCTCGGTGATGAGTGTGCGCGGGATCGTGGCCTCGAAGTCGGCCCGTGCCTTGTCGGCCGCCGTGCGGCGGTTCCGCAGGTCGGCCAACTCCGGGGCACCGGCCTTGAACTCGGCCCACAGCTTGGCCGATTGCTCTGGGGTTCGCCGCGCCGGGTCCAAGACGATCCACTCGGCCAAATCTCCGCTGGGCAGGGGGATCGCGGGCGGGACGAGAGCCCCCGGATCGGTGGCCACTCCCAACCGGAAACACCCCAGCGTGTGGTGCCCGTGCTTCTGCTGCAACTCGATCTCCAACCGCTCTCCCGCGGCGAGCGTGAGCGGTTCCTTCAGTCGCAGCCGCAACTGCGCTGTCTTGCCCGCCTCGGGCAGGATGGCCCACCCGGCGAAGGTGCCCCGGGCGTCGCGGTCGATCACCGAAGCCGCCGACCATCGGCCATAGGGATTCTTGTCGATCGACACCGTCTGCTCGTGGCTGGCCCAGGCCGACTCGAACGCCACATCGCGGGCCGGGGCCCCGTCACGGACCACCCGGGCCACCACCTCGGTGAGCACGAAATTGCCATTGCCGGCCCGGCCCGGCCCCTGGGACGGCAGGGATTTGTCGGGCAACACCTCCACGCGCACCCCGACCACCCGTTCGGGCAGTGAGGCGAATCGAACCACCGTGCTGTCGGTGTCGGGCTTCTGCCCCCCGATGAGCACCGACCGATCCTCACGGATCGTCACCGTCGCGCCGGCCGTGGACTCGGCCGAGGTCGGTTTGGCCGCGGTCCACAAGGCATCGGAACGCAGGGCATCGACCCGTTGCTGCCGCCACCGCGCGAACGCCCCCTCCAACTCGGGATGGGCGCCTTCGAAGCGCTCTTTGAGCGACTGCGCCTCGGCCGTCAACCGGGCCAACTCCCGGGCCTGCGGTTCGGTGGGCACCAGCATGCCGTCTTCACGGCGACCGATGATCGTCTCCTTCACATCGGCGAAGAAGGCGCCCATGGCATAGAAATCGCGCGTCGTGATGGGATCGAACTTGTGGTCGTGACACTGGGCGCACCCGATGGTTTGACCCATCCAGACCGTGCCGACCGCACGGACCCGATCGGTCAGATAGCGCGACTCGTAGTCCTTTTCCTGGGCACCCCCCTCTTCGGTGGTCAGCAGGAGCCGGTTGAAGCCCGATCCCACCCGGGCGTCCATCGAGGCCTCGGGCAACAGGTCACCGGCCAATTGCTCCCGCGTGAACCGGTCGAAGGGCTTGTTGGCGTTGAATGAACGGATGACGTAATCGCGGTAGGGCCAGATGTTCCTTGGATTGTCGGAGTGGTACCCGATGGTGTCGGCGAAGCGGACCACATCGAGCCAACCGATGGCCATGCGCTCGCCGTACTGGGGAGTGGCCAAGAGTCGATCGACCAGGCGCTCATAGGCGCCCGGAGCACTGTCGGCCTCGAAGGCGGCCACCCGCTCCGGAGTCGCCGGCAGACCGGTGAGATCGAGGCTCAACCGACGGGCCAGGGTGCGCCGATCGGCTTCGGGCGCGGGCGTGAGCCCCGCTGACTCGAGATGCACCCGGACCCAGCGGTCGATCCCGCCCTCGGCCTCGCTTCCGGCCGGCAACGCGGGGCGGACCAGGGGTTGATAGGCCCAGTGGCCCTGGTATTCGGCCCCCTCGGCGATCCACCGCTGCAGCAGCGCCTTCTGCTCGGGATTCAGAGGCTTGTGGGCCTCGGGGGGCGGCATCAATTCCTCGGCGTCGTCACTGAGCAACCGATGCACGAGTTCACTGCCGGCCGCATCACGCGGCACGATGGCCTTCTTGCCCGACTTGGCGGGCTTCAGCGCCTCCTCACGCCGATCCAGACGGAGCCCACCTTTGATCTTCTGCACATCGGGGCCGTGGCACGAAAAGCAGTGCTCGGACAGGATGGGGCGGATGTCCCGATTGAACTGCACAGGGTCCGCTCCGAACGCCATCGGGGCGCAGCCCACTGCGGCGATCAAGACCCATCGGGACACTGTTCTGGGAGCGCGAGCCTTCATGGAGTTCCGGTCAGTCTGGACCCGCCTCCGGCAATGCCAACCCTGAAAAGTGCCGCTCCGAGGATCAACGCGTCGGACCCGCCGGCCACACCCCCTCGCTCTGGGCGCCCCCGACTCATCGATGCCAACGGCCGTGAGACCGCTCACGCCGCCCTCACCCTCGCCCCTTAGCAGCGGGAGCGGTTCGGAACCCGCACTGGAGGCAAGCACTCCACCCCCCGGCGCGTCAGCGCCAAGGCCCCACCCTCCCCCCGAGCCTACCTGCGGGTGCAGGACCGCTCACGCCGCCCTCACCCTCGCCCCTCAGCAGCGGGAGCGGTTCGGAACCCGCACTGGAGGCAAGCACTCCACCCCCCCGGCGCGTCAGCGCCATGGTCCCACCCTCCCCCCGAGCCTACCTGCGGGTGCAGGACCGCTCACGCTGCCCACTCCCAACGCCCACTGCCGAAGCCCCTCGCCTCGGCGGAACACCCGGGGCAGACTTCGGCCCATGTTCTCCCGTTCGTGGTGCTCCTGTTGGCTGACCCCGTGGCTTGGTCGGATCCTGCCGATCCTGATCCCATCGCTCCTCCGGATTCACGCCGAGGACTACCCCTTGGGACCCGACTCGCAGTTCAACCCCTCGGTTCCCCACGGCACAGTGACCCGGCATGTCTTCACGGCGTCGCCCCGGAGCCTCTTCCCGGGTACGCGTCGTGATTACTGGGTCTACGTGCCAAAGCAGTATTCGCCCGAGAAGCCGGCTTGCCTGATGGTCTTCCAGGATGGCGGTGGCTACGTGTCCACCAACGGCTCGTTTCGCGCCCCTATCGTCTTCGACAACCTCATCGCCCGCGGCGAGATGCCGGTGACCCTCGGGGTGTTCATCAACCCCGGCGTCGTGCCGTCCACCCGGGGCACCAACGCCCTCCCCCGCTACAACCGCAGCTACGAATACGACGGTCTCGGCGACCGCTACGCCCGGTTCCTCGCCGAAGAACTGCTCCCGGAAGTGCGCAAGACCGTCACCTTCACCGACGACCCCAACGGCCGCGCCATCGCGGGTGCCTCCAGCGGGGCCATCGCCGCCTTCACCGCCGCCTGGGAACGCCCCGACCTCTTCCGACGGGTCTTCAGCACCATCGGCACCTATGTCGGACTCCGGGGCGGCAACGCCTACCCCATCCTCATCCGCAAGACCGAGCCCAAGCCGCTGCGCGTGTTCCTCCAGGATGGCTCCAATGATCAGAACATCTACGGCGGCAACTGGTGGATCGCCAACCTCGACATGCACAGCGCCCTGGAATTCTCCGGCTATGAACTGGAAAAGGCCTGGGGCACGGGCGGCCACGACAGCAAGCAGGCCGGAAGCGTCTTCCCGGAGGCGCTCCGCTGGCTGTGGAAGGATTACCCCGCACCGGTGAAAGCGGGCCAGGGCTCGCGACAACCGCTCACCCGGGAAGTCCTCGCCGCCGGCGAGACCTGGGCCCCCGTGAACACGACTCTCGTCAACCAACTCTGGGCCGACGAACACGGCACCGTCTTCGCACAAACATCCCGGGAATTCCTGCGGCTGGAGGACTCCCGGAGCGTCGTCTTGAACCGGGCGGAGGCCCGGGGGCTCAAGCCCCGTTTCGTCACCCCCACAGCCGCCTCGGCGACTCGACACGACGGCCACGCCTACCGCCTCGACGCCGCGACTGGCAAACTGGCCCACCGGCCTGTTGCCGGCAGCCTCCAACACCACGCCCTCACCGGACTCGATTCGCCGAGCGCGCTGTGCCTGTCCCCCGATCAGACGTTGCTGTACGTCGCAGACCGGCGACGCCAACTCATCACCAGCTTCCAGATGTCCAGCGACGGAGTCCCGACCCTGGAACAACCCTATGGCCACCTGCACCTGCCCGACGATGCCGTCGGCTCGGGCGTCGGCGGTCTGTGTGTCGACACCGCCGGCCGGCTCTATGCGGCCACCCCGATGGGTATCCAGGTCTTCGATCAGGCCGGCCGAGTCAACGGCATCATCGCGCCACCCCAGCGCCTCACGACGGTCCAAGGCCTCACCTTTGGCGGACCCACCGGCAACCAGTTGTACCTGTTGGCCGACGGACATGTCTGGCGCCGCACGGTGCAAACGCGGGGAGTCTTCCCGAGCGCCGCCCCCGTCCTGCCGGCTCCACCCCGACTCTGAACCCGATCCCACTCGATCCGATCTCCGGGCGCATCGGCTCTTGCAATGGGCGAGCGAAAAGCTTCGCGGTGAGGCGGCGGGGTCTGCTAGACTCTGTCCCTGCGAATGAGTACGAAGCTGTTTTCTGAACTCGGTCTGTCCGAAGAGATCCTCAAGGCCGTCCAACGCCTGGGATTCGAACAGGCCTCCCCCATCCAGGCCGAGGCCATCCCGGTCCTGTTGACGGGCAAGGACATTGTCGGGCAATCCCAGACAGGTTCAGGCAAGACCGCGGCCTTCGCCATCCCGGCCATCGAACGCATGGACCCCAAGGCGACCGGCCCTCAGGTGCTCATCCTGTGCCCCACCCGGGAATTGGCCATCCAGGTGAGCGAAGAAGTCCACAAGCTGGCCTTCTTCAAGCGGGGCGTGAAACCCCTGCCCATCTACGGCGGACAGAGCTATGAGCGCCAGTTTTCCGGTCTGCGCGCCGGGGCCAACGTCATCATCGGCACGCCCGGCCGCGTCATCGATCACATCGACCGCAAGACCCTGCAACTCGGAGGCATCAAGACCGTCATCCTCGATGAGGCCGACGAGATGCTCAACATGGGCTTCCGCGACGATATCGAGAAGATCCTCTCGTCCACGCCTCCCGAGCGCCAGACCGTGATGTTCTCGGCCACGGTGCCGCGGCCCATCGAGGAACTCATCGCCCGATACACCCGCCAACCGGTGCGGGTCCGCATCGAGGCCAAGGCGCTGACCGTGCCGACCATCGAGCAGGTGTACTTCGAGGTGGACCGCCGTTGGAAGTTCGAGGCCCTCACCCGGCTCATCGACCTGCACGACGTGACTCTGGGCATCATCTTCGCCAACACCCAACGGGTGGTGAACGAACTGACCGAAGAACTCATCGGCGCCGGCTACACCGCCGACTGCATCCACGGCGGCATGCCCCAGGCCTCCCGCGACCGGGTGATGAGCAAGTTCCGCTCCGGTGGACTCCGCTTCCTGGTGGCCACCGATGTGGCGGCGCGCGGCATCGACGTCGACGACATCCAGGTGGTCTTCAACTTCGACCTCCCCTACGACGCCGAAGACTACGTCCACCGGATCGGCCGTACCGGACGCGCCGGACGCAGCGGCTTGGGCATCTCCTTCGCGAGCGGTCGCGAGGTGTTCCTCATCCGCGACATCGAGCGCTTCACCCGCCAGCGGATGCGCCGGGGCGAAATCCCCAGCACGGGCGAAATCGAAGACGCCCGCCGGGACCAATTCCTCAAGAGTCTCCGGGAAACCCTGCAGGCCGGCGACTTCCGCCACTACGATCACGTGATCGAAGCCTTGTTGGAGGAGGGGTTCGATTCTCTCGACGTGGCCAGCGCCGCCATCCACCGGCTCATCAGCAAGCCCAGCGAAGAGGCTCCCAAGACCGCCAAACCGGCCAAGGCGTCGCCATCCGCCCCGCCCTCGGCCGATCCGTCGACCACTGCTCCGACCGCCGGATCGAGCCCGACTGTCGCCAAGGCCCCGTCGGCTCGCGCCTCCGCTCCCGCCCCTCGCGCTCCCGTGGCCCCGGCCTCACAGATCGCACCGGCTCCGATGGATCCGGCGCCGCGCAAGTTCGAACCCCGGACCGTGGAACCCGCGCGACCCGAGCGCGTGAAGCATGAATTGCCCCTAGCCACCAAGGTCCCAGCTCCCGCGCCGGCATCCGCACTGCCCCCCACACCCGTGCCGTTCGTGCCGCCTGCCGTCTCGGCTTCACCCGTGGCACCCCCCGCCGCTCCGGTGACCGCGGCTCCCGTGCCGCGGCCGCGTGCGCCGAAGGCCGCGGCCAACCCCGCGACGCCCCCTGTGACCGCGCCCTCCGTGACCGCGGCCTCCGAATCGGACTCGCCTGTGCCGACAGTCCCGGCTGCCAAGGCTTTGAAAGTCATCCCCCCTCACCTGACTCCGCGCCCCAACGAGGCCGAGGCCGTCGATTCGAAGTCGCCCGCGGCGGCTCCGACCGTGGGCATCACCCGGCTGTGGATCAGCGCCGGCGAAGAGCAGGGAGCGACCGCGGACGCCCTGCGCGAGTTCATCCTGGGCACCACCGGCGAACCGGCCGCCTCGATCGGCCGCATCGACATCCGCGAACGGCACACCTTCGTGGAGGTTCCGGGCGACCGGGCCGCCTCGTTCGTGTCGCGCCTCAAGCGGGCCGAATTCGGCGGCAAGCGCATCAAGGCCAAGGTCGCCTGATCGGCCAGAACTGCCAGTCCGCACCGATGGTTTGGGTCATCCGATCGCCCGGGAGGCGGGTTCCCACCCGCCTCCGTGGACAGCCTCGGTGAATCGCCTCCGGGCTTGGGTACGCCCAGCTCCTGGCCTAGCGTCGGGGCCATGAACGTCACGCTTCGCGGCAAGCGCCAGCACCATCGCACCGTCTCCTTCGACGCCCTGTCCAATTCGGTGGTGCTCATCGAGCAGCGCCTCCTGCCCCACGAGTTCCGCCTGGTGAAGACCCGGGACTACCGCGAGACGGCCGAAGCGATCACCACCATGGTGGTCCGCGGGGCCGGGGCCATCGGTGCCACCGCGGCCTATGGTCTGGCGCAGGGTGCCCGCGCTTTTCGGGGCAACCGGATCGACCGCTTCGAAGCCCACATCGAGACGGTCTATCAAACCCTGAAACACGCACGCCCCACGGCCGTGGACCCGGTCAACGCCATGAATGCGGTGCGCGAGGAGATGTCCGTCGGCGAGACGGTCTCGGAACGCCAGGACATCGCCTTCGCGGCGGCTTCCCGGTTCGCCGAGGAAGACGTCGAGCATTGCCGGGCGCTCGGCGAACACGGGGCATCCCTCATCCGGGACGGCATGCGGGTGCTGACCCACTGCAATGCCGGGTGGCTGGCCTTCGTGGACATCGGCACGGCCACGGCCCCGATCTACGCCGCGCAGGCGGCGGGGCGGAAGTTCCATGTCTATTGCGACGAGACCCGCCCCCGCTGTCAGGGTGCCTCGCTGACCGCGTGGGAACTGGCCCAGCAAGGCGTCAGTCACCAGATCATCGCCGACTCCGCGGCCGGGTTCCTGATGAGCCGTGGCGAGATCGACCTGGTGATCGTGGGCAGCGACCGGGTGCTCGGAAAGACCGGTGAAGTGGCCAACAAGATCGGCACCTACACCAAGGCCGTGCTCGCGCACCGGCACCGCATCCCCTTCTACGTGGCCATTCCGCTGTCCACCATCGACTGGGAGCTGGGCTCCGGCCTCGAAATTCCCATCGAAGACCGCTCCGGCGATGAGGTGCTCGGCGCCTGGGGAGTGCTTCCCGGCAAGGGAGGAAAACCCGGAAAACGGGCCTATGTCCGGATCGCCAACCCCACCAGCACGGCCCGCAATCCGGGATTCGATGTGACCCCACCGGAGTTGATCACCGGAATCATCACCCCGCACGGGATCCTCAAGCCGAAGGCTCTGGGCAAGTTGCGCGGCAAGCACTGACAGCGGGTGCGCACCTCGAACCCGCTCGACCCATCCGGAATCACCTGGCCCAGGTGACCCACCAAAAACCCCGGGGCGCCCGGCCCGTCTCCGAACGGAGACAGGCCCGGGTCCGACTCAAGGCTTGGTGAAGCGATAGAAGGCCTCAGGCGAGGCCGTGGCCGGCAAGGCCACCTTGAGAGGCTCGTTCAAGCCCGCGGCGGTGAGGGGTTTCTGGACACCCGGCACGGCCACCCAAGGCCCGTCGAGTGAAGCGCTCTGTTGCAGGATGTACTGACCGCCGAACGGACCCACGAAGACGATCTCGAATCCGTTCGGCGACGTGAGCACCAGGGTCAGGCGGGCCTCGACCGCCGGCGGCTCCTGGACCACGATGTTGAACTCCTGCGCCACCGAGACGACGCCGTCGCTGACACTCACCTGAACGCGGTTGGTGCTGGGTCCCTGGGCCGCGGTCGGCTTCCAGGACAGCACACCGTTGGTTGTCACCGTCAGTCCGGCAGGACCCTGGACCAGCGAATAACTCAACGTCTGGACCGGCAGGTCGGCATCGGTGGCCTTGAGGGTGAAGGTCAACTGCAGACCCTCGGTCACCCGGCGCGTGCCCGGGTTGGTCCACACGGGCGGCTGATTGCGCTCGGCCACGATGATGTCGAACTCCTGGGAAATGTTGCCCAGGCCATCACCGACTCCGATGCGGACCCGATTGGTGCTGGGGCCCTGGGCCTCGGTCGGGGTCCAGGAAACCAGACCATTGGTCGTCACCACCAGACCGGTCGGTCCATTGACCAGACGGTAGGTCAATGGCTGTGCCGGAAGATCGCTGTCGGTGGCCTGGACATTGAAGGACAGCAGCGAACCCTCGGCCACCCGACGCGTGGTGACGAGCGTCACCCACACGGGCAGTCGGTTGGATTCGCGCACGATGATGTCGAAGTCCTGCGGCACCGTCACCCCACCATCGCTCACGGTCACGGTCACCCGATTGGTGCTCGGACCCTGGGCCTCGGAGGGCTGCCAATTGACCAGACCATTGGTGCTCACGGTGAGCCCGTCCGGACCCGTCACCAATGCGAAGACCAGCGACTGCACCGGCAGATCGGCATCCGTGGCCACCAACTGGAACGACGCCAGCAAACCCTCGGTGATCTTCCGCGTTCCCGGGTTGGTCCATACCGGCGGCTGGTTCGACTCACGGACCAGAATGGTGAACTCGTTGGTCGCCGACATCAGCCCGTCGGTGGCGAAGACGATCACCCGATTGGTGCTCGGACCCTGCGCCTCGGTGGGTTGCCATGTCAGCACCCCGTTGGTGCTCACCGTGAGGCCCGCCGGACCTTCCACCAGACCATAGGTCACCGTCTGCCCATACGGATCGGGATCGGTCGCCTTGAGAGTCAGGGACAGGCGGAGCCCCTCGGTCACCCGGCGCGTACCCACATCGGTCCACACCGGCGGACGATTGAGGCTGGCCCGGATGCGGAAGCGCACGGGCCCCGTCGAGGGCAGGCGGACGCGGAGATACCAATCGCGCCCCAGCGAAGGCAGATCACGACCGGCCAGCACCGTGACCCGCTCGGACTGGGTACCCGGCTGGGCATTGGCGAAGGACACCGCTGACAAGGGCAGAGGCTCGTCGGGGCTGACCGCCAGGTCGGCCTCGCCGCTCAGCTGGTCGAGCTCGAAGGTGATGCCACTCACCTCGCCCGGATTGCGGAAGACGAATTCGAGATCCACCGGCCCGTTGGTGGCCTCGGCCTCGAACCACGACTCGTTGGTCAACGTCTCGAACACGGCGTCCTTGAGACGCAGGTCGGCCGAGATCGTGTAGGGACCGCTCAAACCATCGACGCTGGTCACGGCGAAATACCAACGACCACCCGCCAGGGCGACGGGAGTGGAGTTGGTGGTCACGAGCAGGTCCTCATCGCCCGAGCCGACCGCGTCGCTCCGGTATTCGAAGCTGGTGAGGGTCGGCACCGGGAGCCGGCTGCGGGAACTGAGGATCAGGTCTTGAGCCGCTCCACGCGTGCGCACCCGCAGGGCCGAGGCATCGCCAGGCAGGGTGACGTAGTAGTAGTCGTCGTCGGTGCCGGTATGGCTGGCGGTGATGGACTGACCCGGCTTCAACTCCTGGATGCGGCCGCGCTGCTCGACAACCATGATGCTGTAGGCGGCCCCGGGAATGCCCGAGGTATTGGTGACGGCGAGGTACCACAGTCCCGGAGCCAGGGCGACCGGTTGACTGTCGAGGTGGATGACCAGGGTCTCATTCGTGCCATCCGGTGTCACCGAGGCGTAATCGTATTGACCCACGCCCGGGAGCTTCGGAGCCCGCACCGCGTACAGATCCACATCGCGGGTCTGGCCCGTGACGGTGAAGGTGACTCCGAGCACGTTGCTGGTCGGCACCTGGTACGAGTAGTACTCCTGCAGAATCGGTGCGGTGTTGGTGGCCCGGATGGCGATGCGGTGGGTCAGCGGGGTGATGCGCACTCCGAAATCGGCCTGCAACGAGAACTGGTTGGACGACGTGCCTCCGGCTCCCAGGACCGCCAGGTAGTAGCGCTGACCGCGAGGCAGGAGCGGCGGGAGGTTGGAGTCGAGCGTGCCGGCGAACGCCTGGCCGGCCGCCAGACCCGAGACCACGGTGACCGTGTCGGATTCGGTGACATCGGGCAGACCCGAGGCGCTGTACAGCAGCGTCAAGGGGCCGCCGGAGACGTTGATGAGGGTGTTGGTGGCCCGTTCGGCCTCCAACGGCACCTCGACCACGAAGTAGCGGATATCCGCACCCACGATGTTGGTGGTGAAGGCGATGCCGTTGGTCAACCGGAAGGTCGGCGGGTTGGTCGGCATGAAGGTGAAGCGCAACTGCCAGTCGAGCAGCAGCCCCGATTCGCCACCCCGGGCATCGGTGGTCTGCAACTGCCAGAGCCCGGTGCCGGGCTGCCCCATCAACGGACGCAGGGGCTCTTCGGGCTGGTACACCATCGGCGCCCCATCCTGGTCGAGCCACACCTGCCCAATCTCGAGACCAGCCGGGAAATTGGTGTTCGACGCGGGCGGCGACGTGGAGACGAAGCCCACGGCCGAGCGCGACGAGCGGGCCACGAAGGAGGCCGTGTTGGTGACCCAACCCGGCGTGCTGTCGACCCGCAGGACGCTGGACCCATCGACCCAGACCTGGGCATTGACCGCGGTCTTGGCCGTGGGCGACTTGCGGCTGGTGAAGGCCAGCCGGTAGGCCTGACCGATGTTCAGGTCGAATTGACGCTCCACCGCGGCATTGCGCAGGTCGAGCACCTGACCCTCGGCGCCCCCGGCCAGGATCGACACCCGGTTGGTGAGCACGGCCCACCCTTCGAGGCTGTTGGTGCCGGCGACATACTCGCCCGGAGCGAGGGTCTCCCAATCGTTGGAGTAGAGCACCTGGGGCACGATGCGGCTCAAGTAGGGCGTCGGGGCGAACTTGATCGGAGTGTAGACGCCATTGGTGCTGTCGCCAAAGACCGCGAACGCCCGGTTGGTGACCACACCCCCGGAGGGGAAAAGACCCGAAGGGGTGCTGAGCACGACCCGATTGCCATTGGCATCCTGGAAGATGGCACTCAGGGAACCCGGTCCGTTGCCCAGGGGCGCGGCCTGACCCACGAGCAAGGCGGGCCCGGTGCGCTTGTTGGCGGCGTCATACCAGCCGCCGACAATGAGCCGCTCATTGCCCGAGACGGGCTTGATCCAACCCTCGAGAGTCAATCCCGGAAGGTTGCCGATGTCCCGGATCCGGGAGTCGGTGGAGATGGCACCGGTGCCGGTGCCCGTCTGACGCATTCCGAAGTTCATCTGACCGGCCACCGTGGTGCCCACGCTGCTGATGGTCTGACCGGCGATGATGTCCACCCCGAAGCGGTCCAGCGGCCACAGCGCCGCCAATCCGGCCGCGGCCAGGTTGGTCGCCTTGGCGCGGCCGAAGGTGCCCTCATCGTAGATCTGGCGGATCTCCGCCTCGCGCAACGAACGGCGCCAGAGGCCGAAGTCGTCCAGCTGGATCGGGCTGCCCGGCAGGTTGGCCGACCCCAGCGATCCCAGATGGAACGAGGTGGGCGTATTGCTGGGCGAGAGTTGAACGGCCTGTTCGGCCACCACCTCGCCATTGAAGTAGATGCGGGCGACGCCCCCGGCCCGGTCGAGCGACAAGGCCACGTGCTGGTAGTTGCTGGTCACCAAGACGCCACCCAGGCCCTGGGTGCTGGTGAGGCCGCGATTTTCGAAGAGCAGCGCACTCGCGCCGCCGGGGGTGACCAACCGGAGCGCCAGATCGGACGCGCGGGCGTGCTCGGCCCGGACCCCCACCTGCACATCGGACACCGGACGGGCGTCGTCGACCTGCACCGAGGCCACCGTGCGGGCGACATCGGCCAGCGAGGCGGAACGCCCCTCGATGGTGCGGGTGAATTTCGACGAGAGATTGCGCTCGCCATAGATGGCCACATCGAAGCACAGCTCCACGCCGGAGGGGTTGTGGAAGAGCACGAAGTAGGTGCCGGTCTGGAGGGCGGGGACATCGCGCACGGAAATGCTGATCACGCCCGGCCCCAGGAGGGTGGCCACGCGATCATTGACCTCCGGATTGTCGGGATCGGGAAAGGCCTCGCGGCGGATGTACACCTCGAGCGGCAGATTGGCCGGGACCATGTTGGTCACCTCGATGATCAGCCGGCTGGCATCCGGCGGCACGATCCGCAGCCGGAAGTCGTAGGCCTGCGGCCCCAGACAGATATTCTCGAAGACCCGCTGATCGAAGGCGGGCAACACCTGCGGCTGCACCTGGAGCTGCACCGAGGTCAAGGAACCGGAGCCACCCAGCACGTCGTCCTGCAGCAGGTAGTTCCAGGAACCGGTGCTTCCGAGACCGGAGAAGTCGAGGAGCGTGGAGCTCGGGCCATCGGTCGGCTGCCCCCCGGGGAACCTCAGACCCGGGATGTCGTCGTACAGACCCATCACCGGACCGGAGACCTGGGTGAGGCCGGTGCCGTAGTCGCGGATGGATCGGCGGTTGTTGATGGTCACACCGTATCCGGCGTGGATCAGGGTGCCCTGCAGGTCGAAGAAGTTGTCGTGGAGGAGCGACTGGGTGAAAGTCACGTTCCGGGTGATGCCCGAGGGCCCCGTGCCGAAATACCGGACGACTCCGGGGGCGTCCGGGCTTCCGTCGGGAATCGCCCGCCCGCCGCCGATGGGGGTCATGAGCAGGCTATAGCCATTGGCCCCCAGGACATGGAAGGGCTGGTCGCTGCTGCGCACCACCAGCTCGAATTCACCGGCCTGCTGATCCTCGGCCTTCACGCCGATGTAATACACCTCGCCATTGGCCGGGGCGTTGGTGATCTCGATGCGTTCCTCGAAACCCTGGAGGGTGGACCGGTAGGCCGAGGCCAGAGCCGACGCCTGGAGGTTGGTGAGCCCCGGATCGGTGGACATGTACAGGTCGAGATCGGGGCCCAGCACGCGATCCCGCAGCCGTGAACCGGGGCCGCCGGGGCCGCGGGGCCGCGCCAGATTGGCCGCCGACGAAATGACGAACTCGACATACTGGCCGTTGGTCAAGCCCGTAGCCGCCGCCGCCTCCGCATTGAAGAGGTTGGTGAAGACGAAGAAATGCCATTGTGCCGACTGACCGGCCGCGCCCCCGACCAGAGGAGACTGGGCGCCGACACGGGAAGCCGATACGGGGATGCCATTGGTGGCCACCACGGAGACCGGCGGCGGCTGGACCACGCCGAAGCCCCCGCCGGACGAGGCGGTGACATACTCGGCGGTCGCCACGATGGCGTTGTCGGAAGCCGCATCGGACGAGAGGGCCACCACGAAGTCTTGGACGATGTTGGTGCGGTTCTGGAGATTCTGGAACTCGCGGGAGGCCAGGGCGTTGACGTTGACCCGGCGGGCCACCACGTGGATGACATATTCCGGGGCCAGCGGCGGCTCGAGCACCACGCGTTCGACATTGTTGACCGAGTCGAAGACCGAATTGGTCACACCCGCTTCGACCACCTCGAACGCGTTGGTGCCCGGACGTCCCGCGGTGTAACCGGTGCGGGCCAGATCATTGCCGACGAAGACCTCGCCGGTGACGGTGTTGGAGACGATGAGGTCCAGATCATTGACCAGCTTGAGGCCCGCGGCGGGATTGCCGGGAGGATCGGTCCACACCAGCGTGAAGTGGAAGGCACCGGTGGCGGCGACTTCGTTGGTCGTGAGCTTGAGGCGCAACGATTGGCTGGCCCCGGTGGCGAGTTCGCCGGCGAAGCCCGCCAATTCCACGATGGCTCCATCGGCCCGGGTGAGACGCACACCGCTGTCGAGGGCGCGGGGCAGGCTCGGTTGACCCCATCCCGCGTAGTTCATGACGGAGCGGAAATCGGGGGCGTACACGTCGGCCGAAGGGCGGGCGCTGTTGATGACCAATGCCTTGTAGGCCGCCGCCTCGATGTACCTCGGCAAGGTGATGCCCGGGCGATGCCAGAATTCCTGGATCTGGGCCAACAGGCCGGACACGGCCGGGGCCGCCATGCTCGTGCCGGAGAGGAACCGGTACCACGGGGCCACGGGGCGATTGAGATCGTCGAACACGGCGTACTGGACCGAATTGGTGTCGTATTCGTCCTCCAGTTTCCACTGGGCCGAACGCGCGGAGAGGATCTGCGAACCCGGAGCCACCACATCGGGCTTGAAGCGCCCGTAGCTGCCCTCGATGCCGATGCCCACGTTGCCCCGGCTGGAGAAGTTGGCCACCTCGGTGTCGGTGTCGGTGGCCGCCCGCAGCACGAGGTTGGTGGTCAATTCGGCGTTGGTGCCCGGTTCACGGAACTGCTTGCCGCCGGCCCAGATGACACGCCCCTCATCGTCGAGGACCACCGCGTTGGTGAGGTTGCGCTTGCTCTCGAGCGCTCCGACGGTGATGACGTTCTTGGCGTTGCCCGGAACGGTGACCGACCCACGGAGTCCGCCGACGCCGTTGTTGCCGCCCTGGCCGGAGTTGCCGGCGGCGAACACGAAGAGCACGGGTTGCTCGCCGGTGGTCTCGGGCAGCGCATCCCGTGAGGCGGCGTCGTAGCTTGCCGAGATGGAGTTGTATTCGTAGGCCCCGGTGTAGCCCCAGCTGTTGTTCGAGATGAGGGCGTTGGTCATCGCCGCCTGCTCTTGGAGGAAAGCGTCGGAGATGGTCGGTCCGGTCTGGAGGTCGATCGGCAGGATGAAGAGCTTGGCGTTGGGCGCGAGTCCTCGGAGCTGCGCATTGGTCACCGATCCCTGGGCCGGCCCCTGGATCTCGAGCGAACGGGCGCCGCTGCCGGCGAGGGTGCCGGCCACGTGGGTGCCGTGACCGTCGGTGTCGGTGAGGAGGTTGGTCTGCGAGCCCACCGTGAAGACCCGATTGGTGGTGAGGTCGGGGTGGGTCCAATCGATGCCCGAATCGTTGATGTTGACCACCACATTGCTGCCGGTGAGCCCGCGATACGACGCCGTGTTGGTGACGTCGGTGGCGCTGCCCAGCAGGTAGGCGGAGCGGTCGTTGAGGAGTTCGCGGCGATGAGCCTTCTCGATCAGATGCACCTCGGGCGACCGGGCCAGGGAAACCAGCGCGTCGGGCGGCACGTCCACGGTGACCAGGGTTCCGAACGGGCTGCGCTGCCGGGACACCTCGCGCACGCCGAGGGATTCCAAGCGCGGGAAGGCCTCGGGATCGGTCAGAGAAAGCATCAGCCGATCGCCGGCCTCCAGGGGCCGACCGTCGATGGCCCGGGTCAGCAACTCGGGCTCCAGCTTGAAGGCCGGATGCCAGGGCGACACCGAGGCGATGTCGGTATCGAGAGCCAATCGCTCGATCGACTCGTCGGAGCCCTGGACCAGGAAGGCGTTCACCGGCAGGTACGAGACCACCTGCAGGCGTTGTTCTTCGAGACGGCGGCGGGACTCAGCGTCGGGCTCGTGGGAGAATTGGACGATGTGGAATCCCGGCTCCGGACCGGCCACCAGCGCCTCCGGCAGCGGCAGCGGTTCACCGGTGCGGGTGTCGATCAGGGCGTTGCGCAGCACCAGGGCCCGCGGGTCGGACCGCAACTGGTCCACGGTCTTGGCGGTATTGCGCGCGCGCCACGGAAATTCGGCATCCTGAGGAGCCGGACGCCGGCCGGCCTCCAACGGGCGGACCGCCAAGCGCTTGGCCGCCACATGGGCCGAGACGGCCAGAGAACGACCGATGGCCGAGGCCGGGTCGACGGGCGTCGTGGTCAGCCCGGTGACCGAGGGGGCGGGATTCGCGGCCGGCGGCTGTACCCAGCGGTACAGCCCCAGGGAACCCACCGCCAGGGCGATGGCAACAATCAGGCTTCGAGACGGGCGCATGACGAGAACGGGATTACGGAGTTCAGTCCGTGGTCAGCACGCGGTGGTCTTCCACCACCGTGCGCAGGGTTTGGGTGACCGGGGCGTTGGTGGAGAGGGCTCCCTCGAAACGCAGGACGGTCTTGGTGGCGAATTCGCCGGTGACAACGTAGTTGGTGGACAACCCGAAGAACGGACCCGGGGCCGTGACCACCGCTCCGGGCGCCGGCTTCAAGGTCTGGGCCCACGAGTAGATCACGTACCGAGGCTCCTCGGCCTTGAGCAACGAGAGGATCTGCTGCGGGATGCGCTCGACCACCTCGTCGGGGACCGGACGGAAGCGGGCAGGATTGGCCTCGTCGTACTCCACATTTTCCAACAAGGGCGAGCCCACGGAAAGGGTTTCGACCGAGCAAATCTCACCCACAGACTGGAAGCGTGGCAGCGAGCGGCGCGCCTTGGGAATGGTGAGCGGCTTGCCGTCCGGTCCGGTGACTGTGACCAGCGGATCTCCCGGCCAACCATTGGTATGGACGAAGCCCGATGCGATGCCGTGGCGGAAGACACCGTTGGTCGTGGTGTATCCAGCGACGATCTTTTGAACAAACGAACCACCATTGCCTCCGGCCGGATCCAGCACGGTGGCAACCAAGTTATTGCCGTCATTATTGGACCGGCGCAGAACCGGAACTCCTGACAAGATCGCCGACCAGGCCGACAGATTCGTCTGGTTGACGCCGATCTGCCCATGACCGGCGTTCTCGGTGAGCGCCGTGGAGAAGGTGTCAAGCAACGCCCAGTCGTTGGTGGGATGCGTGCCGTAGCTGCCCGACCACCATTTCCAATGATGGCGGTCGGCGATGTGGCCCTGATCGTCAGGCTCGAGGTTGGCCACCGGACTCTTGAGGTACACCGTCTGCCACGGAGTGCCGCGATGAACGCGGCCCAGCTGTCCGATGGAGGCAAAGGTGTTGGTCGGGGTCGGGAACGACCAAGCGGTGCTGTTGGTCACCAGCGGATCCTTGTAGGCCATGTCGACTGCCAAGGCCGGGGAGGAAATGCCCGTGCCGAGATTGGCACTGCTCGCCCACGGCGCGAAGGCGTTGATGAACTTGAACGGAGCGGCCACCCGGTTGGTGCGGTTCACGGTGGTGACCAGGTAATCGCCACTCGGCTCGGCGATGCGGCTCTCCGAGATGCTCGGATCCAATTGGAGCCCCTGGAACATCTCGGGGCGACGGTCATGATAGACGTCGGCGTAGAACTTCCAGTAGCCCTCGGGATGGGTGTACACCACACCTCCGGGCTGCAGGTCTTCCTTCGTGTAATGCACGAAAGGATCATTGGCCATCCGGCGGTCGGTGAGGTGGACCTCGCCCACGGGATTGAAACCCACCTGGATCCGGTTGCCATTGAGGTTGCCACCCGAGGCCAGCAGTCGATCGAGTTCGCGCCGGGCGACCACTTGCGAGCTGCGCGGCACCGAATTGATGCCGTACAAGAAAGCCCTCAACCCGAGACTGGCATCCACGCGAGGATCTCCCGTGGTCACCACACCGGGCACCACGGGGGCCTCCCAGAACTGGAGCACTCGCAGCGGGTTCAACGAGGCGGCGAACTGGTTCTCGAAGCCCGAGGGGATCACCCGGCCGGCCAAGAAGTTGGTCTGCCACAACTCGGCCATGCGCAGCGGACGCACCGAACCGGCGCCGCCACCCAGAGCGCCTCCGGTGTTGTCGAAACCCTGATCGATCCCGGCGTCGCCCGAATTACCCGGAATGAACCCATCGGCCGTGAACATCAGGTTCTCGAGCAGATTGCTCTCCAGGGTCCCGCTCTTGAGGTTCACGAAGTCGAGCAGGCGCGGCGGCACGAAGCTGTCGTCGACGATGGCGAAGACCAACCGATTGGTGACCACCAGGGTCAGGTTGGGCAGCAAGCGGTCGGGACGGGCTCCCGGCATGGGGAACATGGCCAGCGGGTTGTTGGTCTCGGTGAGCGGGAAGATGCGCCCCAACACCGGGTTGTACACCAGACCGAAGGCCGTGTTGGTGTTGAGCGCCGGGATGTATTCCTGGGCATCCCAACGGGCCTTGTAGCCGGTATTGCCATTGCCGATGCGGACCACATTGCCCACTTGCACGGCATAGTTGGTCCGGTTGAAGACCATCGGATTCTGGACGCTCAACGGAGAGTTCGGATTGAGCGGCTGAGGAATGAACAGGGGCTGACCCAACGGCTGGGCCGCGGTCGCGAGGTTGGCGTCGTAGAGGCTGACCTCGGTCCAGTTGGTGGCGATGAGGCGCAGCGGTCGGTTGGCCGGGAACGCCTGCAGGTAGGAGTTCCATCCCTCGACCGCGGCCGTGTTGATGACTTGGAAGGTGTACTGGCCGTACTTCACCACGCCCAGGGCGCTGAGGGTGGTTTCGTTGGTGGGACGCACGGCCCCGTTGGGCTGGCGCTCGAGGAGCAGACGACGCCCGGTGCGCACACGAGTCTGCCAGAAGGCCTCGTTGAACTTGGGCAATCCCAGGGCCGTGGGACCGGTCTGGTTCTGCTTGGTGCCGACCACATACGGTATGCCGAAGACATTGGTCCGGGTGGGCACCGACGGATCGATGCTCAGGTTGGCCACATCGATGGGGTTCTCGAAATCCATCCAGTTGGTCCAGGCGGTGTTGAGCACCTGGGTGACGGCGTTGGTCACTTCTTCCAACCCGGCCAAGCGGACGACGGACAGCTTCTTGCCCGGGTTGCGCGGGTCGTCCTGCTCTTCGCGGTAGAAGGTGGGGCGGAAGACATGCGGCGGGAACGGCTCCGTATTGAGCCCACCCACGATGTTCGTGCGCACCTCGTGGATATTCGCAGCCAACTGGAGCAAGCGGTGCAACTTGGCCGACCAAGTGTGGTTGGTGAGGGAAACAGCCTGATTGCGTCCACCAGAACCCACGGCGTTGGTCACCCAATAGTTTCCGGCGATGGCCACGCCATGAGCGGCCGGCTCTTTCGCCTTGGGCACCGACAGTTTGGTGCTCGGATTGGCCGGATCGTAGAAGTTGAAATGACTCAACTCGGGCAAGCCATTGGAGAACTCCTTGCGAAGCAGTCGATCGCCCGCCAACGAGACCCAGGTGCGGGCGGTCCAGGGAACCAATGCCGTCGCACGGGCCGCCGAGCCCGAGGCCCCGTTGGTGGTGACCACGTTGGCGCTGTAGGATTGGGATCCCTCTGGGTCGAGGACCTGATAGTTCAGGTTGAGCTTGGCCCGGCGGTAGTAGCGGTTGGCCAGATCCACACCCACCTCGATACGACCGTCAGAACTGTCGGTGCCCACCGACCCGAGCAAGCGGTAGAAGGTGTAGGCATTGTAGGTGGCATTGGCGGCCTGCTGGACCGACAACAGGGTCGCAGCCAAGGGATTGCGACGGGTGTCGAGGTTGGTCCAGATCGTCTGGTTGACCCCCAGCGGGAGCAAGGTCGGATCGCTGAGCAGCGAGAACGGGGTGAGGTAGGGATTGGAGACATCGCCGCCCGACCAACGACGGGTGACGTTGTCACCGTCGTTCAGCAGGCCGGGATTGCGCACTTGAGCCAGACTCAGGACGAGAGGGCCATCGGACAGATCGTCGACCCCGTTCACCGGCATCACCCGGGAGGCGGCGGTCGAGTCTCCGGCCGAGCCCAACTGGGGCCGGGAATCCTGGGTGAGGATGTCCTGGGCCGTGGCCCGCCCGGCGACCGTGGCCACACGGCGGTTGGCCCACAGGTTGAGGGCATGATCGAAGGTCAGACCGGTGTTGGCCCCATTGGTGGAATAGGCGTAGGTCTGCCAGAGGTTGGTGTTCAGGTCGCGGAACAGTCCGGCCAGATTGAGTTCCCACGGAGCCACACCCTGGTTGCGGAAGAACCGGCTGGCGGAGGTGTCATCGGGATTGCGGGCCTGATTGTGGGCGTAATTGAGATCGACGGTCTGATCGGCCGGAACCACCAGATAGGCGATGCGGTAGAGGAAGCGGTTGTTGCCCGAGTGCGGACGATCGGGATCGGCCAGAACGCCGATCCATTCGGGGTCGCCGACATGCCAGACCCGATTGGTACCGATGGCCTGACCCGTGAAATTGCGCTGAAGGACGTACCCGTTGGTGTCGAAGCGGCCGTTGCGATTCAGATCCAGATAGAAGCGGTCTTCGAAGGAATCGGCGCGGGTATCCAAGCGGCCTGTGCGCGCGACCACGGGGACGCGCGGATCGTAGTAGAGGTTGGCCAGCATCCGCCGGTATTCGAGGATCTCGGCGGTGTTGTTGAGATCGAAGGGGCGGCCCTGGTACAGGTAGGACACGTTGGCCAGGGCCGAATACCACCGATTGGACTGGGCCGTGCCCAGCGGCAGACCCAGACCGGCGACCGAAAGCCCCGGGGTGTACGACGGGGCGATGAAGTTGGTGGACACCAACAGCGTCGGGGCTTCCCGGAGACCGGAGGAGGCGATCTGCGCCAGGATACGGGCCCGGGCGCGATTGAGCGCGGCATCGGCGGCGATGCGGGCATCGGCCTGCTCACCGGCAGCGGCCACGGCGGCCCGTTCGCGACGGGCGACCATCAGGAACGACACGGCGGTGATCGTCACCACCGAGAGCATGATCAGGGTGATGACCAGCGCCACGCCGCGCCGGCTGGATTGGGGAGAAAGGCGTTTCATTGGGGCGCGGTACGGAGGACGACCCGCTGGCGCAGGGTCTGGAGGGCGCCGGCATTGTTCGCCAGCCACCGGTTGCGGGTTTGGACGTTGTCGGGCAATGCACGGAACTGGTCCAATTGCTTGCCATCCAGGAGGGTGATCTCGATCTCGATGGACGCCGGGAGATTCGCCCCGCGGAAGAGGGCGCTGACCTGGGCGGTGTCGGGGTTGACGTTGATCACCTCGATGGGCAGCGGCCGGGAGACGGCGCCCACGATGTTGGTGGCCTGAGAGAGCCAGGCGCTCGGGGTGAGCGGATAGTGCCGGGGTGAATTGGTGTTCACTCCGACCCGGGGGAAGGTCACATCCGACACGACCGGGTGATTGCCGTCGAACGGACGGCCATCGGCATCGAAGGCGGTGATGCGGCATTGCAACACGCCCTCCAAGAGCTTGACCGCATCGCGGCGGGCCTCCTTGGTTTCACCGGCCGGATAGGCGGGAATCCACACGCGGCCGGTGATGAGGTTGGTGCGCAGCGCGGGCGTACCGCTGAGGCGGTAGGGCGGCGGGGAGATCAGGCCCGCGGCCGAGACCCCGAGGCGCCCCTGACCGTCGAGCACCTGCACCAGATTCGAATTGGGCAGGGCCTCGTCGTACAGGTACAGCGAGCCCAATCCGGGCACCGGTTCACTGGTGACCGGACCGGCATCGAGGGTGCCGATGAAGAGACCGGCCACATGCCATCGGCCGCTCCCGGCCGGATAGGTGAAGAACAGCTCGTCGAAGCGCAGGGGTTGGGTGCGGTTGGCCTCGGTGGCCTCGCCGGCGAACACCAGCTCATAGCCGTTGGCATTGGCCGGTCGCAGCACCAGGTGCAACGCATCGTCGACCTGCGGGGAGGCGGCCCGCTCCAGGTTGCGGACCATCAGGTCGAGTGCCGAACGCCCGCCCTCGGAAAGATCGGCCTGGTTCAGGCTCTGGCGGAAGGCCTTCTGGGTCTGGTCGAACATCGCATACAGCGCGATGATGATGACCGTGAGCAAGCCCACGGCGATCATCAACTCCAGCAACGAGAACCCGCCCGTGCGGCGCGGACGACGGCGCATCGCGGTGCCCGCCTGAGCAAAGTGGGGGTTCATACGATCACAGGGCACCCGGCGGGAACCGGTAGAAATGGATGACGTTGGGCCCCGGATTGTCGGGAGCCGGATTGAACGGATAGACGATGTCGCCGAAGTAGGTGAGGTCTTGGGGGACGTTGCCCTGCAGGCGTGTGGGCTGGCCCAGCACCTCGGTCCGGAACTCCCGACGATTGAGGCCCAACCGATATTGATGGGGATCGGTGCCGGTGCGCTGCAACGGCCATTCGAGGATCATCCGGACCTCGGAGACGGCGCTGGCCATGCTGTCGGCCGGCAGTTGGGTCGCCCCGGGCACCAGCACGGGCTGTCGGGTCACCGTCTCGAAGGTGACCCGGTAGCGGAAGGCGAAGTCGATGCGGGTGTCGTTGGGCAACGTGCGGCGCTCGCCCTTGCGGACGATCGGATGGTCGGCCATCGAACCGCTCATGGACCGCATCTCGAGTTGCACGGTATTGGTGACGGCCACGGGATTGCCCCGGCTGACCGAGGAAGCCTCCTGGGTGTACTTGGGCCGGCTGATCAGGCCCAGCACCTGGAAGGCGTCGACCAGCGGATCGGAGCCGGCCGGCGTGCCCTGCACCAGAGGGCCATGGAAATGGTTGGTCCGGGCCGGGGCGCGGTCGCGGTACTGACGCACCAGGGTCACGCGATCGGCGTAGTTCAACAGATCCTGCAAGCGGGTCTGACCCCCGCGGAGCGCGTTGAGGAGGAGTTCGGCATCCTGCGTGAGCAGCGACTCCTCGCGGTTCTGCTTCTGGACATTGAGGCCCGCCGGCAGCACGCCGATGATGGCCACCATGGCGATCGCCACCACGGCGATGCACAGGGCGATCTCGATCATCGTGAATGCCGCCGTGCCGCCCGAGGGGGCGGCCGGCCGCCGCAGCGGATTCCACGAGACGGACGAGTCGGATTGGCCGTGGATTCTCATCAGCGGAGGACAGGTTTGAGGATCCGGGAGCGGCCGGTGAGGCTGGAGACGATCACCCGGTTGTTGGTGGCGTTGTCGCGCGGGGTCTCGATGGCATCGGGCACCACGGTCGGATCGATCCGGCCTGCGGCGTCCCGCGCGATGAAGACGCTCCCCTGCCCCACGCCCAGAGCGAATTCGGACATGGGGGGCAACCTCAGCTCAGGGCGGCCGTTGAGGGCCCAGTATTGATTCATCTCATCGAGGGCCAGTCGACCGTCGGGGCCGAAGGCCACGAAGCGCATGGGAATGGCCGGAAGGGTGTCACCCGGGAATTCGGCCAGGGGGAAGTGGAACGGCCGCTGGGGCAGTTCATGGATGGCCTGGTCCTGCCGATCGGTGGAAGTCAGGGGCGAGGGGAAGAACAACTTGGGCGAGAGGATGACGCCGTCGGGCAAGGTCTGCCAACCGGGCCCGAGGTAGCGGGTGTGGTTGCGACCGGGTTGGGCCCCGATCTCGCGCTCCACCAGGAGTGCATAGGAGTGGAACACGCCCAGAGCGATGTTGGTGAAACTGCGCAACGCCTGCTCCCGGAACCGCTGCGGAGCCAACTGCGACGAGATCATCGACTCGATCTGGGCATCGAGCGACAGGCGCGTCTGCCAGACATTGGTCGGAGCGAAGACCACATAGACCGTCGTCCGCAACCGCAGCGCCTCTTGCCGGGCGCGGTTCAAGTCATCGGTCAGCTGCCGATGGCCACTGGCCAGCGTCTTGCCCTGCACCATGCCCCGGATCGCCGGGGCCGTGATGCCCGCCAAGAGCCCGATCACCGCCACCACCACGAGCAGTTCGAGGAGGGTGAAGGCCGGAGCCGCGATCCGCCGGCGCGGGGCCGAAGGGGTCGAACGACCGGTGGGTCCTGGGAGCTTCATGGTGGGGGTTGGGCCGCGAGGGGCGGGATCGGGATCGGACGCTTACTTCCAGCTGTAGATGTTGTCGCGGTTGTTCGGGTGATCCTGATCGGCGGTGAAATCGGCCTTGCCGTCCGGACCGAGCGACATCACCAGCGCATTGCCCGGAATGAAGCGGGCCTGGGCCGGACGGCCCGGGGCCACCAGCGGGAAGGGGCTCAGCACGCGGCTGTCGTAGTCGAGATCGAGGATGACGATGTAGGGATGACCCCACGGGTCGCGGTAGACGCCGAGGTCGTCGACGCCGTTGGGCTGGTTGCGGCCCACCGCCTTGGCGGCCAGGTACACCGTGCGCTTGGGATTCTGGTTGTTGTTGAGATTGACCGCATCGGCGGTGCCGCCCTGGACATCGGCAACGGTCTGCGCCGTGAGGATGGCCATCACCTCGGAGTTGTCGGCGTCACGGCCGCTGTTGCCCTGATCACGCACCTGCTGGTAGCCGATCTTGGTGGCGACGGTGGGGGTGGGCAGCACGCCCTTGGCATCGGGCGTGTTGGCATTGCCGAAGATCCAGTCGGGCGCGGTGGCCGGTCGGGTGGGCAGACCGTGAGCGTCGCGGGTCCGCTTGGTGGCCGGCAATCGGGAGTAGTCGGCCTGGTACGAATTGATCGCGCCCACGATGCCCGTGACCTCGACCTTGGCCTTGGCCGACTTGGCCTTGGTGGTCGCCGAGGCGATGGCCGGCAGCAGCATGGCCGCAAGGATGCCGATGATGGCGATGACGACGAGGAGTTCGATGAGCGTGAAGGCGCTCCGGCGTTGGGCGGTCGTTCGGGTCTTCATGGGTTCACTGTCGCGGGTCAAATCGAGGGAAAGGGGGGCCACTAGTTGGATTCCTTCCAATTGCCGATGATCTTCACGCGGTCGCGGCCCACGGGGATCTCGGCCCACAGGTCGAAGCCACCGGGGTTGTTGGTCGGATTGGTGGAAACGTAGCGCCAGGGGTTCAACCCCTTGTTGGAGGGAACCGGGTGGTCGGTCCGGTTGTTGGGCCAGGCCAATCCGTTGACCCGCTTGCCGGAGGCATCGGAGGCGTACCCCACCGCCAGCACCTCGATGTCGGCGTACCCGGCATCGGTCCGGTTGCGGAACACCTCGGCATATTGGCTTTCCTTGAAATCGCTGATGAAGAGCCGGTTGCGCAACTCGTAGGGCTTGGCGTTGAGGATTCCCTCGCGGCCGAACCAGGTCTGCAATTCGCCCGAACGGATCCCGTCGCCGTCGTCGGCATCGGCGCGGGGAATGAAGTAGCCGTCGACACTGGACGCATTGGTCAGGTAGACCCCGGACAGCTCGTAGAAGAGCGGGCTCAAGGCCGGATTCGACACGGTTTGGAACCCCTGACCCGCCACCGCGATGCGGCTCACGCCGTCGGGCGGATACACGCCGAAGCGGGCCTTGTAGGCCTCGATGAGGGTCACCAACTGCTGGAGCTCGGTGCGCACCCGGGCCTCCTTCATCTTGGTCGCCGCCGCCGGTGCGAGGCCCACGACCATGCCGGCCAGGATGCCGATGATGGACATCACCACCAGCAGTTCGAGCAGTGTGAACGCAGCCACCCGCCGGGACGGGGCCGGCGGACACGGAAAGGTTGGACTGCAGGATCTCATGGCTTCACACGGGAGGGGTGACTTTCCCGAAGGATCACCGGTCCTTCAATTCCTTTTCCATGCGCTCGCTCAACCATTGTTTGATCATGCTCTGGTAGTTGAGGAACCGGGAACGGGCCAAACGCTTGATCCGACTGAGCATCCGGGGATCCATCCGCAAGGTGATGGTCACCGATTCGGACTGCTCGGAACCGGCGGTGGCCGAGAGCTCCATCAAGCGGAGATCGATCTGGTTCTCGGCCCAGAAGTCGGCCTCCGCCTGCTCGCTGTCGAAGAGCGGGACATCGTCCCACGACTGGATGGTTTGGAGATTCATGGACTCTGGCCAAGAGAAGGGCGACCGGGCGGGCTCGGCCGGAACGATTCAGTCGGGAGGAAAGGGATGGCGTGGCGGATTCTTTCGCAAGACGAGGCGAGAGCGAGGCGCGGGCCGATGGAAGGCCCGTAACGAGCGAACAACGAAGCTCTTGCGGAAGAAGACGCAGCCAGCACGACCGATCCAATTGAATCGTTCCGGCTAGGTCGAGAGCGATTGACTCATCCGCCGTTGGTAGAAGTACGCCTCGGACTCGCTGAACGGCCGCGACAGGACCACCCGGATGACCTTGCCGTTGGTGCGGTACACGCTGAAGAGCCCCTGCCCCGTCGCCGATTTCCCGAGATTGAAGAAGCGCGCCTGCACCCCGAACCGGGCCGAGTCGGGCAGCAGCCGGATGGCAAAGGGGTCTTCGAACGACTCCTCGATGCCCGCCAGGGAGATCGAGGCATCGGGCTCGAACGGCAGGTTGGTCCAGTCGAACTCCATTCAGTCCATCCAATCCATCTGCGTATGGCCGATGCGCATTCAATGTAACTACTTTGTATTTACACCCACGCGGCGACCCCGTCAAGTTCACCCGGTTTCGATATCAAAAAGGGCCACCGGCTTGCACCGATGGCCCTGATCAACGGCCTTTAGTTGTCACCGCCACCGCCGGCGTCGCCACCGAGGGTTTCCATCAGCTTGATGAGCGGGAGGAACATCGCGATGACGATGGAACCGACGACCACCGCCAAAAACACGATCATGATCGGTTCGAGCAGGGAGGTCATGGCCGAGACGGCGTTGTCGACCTCTTCGTCGTAGTTGTCGGAGATCTTCAGGAGCATCTCGGGCAACGCACCGGTCTGCTCACCGACGTCGACCATCGACACGACCATCGGCGGGAAGACGCCCGATTTTTCAAGCGGAGCGGTGATGGTTTCACCCTCCTTGACCGATTCGTGAATATCCAAAACCGCCTTGGCCACCACCACGTTGCCGGCCGTCTCACGGACGATGTTCAGAGCCTGAAGGATGGGCACACCCGATTGGACCAACGTGCCGAGGGTACGGGTGAAGCGGGCGATGGCCACCTTGCTGATCACCGGACCGAGTGCGGGCATGTGGAGCTTGAACTTGTCGAAATACCACATGCCCTTCTTGGTCTTGATGGCGAACTTGAAGGAGATGACGAAGATCACGATGCCCCAGACGACCTGACCCGGGAAAGGCATGCCGCCGAAGAACCAGTCGGGGAAGATGACCGTGTTGTCTTTCAGGGTCTCGGAGATCTTCAGCACGAACAGCGTGAACTCGGGCATGCCCGCGTCACCGCCGAGCAGGTCGGCGAAGATCATCTTGAACTTGGGTACGACCACGATCATGAGCAGCGCCACGATGCCCACCGCGACCACCATGACCGCGATGGGATAGAACATGGCCGCGACGACCTTGCCCTTGATCTTCTCGGCCTTCTCCATGAACTCGGCCAAGCGCTTGAGCACGACCTCGAGCACACCGCCCAGTTCGCCCGCCTTCACCATGTTGATGAACAGGCGGTTGAAGACCTTCGGATGCTGGGCCAGACCTTCGGAGAAGGTGGAACCGCCTTCGATGGAGAGCGACAGATCACCGAGGATCTTCTTGAGGACCGGGTTGCGCTCCTGCTTCTCGAGCACGCGCAGACCGCGCAAGAGCGGCAGACCCGCTTCGACCAGGGTGGCGAGCTGACGGGTGAAGGTGGTCAACACCTTGGCCTTCACCTTGCCGCCGAATCCGGGGATCTTGATGTTGATCTGACCCGCGCCCTTCTTGCCCCCCTTGCCACCGGCCGCGCCCGCGGCCCCTTTGCCGCCCTTGGCGCCCTTGGCATCGGACTTGGGCGGAGCCACCTCGGTGACCTTGGTCGGCAGGAAGCCCATTTCCTTCAGGCGGTTGAGCGCCTCGGCCTGGCTGCCCACCTCGAGGACACCCTTGGTCTCCTTGCCAGTGCTGTCCATGGCAACGTAGTTGAATTTGGCCATATCGGTATCCTCGTGAAATCGGTGTCGTCGGAATGTCCGGACGGAATCAGGTGTACTTCAGCACTTCTTCGACGGTGGTCTCGCCGGCGTAGATACCGCGGAGGCCATCCTCACGCAAGGTTACCATGCCCAGCTCGATGGCTTTCTGGCGGACCACCACGGTCGGCGCCCGGTCGTTGATGAGGTTGCGGATCGCGTCGGAGACGGCGAGCAGCTCGTAGATGCCCTTGCGCCCGCGGTACCCGGTATCGTTGCAGTTGGGGCAGCCGCGGCCGTAGTAGAACATCTTGTCGCCGATGTCGTGCGCCGAGAGGTTGAGGTTCTGCAACTGCGACTCGCTCGGCTCGAACGGGGTGCGGCAGTTCGTGCAGATCCGGCGGACCAGACGTTGGGCCAGCACCGCCAGCAACGTGGAGGAGATAAGGAAGGGCTCGACGCCCATGTCCACCATACGGGTCACGGCGCCCGAGGCGTCGTTGGTGTGCAGCGTGGACAGCACCAAGTGACCGGTCAGCGAGGCTTGGACGGCGATCTGGGCCGTCTCGAGATCGCGGATTTCACCGAGCATGATGATGTCGGGATCCTGACGCAGGAACGCCCGGAGGGCCTTGCCGAAGGTCATGCCGGCCGACTCGTTGACCTGCACCTGCATGATGCCCTCGATGTCGAACTCCACCGGGTCTTCGACCGTGAGCAACTTGGTGTCGATCTGGTTGATGTGACGCAGGCAGGAGTAGAGCGTCGTGGTCTTGCCGCAACCCGTGGGCCCGGTGACCGTGAAAATGCCGTTGGGCTGGTTGATGGTCTCGACGATGAAGTCGTAGCCGTCTTTGGGGAGGCCCAGGGTCTTGAGCTCCAATTGCACTGCACCGCGATCCAGAACGCGGAGCACCACCGACTCGCCGAACGCGGTCGGGAGCGTCGAGAGACGGAGATCCACCTGCTTGCCCGCGATCACCGTGCTGATGCGGCCGTCCTGAGGGAGACGCTTCTCGGAGATGTTCAGGTTGGCCATGATCTTCAGACGCGAAGTCACGGGCGTGGCCAGATGCTTGGGCGGCGGAGCCATCTCATAGAGGGCACCGTCGACACGGTAGCGGATCTTGAACTCGTCCTCGAAGGGTTCGAAGTGGATGTCCGAGGCGCGGTCCTGCACCGCCTGCATGAGGACCAGATTGACGAACTTCACCACGGGGACGTCGTTGACCGCGTCGTCCATGGAAATGGACATGCCCTTGGGGGCGTCGTCTTCCTTGGAAACCTCACCGTCGCCTCCCAATTCCTTGAGCAGCGCGGCGTAACCGAGATCGGCTTGGGGCGGGTAGAACTTCTCGATGCACGCGGACACTTCGGCCGGGTTGGCCACCACCACCTGCAGCGTGTGCTTCAGGGCGAAACCCAGTTCATCCATCGTCTGAGGATTGAGCGGGTCGGCCATGGCGATTTGCAGGGTGTCGCCATACAAGGCCATCGGAACCACCTGGTACATCCGGGCCGTCTCGTTGGGCACCGCGGCGATGGCCTCGGGAGGAATGGTGTCCGGCTCCAGGGTGACCACCATCGTGCCGAGGTGGTCGGCCATGATCTGGAGGATGGAATCCAGATCGAGCAGTCCGTAGTCCTGAAGGATCTGGACCACCGACTTGCCGCTGCGCTGCACCTCTTGGCCGATCTCCTCGATCTGCAGGGCGTCCAGGAACCCGCGCTCTCGGATGAGCGCGATGAGTGGATGGGAGATTGCTTCGGCCATGGCGGGTGGGGAGTCGGTGGAAGGTTACTTGCGGGCCTGGGTCTCGGCCTTGGCGGCGCGGAGCTCGTCCAGCTTCTGGGTGATGGTCATGGGGTCCAGCGCCTTGGTGATCACATCCTCCTCGGAGATCATGCCGGCCTGCCACTTGTCGAGCAGGAAGCCGTCGAGGGTGACCATGCCGTATTTGGAGCCGGTCTGGATGTCGGACTGGATGCGGAAGGTCTTGTTGTCGCGGATCAGCGCCGCCACCGAGGGCGTGTTGATCATGATCTCGAACACCGCCACGCGGCCCGGCTTGTCGATGCGGGGCACGAGCAGCTGCGAGATCACGCCCTGAAGCACCGTGGAGAGCTGGATGCGGATGGTCTCCTGCTGGTTCTGCGGGAAGGCGTTGACGATACGGTCGATGGTCTTGGCCGCACCCGTGGTGTGCAGGGTTCCGAAGACCAAGTGACCGGTTTCGGCCGCCGTGATGGCCGCTTCCATCGTTTCCAAGTCGCGAAGCTCACCCACCAGGATGATGTCGGGATCCTGACGCAACGCGCGACGCAGGGCCTCGGCGAACGAGGGCACATCGACATTGACCTCCCGTTGGGTCACCACGGCCTTCTTGTGCTTGTGGTAGTACTCGATGGGGTCTTCGATGGTGATGATGTGGGCTTCGTCCTTCTCCTCGTTGAGGATGTTGAGGAGCGAGGCCAGCGTCGTCGTCTTTCCCGAACCGGTGGGTCCCACCACCAGCACCAGACCGCGGGGCTTGTTGATGAGGTTGCGCACGCTGCTCGGGATGCCGATCTGCTCCATCGTGAGGAGCTTCGAGGGGATCTGACGCAGAACGAGGGCGAAGTTGCCCTTCTCCTTGAACGCGCTGACACGGAAACGGGCCATCTCACCGAAGGCGAACCCGAAGTCGGCGCCGCCCTTCTCGCGGATCTGCTGGATGTGGTCTTCGGAGGTGATGGACCGCATCAGCTCCTCGGTGTCCTCGGGGCGCAACGGCGGGCCGTCGACACGCTGGAGGATGCCGTGGATGCGGATGACAGGGGGAATGTTCACCCGGATGTGCAGGTCGGCTCCGCCTTCGGAGACCATCAACTGCAGCAGGTCGGACATCTGGTAGGACATGGGCGATTCGGAAAGGTTCTAGGGAGTTCGTTCAGTCGGCTCGTGAACGGCCGCTCGGGGCCGTCGTCGCCGTGGAAAACAAAGCAGATCCGGGGCCAGTCATGGTCGGGATGGGGCGCATCAGTGCTCCGAGACGGTGGCCCGGACGACTTCGTCGACGGTGGTGACGCCCGCCAGGACCTTGCGCATGCCGTCTTCGCGGAGAGTGCGCATGCCCATTTCGCGGGCGCGGTTGCGCAGCACGTTGGACGGAACCTTGTCGTAGATGAGCTTCCGGGCCTCGTCGTTGATGTTGAAGATCTCGAAGAGGCCGAAACGCCCCTTGCACCCGGTCTTGTTGCACTCGGGGCATCCCTTGCCCTTGCGAGCCGTGGCCGAGGCGACTTGCTCCGGGGTGAAGCCCAAACCAGCGATCTCCTGCTCGGTCAACGCGTGGGGTGCGGCGCACTTCTTGCAGACCTTGCGGACCAGACGCTGGGCCATGAGGCAGCGTGCGGATGACGCAACCAAGAACGGTTTCACACCGATATCGATCAAACGGGCCACCGCCGACGGAGCATCGTTGGTGTGCAGCGTGGAGAACACCAGGTGACCGGTCAGCGACGCGTTGATGGCGATGGTCGCGGTCTCCATGTCGCGGATTTCTCCCAGCATGATCACGTTGGGAGACTGACGCAGCATGGAGCGCAACGCGGCCGCGAAGGTGAAGCCGATGTGCTCGTGGACCTGCACCTGGTTGATGCCCGCGAGCATGTACTCGACCGGGTCTTCAACGGTGATGATCTTGCGGTCGGGCCGGTTGATGTAGTTGAGACAGCTGTAGAGCGTGGTCGTCTTGCCGGAACCGGTGGGGCCGGTGACCAGGAGGATGCCGTCGGGCAAGGCGATCATCCGCTCGAAATTGGCCTGATCGTCGGCCATGAACCCCAATTCGGCCAGGCCCAGGCGGAGACCGGACTTGTCCAGAATACGCATGACGATCGATTCGCCATGCGAGCAGGGGATGACGTTGACACGCAGGTCGATGACCTTGCCGCCCACGTTGGTCTGGATACGACCGTCCTGGGGAATGCGCTTCTCGGCGATGCTCATTCCCGAAGAAATCTTCAGACGAGCAACCACCGGAGCCTGCAGCCGCTTCGGGATGTCCTTCATCTCGGTCATCATGCCGTCGATGCGGTAGCGCAGGCGGAAGCGCTTGCCCATGGGCTCGAGGTGGATGTCCGAAGCGCGGAGCTTGAAGGCGTCGACGATGATCTGGTTGACCAATCGGATGATGGGCGCGTCGGCGTCGAGGGCCTCGTTGTCGGCCCGCACGTCGCCCTTGAGCTCCCCGATCTCGACCTCACCCTCGGTGATGTCCTGGATCATCTTGGCGATCTCGGAATCGCCGCGGCCCCCGGAACTGGTGTTGCCGTAGTACTTGTCGAGGGCGGCCTTGAGGTCTTCTTCGCTGGTGACGCGGTACTCGAGGGTCTTGCCCAGGGACACCTGGAGGCCGTCGATGGCCTCGATGTCGGACGGGTCGGCCAGGGCCACCACCACGGTGCCCTCGTGCTCGGCCACCGGCACCGCATTGTATTTGCGGGCCACGTGCCGGGGCACGGCGTTGATCACCTCGTCGGTCAGGCGGGTCTCCGACAGGTTGACCATCTCGACGCCGAAGTAGGTCGACTTGGCCATGACGACCAGCGAGGCCTCCAGGCGGCCGGTCTTGACCAGGGTGTCGACCACACCTTCGCCGGCGGACTCGGCCTCCGGACGCACCTCTTCGACGGCCTCATGGGTCGTGAGACCCATGTCGAGCATGGTTTCGAGCAGAAAATCGTCTTTGGCAGCCACGGTGTCCTCAGGATTTTCCGTCGGCCAAGCTCAGGAGAGCGATGGCCTCGGGAAGAAGTGCGGGTGAGTTAAGGAAGGGGCGTTCACAATGTCAAACGCGGACGGCCGTCCGGAGTGTAAATCCTCGGATGGCGGTCCCGGTGGGACGGTTCAGGCGAGCACCCCCTTCACCACCTCGCCCGCCACATCGGTCAGGCGGTAATCACGCCCATTGTGGTGATGGGTCAACCGCTCGTGGTCGAACCCCAGAAGGTGGAGGACGGTGGCGTGGAAGTCGTGGACATGGACCCGGTCGGTGGCCACCCGGATCCCCAGGTCGTCGGAGGCGCCGTAGACCGTCCCGGCCTTCACCCCGGCCCCGGCCAGCCACGACGAGAACACCCAGTGGTGATGTTCTCGGCCCCGGTGATCGGCCGTGGCATTGAAGGGGGTGCGGCCGAATTCGGTGGTCCACACCACCAGGGTGTCTTCGAGCAGGCCGCGTTGTCGCAGGTCTTGGAGCAATCCGGCGATGGGCCGGTCCACATTGGCCGCCAAGGGGCCGTGCAAGGTCATGTCGCCGTGGGCATCCCAGTTGTCGGAAGAGCCCGAATCGATCAATTCGATGAACCGGACCCCCCGTTCGGCCAGGCGTCGGGCCACCAGGCACTGCCAGCCGAAGCCGCGCGTGCTGCCCCGTTCCAGGCCGTACAGGGCATGGGTGGCGTCGCTTTCCCGCGACAGGTCGAAGAGATCGGGCAACTCCATCTGCATGCCGAAGGCCGTCTCGAAGGACTTCATCCGGGCCGCCAGCAGCGGATCGGAGGGACGGGCGGACCGATGCCGGAGGTTGAGGCGGTTCATGGCAGCCAACTCGAGGGCCTGAAGCTCCTCCGACGGCGACCGCCTCCGCAGGTTGGCCACGGGCTCCTGACCCGGCACCACCCAGGTGCCCTGATGGGCTCCCGGCAGGAAATCGCTGGCCCAGACCTGCCCCCCGGCATACGGGCTCTTGGGAGCGATGACCACGAACGAGGGCAGATTGCTGTTCTCGGTGCCCAGCCCATAGCTCACCCAGGATCCGATGCTGGGCCGGGCGAAGGTGAACGAACCGGTGTGGATGCCCAGAGTGGCCTCGTAGTGGTTGGTGTGGTCGGAGGTCATCGAGCGGATGACACACAGTTCGTCGACACACCGGGCCATGTGGGGAAAGAGACCACTGACCTCGGTGCCGCAGCGGCCATGCCGGGCGAACTCCCACTGGGGCCGCTTGGCGTACATGGTGAAATCACCCTTGCGCCCCTGGAACTCGTCAACGGTCACCGTCTTGCCGGCATCGGCGAAGAGCCGCGGCTTGGGATCCCACGAATCGACATGGGAGACCCCACCACTCATGTACAGGAAGATCACCCGCTTGGCCTTGGGGGCGAAATGGGGGGCCCGCGGAATCAGCGGATCGCTCCCCACTCCCGGCAATCCCGACAGACCGGCCTCCCGGCCCAGGAGATCGCGAACGATGCCCGGGAAGAGCATCGAGCCGCCCACCATGGAGCGCAGGAAACCGCGGCGGCGGGGATCGAAGGCGGCGTGGGAGTTCATGGGGTGCGTCGGAAGGGGATTGCCAGGGCTAATCGACGGTCAGGAATTCGTTGCTCCCCAGAAGGACCCGGATCCAGGCCGCCAGAGCCCGCGAACGGGACTCCGAGGACGACGGGGATCCCAAGGCATCGCGGTACCGGGCGAGGAATGCGGTGGCCTCGGCCGACTCGGCGGGTTCGGGGTCGCGTCGGAGGACCCGCCGGAAGACGAACCCGACCTGACCCGCCTCGGTGGCCTCCTGCCGGAGTGCCCATCGGGCCAGCCGCTCGGCCTGATAGTGGACCGTCGGATCGTTCAGGAAGAACAGCGCTTGCGAAGGCACCGTGGTGGTGCGGCGGACGGCGGTGCTGGCGTTGGGATCGGCCCCGTCGAACAGCGCCAGGAACGGATGGCGTTGGATGCGCTGGGTCATGAGGTACACGCTGCGGCGCGCGTGGTCGTACGAGGCCACGTAGGGACCATGCTGGGTGTACCCCCACCGGGTGGGCGACGGGAACGGGTGCCCCGCGCCGACCGACAGCTCGAGCTCACCGCAGGCCTCCAGCAGGACATCCCGGGTTTCTTCGGCTCCGAGGCGACGCCGGGGAAACGGTGAGAACCCCTCCGACCCGTCGGCCTTCGATACCCCCCCGCGCGCCGCACCCAATCCGGCGGGGGCGTCGACGGGGCAGGCCTCCGGTTCCTGCGACGACCGGACCGCAGCACCGGAGGCCACCCACGATTCGGGTTCACTGCGTTGACGGTAGACCGCACTCGAGAGGATGAGCCGGTGGAGCGCCTTGACCGAACCGCCCGAGCGCCGGAATTCCGAGGCCAGATGGTCCAACAACTCCGGATGGGTCGGAGCCTGTCCGCGAAGGCCGAAATCGTTGGCCGTGACCACCAATCCGCGGCCGAAATGCTGCTGCCAGATGCGGTTGACCATCACCCGCGCCGGCAACGGATTGGCCGGATGGGTCAACCAGCGGGCCAGTTCGAGGCGACCGCTGGCGGCCGGGGCCGGAGTCATTTTCACTGCTCCCAGGGCCGACAAGGCGCCGCGCTGGACCCGCGCCCCGGGCTGATCGGGTTCACCCCGCACCTGGATCACGGCATCACGGGGCGTGCCCTCGGCCACACCATAGGCCAACGGGAAGGGACCTTCGACCAGGAGCTGTTCCAAGTCGCGGGCGGCGAGCTCGGCCTCGGCCTGCAGGGCCTTCAGGCGGGCTTCGATCTGGTCCACCCGGCGACGGCGACGGTCGGCCGACGCGGCGTTCTCGGCCACCGCCACGGCATCGGCCGGCGGCCAGGCGGCTTCCTGCAGCCCGAAATTGTCGGCATCCAGGGCCGGCTTCGGCCCGGGGAGATGCCCGTAGCTGTCGATGAAGACATCGTCGATGGTGCCGTCCCAGGCCGGATGAAGCGCCCCCGAGAACACCACCGACCCGGTTCCCGCGCCGACCTCGTCGCCCCGCAAGGTCGCCTCGTAGCGGCGCGCCTTGAGGTCGAGCACCAGTCCCACCCGATACCACCGCCCCCGCTGGAGAGGCGCGATGCCTTCCTTGCGTGTCCCATCGATGCGAACCAGTTCCGAGCCCGTCATGAACAGTTCCACCGCCGCCGAGGTGCCCGGCCCATGCCCGAGGTAGAATCGCCAACTGCCCTCCGGCCCTCCGGAACCCCCGCCGGGAACCTCACCGCACCGGAACTCGAAGGCCGCATGCAGGCGGGACGTGCGATCCCGATGCCAGCCCGGGGAAAGACTCTGGCCGAATCCATCGTAGGCCGGCCCTCCGGGCATGTGGATGCCCTGGCTTCCGCGAGGCATTGGCCCGGTGAAGGGGCTTTGGGACTCGGTGCGGATGCGGACGCGGCTGTTGGGACCCGGACGCCACGGGGCCGACGGCGGAGATCCGGCCTTATGGCCCTCGAATCCCCCGTCGATGCCCCGCAGCGAGGCCAACTCCGACTGCAACGCCTGCCGCTCTGAAAGCACCCGCTCCACCGGCGACGCCTCGGGAGGCCGGGCCACCTCGGTGGCCACGGGGGCGAAGGGCTCGGGCTGGATCGCCAGATTGTCGAGGCACAGACCCGGACGCGGCGATGGAGCCCTACCGGGCGTCACCGGCCCCGGAGCACCCTCATCGGAACCCAACCCCATGAACTCGAGGGTTCCATCCCAATCCGGGGCCAACCGATGAGGTCCCACCGCCCGGATCGATCCCGGGATCCCCAGTCGCACCCCGACGGTCCGGGCCTTCCGGTCGAGCTCGAGCTGCACCGACACCCACGTTCCCGGCGTGAGTGGGCCCAGTGGAATCGGGGCCTCGGAGCCGATCCGCAAGGCGAGGCCTTGGGCGGTGATGAGCACTTCGCAGGCGGGCCTGCCCCCGTCGCGGCCCACCCAGAACCGGTGCGCACCCGGGCCACCGTTCGCGTCGGCAGGCGGGTTCGGATCGAGCTTGAGGTCGAGACCGACCCACAGCCGGGGAGCCTCGACGACCGACGAGCCCATCCGGTGCAACGACTGCCCCAGATGCCACGGCCGGGATCCGGCCGGAATGGAGGCCCCGACCCGGCCTCCGGGATACCGATGCTTGAACGGACTTTGCGCCTCGGTGGTGACGGCGATGGGGCCGTCATACACCCAGGGTGGCACCAGCACTCCCTTGCTGCCGCCCGAGGCCGGGGCCTGCAACTCGAAATCGCCATCCAGGTCGTCGATGGACCGGAGCACCGCCGAGGGCACCGGCAACCCGGCCTGTTGGACCGCGCGGGTCAAGCGGGCCACGCGTTGCTCATAATCGCGCCAGCGCGGCAGGGAGTCTTCGGGCGGAATCAAGGGCACCATCGCCCGGGTCCGCTGCTTCTGTTCCGACCCGGGAAAGGCGAACCGCGTGCTCTCGAAGATCCCGTAGAGGGCGTAATAATCGGAAAGGGGAACCGGGTCGTACTTGTGGTTGTGACACCGGGCACACCCCAGCGTCAGCCCCAGGACGCTTTGCCCCAGGGTGTCGATGGTGTCCTGCAGCGTGAGGTGATGGTAATTCTCGGAATCGAAGCCGAAGCGTCGGGAGATCGCCAGAAAGCCGGTGGCGGCCACGCGCTCCGCATATCGCTCCCGGGGCCCGGTCCGGGCCAGGATGTCGCCGGCGACCTGTTCCTCGATGAACTCGAAGTAGGGTTTGTCGGCATTGAAGGCATCGATGACGTAATTGCGGTAACGCCAGGCGACCGGCACCGGATAGTCGGCCGTCTCGCCGGCGGTGTCGGCATAGCGCACGACATCCAGCCAGTGCCGCCCCCAGCGCTCCCCATACCGGGGCGAGGCCAGCAGGCGATCGATCACCGTCTCGGCGGCCTCGGGGGATGCATCGCGCTCGAAGGCCTCGATCTCCTCGACCGACGGGGCCAGACCCGTGAGATCGAGGGTGACCCGACGAAGCCACGTCCGCCGATCGGCCTCGGGCACGGGCTTGCGCCCCTGACGTTCGAGGCCCGCCAAGATGAACCGGTCCAGTGGGGTTCGACACCAGGAGACATCGACGACCCGGGGCGGCGGCGGGTCGGAGATGGGTTGGAACGCCCAGTGCGCCACCGGATCGGCCTTGAGGGTCGACGGCGCCCCGGGAGCCGCCCCGACGACCGGAAGGGCCGCCGAGACACCCGCCAGCGCCAGCGCCACGCCGACAAGGCCCGCCCTGATTGTTCCAAAGCTCATCCGGGAAATCCGCCTTCATTCCACCCGGCCCCGCGACGGACCGGAAGCGCAATTTTCGGCATCGACCACGGCTCCTGATCCACCGCGCCGCGCCCACACGCCCGCCGCAGAACCCGCCACGGCGGATTGTCTTCGATCGACGCCCGTGGTTGCCTAGGGACCATGACGCTGCAATTCGGATTCCTGGGACTGGGCTTCATGGCCGCGACCCACATTCAGGCCCTGGCCCATGTGCCCGGCACCGCGGTGGGGGCCATTTGCAACCCCAGCGGTCGCAATCTCGACGGCGATCTCACCCGGGTGGGCGGCAACGTGGGCGATCCCAATGGCGTCCGTCTGGACATGACGCAGGTTGGCGCCTACCGCGATGTGTCCGAATTCCTGGCCGATCCGTCGATCCACGTGGTGGACATCACCACGCCGACCAAGACCCATGTCGAACTGGCCATCGCCGCCCTCAAGGCCGGCAAGCACGTGCTGGTCGAGAAACCGATGACCCGCACGGCCGAAGAGGGCCGGCGTCTGGCCGCGGCGGCCCGCGAGGCGGCGGCCCGGGGAGTCTTCCTCATGCCGGCGATGTGCCTCCGATTCTGGCCGGAATGGCAGGCGGCGCATGACGCCATCGTGGGCGGGCACTACGGGCGGGTCTTGAGCGCCCGGTTCCGCCGGGTGGCCCAGGCTCCCGGTTGGGGGCATGGCCACTTCCTGAGCGCGGCCGACTCGGGTGGGGCCCTGCTCGACCTGCACATCCACGATGTGGACTTCATCCGTCACTGCTTCGGCCACCCGTCCAGGGTCTTTTCACGAGGCCACACCCGGGTGAGCGGCGGCATCGATCACGTGCTCTCGCAGTACGACACGGCCGGCGGGGCCGTGGTGAGTGCCGAGGGCAGCTGGGCCATGACCCCGGGTTTCGGATTCTGCATGGCCTACACCGTGGTGCTCGAACGGGCCACCCTCGACTACGACTCGTCACGCGGCACCGAAGCCCTGCGACGCTATGTGGAAGGGCAGCCGGCGGAGACCCTGAAGCTCGACGGGCCCAACGGTTACGCCGGTCAGATCCGGCACTTCGTGGACTCGATCCGCGCCGGAAAGGCCCCCACGGTGGTCACCGCCGATGACGGCGCGGCCGCCGTCGCCGTCTGCGAGGCCGAGGCCGAATCGATCCGCACCGGGTTGCCCGTGACCCTCTGACATGAACTCCCTGCATATCGTCTTCGACTGGGACGGCACGTTGTCGTTCATCCGCGCCGGCTGGGGCGAAGTCATGCTGCGGCAATGGCTGGAGTTCCTCCCCCCATCCGCCGGCGAGTCGGCCGAGAGCCGCTCGGCCATGGCCCATCGGGAGATCTGGGCCCTGAACGGTCGCCCCAGCATCCATCAGATGGAGCGGCTCGGAGTGCTCGTGGCCGAACGCGGTGGCACCCCCTGGCACCCCGACCGCTATCAGGATGACTTCCAGGAGCGACTCGGCCGGTTGATCCGCCAGCGCATGGATTCGATCCGGGAGGGAGCCCACACCGCCGACCACTACATGGTGCGCGGGGCGCGGGCCTTCCTGGAGCGATTCCGTCAGGCCGGTGCCACGCTGCACATCGTCAGCGGGACACCGCGCCCGGCCGTGTCGGCCGAGGTCGATTGCCTGGGCGTCCGGGGGTTCTTCGGCGAACGCATCCACGGACCCACCGGCCTCACCGACACCTCCTTCCACAAACGGAACGCCATCCGGGACATTGTCCAAGCCCACGGACTGGATCCGGTGCAGTCGCTGGTGTCCTTCGGCGATGGCGCGGTGGAAATCGCCGAGACCAAGGCGACCCGGGGCCGGGCCATCGCCGTGGCCGCCGATGAGGAGCACTGGCACTCGGGGCGCTGGGACGAGTCCAAGCGCCAGCGCCTCACCGAGGCCGGGGCCGACTACGCCATCCCCGACTACCACGATCCCTCAGGCGTGTGGGCCTGGCTCGGGCAACCCGGTCGAGCCTGAGTCGTCGGGGCCGAACCGCCGTTCAACCTCGGGGGCGGACCCGGTCCTTCCAGTCGGGCGGGAGGTCTTCGAGGGTGTCGGTGAGGATCTCCCGGATGGCCTGACGATCAGCGGCGGAGAGGTGTTGGAAGGGCTCGGAGCGGTCGGCCCCGCTCAACACCTCGGCCATGCGGCGGTAGACCTTCTGCTTCACGGGATCGGGCAATCGCCGGAAGGCCTCGGAGTGGATGAGAAAGCTGCAGGGGTGCTTGAAGAGCCTGTTCTGCAGGTCCAACTGCCGCAGGGAGCGCCCCTTCCGATCGCGGGGACCGGTCTTCTCGAAGGCGCGGACATATTCCGGATCGCCCCGCACGGGGTATTCGAGCGCCCTCTCGCCCGCCATGAGCACCTGCTTCACCAGGCCGTCGACCGGAGACTTGAGGTAATCCACATGCCCGTAGGCGGCCAGATGCTGGACGGCCATGTAGTGGACCCGGGCGATGAGATTGTGCAAATGCACCTGATGGCCGAGCACCATCAGAGCGGCGATGTCGCTGCCGGCCGCGGGGTACTTGGCGACCTCGAAATACTCGTCCAAGCGGGTCTTGTTGCCCCCCAGGGCCGGATGGGCCTTGGCTTTGACGAACTCATCGCCCAATCGATTGCCCCGGTGCTGGGCCGCCCCATGCGTTCCGGTGACATACCACCCACCCCAGCGATCGGCCAGCGGGGTGCGGTCGTCGATGGGTTCGATCCCGGTGCTCAGATCGATGACGCCCTGCCGATCGGTCTCCACCGAGCGGAACAGGTGCCCCGGAACCCCCATCGTCCGCGAGGAGGCATGGCACTCCAGACAGCTGTCGACGCGCTTGATGACGGGTCGTTCGGTGGGCTTCTGCTCCACGACGTAGAAGACACCCCCCAGGCGCGGATCGACCTCCGAAACCTCCACCAGCGGGGATCCCGGGATGTAGCCGAGGTACACGTCGTCGTTGAAGTAGATGGCCCTCGGATTGCCGGGGTGGATGTGCTCGCGCTGCAGCGAGGTCTTGGAGAACACCAGCGTCTGCGAAGCGGCCTCGACACCCAACGCCTTTTGGAAGGAGGGCAACCAGCCCCATCGGGCGTCCCATTCGAGCTTCACCTTCCCGGCTTCGATCTTCCGGATCAACCCGGCCACCGGCCCCGTGGTCGGCTCCTGGGAATACTTCAAAGCCTCGGTCTCCAGTTCGACCAGATGGGTCGAACCCTGGAACTCACCGATCACGGTGGAGGCCGTCATCAGAACCAGGATCAAGGCCAGAGCCGGCCTCCGGAACAGCACCCGCAGCCCTCCCGGCCAGGAGGATCGAGACCGATGAAAACGGTTCATGATGGGTCTGACGTTCTGCAGTCCACGCCTATTCTGCCCTTCCCGGTTGGCCGAAACCCACCCCTTTTTTGCTCGTGACGCCCGACAAAGGGCCCGTGGCATGAACTCCCCGACCACGCCCGGGCTTCAGTGCCACCGGAACACCGCCAGGAACGACGCCGCCATGGCTGCGATGAGCAGGAGCCCGACCACGGTCCAGAACCGACGGCGATCGGGCTTCTTGGGCCGCCCCTGGCCGAACTCCCGGGCCACGAAGTCGTCGTAGTCGAACTCGTCGTCGCCAGGCAGATCGAGCCCCGAGACGGCCGCCTCTTCGTTCCATCCCGAATCGCGCGACGCACCGCATCCCGGACAGGCCACAGACCTGCGCGGCACGAACTCGCCACACACCGGGCAGTCGCCCGGAGGTCGAAACGCCTCGTCGCTCATGAGATGGGCAGCATGAGGCTAATCATCGTCGTCGTCAGCATCCGGGGTGGTGGCCCATTCCGGGTAGGGACGATCCGGACCGGCCATGGCATTCCAGAGGATGCGGTTCAAGACGTCTTCCGGAGCCTTGTCCACCTCACGGAAATTCAAACGGGCCGAGACCTCGGCATCGCGCCGCAGCACGGGGTTCAACAGGGCCTTGGCCGGCGGGTTCATCTGGTCGAGCGGCACCGTGTTGGGCACCGCGGTGTACGGGGTGAAATCCGGTGTGTCCTGGAAGCAGTCAGACATCGGCGTGGCGCTGGCGTCGAACTGGTTCATGGGCTTCAGGCCCAGCACCTGCTCCAGGGTGCGGATCAGGCTGGTGGTGTTGTACTGGGTCGAGACCACCGCACCGCGCCGGGTGTAGGCGCTGATGCAGAAGGCCGTGGTACGGTAGCCGCTGACATGATCCCACCCGGCCTGCGGATCGTCTTCGATGGCCAGGATGAGGGTGTCTTTCCAGAAGCGGCTGTGGCTCACCGCTTCGACGATCCGTCCGAAGGCGAGGTCGTTGTCGGCCACGCACGCGGCGGGCGTGGGTTGACCTGCGGAGGTGCCACTCGTGTGATCGTTGGGCAGGCAGATGAGAACCATATTGGGGAACTCGCCCCGGGCCTCGAAGTCCTGGAGTTCCCGGATGAAGTGATCGGCCCGGTACTGGTCGGGCACCGACATGTCCCAACCGACATAGTTCGTCGGCGTGTGGGGAATCAAGGACGGCACCATGGCTCGACTGGAGAAAATCACCTCGTCGGATAGGCCCTTCCACGTCCGGTAGCACGGCAGGAACGGGATGGAACCCTTCTTCTTGGGATCGCGCCAGCGGACGGTTGGGGCGGCGAATTCGCCGTAATTCCGGAGGGTCTTGCCGTGTTTGAGGGCGTTGTCCCAGATGAAACCCGCCGGCGAATAGGCCAGGGCGTCGTCCTCGTCTTCGCCCATGCCATCCGGGTAACTGCGCGGGAAGCCGGCGAAGGACTTCTCCATGTAATCGGTCGAGAAGGCGGTGGTGGACCACTGATGACCGTCGGCGCTGAGGATCCCAGCGCAGTAGGTGTTGTCCAGAAGCACGAACTCCCGGGCGATCTTGTGCAGGTTGGGGGTGATCTTCTCGCCGAAGAGGCACAGATCGGGGCGGCCGTTGCCCCGGGCGTCGTCGCCCAGCACCTGATCGTAGGTGCGGTTTTCCTTGATCACGTAGATCACGTGCTTGAAGACGCTGGGCTCACCGATGCGCTCGGGAACCGGCCGTGGTTTCACCCCGGCCCGCGGCGGCAGCCGTGAGGCCTGGATCGCCTCGCGCCGCAGGTTGCGCGACACCGTCTCCGACAGCTTGGCCAAGGTGCGTCGGCCCGGCAGGGGCACCAGCGACACCGTGCCGTTGTACTGGTGGGTGTTGAATCCGTCGGCCCCGGTGTCGGCCTTCTTCGTCTTCGAGGCCAGGCCCTTGACGTTGGCCACGATCAACTGCTTGCGGGCGACATCGTGGACCAACGCCGCCGGGAACCAGCCCACGGGGATCAACCCGCTCAAAGCCGACTCCCGATCCGCCGGATCGAATCGCACGACCGCTATGGCGTTCTGGGAACCATTGGCCACGTAGAGGGTCTTGCCATCCGGAGCGAAGACCAGCGCATTGGGCGAGGCTCCGAAGAGGTCGGCCGGATTGACCTTGGCCCAGATCGTCTCGACCACGGTGCGGGTCCGGGTGTCGATGACGCTGAGGGTGTCCGAACCGGCATTGGCGCAGACGACATGACGGCGATCGGGTGACACAGCCAGGGCGGAGGCGTGGAGGCCGGTGAGCAGCTCCAGCGGCGCCGTATCGGCCGAAGCCTTCAAGTCGATGATCGAGACGGATCCCTCGCTGGCGATGTGGCGCACCGGGTCCACGCGGACGGCGGTGCCCCGACCGGCGGGCCCCGTGAGATCATCGGGCCCCGGCCGACGCCCGCCCCAATTGCTGACATAGGCCGTGTCCCCCACCAGCACCACGTCATAGGGAGCCACGCCGACACGGAACTCGCGCAGCACTTTGCCCGAGTCGGCATCCAATTCCAGGAGCCGGTTCGAGAGATTGGCGCAGACATACAGTCGCCGACCCTCGGCGCTGAAGGCCAGACCCGCGGGGATCTCCTCCTTCCGCCGCGGGGCTCCGGCATCGGGCAGCGGCAGCGAGTGCGACGCGCTGAGCGAGCCGTCGGACTCGACGCGGAACACCTTCAGGCTGCCGTTGACGTTGCTGAGGACCACCCGCTTGCCATCGGGCGCGTAGACCAGGCCGGTGTAGCTCACCTGGCCCTTGGCGTCGGGCTTGAGGATGTTGGACGAGGGCACCGTGGGCTGCGGCTCATTGAGCTGCTCGGAGGGCAACGCCACCCGCTGGAGGATCTCTCCGGTCACCGGGCTGAGCACCAGCAGCTCGCTGGTCTTGCCCGACACCAGCAACCGGGAGCCGTCGGGCGAAAGCACCAGCACTTGCGGACGCAAACCGGGGAGTTCGATCTGCCGGCCGAGCGGGGTCAGGGTCTGGTTGACCGGGGTGACCGATCGACCGCCGGCCTTGTGGCCCACCGTCTCGCGGATTGCGACCGGCGCGGCGGCCGAGGCCTCGAACGCGGTGGCGACCAGCAACAAGGCACCGACACAAGCCCCGACCCATCGATTCGAACCGGAGTGAACGCAGGATTCCATGCGTCCTTTTTCGGCCGATTGAACGCACCGGGCAATGCGCGAATGGAGCCGACTCGGAAACGGTTGTGTGTCCGACCGGGGTGTCCCCCGAGTTTCAGGGGGGGGCAGTGAGGGTTCGCGATCCCACGAAGCCGTCTGCCGCGGCACCACCGGTCGAGGACGCCCAAGTCGGAGAGACCCAGCGTTCGGAGAGCCCCCGCGTTCGCCGAGAACCGCGGGCGGTCCCTCAGGGCGCGGCCCTGATCTTCAGATCATCGAAACGAATCGGGGTGCCGGCGAAGGGCATCCCCCAAACGCCCGCCTTGCCCGGGGGCAACTTCTCGCTCTCGTCGTGCTGCAGGAGGGCCTCCTTGGGCTCGTCGGCGCCCTGCCAAGCCTTGGCGACGATGCGGACTCCGGCCCCCGACTTGCGCACGCTCAACCGGAACGCGGTCCACTGGCCACTGGCCCACTTGAACGGAACCGAAGCCTTGACGTCATCGCCCTTGACCAACTCCAGGGCGTTCTTGGCCGGAGCCACCCGCACCTTGTATCCCCCGACCCCATTGAGGCCGACGGCGAACGTGGGGAACTTGCGTCCACTCTTGGTGGCCAGAATCCGGGCGGTCACTTCGACGCCTTCGGCCTCATTGGGGCCGAAGAGCACTCCGAACGATTCCAACGGGGCCCCGGGCAGTTCGAGGAACCGGTTGCCCTCCTCTTCACGGACGGCGAATTGGCCGTCGAGCACCAGGAACGACTCGGGCACCTCACCGACCTTGGCGGCCGAGAATGATTCGTCGAACAGGGGTTTGGCTCCCTGCGCCTGAAGACCGCCGCTCGCGATCAGCAAGCCGGCGGCGACGAACCCGATTTGAAGGAAACGTGTCATGGTTTCAAACTCCGAGAAGCCATCCCCAGCGCACTCACATCCCGGGGCCGCTTGCCCAAGACCGATCAGCGGATGTCGAGCACGATGCCCAGCTTGTTGAGGATGTCACCCTCGGCCTGGGACAGGCGGTACAACTCCTTGTTGTAGTCGGAGAGCGCATTGATCTCGCTGGCCTCGGCGCTGGTGAGATCGCGCTGGATCTGCAGCACCTGGAAGGCCGTGCTCTTGCCATTGGCCAGCTTCTTCTCCTCGGCATCGAGAGCCTGGGCGGCGAATTCGTGCTGCTTGCGGGCGGCATTGACGCGCTCGAAGGCCGTCTTGGCCGACCGGATGGAGATGTCGATGTCGCGCATGAGGTTCTGCTCGATGCGCTTGTAGCTCAGCAACAGGCGCTCCTGCTCCAGCTTGCCCTGCTTGTGGGTCTCACGGGCGTTGCGGTTGCTCAGCGGGAAGTTCAGGCGGAGCCCGGCGTAGTGGTTGGGGAGCTTGCGATCCTCGATGTCCTGGAGCGACATGCCGAAGGCGGATTCGGCGCCGATCACGCCGTAACCGCCCAGCAGGTCGAGCTGCGGGAAGAGCTGGTTCTTGTTGAACTTCAGCCGGACCTTCTGGGAGTCGAGCTGGAGGCGGGCGTCGACGATGTCGGGGGATTGGGTCAGCGCCTTGTGCCAGCTGTCCTTCTTGTCGAAAGCCACCGGCTCGGCCGTCAGGGTGAGCGTGGGATTGAGCAGGACGTTGTCCCAGCTGCCCAGATCGTCGTTGATGAGATTGCGGAGATTGGTGGACGCATCGCCCAGGCGGGCTTCGCTCTGCAGCAGATCGGCCTTGGCGCGGTAGACCTCCGCCTCGGACTGCTTCTCGTCGAGCGGGGCCAGTGCGCCCACTTCGACGCGCTTCTTCTGCTCGGCCAGTCGCCGTTCGGCCGTTTCCACGGCCTTGCGTTGCACCCGCACATTCTCACGAGCCGCGATGAGGTCGTGGTAAGCGAGGGCCACCTGCGCGACCACGGTGATCACCTGCCGCCGGGCCCCCTGCTCGGAACGCCCGATGCCGATCTTGTTCACCTGCACCATCATGCGGGTGGAATCGATCCAGAAGTCGCGCAACAACGGTTGGGTCAGGTCGAGGTTGACGAACGGGCTGTAGAAGAACCCGGAATTGATCTCCGGCCGGTTGGCGGTGGCGAAGAACAGGTTGTTGTTGCGGGTCATGCCACTCTGGAGGGAGTAGCGCAAACCCGTCTCGCTCGGCGCCAAGCCTTGCAGACCCACCGTGTAGTTCTCGGACCACGATTCGCCGCCCGGCGGGATGAAGTCGCCCGGATTGCCCACACCGGCGCTGGTGCGGAAGTTCTGGCGGGCCGACATGCCGATGGCCGGATCGTAACCGGCGAAGGCCTGGCGGTACTGACTGAGCGACTGCCGCGGATTGAAGTAGGAGATCCGGATGTCCAGGTTCTTCTGGAGGGCCAGCTTCAGGCAGTCGTCGAGCGACACCGCCTTGAGCTCGGGGGCCGCCTGCACGGCGGACGAACCCAGAGCGAGGGCTGCCAAAAAGCCACCGGCGGAACGGACGGCACGGGACCAGATCTTCTTCGTTTCCATTGTCGAGGACAGTAGTTGGGGGCGGAGTCGCCCTGGGATGCGCTGAAAGACGCGTCGGGTGGACATTTCTTCAACGGATCGAGTTTTCAAGTTACCCCCGCGGTGACCGGCAAGGCCAGTCCAAGGTTTCAAGGATTCCCCGGTCGCATGGCGGGCTCTTGCCGCAGGAGCGGGTACACCCCCAGACTGGGCCGACACATGAAGCGCGTCGTCCTGCTCGGCTGCACCGGTTCGATCGGCACCAGCACCCTGAAGGTGGTGGAAGACCAACCCGACCGCCTCCAATTGGTGGGTTTGGCCGCCGGAGGCAACGCCGACCTGCTGATTGAGCAAGGCCGCAGGCATCGTCCGCGCGTGGTTTCGATCCATGATGCCAGCAAGGCGGCCTCCGTCCAGGCGGCCCTGGGCAACACCACCGAGGTGCTGGCCGGTCCAGAAGCCCTGATCCGCCTGGCCACCCTGCCCGAGGCCGACATCGTGCTCATCGCCATCGTAGGCACGGCCGGACTGGAGCCCGCCTTGGCGGCCATCCGGGCGGGCAAGGACATCGCCGTGGCCTCGAAGGAGATCCTGGTGATGGCCGGCGAGACGGTCATGCGCGAGGCCCGGGCCCATGGAGTCCGGGTGCTGGCGGTGGACAGCGAGCATTCGGCCATCTTCCAGTGTCTCGACGGCAAACCCGCCTCGTCGGTGCGCAACTTGTGGCTCACCGCCTCGGGCGGGCCGTTCCGCGACGCGGCGAAGTGGCCGAAAGAGGCCTTGGAAGCCGTCACCGTCGAGCAGGCGCTCAAACACCCCTCGTGGGTCATGGGCCGCAAGATCACCATCGATTCGGCCACGCTGTTCAACAAGGGCTTGGAGATGATCGAGGCCCGGTGGCTCTTCGACATCGAAATGCCGCGGGTCCAGGTGGTCGTGCACCCGCAGAGCGTGGTCCATTCGATGGTGGAGTATGTGGACGGCTCGATCATCGCCCAGTTGTCCACGCCGGACATGTGCCTGCCCATCCAGTATGCGCTGTTGTATCCCGATCGGATCGACAGCGACCGGGTGCAGACGAACTTCGCCAAGATCGGCCAACTCACCTTCGAAGAACCCGACACCGACCGTTTCCCGGCTCTGGGCCTGGCCCGACGGGCGGGCGAGATCGGCGGCACCCTGCCGGCGGTGCTCAATGCGGCGAACGAGGTGGCCGTGGAACGCTTCTGCGCCCGCCAACTCGGGTTCACCGGCATCGCCCGACGGGTCACCCGCGTGATGGACGCGCACCGGGTGGTTGAGCAACCGAGCCTGGATCAAATCCTCGAGGCCGACCGCTGGGCCCGAGCCGAGGCGGGGCGGTAAGTCAGGCCGGGTAGAACGCCTCACTCCGGGGGCGGTGAGGACACGCTCGACGAGGCGGGTCAGTTTTCGTCAGCGATCGGCGGTTTTCCCGGAGGCAAGGGCCGCCCCCGCAAGAACGCCGACAATGCGGGGATCTTGTCGGTATTGATCAAATCCACGCCCGCGTCCTGACACACCTTCCATGCTTCAGGACGATCGGGCAGAGCCCAGAAGCGGATCTTTCGTCCTTGGGCATGAGCTTGGTTCACCAACCCTTTCAATCGGGCCTTCTCGACCGCAGACATTTCGCCGTCGCCGTCCCATCGGAAGAGGGCTCGCCAACTTTCACTGACCAACGGGACCAAGGAGGCGGGGGGCGTCGATGATCCGGCGACGCCGGCCGGTGCGGCATTGGTCAGATCGCTCATGCGGCCATCGAGGGCACACCACCGGTCGCGGTCCGCGCGGGCCAGGTCCCAGGCCCGATCGCCGCTGAGCACCACGGTGACCGCCCCCGTGACCACACCCGAATCGCGGAAGCGGGTGAGCATGGGCGCGTACGGAGCCAACTCGGTCTTGAGCCGCTCGTACACCTCGGCCCCCTGCCCTTTGACATCGACCAGCAACATCAGGCGGGTCTTGGGGTCGGCGAAGATTCCCTTCCGATTCCGGACGCGGTCGGCCAGCGGGTCCAGATACAGGGACTTCAGGGTGCGGTCGGCCTTCAGATCCTTGCGATCATGGGCCACCCACAATTGACCGCTCACCAGGTACACATCGGCCTCGACGCTGCAGAACCCATGGTCGAGGGCCTCCACGAGCGGGCGCTTCTGCTCGTAATCGTTGTGGGAATGGGCGTTGGCTAGCGGAGTCGCCTCGGCCGCCCGGGCCGACGCGGCCAGAAACACCCCCAACACCCCGGCCCAGAGAACTCGTCGCTTCATGCCTGAAACCTGAGACAAGGCCTCCGGGGAAGACAACCCACGAACGCGTGACACCGATCCCGATTTCCGGGAACCGATCACTTGCCCGGCCGCTTGGTCGGGGTGACCCACCCTTTGTGCCAGTCCAGGCTCCACAAGCGCTCGAGACGAACCAACTCGGCATGGCCGTCGACGAACCCCGAATTGATGGCTCCCGGAAGGTTTTCCTTGGGGTTGAAGATCTGATTGCGGCCCCACGTGCCACTCCCGTGCCTCGGCAAGGTCAGTCGGACCATGGCTCCGGCGAAGTCATCCCCGGTGAAGAGATTCCTCGCCGGAAGGTCGGTTGCCTGAGGCCACGTATCGATCCAGTTGCTGTCGGCAATCACCGGCGTGTTGGACGGGGTCGGGCAATCCGCCTCGTTGCGGTACTTCTTCACCCGTTGGTCGGGAGTGCTGAAGTACGGATCATCGTCCCCGTAGAACCATCCGTTGAACGTGTAGCTGGCTTCGTAGTCGATGCCTTTGGATCCGGTCCACAGCCACGTCTGGTTCAGCGAACCGCTGTTCGGATGACGGCGCTTGGCCTTGGTCGGAGCAGGAGGGGCTGACGGGCAGATGCGCGCCGCATTGATGCCCCCGTAATTCGTGGCCAGGACGGTGACCCATAACGCGTTGTCCATGGTCGCCGTCGCGGAACCGTTGTACGGCACCGGTTTACCATGATCGGACAGGTACATGAACGTCGACAAGGTCATCGACTTGGCGTTGTTGATGCACTTGATCGAGTTGGCCTTCGCCTTCGCCTTGGCCAAGGCCGGGAGGAGCATCCCGGCCAGAATGGCGATGATGGCGATGACCACCAGCAGTTCGATGAGGGTGAAGCCCCGGCGGTTTCGAAAGGTGTGAAGTCCGAGTGTCATGGCGCAATCTGGAGTGTTGTTATCCCGCTCCGCATTCCGAGTCGGGTCAAGGTTGGAATTCCAACGGGCGGCGGGCCGCCCCAAAGCGGAGCCTACCGGAGAGAGCCGAACTCGACGCCGATCAGCGATTCGGCCGCAAGGGTGCCGAGTTGGCGGCGGAGGGCGAGGATGTTGCCCTCTTCGGTGGGATGGTTGCGGTTGCTCAGGAAGATCACCCAGGTGTGGCTGCCGGGATCCTGCCACAGGGAGGTGCCCGTCCAACCCGAATGGCCGAACGAGCCGACCGGGAAGAGCGACCCGCGGGGACCGGCATAGGGCGAGTCGATGTCCCAACCGAGGCCCCGCTTCGGCAAGTTCGGGGGCGTCTGCACCGCGATCATGCGGGCCACGGTCTGCGGGCGCATCACCCGCACACCGTCGAGGATTCCTCCGGCATCCAGCATGCCGCAGAACCGGGCGACGTCGGCCGCCGTGGTGAACAGGCCCGCGTGGCCGGCCACCCCACCCATCTTGCGGGCGGTAGGGTCGTGCACTTCGCCGCGGAAGCAGCCGTCGCCGCCCCGGCACTCGGTGGGAGCGATGCGGTCGAGCGGCATTCCCCGCTGCAGCGGGCGATATCCCGTATCATGCATCCCGAGCGGTCGGTACAGGTGGGCCTCGCAGAAGGCATCCAGCGACTGGCCGGAGACCGTCTCCACGAGCTTGCCCAGAAGGATGAAGTTGATGTCCGAGTAGACGAACTTCGTGTCGGGCGGATGCGTCGGCTTCTCGTCACAGGCCAGCTCTAGGGCCTTGTCGGAACCGCTCCACACGCCGCCACCCAGGCCGGGACGCAACCCGGAGGCATGGGTGAACACCTGCCGCACGGTGATGGTCTCCTTGCCGTGGGCGGCGAAGGCCGGCAGGTAGTGCGCCAACGGTCGCTCGGGATCGATGCGCCCCTGCTCGATGAGCAAGGCCACCGCCGGAGCCGTGGCCATCACCTTGGTCAGCGAGGCGGCGTCGTAGATCGTATCGAGGCTCGCGAGCTCCGGCGACGGCGCCACCGCGCGGTGCCCATAGGCCTTGGAGTACACGGTGCCATGGCGCTCCAACCAGAAGACCCCGCCCGGGCAGCGGTTGGAAGCGATCGCGTTTCCGATGGCCGCATCGATGGCCGAGAGCTTCTCGCTGCGGAAAACCTCGGTGAGCGCCGCGGGTTTCGGCCGCGGGGCACGACACCCCACGGCCGCCAACGCCACCAACGCCATCAGCACCACGCCCAGTCGGGAAACCGGGGCGACCCGGGCGAAACGAGGGGCACCGAACGCGATGCCGGCGAGGAGCGGCTTCATGGGCTCAGTGGGTCGGGGCCGGTTCGGCCGATTGCACCGGTCGCGTCGGGAACCAGCGGTCGAGCAGCACGTAGACGACCGGGATGACGTACAGGGTGAGGAAGGTGCTCGTCAGCATGCCGCCCACCACGGCGACACCCATCGGACGCCGACTCTCGGCACCCGCACCGAACCCGATGGCGATGGGCAGGATGCCCGCCACCGTGGAGAAGGCCGTCATGAGGATCGGCCGAAGGCGGACCTTGCCGGCCTCCATCATGGCGGTCACCGGATCGATGCCCTGCTGGGCACGCTGGTTGGCGTATTCCACCAGGAGGATGGAGTTCTTGGTCACCAACCCGATGAGGAGCACCAGACCGATCTGGCTGAACAGATTGATGTTCATGGAGGGGATCACCGGGATCACCCCGCTCTTGCCCAGGAACGCGAGAATCCAGAGCAACCCGAAGGCCCCCACCGCCGCCAACGGCAACGCCAGCATCACCGTGAACGGATGGATGAGGCTCTCGAACTGGGCGGCCAGCGTCATGTAGACGATGATCGCCGCCAGACCGAGCACGAACCAGATCTCGCCCGTGCTGTCGGCCAGATTCTTGGCCTCGCCTTCCCAGGCGTGCAGGGTGCCGGCCGGCAGGTCCTTGAGCAGCGGTTGGACCTGCTCGACCACCACCCCGATCGGGACTCCGCCGGGAGAGGCCGTGATGCTGGCGCTGCGCAGGCGTCCGTAGTGGCTGATGGAATTGGGCGCCGCCCCCGAGGTGCGGGTGACCAGGGCGTTGAGCTGGATGAGCTCACCCCGTTGGTTGCGCACATACACCGTGTCCAACTCCTGCGGTGTGAGCCGGGAGGCCCGCTCCAACTGGGCGATCACCTCGTATTCCTTGCCTCCCACCTTCAAACGGCTCAGGTCCAGACCGCCGAAGAGGATCTGCAGCGTCCGGGAGATGTCCTCGATGGTCACGCCCAACGCGGCCGCCCGACTGCGGTCGACCGACAACCGCAGCTCCGGTTTGTCGACCTCGTAGCTCACCCGGATGTTCTTGAGCAGCGGCTGTCCGGCGGCGTTGGTCAGGCTTCCGATGCGGGCCGAGAGGGCCTGCACTGTCTGGTTGAGGGTGTCGAGATCCTGGTTCTGCACCACCAGTTCGAAGGGCGAGCTGTTGAAGCTCACCTCAATGGCCTTGGGCAGGTTGGCGATGGCGAAGCCGCCCTCGACCTCGGCGAAGAAGCGCTGTGCCATGCCACCGGGTCCGTTGACGATCTCCTGGGTGGAGCGCTTGCGCAGCGATCGATCCTGGAAGCTGACGAACACGATGCCGAACGACGCCTGTCCCGGTCCGCTGAAACCCGGGGCCACGATCGCTCCGTAGCTGGCCACTTCGGGATAGCTCGCCACGATGGCCTCGGCCTTGCGCAGCTGCCGATCGGTGAACTCGCTGGTCGAACCGTTCGGCGTGAGCACGATGGCGAACATCCGGCTCTTGTCCTCCTGCGGCAGGAAGTCCTTATCGAGACCCCGGTAGGCGAACACCATGAGGGCCACGGTCCCCAGGGTGACCGACACCGAGACAAACCGGTGGCGCAGCGCCCATCGCAACGAACCCAGGTAAGCCTTCGTCACCGCATCGAGGATCGCCTCGAAGACCGCGAACAACCCGGTGGGCTTCTTGCCGTGGATGGGCTTGAGCACCCGGGCGGCGATCGCCGGCGACAGGGTGAGAGCCACGAACGCCGAGATGATGACCGAGACCGAGACGGCCACGGCGAACTCGATGAAGAGACGACCCGTGGTGCTCTTCTGGAAGGCCAGGGGCGTGAACACCGCCACCAGCGACAGGGTGATGGCGATGACCGCGAAGCTGATCTCCTCCATGGCCTTGAAGGCCGCCGCCATGGGTTTCATCCCTTCTTCGATGTGCCGATAGATGGCCTCCAGCACCACGATGGCGTCGTCGACCACGATGCCGATGACCAGCACCAAGGCGAGCATCGTGAGGATGTTCACCGAGTAGCCCATGAGGTGGAGCACCGCGAAGGTGCCGACGATGGACACCGGGATGGCCACGATGGGGATGAATGTCGCGCGCAGGTCGCGGAGGAAGACGAAGATGATGAGCACCACCAGGCCGAAGGCGATGGCGAGGGTCTCCCACACCTCGCCGATGGCCTTCTCGACATAGATGCTCGAGTCGTAGTTGACCCACATCTGCACCCCTTCGGGCAACGTCGGCCGGATCGCCTCCATCTCGGCGCGGATCGATTGGGCCACGTTCACCGTGTTGGCCTTGGCCTGTTTGACGACGCCCAGGAAGATGCACGGCTTGCCCGAGGCACGGGCGATGGTCCGGTAATCGGAAACGCCGTCCTCGGCACGACCGACATCCTTGAGCCGCACCAGGTTGGCCCCGTCGGCCCGGAGCACCAGATTGTTGAACTCCTCGGCCGTCTTCATCTCGCCGCGGGTCTGGATGGTCATCTCCCGGTCGAGGTTCTCGACGCGGCCGCTGGGCAGCTCGATGTTCTGCTGCCGGAGCGCCTGCTGGACATCGAGCACCGTCACGCGGCGGGCGGCCATCCGGGCCGAATCGAGCCACAACCGCATGGCGTAGCGTTTTTCACCGCCGATGGTGATGGACGACACCCCGGTGACCCCCTGGAAGCGCGGCTTGATCTGCTTCTCGGCCAGGGTGGTCATCTCCAGCGGCGAATACCGCTCGCTGTTGAGGGCGATCCAAAGGATCGGTTGGGCGTCCGAATCCTGCTTGGAGACGATGGGTTCACGGATGTCGCGGGGCAGTGCGCCGCGCACGCGGGAGACCCGGTCGCGGACATCCTGGGCCGACGAGTCGATGTCGCGCGACAGGTCGAACTCGACGGAGATGTTGCTGACCCCCTCGCGACTCTCGCTGCGCAGGGTCTTGATGCCTTCGATGTTGTTGATGGCCTCCTCGAGCCGCTCGGTGACCTCCGTTTCCACCACCTGGGCGTTGGCCCCGGGGAATACGGTCGTCACCGAAACGATCGGCGGATCGATGTCGGGCAGCTCACGGACGGGCAACCGGGAGAGGCCGATCAACCCGAAGAGCACCAGCACGAGATTCATCATCCAGGCCAGGATCGGGCGCTGGATGGATAGGCGCGGCAGGATCATTGAGGCGACAAGTGAGCCGGTTCGGGCCGCGAAACTCAACGGCGAGATGCGGTGTTCCCGGGCCCCGCTCCCGGAGGCTCACTTCCAGACCCGGCGGAGCAGGGACAGGAAATTGCCATGGAACACCGCGTCGATGTCGGCCTTCGAATAGCCCCGTCGGGCCAGGATGGGCCCGAGCTTCTGGATGTCGGCGATGGAGCCCAGATCGACGGGCATCTGCTCGGTGCCGAACCCCCCGTCGGCGTCGGTGCCGATGCCGACGTGCCGCACGTTGCCGGCCAACTGGCAGATGTGGTCGATGTGGTTGGCCAGATGCTCGAGGCTGAGATCGAAGTCCTGCGGCTTGGACCGGAGATGACGCCAGCCATGCACCATCATGATCGCGTCGACGGCCACACCGATGACCGCATCACGCCGGATGAGTTCACGGATCTGATCGTCGGTGAACTGGCGGTTCCAGTCGGCCAGGGCGCGGCAATTGGAGTGGCTGGCCCACACGGGCCCGGAGAACCGGTCCAGGGCGTCGCGGAAGGACTCGTCGCTCAGGTGGGTGACATCGAGGATCAACCCCAGGCGCTCCACCTCGGCCAGCAGTTCGCGGCCATAGGCGCTCAACGGCCCCTCGTCATCGGTGCCCGCACCGCAAAGGCCGGGGCCATAATGAGTCAAACCCACGGCCCGCAGACCGTAGGCGTAGGCCCGTTCCAAATGCGCCGGTGTATGGAGCGAATCGGCCCCCTCGAGACTCAGGATGTACCCGATGGGCTTGCGCCCCCCCGTAGGGCGTTGCCATTCCGTCAGGTGCGACTCCAGGCCGGCTTTGTCGGTGATGAAGCGCAATTCGCCCGCGGCCTCCATTTCCCGGTACCAGGCCAATTGTCCCTGGGTCTGCGCCCACGCCTGCGAGGCGCTGCTCCAGCCCGGCATGCGGCTGAACCGGTTCACCGAGCGGGCGATCTGGGTGGCCACGCAGAGGCCCATGTTGCCCCGGCGCATCTCCGGAAAACACACGATGCCGTTGCCCCGGTCGGGCTGGTCGCGCTGGTGCTGCTCGCGACGACGGAGGTATTCCAGTGAGCGGGTGAGGTCCCGATTCCACTCCATGGCGTTCATGGACAGGTCCAGGTGGGCGTCGAACACCAGCGGCTGGGCCTGGGACGGATCGGCTGCGGAGAAGTCGGACATGACAGGCCTACGCCTACCGTGGAAGCGACCCGGAGTCACGCAGAAGCCCCGGGCCGGGCCCGCTCGGTCGCCCTCACCGGCGACTCATTTGCCGGTCACCGATGGCAGCACCGCCGGCAGCGTGAAGCGGAACGCCGCTCCCTTGCCCGGCGCGGTCTCGAGACGCACCTCGCCACCGTGGGCCTGGATGATGTGCTTGACGATGCTCAGACCCAGACCGGTGCCCCCCTGCTCGCGGGATCGGGCCGTGTCCACCCGATAGAACCGCTCGAAGACGCGCTCGGCCGCCTCGGTGGGGATGCCCGGCCCGTCGTCGGCCACGGCCATCTCGATGAGATCGCCCCCCGGCACCTCGCGCCCCTCGATGCGCACCGTGCCCCCGGGCCGCCCGTACTTGATGGCGTTGTCGATGAGGTTGGAGAGCACCTGGTCGAGACGGTCGGAATCGGCCCGCGCGTGCAGGCCGTCGGGCACGTCGTTGAAGAGCTTGACCCCGCGGTCGTCGGCCTTGCGGTGGAAATCGTCGAACACCTCCGACACGTGGTCGCGCAGCGGGACCGTGTCGTAATTGATGGCCAACTGGCCGGACTCGAGACGGGAGAGGGTCAGGAGGTCTTCGATGAGGAAGGTGAGCCGGTCGCAATGGCGATCGATGATGTCGAGGAACTTGGAGGCGATGGCCGGCTGCGAGGCCGCCCCGTCGAGGAGCGTCTCGACCGAACCCTTGATGAGCGAGAGGGGGGTCCGCAGCTCATGGCTGACATTGGCGACGAATTCACGCCGCGTGCTCTCGAGCTGACGGAGGCGGGTCGCATCGTGCAGCACCATGAGTACTCCATCCGGACGACCTTCGGGCCCCACCAGGGCGACGGCATTGACCTGCAGCAGGCGCGCCTCGATCCCCCCTTCCAACTCCAACTCCTTGCCGTTCACCCGACCCGCTTTGGCCGCCTCGGCCGCCACCGCCGACAGGTCGTTGCACCGGAAGGCCTCGAGCAGGGTGCGCCCGCGCACATCGGCCTCGAGGTCGAAGAACCGGCGGCAGGCGGTGTTGGTGAACTGCAACCGCCCGGTGGCATCCACCAGAAGCACTCCTTCGAGCATGTTCTCGAACAGCGCCTCCTGGCGGGCGTTTTCGGCCGCCTGCGATTCGGCGCGGCTCGACCGTTCTCGGGAAAGCTGATCGCGCAGCAAGGCCACCTCGCGGGCCTCGCGGGCGAGTCGTCGCCTCAGGAACAGACCCACTCCGAGGGCCGAGACTCCGGCACCCAGAAGGGCGGCGACTGTGGGAGGGATCGACATGCTCGGATCAGCGAGAATCGGCAGGAATCAGGCCTCCATGAAGCGGTAGCCCACCCCACGGACGGTATCGAGGTACTGCGCTCCGGCACCGAGCTTTTCCCTCAGACGGCGCATGTGGGTGTCGACGGTGCGGGTGTCGATGAGGTTGTCGTATTCCCAGACATCGCGCAGGAGGGCCTCGCGGCTCTGCACGCGACCACGGCGTTGGGCCAGCACGATGAGGAGCTTGAACTCGGTGGCCGTGAGATCGATCCGCTGGCCGGCGACGCTCACCAGGTGACGCGGGATGTCGATGAGCAGGTCGCCGAACTGCATCGACTGGGGCTTCTCGTCCTCGGTCTCGCTGCGGCGCTTGAGCAGGTTGCGGATGCGCAGGATCAGCTCGCGCGGGCTGAACGGCTTGGTGACATAGTCGTCGGCCCCCAATTCGAGCCCGACCACGCGGTCGATCTCGGCGGCCTTGGCGGTGACCATGATGATGGGAATGGCGCTGGTGGCCGGGTCCCGCCGCAGCAGTTTGCACACTTCCAAGCCATCCACCTCGGGAAGCATGAGGTCCAGCAGGATGAGATCCGGCAGTTGCTGGCGGGCTTTCTTCAGCGCCGCGTCCCCGTCATCCGCCGTCGTCACCTCGTATCCGGCGTTCTTCAAATTGAAGCCCAGAACCTCCAGCGCATCGGGTTCGTCGTCGACGACGAGTATCTTTGCCATAACTCGCACTGGTTCTAGCATCAATGCCATGGTCGCTCCGTGTCGGTCAGGTTACAAGTCCGTGACTTGACGGGCCCTTGGCCGGCGTCTTGACCAGGCCAAATCCCAGCCCAAGGTGCCGTGCGTGTGCGGTCGATACAGTCTGGCCCGAGAATCGGTCGACGTGGCGGTGGGTCCCGAGCGCGTCAGCCGACGCGGGAAGGCCCGCCACAACATCGCCCCCTCCCAGCGCGCTCCGGTGATCCGACGCGGAACGGCCGGGCTGGCGATCGATGACCTGCGTTGGGGCCTTGTTCCCGCGTGGTCTCGCGATGAGGCCATCGGAGTTTCGCTCATCAACGCCCGCGCCGAAACCCTGACCGACAAACCCGCCTTCCGCGAAGCCTTCCGGCGACGACGTTGCCTCATCGTGGCCGACGGATTCTACGAGTGGCAGCCGCTCGGCCGGTCCAAACAGCCGTGGCGATTCGTCCGCGATGACAGCGGGGTATTGCTCTTCGGCGGGCTCTGGGAGTCGTGGTTGCCGCCAGGGCAGACCACCCCGCTGGAGTCCTTCACCGTGATCACCACGACGCCCAACCGCGTCGTCGCCCCCGTCCATGACCGGATGCCCGCCAGCCTCGACCGCGATGCGGCGGCACTGTGGCTCGACCCGTCGTCTCCGTTGGAGCTCCTCCGATCCCTCCTGAAACCCAGCCCGGAGGCGGGATGGCATGGGTACCGGGTGAACCCTGTCGTCGGGCAAGCCCGCCACGACGGCCCGGAATGCATCGAGCCCTTCCGCGACGAACCCAGCCTGTTCTAGGGACCCCGGCGCGGCCGGACCGACCGATCCCACCGGCTCGTTCCGATCAGTCGAAGATCGGGAAGAAGGTGTTGAAAGCCTTCTCGCAGAATTCTCCCGGATCATTGAAACGCCGATGCCGATCGAGAGCGCTGATCGCGCGCATCTGGGCCTCGCTCAGCGAGAACTCGAAGACCTGGGCATTTTCACGCAGGTGCACGGGGTCCTGGGCCTTCGGGATCACGGCGCACCCGCGCTGAACTCCCCAACGCAACACCACCTGGGCCGGAGTACGACCGAGGGCCGCGGCGATGCCGGTCACCACCGGATCCACCAGCACCGACTCCTCGGGGCGGGCCATCCCCAAGGGCAGATAAGACGGCGCACCCAGCGGCGAGAACGCCGTCACGGCGATTCCCTCCGACTGGCAGAAGCGCACCTGACGTTCTTGGGTCAGGTAGGGATGCGCCTCGAACTGATGCACCGCCGGCCGGATGGAGGCCGTGTTCATCACTTCCCGCAGCATCGAGACGTTCAGGTTGCACACGCCGATCCGCTTCACCAGGCCGGCCCGCTGCAATTCTTCCATCGCACCCCAGGTGTCGGCGTACGGCACGGCGATGGGGTTCATGGCCGGCTTTTCGGCCGCCGGATCGAAGAACCACTCCGGCGGGTAGCGCACATCGAACGGCACATACGCCAGAGCGATGGGGAAATGCACCAAGTACAAGTCGAGCACGTCCAGGCGCAGGTCGCGCAACGACCGCTCGCACGCCGCACGAACGTGCTTGGGCTCGTGGTAGGTGTTCCACAGCTTGGAGGTGACCCAGAGGTCGTCCCGGCGGCAGAGCCCGTCCTGCAGGGCTGCCGACAGGCCAGCGCCCACCTCGGCCTCATTGCCGTAATCACAGGCACAATCAAAATGCCGGTACCCGAGCTGGACCGCCTCGCGGATCACCGCCGGCGCCTGCGGCTTGGGCAGCTTCCAAGTGCCCAGGCCCAGCGTCGGAAACCCCAGGTCGGTGAAGGAGCGAAGATCCTGACTGAGTCGCGATTGGGGCAAGGGCTGCGTCATCTTGGGAACCATTCGGGTTCACCCGACGGAAATCCAGCCCCTGCTCACGATCGTTCGGACGCCGATGCCGATACTGCCAACCACCACGAGTCCCCGAAAATCAGGCAGGATTCCAATACAGTCTTGGAATCCATGAAGCCCCATTGGGCAGAGGCCACCGGAACGCGAGAGCGGATCGCCGGCGACATTCCGGTGACGACCCCAGAACGACCTTGACCCTCCTCTCCCGCGGTCTCGAATGGGGCATCGCCATGTCCCTGCTCGAACGTCTCCCCCAGGCCGTCCGTTACGAAGGCGGACTCAGCCGACGCCTTTTCTTTGCCTACGGAGCGGCGCTCGCCGCGCTGCCCGCGCTCGCCGCACGCTCCGTGGGAACCACCGACTCCCGGATCTCATTCGTGGCCGACCCCTTCCAGTTGGGCGTCGCTTCCGGCGATCCGGATGCCCACAGCGTCGTGCTCTGGACTCGCCTCTGCCCCAAGCCACTGGAACCCGGCTACGGACTGACCACGGAGCGCATCCCCGTGCGCTGGGAACTCTCGGAGACCGAGTCCATGTCGCGCATCGTGCAGCGCGGCACCACCCTCGCCCTGCCGCAGCTCGGCCACTCGGTGCATATTGAAGTCTCGGGCCTGAAGCCGGGCCAATTCTACTGGTTCCGGTTCCACGCCGGCGCGGCCACCAGTCCCATCGGCCGCACCCGCACCCTGCCTGAGCCGGAGTCGATGCCCCGCGAACTGCGATTCGCCTTCGCTTCCTGCCAGCACTTTGAGGACGGCCACTACACGGCCTACGAGCGCATGGCTCAGGACGACCCCGACTTGGTCTTCCACCTGGGCGACTACATCTACGAGGGACCAGGCAAGGACAACAAGGTCCGACGCCACACGGGGCCCGCGAAGACCCGCATCCTCACCCTCGAGGACTACCGCGGCCGCCACGCCTTGTACCGCTCCGATCGGCACCTGCAGGAGATGCACCGCCGTTGCCCCTGGTTCGTCACCTGGGACGACCACGAGTTCGACGACAACTACGCCGGCGGCGTCTCCTGGACCCCCGCCGACAATCCGGCCGAATTCCTCATCCGCCGCGCCGCCGCCTACCAGGCCTACTACGAGGCCATGCCACTCAGGGCTTCTTGCCTACCACAAGGACCCCACCTCCAACTCTACCGCAAGGCCAGCTTCGGACGCCTGGCCGAGTTCCTGGTGCTCGACACGCGGCAGTACCGCACCGACCAACCCAACGGCGACAACAACAAGCCCCTCAACGCCGCCGCCCTCGACCCGCGCAACTCCCTGCTCGGAGCCGAACAGCGCAACTGGATGGACCGCAGCCTCATCGCCTCGCAGGCCCACTGGAACGTGCTCGCCCAGCAGGTGATGATGGGCTTGGTCGCCTTCCCGGGCACCGCCAAGGATCCCGAGCCCATCTACTCCATGGACCAGTGGCCCGGGGCCGCCCACGAGCGCATGGCCCTCGCCCGATTCTGGGCCGACCGGCGCGTCCCCAACCCCATTGTCCTCACCGGCGACATCCACTCCAACTGGGTCAACGACCTCCGCATCGACGACCGCAAGCACGAGACCCCCGTCGTCGCCACCGAATTCGTCGGCACCAGCATCACCAGTGGCGGCAACGGCAAGGACAACCCCGAAGCGACGGCAAAACTCCAGGCGATGAACCCCTGCGTCCGCTTCTTCAACCGCGAGCGCGGCTATGTGCGCTGCACGGTCACGCCGCAATCCTGGCGCAGCGACTACGTGGCGGTGGAAGACATCCTCAAACCCGGCGGCCGCACCACCGTCCGGAAGTCCTTCCTTGTCGAATCGGGCAAGCCCGGCGCCCAACCGGTCTGAAGACCAGGATCGCCGAGCGGTGCGTTCGTCCACCGCCTCAAACAGCTGCCTTGCATTCAGGATCCTGCCGTGACAACGCAAACTCCACGTCATCGGATACTCGAACGCATCGCTCGGATCCTGGCTCTGTCGGGATTGCTGGTTTTGGTATCGCCGCAAGCAGGCGGTTCGACAGCCCGAGGCAATGGCGGTCGAACCGCCTCTGTGGAGGTGGGGCCTCCGACCGAGGCACTGGTCGCGGCATGGTCCATCGATTCCGGAACCCCAGCCCCGGCTTGGGCGACCGAGGCACGCGGAAGCCTCTGGCAGAAGATCGATCAACCCTTCGTTCCGCGCGCCGCCGACGACCTCGCTCCCCACCCGATCCTCGCGGGTGATGTCATCGTCTTCGGCACCACCCTCGACGAGGTCCGGTGCGTCGACCGAAGGACCGGTGCGACCCGCTGGAACCACTTCTGCGGCGGCCCCGTCCGATACGCACCGACGGTCGCCGGAGATCGGGTCGTCGTCGGTGCCGACGACGGATGGATCCGCGCGCTCCGGCTTTCCGATGGGCGGCAATTGTGGGCGGTTCGCATCGGTCCCGAGCAACCTTGGATCAGCGGCAATGGACGCCTGATCAGCCCCCATCCGATCCGATCCGGGTTGCTGGTGGCGGAGGGCACGGTCTATGCCACCGCAGGCCTGTTTCCTTTGGAAGGCACCTATCTGGTGGCCCTCAACCTCACCGATGGCACCCTCCGCTGGCGTCGGCTCCTGGGAAATGTCTCACCGCAGGGTTATCTCGTGGACGCGGGGGCCGACCTGATCGTCCCCAATGGACGAGCCAGCCCACGGGTGTACTCCCGAAGCAACGGGGACTTTCGACGCGAATTGAACAAGGGTACCGGAACATTGGCGGTGGTTTCGGACGGCGAGGCGTTCACCGGCCCCGGTGCCACGGGTGCCATCACGTCCGGCTCGACCGCGACTCCGCCGACGGGCACGGGTCGGACCAGCACGATCATCTCCTATCCCGGCCGCAACCTCGCGGTGACGCCAACCACGAGTTATCTGGTCAATGAGCGCGAGATCCTGGCCGTGGACCGGGAACGACTCCGGACCGGCAAGGGAGACCTGGTTCAGGCCACCCGGTGGAAACGAGCGGCATCCGGTGCGGGTCCGCTCATCGTTGCTGGTTCCCACGTGTTTCTGGGCGTCAGCAACACGGTCCAGATCCTCCGGGCCGACAACGGCGAACCCGGTCCGACCCTGACGGTCGACGGCCCCGTCTTCGCCTTGGCCGCCGACGACCGCACCCTCGCAGTGTCGACCTCCCGAGGCCGGATCACCACCTTCATTCCCCGGGATGCCGGGCCATCGTCGCCCCCCGCTCCGTCGCTCGCGCCAGCGGTCATGGCCCCGACGAAGCCCGCAGCACCTTTGACTGACGTCGTGCGCACCGCCCTGGGCCGACTCCCTGCGCCACGCGGTTGGGGACTTTACCAACCCTCCGGCCCCGTCGGCACCGACGACGTCCTCCCTGCGCTGATGGCCGGATCGGAACTGCAATGGGTGATCGCCGTCCCCACGGCCGAGGTGGACGCCGCTCGTCGCCATCTCCACGGGCGAGGATGGCTGGGAACCTCCGCCGCTGTCGTGGAGGTTGACGGGCCGGATCCCGTCCCGGTGGCCGATCACCTGTTCAATCTCGTCGTGGGTTCCACGCTTTCCGAATCCGAGGCCCATCGGATCGCCTGCCCGGCACCCTCCGGTGTGGTGGTCCTGCAGGGGCGGATCAGGCCCGGTGAGGCCGTATCGGGTACCGGACGTTGGACCCACCAGTACGGGAATGCCGGCAACACCTGCGCCACTTCACAGTCACTCCGGGGATTCCCTCGCCTCCAATGGTTCGGAGGCCACGGCCCGGAGCGGATACCCGACCGGCACACGCGTGGGCATGCCCCATTGGTTTCCGGGGGCTTGATCGTCACGATCGCCGAGAACGGACTCATCGGAACCGATGCCCGCAATGGAACGGTCCGCTGGCAGTTGGACCTTCCGGAGTCGATGCGGTATGCGATGCCGTACGACGCCGGATACGGAGTGCTCGACGAGTCCGGATCGCGTGCCTGGGTCGCGGTGAATACGGAGCTGTGGGAAGTCGACACCCGGCACGGCAAGGTCGCCCATCGACGGCCCGCACCGGGCCGGATCCACGCCGACGACCACTGGGGTTGGGTGGCCCGGGACGGCGCTCGGACCTTCGGCAGCACGATGCGGCCGAAGGCCGCCCGCACCCGCAAGGAATACGATCTGGTCGACCTGGAGTATCGCTCGGGCCGACCGCTGGTCTGTTCGCGGACGCTGTTTGCGATCGATGAGGCCGGGGGCTCCATCCGATGGGAGATGCCCACCGAAGGCGCCTGGGTGAATGCCACCCTGTGCGCCGCGGCGGGCCGAGTCTATGCGGTGGAGGCACGGGGCCCGAAGGCCCGGGCGGACCGCACGGGTCGGTTGACCTGTGCCGCGATCCTGGAGCATGCCGCCGTCGTCTGCATCGATGCGGCCTCGGGAAAGCGAGTCTGGGAACGTCCGCTGAACTGGCCCGAGGCCGAGGACATCCTGGGGCTTTCCGTGGCGGGTGACCGCCTCATCCTGTCCTGCGCGCGAAGCTCTGGACCGCAGGCGGCCTATCACCTGCGTTGCTGGGAAACGGCCGACGGCACCGAGCGTTGGAAGAGCTCCGGGCTCAATCCGGTCCACGACCTGTTCCATGGGCAGCAGGTCAAACGTCCGGTCGTGCTCGGACAGCGGGTGTCCTTCGAGAGCGACCTGTTCGACCTCGCCACGGGAACCCGATGGATTCCGAAGGGTGCCGAGGAAGACTGGATCCTGAAACGACCGGGCCACGCCTGTGGCGGGATGACCGGTTCGGATGACGGCCTGCTCTTCCGCGCGGACAACCCGACCTTCTTCCGCTTCGAGGATGGCTCCTTCACCCGGCTGTCGCCGACACGCCCGGGTTGCTGGCTGAACATCCTTCCGGCGGAAGGCGGCGTCCTGATCCCGGAGGCCAGCGCCTCGTGCATCTGCGGATACCCCATCCAAGCCTCGCTCGGGTTCGGTTTCCGCAAGGATGCGGCCCCGATGTTGGCCGAAATCCCACCCCGCCGTCCGTGAGCCCGGGTGATCCGGTCTTGCCCGCAACCCGGGTGTCGGCGGTGAGTCATCGGCACCCCACTGGGCGGGCAACCGCACCGCAAGAACGCGTTTGAGCTGTCCGACAGCAATCTCGCTCCGAATTGAAACCTCCGGGCGGCGGACCCTCAACGCTCGACCCTTGAACACTTCGGTGACCGATGTTGGCGGGACCTCGAAGCACCTGGGGCGCACCGGAATCACCGCCCACCGTTGATCGGGGACCGAGACGGCGACTCCTCTTGATCACCTTGTTTCCGCTTGTTCCTCCTGTCGGGCTCAAACACCTCCGGGATCCACAACGGCCAGCCAAACAAATCGCAATCCTGCAATCATGTTGACGACGATGCTTGTCACCGCACAGCAAAGATGGGGTACACGGCCAGCCTGATTGACGCGCAAAACCGAAACAGCGGCGCTGATGACCAGGGCAAAGGCACCCAGCCACACCAGAAGCACTCCCTTCAAGAAAACCGAAATCCAGGGCATTGCCTCGGCTTGCCCTAAGGCAGCCAAAACCAAGGTGGCAACCCAAGCTCCGATCATCCCTCGCCACCCGCATTCTGGCCGACCGCTCGGCAACAGGAAGAAAGTCCAAGCGCATGCAGCAACGAACGATCCGGTTAGACAGGCCAAAAACAGGTTCATCGTGGCATCAACAACTACTTGGATGATGCTCCCCCTTGCGAACATGGAGGTCAATTGGAGGAGCGGCGACCGGTGTGGTCACCCGGTATGCCGTAGGGCTTCGACCCAGTCGCCTCGGGTGAACCCGTCGATCGCCCCACGGGTCCATGGGTTGCGAAATGGGACCGATGGATTTCGCCCGAACGGTCAGGGCGGGCCGTTGCCCGTAGCGGGCTGTCTTCGGACCGCATCCGGCTCTGTCGTCATCCGGATTCCGGGGCGATTCGACTCCTAAACCATCGACCCGGAAGCCGACTGCTGGGCTTTCCTGCCCGTGGTCCACCGCTAGTCTTCCAACGATGGCTCAAATCGCATTCGAAATGCTGGTCGTTCTGCTGCTGCTGATCGCCAACGGAGTGTTTGCGATGGCGGAGATCGCCGTGGTCTCCGCCAAGAAAACCCGGCTGCGCCGGCTCGTGGAACAAGGCAACGCCAGGGCGAAGCTGGCGCTGGAGTTGGCCGAATCGCCGAGCCGCTTTCTCGCGACGGTACAAATCGGCATCACCTTGGTCGGCATTTTCGCGGGTGCCTTCGGCGGTGCGACCATCACGGCCAAACTGTCCCCGTGGATCGCGCGGGCCGACTTCGTGGCACCTTACGCGGACCAGATCGCGTTCGCCGTCATCGTCACCGTCATCACCTACTTCTCCCTCATCCTGGGTGAACTTGTTCCGAAGCGCCTCGGCCTGAGCAACCCCGAGGGCGTCGCCATGTGGGTCGCCCAGCCGATGAACTGGCTATCCAACCTCGCCGGACCACTGGTCACTTTCCTGGGCGTCTCCACCGAAGGGTTGCTGCGCTGCTTCGGCTTCAAACCGAAGGAGGAGATGACCGCCTCGGAGGAGGAAGTGCGAGCCCTGATGCAGGAGGGACTCCGGGCCGGGGCCTTCAACAAGGTGGAGAGCCACATCGTTCACAGTGCGCTGGAACTCGACCAGTTGCCCGTCCACGAAATCATGACGCCGCGAGGCAAGATCATCTGGCTCAACCAAGATGATCCCCACGAACAACTCTGGCACAAGATCGTGGTCTGCAACCATTCGTACTTCCCGGTGTATGCGGGCAACCGGGACCAGGTCGCCGGCTTCGTCTCGGTGAAGGCGATCTACGCCAACCTCGCCGCAGGAGTGACCGTGGTGCTCAAGAATCTGGTGACCGCGCCGCTGGTCGTGCCTGAGAGCCAGAATGTCCTTCAACTGGTTGAAACCTTCAAACAAACGGGCAAACACATCGCGCTCGTCACCGACGAGTTCGGTCACATCGTCGGATTGGTGACCCTGAACGATGTGATGGAGGCCGTGGTGGGTGAATTCCCGACACCGGAGCAGCGGGCAAAACCCTCGGCCAAGAAACGCGATGACGGTTCATGGCTCATCGATGCCATGATCGAGATCGAGGACTTGGAACGAAACCTGCCAGGCTTCAAAATCCGGGATGGTACTGGTGCCGAGTATCAGACGCTCGCCGGCTATGTGTTGAAGCATTTCGGACACGTCCCGCATGAAGGTGAAAGCTTCGTGGAACAAGACTATGTCTTCGAGGTGCTGGATATGGATGGCCACCGCGTCGACAAGGTCCTCGTACTGACGGCGAGCACCGCTGACACGTAGCCCGACCCTGCCGACGCCGTTGGTCGATCGAACGCGTTGAACGTCTTCCAGCCTTCCCTGCGAACGCAGGATCCATCCCGCGGAGCCCTCAGCGCCAACCCACTTCGCTGATGTCCAAGTGCCAATCGCTCCCGTCACTCACGCGGACGGCGGTTCCCTCCTGACGGTAGGTGATCTTCGATAGATCCACCGAGGGGGGAATGACGTTCACGATCACCTCACCACTCACCACGGACACCACGCGCACCCGCTGCTCGGGACGCCGGATGAATTGATAGGTCGTCGTGTCGACCGCATAGACGTTGCCCGTCATGCGCAGCACGCCCTCGCGGTAGTCGTTCACCACTCCCACGAAATGGCGATGGGGCTCATGGTCGAAATGACGCCGGTGGATCACGTGGATCTTCTCCCCCGGTGCAAGAATCGAAGCGAACATGGACACGGACCCTGTCGATGCGGCCGGCGGATGTCCAGTGCCGGCAAGACACCCATCGACCCCATCGCACCCTCACCCCGGTTTTAAGACTGGTGTTAACGTGGACTGACCGGTTTCCCCAAGCGCTCGGCCATCACCCGCCAGGCCCGTCCGGGATTGTTGGTGATCAATCCGTCGATCCCCAGATCGAGCAACCGGTTCATGTCGGCCGGATCGTCGATCGTGTAGACCCACACTTTCAGCCCACGCTGATGAGCCGCCGTCACCGCAGAGGCTTCCACCTTCTGATTCCAGACCACCACCCGCGCCCCGATGCGACGCGCCTCCTCGATCCAACGCACCGACAGCACCTGATCGGCCTCGGTGAGCGGCGTGCCCCGATACGACTTCCACGGCCCCAGCGCTCCGAGGACCTGCGACGGCTCCAACCGGTGGTACTCCTCGAGGTATTGCCAATCGAAGGATTGGACGACCACCTGGTTCACCTCCCGGCGATCGCGGATCAACCGCACACACGCCTCCGCCGGGCCCGCCTTGCGCTCAATGAGCGTCACCGATCGCGACTGGATGAGGTCCAAGGCCTCGACCAACGACGGGATCGTCGCCGGAGGCTGGTTGGAGCCCTTCCAGGACGCGGCATCCAGTTGGCGCATCTTGGCGAACGGCGTCTGCGACACCCGATTCGTGCCGGTCCCCCACCGACGCACCGCATCGGTCGTGCGGTCCAGTGTTCCGTCATGGACCACCGTCAGCACCTGGTCCTGGGAATGGTAGTAGTCCAACTCCACCAGGTCGGCCTCGGCCTCCATCGCCCATCGGAACGCCGGCAGTGTGTTCTCCGGCGCACCCGACGAATAACCGCGGTGTGCGATCACCAGGGGCCGGTCCAACCGCAACAACGCCTCGGCCTTGGGCAACCCCTCCGTGGCCATCAGGCCCCGGAACGCAACTCCCAGAAACAACCCCACCCACCACGGCTTGATCCTCGCACGCATACCCGATGCAAGGGAACACGCCGGCGCGGGTCAAGCCAGGCGCATTCTCCCGCTTTCTGGACTCCACCCTCGGCTCCGGACTGTCCATGCTGGGCCGCGTGAATCGGATTCGGCTGCTCCCGGAACAGGTGGCGAACCAGATCGCCGCGGGCGAAGTGGTGGAACGTCCCGCCAGCGTGGTGAAAGAGCTGGTGGAGAACTCCCTGGATGCGGGAGCCACGCGCATCACCGTCGAGATCGGCACCGGTGGTCGCAGTCTCATCCGCGTGACCGACGACGGTCGGGGCATGAGCCGCGACGACGCCCTGCTGTGCCTGGAGCGCCACGCCACCTCCAAGATCACCCGCGCCGAAGACCTCGCCTCCATCGCCACCATGGGGTTCCGGGGCGAGGCCCTGCCCAGCATCGCCAGCGTGAGCCGCTTCATGCTCACCACCCGGGAACGCGAAGACACCTCGGGCGAGGCGACCCAGGTGGTCGTGAACGGCGGGAAGATCATGGAGGTGAAGGCCGCCGCGTCGCCCGCAGGCACGACCATCGAGGTGCGCCAGATATTCTTCAACCTGCCTGCGCGCCGCAAATTCCTGCGCGCCGAAGAGACCGAGCGTGCCCACATCCAGCATTACCTCACCCTGGTCGCGTTGGCTTGGCCCCAGGTGGGCTTCGGGTTCGTTTCCGATGGCCGTCCCGCCTGGCAATTGCCCCCGGTGCCCTGGACCTCCGACGCCGACCGCTTCACCGCGCTCAAGGAACGCCTGCGGCAACTGCACGGATCCGAGACACCCCTGCTGCCACTGGAGTTTTCCGCCGGCATCGAGGAGGCGCCCGACGTGGAACCCGGCGAGGACTGGGTGCTGCGCGATTCGGGCAAGCTGTCGCGGTTCCGCCTCTGGGGATTCATCGGAGCCCCGGGGGTCTCGCGAGGCTCGCGCGATGAGCAGCACCTCTTCGTCAACCAACGCCCCGTCGAGAACCGCGGGCTCCAGTTCGCCCTGACCGAGGGCTACCACACGAGCCTGATGCGTGGGCGCTACCCGGTGTGCTGCCTCTTCCTCGAGATCGACCCGGCGGCGGTCGATGTGAACGTCCATCCTCAGAAGCGCGAGGTGCGTTTCCGCGAAGAGGCGGCCGTCCGACGTCTGGTGGCCAAGGCCATCCGCGACACGCTGATGCAGTTCCATCAGGCGCACCCCGAGACCACCGGATGGGCCGCGGGCTCGCCATCCGAACCGCGCCTGCCGATGCTCGCCGGCGAGGCGGCGGGATTCTCTTCGACGCCGCTGTCCCCGGCCGCGCCCGAAACCACCTTGCTGCCGGGCTTCTCCGGCGCGGGCCCAGCGGAGCCGACCCCGACCGCGGAGGCCGACACGGCTCCGACCTCGCGATCGACCGGCTCCCATGCGGGTTCCTACGCGGGTTCCAGCCTTGGGTCCGCCCCCGTCTCGATCCCCAGCCACCGGGCCTCCGAGGCACTCATCACCCGTTCGGCGGAGCCCACCGCCCAACCCCTGTCGACGCCCCCACTGCCGGCATCGACCCCGAGCCCGATACCCCCCTCCGCACAACACCATCCGGCCCACCTCGGCCCGACGACCACTCCTTTCCCGAGTGCACCGGGCGCAGCGGGCGCACCGGGCGCACTGCCGGTCGCCCTGCTCCAACGGCCCTTGCGCATCATCGGGGTCGTCGGCCGGCTCTACGTGCTGCTCGAATCCGAGCGCGGATTGGTGCTGCTCGACCAGCACGCCGCCCACGAACGCATCCTCTTCGAGCAGATGCTCCAGCGGCTTGAATCCGGTCATCAGGCGGCCTCCCAGCGCCTGCTGCTGCCGGAGACGGTGGAGTTGTCGGTGCGCGACGCGGAATTTGTCCGCGGCAACCTGGAGACCCTGACCCGCATGGGCATCGGACTGAGCGAGTTCGGCGACCGCACCTTCCTGCTGGATGCGCTCCCGCCGATGGTGAAATCCAACCACCCCAAGCGCTTCACGCTGGACCTCATCGATGCTCTCAAAGCCGCGGGCTCGGGCGTGAACCTCATGCGCCTGGGCGAGGACGTGATCGCCAAGACGGTGTGCCGTCATGCGGTCAAGGCCAACGACCCGCTCTCGGGCCGCGAACTCGATCAACTCATCGTCGATCTGAAGCAGTGCACCATGCCCTACACCTGCCCGCACGGTCGCCCCACGATGATCGAGATGGGCTGGCGGGATTTGGAGAAGCGTTTCGGTCGCACCGGCTGACCCGGGTCGCCTCATCCATCCACAGGCACGGCCATAGACTTCGGGTGGAACCGCACCGAGGGCTCTCGCCTCGGCCATGCTCGACCTCGTTCGAAGGTCCCAACGCACGGTCTCATGGCTTGGCGGGATCGACCGTTTGAGAAAGGATCACCCAACGTGAACTCCCTGCGCCTCACCCTGGCCCACCTCGTGTTTTTGGGGACCACCGCCGGAACCCTGTGCGCGGCCCATTGGCCCTCGTGGCGCGGCCCCAACCAAGACAACACCACGCCCGAGACCCGGTTTCCGGAACGGTGGAGCAAGACCGAGCACGTGCGGTGGCGCACCGAACTGCCCGAGGCGGGCAACTCCTCGCCCGTCGTCTGGGGCGACACGGTGTTCGTCACCCAGGCCGTGCAGGACGGCAAGCAGCGGACGCTCATGGCCTTCGACCGGAAGACGGGCCAACTGCGCTGGCAACACGGCGTTCCCTACGAAGAAAACGACCCGCGCCACAAGACCAACCCGCACTGCGCGGCCTCACCGGTCACCGATGGCCGATGCGTGGTGGCCAGCTTCGGATCCGCCGGCATCGTGGCCACCGACTTCGCAGGGAAGCCCCTCTGGAAGGCCGACCTCGGCAAGCAGCGGCACGAATGGGGTCAGGGCTCGTCTCCGGTGATCCTCGGCGACCGGGTGATCGTGTACCACGGCCCCGGGGAATTCTCGGCCCTGTACTCCCTCGACAAGAAGACCGGGAAGACCCAGTGGAAGGTGACCCTCAAGGAACAGCATCCTACGGAACGTTTCGACGGATTCGCCGGCAAGAACGACGGCGCCCTCGGCACCTTCAGCACCCCGCTGGGAATCCACGCGAAGGGCCGCGACGAACTCATCCTGCCGGTGGCCAACAAGGTCCGTGCGTTCTCCCCGGTCGACGGCCGCGAGCTCTGGAGCGCCGACGGCATCAACCCGCTGGTGTACAGCTCGACCACCTATGGCGAAGGAACCCTGCTCTCGATGGGCGGGTTCTTCGGCGGTGTCGTGGCCATCGCCCCCGGCGGTCAGGGCGACCGCACCGGCCAGCGCCTCTTCCATGAGCAGCGCATGAAGAAGCACACCATCGGTTCGCCCCTCATCCATCAGGGGCATGCCTATGTGAGCGTCACCGACGGGTTCTTCCAGTGCTACCGGATGTCCGACGGCAAGATGATCTTCGAGGAGCGCCTCCCCGCCTCGGGCGGCAGCAGTGCCACCTGGGCCACGGGCGTCCGCGTCGGCGACCGGATCTACCTCGTCAATCAATCGGGCGACACCTTGATCCTGAAGGCGGCGCCGAAGTTCGAACTCATCGCCTCCAATCCGCTGGGCGAACTCTCCAACGCTACACCGGCGTTCTCCGAGGGCGAGATCTTCATCCGCACCCACAACGCCCTCTACTGCATCGCGCAGTAATCGCCGAAACCCCGGGGACCGCAGACCGACGAACCCGCCTCGGCATCCCCGGGACCCCGGTTTCCCGCTTGCACCGGGGCAGCGGTCCCGGGCGCAATCGCCCCGCGATGCGACCCTATGCGGCGGTGATATTCGACATGGACGGCGTGATCGTGGACAGCGAACCGCTGCACGAGAAGGCCTTCCAGGTGGTCTTCGAGGAGATGGGCTACGGACAGACCCATGGCTTCCACTTTCCCGATTACTACGGCCGTTCCGACAAGACGCTGTGGCTCGACTTCATCGCCCGGCATTCGCCGCCCCAGCCCTTCGACGAACTCATGGCCTGGAAGCAGGGGCGCTTCATGACCTTGCTCGAGGCCGCCCAGCCCCTCTTCGAACCCATCCCGGCCCTGGTGTCCGATCTGGCCCGACAGACCCGCTTGGCGCTCGCCTCCGGCTCCAACCACGAGGTGATCGCCGCCGTCCTGCGCATGCAGGGCCTGAGGTCCCACTTCGAAAAAGTGGTCAGCGCCCAGGATGTCGCCAAAGGCAAACCGGCCCCCGACATCTTCCTGCACACCGCCGACCAATTGGGCGTGAATCCCGCCGACTGCGTCGTCATCGAGGATTCCGCCGCCGGCGTCGCCGCCGCCCGTGCGGCCGGCATGCGCGTCATCGGCATCACCAACACCCTCCCCGCCGAAAAACTGCAGGACGCCACCGCCGTGGTGAGCGACTACGCCGCCATCCGCCGACTGCTCCTGCCCTGAACTCGGACGGAGCCGACCGATGACCCGGTCCCGCGGAGCCCCCAAACCCGCAGCGGAGCGGGGTCGGGCCGGAGCACGCACTGGAAGCGATCATCCTGATCCCCTTCGCGCACAGCGCGAAAGCCCTTCCTTCCCCGAGCTTACCTGCGTGCGCAGCGCCCGATCCCGCGGAGCCCACCCAAAAACCGCAGCGGAGCGGGGTCGGGCCGGAGCACGCACTGGAAGCGATCATCCTG
>VFQT010000303.1_pt1 | contig 76239 bp, 70 predicted proteins | sample 3512381 | NCBI WGS metagenome assembly VFQT01 (sample SAMN10412376, study PRJNA504923) | tailings metagenome | isolation source: Relicate 2 Philex TSF3 active mining site | place: Philippines: Tuba, Benguet | collected 2017-08-29
GAGGAGGAAAAACAATGACCAAAGCAGAGCTCATCGAAGAGGTAGCAAAGCAAGCTGAGTGCTCGAAGGCAGATGCCGAGCGCACACTCACCGCTTTCTTTGACCTGGTAGTGGCTTCTACTAAGAAGGGCGAAAAAGTGGCATGGCCGGGCTTCGGCTCGTTCAGCACCACTGCTCGCAAGGCGCGTACCGGTCGCAACCCACAAACGGGTGCGGCAGTAACGGTTCCCGCTTCCACTGCGATGAAGTTCACAGCGAGCTCAACATTAAAAGCTCAGCTGAACCCAAACCGTAAGTAACCACTTACCCAACGAGAGGAAACTCAAGTGGCAGCAAAGAAGAAGGCAGCAGCTAAGAAAGCTCCTGCACGCAAGAAGAAGGCAGCAGCTAAGAAGGCTGCTCCACGTAAGAAGAAGGCAGCAGCCAAGAAGGCTCCTGCAAAGCGCAAGAAGGCTGCTAAGAAGGCAGCACCTGCAAAGCGCAAGAAGGCTGCTAAGAAGGCAGCACCTGCAAAGCGCAAGAAGGCTGCTAAGAAAGCAGCACCTGCAAAGCGCAAGAAGGCTGCTAAGAAAGCAGCACCAGCAGCTAAGAAGGCAACCGCAAAGCGCAAGCCTGCAAAGCGCAAGAAGGCTGCGAAGAAGTAATTCTTCTTCGCTCTTTCAAGCAAAACAAACCAACCGGCTCGGAGTGTTGAAGAGAGGGGCGAAAGCCCCTCTCTTCTCTTTTTATCGGACACACTGTGTGGTGTGAGTAACGAATCAGATGTGGTAGTTCGGGACCTAGCCGATGAGGTCGCTTCGTTGGCCAATGTGCTTTCGCAATTGAGTGCGGCAGAGTGGAATGCAATCACCCCCGCTGAAGGATGGAACGTGTCAGACCAGGTCATCCACCTTGGTGTGTTTGATCGTCGATGTATGTGGTCGATGGTGGATGAGGAAAAGTTCCGTAACGATCGACGAGACATGATGGCCTTAGGCGGTGTCGACGCCCTTCATGATTCACATCGGGGGATGACGTCAAGTGATTTGATGGGGTGGTGGCGCACTGGTGCACACGAACTGGCACAGGCCGCTGCGAACGTTGACATGTCTGCACGATGTGCGTGGTATGGACCTTCTATGTCTGCGCGATCAATGTTGACGGCGCGACTCATGGAGACGTGGGCTCATGGTCTTGATATCGCTGATGCGGTAGGTACGAGTGTCGAACCAACAGATCGTTTGATTCACGTTGCTCACATCGGTGTGCGCGCAATGAGTTTTGCTTTTGTTGCTAACGGCCGTTCGGCGCCCGACGGCGAGGTGTATGTGGAACTTGTTTCGCCAAGTGGCGCTACATGGACATGGGGTTCGCCCGAATCACCAGACTCTGTTCGAGGGGACGCATTCGGTTTTTGTTGTGCGGTTACCCAGCGCAGGCACGTGAATGACTGCGGGTTGACAATTCAGGGTTCGCTTGCAACAGAGTGGATGTCCATCGCACAAGCGTTTGCGGGCCCGCCAGGATCTGGTCGCACAGAGGGTCAATTCACTTAGAGGCGATTCATCAGGTGAAAGATTTCAGCAGCAGCCAGCCCATGTGGGGCACCAAGATCGACCATGCGAGTACGGATTCGAGATCGAAAGACTTCCATGCCGTCTTCGTCGGTGGCCTTCATGGTGGATTCGAACTGACTTTCGTGTCGCTCAAGTGCGGCAAGTTTTGTGTCGACAAACTGGGACACATCTTCAACGTGGTTTGGCTCATCGGCTTCCCATAACAGCAATGCATCGGGTCGGTGGTGAGTGACCCCATATGTGGTCATGTGATGTTTGAGGAAATGTGGATCGCGCGCAGCAACGATGGCGTCGCACACATTGAGCCCTGTGTTGCGGTGATCGGGATGCAACCGGTATCGCTTCCATGGGTCATGCGACAGAACCACGTTTGGTTGCAGTGTTCGAATTGCAAGTGCGATTTTGTCGACGGCTTCTCGTGAATGCTCGAGGTCGCCATCGACGTATCCGAGAAATGACACGCTTCCGCTTGCGCCAAGCGCGCGAGCGGCTGCTTGTTGTTCGATTTGTCGTTGAGTCACTAGTTGTGCGATGTCTGCGTCGGGATTCCATGTCCCCTTGGAGCCATCAGTGCAGACGAGGTGGTGTACCACGGTTCCTTGTGCGGCCCATTTTGCCAACGTTGCGCCGCATCCGAACTCAACATCATCGGGGTGTGCGCCAATGGCCAGCGCAATTGCGGGTGCAGGCAGATTGCGGCTGAATGTGGTGGGAGAGTGTGGTGGTTGTCCCGGATCATTTGCGCTCATTGTTGCTTCTTTCGCTCTGAGAGTTCTGAGAGGTCGTCTGCGGTGTCGAGATCTAATTCAAGGTCGTCATCAGTCACCAGATGAAACGGGAGTCCTGCTTGTTCCGCCAGTAACTGATGATTACGGAAGCTTCCTGGGCCGTACGCAGTGGTGAACGTTGAATCAATGGGGAATGAAAGAACATTTGTGCCATCACGATGACGGTCGGGTACCGCAGAGACGGTGCCTTCGATAGCCACATGTTCAAAAGTATGCGCAAGGGGTAGGTCTGCATGCGCAACGATGACATGTGTGAATCCGTCTCTCTGCGCGGCATCTCGCGCCGTTGCAACAGCGAGGTCTAAACCAGGCGAGGCACAATGCACAACATGTGCCCCGTGACGAGTTGCCCATTCAGCAATGTCGCTGTCTGAGCAGGCCACGAATGTTGCAAATGGACGCGCGGCCATGACGACTGTGTCGGCACATGTCTTTGCCAACTGCTGTCGTTGTTGTGCAGTGAGAGAGTCGCTCAAGCGTCCTTTTGCCACCGTGAAGGACTTGACAGGGATGATCACGGCGATGCGCACTGTGTCAGCCTACGAACCTTTGCTGGTCTGTCGCCTACGCTGGCGTCATGGCAACGATGAGGATGGCCGTTGTGGGCGCTGGGTCGTGGGGAACCACTGTGGCGTCATTGGCCGCAGCGAACACTCCCACCACGTTGTGGGCACGACGCGCCGACATTGTTCAGTCCATTAATGACACTCATGTCAACCCCGATTACATCGGCGGAGTGAAGCTGTCGCCCGAGTTGCGTGCGTCGACATCGCTAGAAGAAACAGTCTCCGAAGCCGACATTGTGGTGATGGCAGTTCCGTCGCAAGGTTTCCGTCAAGTCCTCACCGATGCCGCACCTCATATTCGTCCGTGGGTGCCAGTGGTGAGTCTGTCAAAAGGTCTAGAAGCTGGGTCAATGTTGAGAATGTCGCAAGTGGCCAACCACGTCCTGCCGGGACATCCTGTTGCGGTACTGACGGGTCCGAATCTTGCGTCTGAAATTTCTGTGGGTCAACCCGCCGCAAGTGTGGTTGCAATCGACGATGCAGTGATTGCAACTGCGCTACAGCAGTTATTCACTACGCCAACATTTCGTGTGTACACAAACCCCGATGTTGTCGGATGCGAAATTGCCGGAGTTGTGAAGAATGTGATTGCAATTGCATCGGGCATCGCCATGGGTATGGGTTTTGGCGACAACACGCGCGCAAGTCTTCTCACACGGGGACTTGCCGAGATGACACGATTGGCAGTTGCTCTGGGTGGAACAGAAGAATCGTTGTCTGGTCTTGCCGGCATGGGCGACCTCATCGCAACGTGTTCGTCATTGTCTAGTCGCAATACCACTGTGGGGTATCGGTTAGGTAAAGGTGAAGCACTTGAAGACATCGTTGCGTCCACCACCATGGTGGCCGAAGGTGTGCGGAGTTCTAAGACAGTGCTGGAACTGGCCCAGCAATACGGAGTCGATATGCCCATCACTGAACAAGTTGTGGCTGTCTGCCATGACGGAAAGAAAGCCAGCGATGCGTTGGTGGATTTAATGTCGCGTCGTTCGCGACCCGAAGTGAAATGACGTTATGACAGATCGAATAATTGGAAACCGCGGTGCTACATGGCGTGGTCGCGTCACTGCGTGGGGAGACGTTGTGCCGCCTGTGGGTGCCACGTTGTCGTGGTATGTGGCTGCAGATGATCGCTGGTACACGCCTCAGTCAGAGGTATCTACGCGTCAGAAGTGGTACTCCGGATATCCGGTTGCCGAGACACGCGTACGCATACCCGGTGGCGACATGGTGCAACGGGTGTATTGCGTGGCCGACCTCGGCGGAATGACGGTGATGGAGTTTGAAAACGATTCGCCGATGCCTGTGGCCGTGGCCGTTACTCGTTCTGACATTCTGACAACGAGAGAGCCGTCATCACAGGCTCCGGTCGGTATTGATGTGCCAGAAAACTCTGTTGTTGTTCCTGTTGGCCACAAGTCCACTGCTCGAGTCGCCTTATTGCATGTTGATTCGCACGCTGGGCGTTTACCCGATGACACCCCCACGTATCAGCAAGTGGTTCGCGGATGGGAAACGGCCTGTGATGCGCCAGGACGCATCACACTTCCTGACCACACAATTGTTGCGGGGGTAGCTCGTCTGCGAAGTGACTTGCTGCTGGGAGTAGGAACGGACAATGCAGCAATTGAATTGGTTCGCCTCGGCGAGATTCATTCTGAGTCCATTCTGGATGTTGTCGACATGGTTCAGCAGCGATTGAAAGAAGAGAAGCGCGCAAAAACTTTGCAATGGTCAACGCAACATGTTCTGTTGTCTGCAGCGTGGGCGTGTGTGAAGTTGGGTGACCACACTGCGGCTGGCGATATTGGTGCTGCATGGTTGCGACTGGCAGACAGACCACAGCAAGATCTCCCTGCCGAGATGCCACAGGGTCTCGCAGGAATCACTTGGATTGAGGAAATCTTGGCATCTGGTTCACCAAGCGGCGGCGAGGTCAGCATTCTGCGTCACGGAGTTCCTGAGCCTTGGTGGGGCGCATCATTTGATGTGCATGCGCTCCCTGCAGATCCGTTCCGCACGGTCAGCTATGCAGTGCGTTGGCATGGTGCACGGCCTGCATTGTTGTGGGAAGTGAATGGTGCGCCTGGAATTGTGTTGAATCACGGAGAATGGCACAGTGCTGATGCGTCAGGCGAAGCACTGCTACCTGCACCACAGCACAGCCACGCGTAGCGGTTGTTATCGGTCGGTGAACAATTCAAACGTGTCGCCTACCGAAATTTCACCACAGGTGGTGACCATTGCGTAGAGACGGCTGAAGTCACCACGTTCGTGACTCATCGCCATGAAATCTTTGTTCTGAAACCAGTCATTGTTTTGACTGCACGGAATTGCATATGCAGTCATGAAGCCGCGCACTGAGCCCACACGGAAATGTGCGCCTGGACGAAACGCCGTTGCAGGAATTCCCGCGACGGTGATGTTCTCGCCGGCGAATCCGGGTTTGATGGGGTGACCATCGCGTTGAAGTGACTCGATGGCATCGGTTGACCAAATGCATAACGCTTGCCACGGACGCCCGTGATGTGCTCGTGCTGACTGCACATCGCCGTTCACCCCTTTCCATCCCACTTCAGCGCGCGCAATGGCTGCTTTGGGGAGGCCTTTTGATGCGTGCATGTGAGCAACTGTTCCGGTGTGGTCGTGTGTGAGTAAACGCATAGTGGGGAAGAACCTCCATGCTGCGGCAAGAAGCGATTCAATTTGGCCGTCAGTGAGTTGGTCGTACTTTTCGGTGAGCGATGTGGTGAGTGCAGTAAAGGCTTCATCCACGTTGTCAAGCGAGGGGAGTGTGACTGCACCTAATGAACACATCTCGGCAAGAAATCCACGCGCACCAGCAAGCCATCCATCGGGGATGTGTGATTGATGGGTGTAGTGCGACCACGTGCGATCGAGGTAATCGATGGTCTTGCGAGCGTCTTGAGCTGAGTACGTGTAGTTCCCAACAGTGATGGATGCTCGTCGTGCCATAGGGGAAGCCTACGCTCGTGGAGATGGCGCGTCCCGAACCAACTCTGAACGTTGAACACGAACTCTTTGCATCGGGTGCGCGAATCGTTGCTGGTGTTGATGAAGTGGGCCGTGGTGCAATTGCTGGCCCGGTCACTATTGGGGTGGTTGCTATCGATGCCGCCGTGACGGCTTTTCCCGAGGGGCTTCGAGATTCCAAACTGATGACACCGAAGCGCAGAGAAGCCATGGTTCCCACTGTGAAGGAGTGGGCACTGGCCTGGGCAACAGGTTCAGCAACAGCATCGGAGATTGATGCATTCGGCATTGTGTCGGCGCTTGGCTTAGCCGCTAGTCGCGCGTTGCAGTCGTTAACGGTGACACCCGATGTGGTGATTGTGGACGGCAACACATCGTTTCTCGTTGAAGAACCGCATGGACCACGCATCATGTTGCGCGTAAAAGCAGACCAAGATTGTGCCAGCGTGTCAGCAGCCAGTGTGATTGCCAAAGTGGAACGCGATACGTTGATGACGTCGCTGCATCAACAGTTTCCTCACTATGGATGGGATGGCAATAAGGGATACGGCGCAAAAGTGCACACAGATGCCATTCGCTCACACGGATTGACCGACCTGCATCGCAAGTCGTGGAATTTGTTGTAACGCCGCCGAGGGCGTCACGTTTTTACTTTGTGGTGGACACCTTGATGTCTTTGAATGGTGAGCGTGAGTCAATGCCGGGCTCTTTGGGGAGTCCGAGTACGCGCTCACCAACAATGTTGCGCATGACTTCATCTGATCCGCCAGCTATGCGCAAGCCTGGTGTTCCAAGAACAAAGTTGGCCCATGCATAGGTGCCCCACTCGCCGCTGTCTGCAATGAGCTTTGGCCCCAAGACGTGCGAGAGGAACTTCACAAGGCGTGCCTGGTTGTTGACCAGCACCATCTTGCCGATGGAGCCTTCGGGTCCAGGAAGTTGTCCGGCCTTGGCCTTTGCAGTGGTGCGACCAGCGTTCATTGCTGCGATGCGGTAGTTCATCACAATGTCGGCGAGTTCGGTGCGAATAAGGGGATCTTTTTCAAGTCCGTAGTGCTTCACCATGGCAATGACGCGAGTCAGCAGGTTGTTGTCACCAGAGTTGTTGGTGCCAATTGAAGCGCGTTCGTTCATGAGTGTTGTGAGTGCAACATTCCATCCGTTGTTCACATCGCCCAAACGCATGTTGTCCTTGACGCGAACTTCGTTGAAGAAGATTTCGTTGAAGCTTGCACCACCGGTCATCTGCTTCAGGGGACGTACTTCCACATTGGGATCTTTGAAGTCGATAATGAAGGCAGTGAGACCCTTGTGCTTGGGAAGATCCCAGTCTGTGCGGGTCATGATTTCGCCAATATCTGAATAATGCGCACCAGTGGTCCACACTTTTTGGCCTGTGATGACCCACTCGTCACCATCTTTGACGGCTTTGGTGGTGAGTGATGCGAGGTCTGAGCCTGCGCCTGGTTCTGAGAACAACTGTGATGCGATCATTTCGCCGCGCCACAACTTGCGAACATACATGTCGCGTGCTTCTTGTGAACCGTGGTCAAGAATTGTGGGTGTCACCATGCCGAGGCTGATGGCGAATGCGCTTTGATCAGGAACGCGATAGGTGGATTCAATCTGGCTGTACAAGCGATCGTATGAGGGCGGCAGTTCGCGGCCGCCGTATGACTTTGGACCCGAAATCCATCCGAACCCAGCATCGAACTTTGTTTGGCGCCACTTCTTTGCTTCTTCTGCATTCTGTGCTTCTTGTTCGCGGTCTTTCTCGCGATAGAAGTTGTCAGAGCCTTCGCCCCACACGAATGCTTTTTCCACGGGACGCTTTTCCACATGTGCTTCAAGGAATGCAATTGCTTCTTTTTCAAACTGTTCGATAGTGATGTCTGCCATGGTTGTTCCTCGTACAGGACCCTGGGGTCGTGAAGTAGTACTGCGTACGGTACCTGCCACACCGATTAGTAGGCGAAGTCGGGCTGAAGTTGACTAGCGTGACATTTATGGGTCAGCCAGTAGCAGTAGAGCAAAAGGTCGGGGGCAGTGCCGCCATCGTTCGGTTCGAGACAAATAGGTCTCTGACGGGAATGGGTCATGAGCGCTTCACGTCGGTCGCAGAGGCCAAGGGAACTCGTCCCGCCGCCGTTGTGGCTCGTCGGTTGCTTGAATCGGGTCAGGTGTCGTGGGTGCATGTGTACGGAAATATCGTCACTGCCCAACTCGCATCCGGAGCGTCACAAACAGGCCTCAATGAGATTGTTCGCGACCTGTACCAGTACTGGAAGCCCGGCATGACCCCACCCAGCCTTGAAGAACTTCTGGCTCAGATGCCAGCCGAAGCTGCCCCTGCTGCTGCAGCCCCATCGGGAGACGGTGGCGGCGCGGGTCTTGATCCTCGTGTTCCGGCACATTTGTGGGAACGCAGCCGCTTAGGCCGCGAGAAGTGGGTCGCCAAGCAGGGATAACCCTGTGGCCAGACACGGCCTGAAACTTACGAACATGTGTTCGCTATGGTGGCGCCATGTCCACCATCCAGTCGCTGGGTTTGTCGGGTCGGCATTTGTCTGCCCTCGAGACCGGTGCTCAATTCGCTGAACGCGTTACTGCTCGCGCGGCATCGGGATATGGCCCGCTTAGTGTCCCGCCACAGTTGGCTCCGTTGTTTCCCTCTCGTGGTCTTGAACGCGGGTGTGTGTACGGACTCTCTGGTGGGGCGTCTGTGTCATTGCTGAGCGCACTTGCATCAACGGCAACTCAAACAGGGTCATGGCTGGCGTTGGTCAATATGTCTCATGTCGGTGTGTTGTCCATGCATGAATACGGTGTTGCGCTTCACCGAACCGTGTGTGTGTCTGTTCCCAATAAGGGGTCCACATGGGCAGGTGTCGTTGGTGCGCTTGTTGATGGCATTGATCTTGTTGCTGTATCAAATATGCAATGTTCCGTTAGTGAAGCGCGACGTATTGCGGCTCGCGCGAAAGCGCAAGGCTCTGTTGTATTTGTGATGAATGCAACACAGGGCGTTCCATGCGACGTGGTGTTAACGGCATCGCCACAGCAGTGGGAATTTTCTACACACGCTGTACAGCGCTCTGTTCGTGTTGTTGCACATGGTCGACGCGTCTATGGCCAACGTTCATGTTCTGTGTTCTTGCCCAATCACACGGGTGCTCTCTCGGCGGTGAACGAATGAATCGCAGTATTGCCATTGTTTTTCCTGGATGGGTTCAGCAGTACCACGAACAAGGAGAGCAATATTCGTTTACTGAATTCGAGCGTGTGGTTCGCGCGGTCAGCGCTATCTCACCACTTATTGAAGTACAAGAGCCTGGTGTCATGCTGCTTTCTGCGCGTGCTCCTGCGCGTTACTTCGGTGGCGAAGAATCTGTTGCGCAACATCTGCAGGGTGTGTGTTCGGCAGAGGTCATTCCTAGCGGTATCGGAATTGCATCATCTCGGTTTGCTGCTCTCACTGCTGCTCATCTGTCTGTATCACGTGGGCAACCGTGCATTATTCAACACGACATAACACAAGACTTTCTTAACGCTGTTTCTGTTGGTGCATTGCATGATCTCGGAAATATTTCATCAGACATGGTCAGTCTTTTGCGGCGTTTGGGTCTGTCTCGCTGTGGTGCTGTGCGAGACATCGGAGAATCTGCACTCATCGATCGATTCGGTGTGGAGGGGCGCTCTGTGTGGCAACTTGTGAGCGGAGAAGATGTTCAGCTTTTTTCTCCAGATGCACCCCCATCTGATTTTGCTCGTACTATCGACTTTGAGTCACCACTCAGCACTGCATCACACGTTGTGGCGGCAGCGCACGACACCATTATCAATGTCATCGGTGCAATAAGTCATCAGGGGCAACGATGTATTCGATTATTGGTGGAATGTGAAACAGACCATGCTGAAACCTCATCCCGGGTATGGGGCGAGCCCCGTGGCTTTTCAGGTGCGGCGGTCATGCAGCGCCTCATGTATCAACTAGATGGCTGGCTGGTCAATGATCAGTCAGTGCCAGATGCTCCCACCAGTGGAATAGTTCGGGTGCGCTTAGTGCCACTTGATTGTTGTGATGCGGTAGCCACACAACAAGTGTTGTGGGGTGGCTACGAAGACAACATTGAGCGAGCTATTCGTGCGGTCACGATGGCGTGTGCGGTGGATGCTTCCGTGGTGGCAACAGTGCCGCAATGGGAGGGCGGTCGTGACATTGCTCGGGTCTACTCACAGGTTCCGTTTTCTGCGGTCAACATTTCAGATACTCACGATGCGCAACAACGGGTCACAACAGGTCGTGGTGTTGCTCGCCAATGGAGTGGTGCTGTGCCTACTCCCTCTCCTGCATGTGTTTTTCATGAACCACATCGTGCAGTTGTTGTCGACGCGGACGGGGAGCCGGTGTTGGTCACTGGTCGGCACGAACTCACTGGTGTACCAGCGCGAGTAGACGTCAATGGGTACTGCTACCAGGTGGAATCAATTGCTGGGCCGTGGCCAGTGGAGGAGCGATGGTGGGACACACGGCGTCGGCGACGGCACGTTCGATTACAAATGTTGGTGCGCAATCAACGCAATGCATTGCGGGTGTTATTGCTGGCGTTAGAAAATTCTGAATGGTCAGTGGTGGCACGGTACGACTAGGTAGAAGAATTGCTCACTCGTAACGGGCTCTTCGTGTTCGAATGCACGAACTGACATAGTGTTCTTGCATGCTCAAGGAATCCACGGTCATTTATCGCGCGCGGTCCGTTATAACAATGAATGATGAGCAGCCACGTGCCACCACAATTGCGGTTCACAATGGCCGAATCATTGCAGTGGGTGATGAACAAAGTGTTGTCAATTCCATGGCTGGAGAATATGTATTTAGCGACGAGTATGTCGGCAAGGTCATTCTTCCCGGATTAATCGATCAACATCTCCATCCGATGCTTGGTGCCACTACCTTGACAACGGAAATCATTGCACCTGAGGAATGGCGGATGCCTCGACGAACGCATCCCGCTGCGTCGACACCTGATGAGTACGACCAACGTCTGACTTCTGCACACAGAAATCTTCCGACTAACGAGTGGTTGTTCTCATGGGGGTATCACTCGCTATGGCATGGAGAAATGAATCGTCATCGGTTGGATCAACTAGTGCCGAATAGGCCAGTCGCAATTTGGCAACGTTCTTGTCACGAGTGGTATCTCAATTCGGCAGCGTTGGCCACTTTGCAGCTCACCGAAGAGATGTGTGCCGAAAGTGGTGCGGCAAGCAGTCAATTGGACTATGCCCGCGGCCATTTTTGGGAGAACGGGTGGATGCTCGTGTTGTCTCGTTATCTCATGCCGCTTTTTATGACTCGGGAGAGGTTTCGCATAGGGCTAGAGCAGATGGTGGAGTATCTGCACATGAATGGAGTGACTGCCATAAATGAGCCGGGCATCTATTGGAGGAATGAGCCATGGGACCTCTATCAAGAAATTCTTGGTCATCCCCAAACACCATTTCAAAGCACGTTCATGGTGGAAGGTAGAACACAGCCGGTTCGAAAATTGCAACCACATGAGTTTGTGGCGGATGCACAACAGCAAGTTCAGCGTGGGGTTGGTGAGAAGGTTTTTGTTGTTGACAAACAGATCAAACTTTTTGCAGATGGTGCAATCATTTCGCAACTCATGCAAATGAATGATCCATATGTTGATCGAGATGGACAACCAGACCCTCATCATCATGGCGAATGGATGATGACTCCCGATGTTTTGCAGTCCGTTTTTGACGTGTACTGGGACGCAGAATGGCAGCCACATATTCATGTGAATGGAGACAAAGGTCTCGATGTTGTTTTAGACGTATTAGAAAATGCTCAACAAAGATTCCCGCGTACCGATCATCGAACCGTCATAGTGCACTTTGCAAATTCCACAGAGGAACAGGTCGACCGCATTGAACGTCTTGGTGCCATTGTTTCTGCTAATCCGTATTATCCGGTGGGGTTTGCGGACAAGTTTTCAGAATGGGGTCTGGGGCCAGAGCGTGCTGACACGATGGTGAGGTCGGCATCCGTCTTGCGCCGAAACATTCCTTTGTCGTTTCATTCTGATTTGCCGATGTGTCCTTCTGACCCGCTGATGATGGCGTCGTACGCAGTGAATAGAACAACACCATCGGGGCGAATTGCAGCACCCGAGCAGCGGATTTCTGTTCACGATGCGCTTCGTGCTGTCACGATTGAGGCTGCGTATTCTTGGCAGAGGGAACACGAACTGGGCAGTATTGAAGTGGGAAAGATTGCCAACTTCACCGTTCTTGATGGAGATCCATACGAGATTGATCCCAGGCATTTAGCGCGAATACCAATCCTTGCGACTGTGTTTGGGGGGCAAAGTTTTCCCATTGCTGAAGATCTTGTTGTTCAACGAGTCGATTCAAACTATGAGCCCCAAGAAAATTTGTTACATCATGAAGTGGCTGCTGATAGTGATCATGGGTGTGGTTGTGCGGTTGCAGAGTTCATCGCCCATCACATTGACAAGAATGGTTGGGCGGCGTGACTTCGTCTTCACTGGATTTAAAAACTGTGTTTGAGGCTGTCCGCTTGCGTGTTCCAATTGACGAACGTGAAGAACGGTCCGTTCGTGAGTTCATGTCAGTTATTCCAACTCTTCATGATCCATGTAATGAAAACAATGGACCCGTACATGTGACTGCATCGGCAATTGTTGTCAGCGATGCAGGAGACAAAGTTGCTCTTCACTTGCACAAGCGATTGAACATGTGGTTGCAACCGGGTGGCCATATTGATGCGGGTGAATCTCCGGCAGAGGCAGCACTGCGTGAAGCACGAGAAGAAACGGGTCTTCCTGTTCGTCATCAACATGACGGTGGTCTGTTCTTTCATGTAGATGTGCACCCTGGCCCAAAGGGACACACACATCACGATCTTCGTTTTCTGGTGCGATCACCTGAGGTGCCATTACGTCCAGCAGAGGGCGAAAGCCCTGATGCTGCATGGTTCGCATGGGCGGAAGCTTTCTCCATTGCCGACGCTGGTTTAGTGGGTGCACTTCGGGCAGCACAGGCCCTCGTGGGGTAGGGCAATCTCTTCTCCCGCAAGGGTCTCCCATTCCAAAGCGAACATATGTTCGGTAGTGTGGCCGTGTGGGGTTCAGCAGTTCCAACATGTCGTGGGCCGAGATCGAGGCTCGATTATCGAACGGACGCGCTCCGTCTTCGGTGGCATGGAACGGCGGAGGTGATGGCCCGGCATTAAGCGCACGGAGACAGCCCTTTCAGCCGGTGGTACAGCGCACGGTTGGTTCTGTGCCGTATGCAGAATTGCATTGCCGGTCAAATTTTTCTTTTCTTGAAGGTGCGGCACACCCAGAAGAACTTGCAGAGGTGGCGGCTTCGTTGGGTCTTACTGCATTGGCGCTCACCGATCGCAATGGGGTGTATGGCATCGTCCGTTTTGCAGAAGCGGCGCGCGCTGTTCAGTTGCCCACTGTCTTTGGTGTTGAACTGCAATGTGGCACTGCAGGAGACATTGTCCTTCTTGCGCAAGGTCCAGATGGATATGCGCGTATGGCGCGCACAATTAGTGAGGGGCAGTTAGCCGGAACCAAAGGCGCTCCTGTTTTCACAATTCCCTCTGTTGGTGACACAGTGCGTGACCACTGCATCGTTTTAACGGGTGGGGAAAATGGTGCTGTTGTGCAGGCATTGAAGAACCACGGGCCACGCGCCGCGGAAAACATGTTGCGTCACATGGTCGAGTGTTTTGGTGTCCACAACGTTTTTGTTGAATTGTGGGATCACGGAGACCCTATTGATGCTGTGCGCAATGATCAGCTTGTCCATATCGCCTCGCGGGTCAATGTGGAATGTGTCGCCACTAACAATGTGTTGTATGCAGTTCCACAGCAGCATCGCGTGGCCTCTGCCATCGCAGCTGTTCGTCATCGCTGTGGGTTGGATGACATCGATCATCAATTGCCGCCAGCGGCAACGGCATACATCCGCAACGGTGCTGAAATGCACAAGCGGTTTGCTCGTTATCCCGGAGTCGTGGAGAGGGCTGCATGGTTAGGGCAGCAACTGGCGTTCGATTTATCTCTGGTGGCACCGCAGTTGCCGCCGTTTCCGTGTCCTGACGGCTTTACAGAAATGTCGTACTTGCGTCACTTGGTCACACAAGGTGCGCATCGTCGCTACGGAGAAAAACCAACGAATCCTGACGAAGATCTATCTTTACGTGCTCGTGCGTGGCGCACTATTGAACATGAACTCGACATCATTCAAACACTCGGCTTTGCCGGATATTTCTTGGTGGTGTGGGACATTGTTCGCTTTTGTGAAGAGCGCAACATTTTGTGCCAAGGCCGGGGAAGTGCGGCCAATAGTGCAGTGTGTTACTCGCTGGGCATTACAAAAGCCGACGCTGTGTCGTTGGGCTTGTTGTTTGAGCGTTTCTTGTCGCCCGAACGCGATGGGCCACCCGATATTGATATCGACATCGAAAGCGGTCGTCGCGAAGAAGTGATTCAGTACGTGTATCAACGACATGGGCGGCATCACGCGGCACAGGTTGCCAATGTCATCACGTACCGGTCACGATCCGCAGTGCGTGACATGGCTCGTGCATTGGGGTATTCGCCAGCAGAGCAAGATGCGTGGAGCAAACAGGTTGATGCTTGGGGAACTATTGCGGTTACCACTGCTCAAGGCGATAACACCATCCCGCCATTGGTGCTCAACATGGCAGCACAGGTCGAAAATATGCCTCGACACTTGGGTATTCATTCCGGCGGAATGGTGATGTGTGATCGACCAATTATTGAAGTGTGTCCTGTGGAATGGGCACGCATGGAGAATCGAAGTGTGTTGCAGTGGGACAAAGATGACTGTGCATCTATTGGCCTGGTCAAGTTTGACTTGTTGGGCCTGGGCATGTTGTCTGCATTGTCGCATGCGGTCAAGTACATCTCTCAGCATCGTGGGCGCCATTTAGATCTTGCAACTCTTCCTCAAGAAGACGAGGTGTATGCCATGTTGAGTCGTGCTGACACGGTGGGCGTCTTCCAAGTTGAATCACGCGCCCAAATGTCTACCTTGCCACGCTTACGGCCCAGAAAGTTTTATGACCTTGTTGTAGAAGTGGCATTGATTCGTCCCGGCCCTATTCAAGGCGGGTCTGTTCATCCATACATTCGACGACGCAATGGTGAAGAACCCATCACGTATTTGCATCCTTTGTTGGAAAACTCACTCAGTAAAACGTTAGGTGTTCCGCTTTTTCAAGAACAGCTCATGCAAATGGCAATTGATGTCGCTGGCTTCACTCCGTCTGAGGCAGACCAATTACGTCAGGCCATGGGATCTAAACGTTCTGCGCATCGAATGAACCGATTGCGACAACGGTTGTACGACGGCATGGCAGAACGCGGAATACATGGCCATATTGCCGATGAAATCTTCAACAAAATGGCTGCGTTTGCTAATTATGGATTTCCCGAAAGCCACTCGGTCAGTTTTGCGTACTTGGTGTATTCGTCGGCGTACATCAAACTTCACGAGCCTGCAATTTTTTGTGCTGCGTTATTGAATGCTCAACCCATGGGGTTTTGGTCTCCACATACGTTGGTGCAAGATGCGCGGCGTCATGGTGTTGTTGTGCAGACACCAGATATCAATGCGTCATCGCATGAAGCCACATTAGAAACACATCACGATTCCTTCGGTGGTCTTGCAGTCAGACTGGGTATTGGGTCAGTGCGGGGAATTGGCGCAGATGCCGCCCGCATCATTGCCGAACGCCGTCCGTATGAATCTGTTGAACATCTTGCTCATACTGTTCCTGAACTCACCAGAGCCAATATGGAGGTACTGGCAACGGCCGGTGCATTTACTCAGAGTTTCGGAGATGACCGACGCCATGCATTGTGGTCCGCAGGTGCGTACGGACACGGATCAGATCGCCTGCAAGGAATTCTTGGCCTGACATCTCGCCCCACACTTCCTGGCATGGAGCCTGTAGAAGAAGCCATCGCAGATTTGTGGGCAACGGGTATCTCACCAGAGGGTCACCCCACGGTGTTCTTGCGGCAACAGTTACGTGACAAAGGGGTTGTCGCGGCAGAGGATTTGCCCACTGTTCCGCATCAGACACGAGTACTGGTTGCTGGCATCGTGACGCATCGTCAGCGCCCTATGAGTGCGCGCGGAGCAACATTTATCAGTCTGGAAGACGAGACAGGCCTCATCAATGTTGTGTGTTCAAAAGGATGTTGGGCGCGCCACCGCACTATTGCCCGCGATGCATCGGCATTGTTGGTGCGTGGGCGAGTGGAGTGTGCCAACGGTGTGGTGAATGTGGTGGCGGAGTCACTTCAGCCACTTTTTATTCCTGCCACTTTGGCAAGTAGAGATTTTCGTTAACTGGAGTGAACAATCTCAAACGGTGTTTGCGGAACTCCATCATGAATAATCACGTGAAGGTACGACGCAATATCTGGCGGTGACATATTGTCGGGCCCGTTGTATGCCAATAGTTCAGGCAATGTCCACCAGCGATGTTCATGAAGATTTTCTTGTAGCAATTCCGACTGCGACATCGTCGGCGATGGGGTAAAGGGTTCTGTTCGAATGAGGTACACCGACTCTGATTGACCATCCCATTCCACGCCGCTGGTGTCACGCATGTGGAAGTGATGAATACGCGTCCATGTCAATGGACCCAGGGTGTCAATTACCAAACCAGTCTCTTCGCGTAGTTCACGCTGAAGTGCAATGTGATGGTCTTCGCCAGGGTCAATGCCACCGCCTGGCAAAACCCACCACGCCCCATGTGGAAACACCAGCCGCACCATCAGCACATGGTTATTGGTGTCAATTACTAAGCCGCGCACAGCTGGACGTAAACGTGGTGTGCTCATTCGCTAGGTGTCTCGCCAAGACCATCGTTAAAGACGCGGTACATCTCGTAGATTTCTTTGCACTTCTGGCACATAGGAAGTTGTTTTGGGTCACGCGATGGAACCCACACATGACCACATAATGCTTCAAGCGGTGTCCCGTTGATGCGAGCCTCAAGAACTTTTGCAGCGGCATTTTCTCCCGGCAGTGTCTTCACGATGTGGGCGACAATTGGCTCGCCTGTTTCGGGAACCTGTTCTGTTTCGGGAAGAACTTCGGCTGGTCGTGTCTTCAAGGGAGTGGCCATGCGCTCTAGTCAATCACGAAGTGCCAGCTGATTACACCACAGTGCTTCCGTGAGGCCAAGGGTTGTCTTCGTCTGAAAGAGTTCGCGGGCAATACAGCCCACCATGACCGACAACAATCCAGTCATGCAGAAGAAGACCGGCGTGATGCAAGACCGTTTTGCAATGTGACCACAGCCGAGAGTCGTCCGGGTGAATAGGAGTAGCCATGCGAATGCTGCACACAACAAGTGACGATGTGGCAGTGATGGTTGATGCGTGGCAGACGATCTGATGGATAGTTGCAACTGACAGTTCGGGTGCTTCAAACATGTGAACGCCACGTAATCGCGAATCTAAACACAGAACCAGTGACTCGTTGCAACGCGGTCTGTGCACCGCAAGCGAGAACAGCCCCACTGCTTGAACGAGGGAAGTGATGGGGTCGATAAATGGACGGGGGATGTCAAGCAGTGATGATGTGAACACATTCCTCCTTGCGTGGCGAGCCACATGCTGATGTTGAGGAGGAAGTGTGGTGAACAGTAGAGAAGGGGTGCGTCCCTACAGCATTGATGAAATGGCGCCAATGCAGGCAAGCATTGCTGCGATGGGTGCAATCCACGACAGCTGTGGCGATGTGCGCAACCAGCGTGGTTCCAGCATCACATAGCCCACAGCAGCACCCATCAGTGCTCCACCCAGATGGCCGCCAATGGAGATTCCTGGAATGGTGAATGTGATGAGCAAATTCAGAAGCAACGTGGCGCCAATTCCTGTACGCATTGGGTTCACACCACGTTGTTGAAAACCAACAGATGCCGCAGCCATCAAACCAAAAACAGCGCCCGATGCGCCTCCGGTCAGTCCATTTGGTGTCAGTGCCAACGCGCCAACGGCGCCTCCGAACATTGACGCGAAATACAAAAGTGCAAACTTCGCTTGACCTAATGCGGGTTCAAGAAGTTGCCCCAATTGCCACAGAAGCAACATGTTCATCGCGATGTGAAGAATGCCGAAGTGCAGAAATCCCGATGTCACAATTCGGTACCACTCGCCATTTTGAATAAATGACAGCGACAATCCAAGATCGAATTGGTTCTTATCTAGCGAGCCCCCATTGGTCAATGTCCAAATAAATGCAAACGCATTTAACGCGATAAGGATGCGTGTGGTCAGAATGTTCTGTGTCGCATTCCATCGACGCACTCGCTCCCGAGCAGGTGGTCGAGCCGCTCGCACGCAGTCCGCACAGTGCGAACCCACGGGAGCTGGAGTCAGGCAGTCGTTGCACGCGGGTCGATTACAACGAGTGCAATGTCGGCCAGTGGGTACATGCGGATGACGCACGCAATATTCAAGAGACGGTGGGGGAAGCGTCACGCTCAGAAGTGTACGAGCGCGAAACTCAAGCGCATTGTCAGCGCGGAGGTGCCTCTGCTTCTTCACGATGACTGAGGTACCACTCCACGGTACGGCGCACTCCCTCGGCGAAATCCATCTTGGCTTGCCACCCGAGAGTGTCATTTGCACGTGTGGGGTCGATTCGGCGACGGGGCTGGCCGTCGGGTTTTGTGGCATCCCATCTCAATTCGCCAGCGAATCCGGTGACACGGGCAATTGTTTCGGCTGTTTCACGAATGGTGATTTCTCGGTCGGAACCTAAGTTGATGGGCTCGACACCGTCATGATTATGCGCTGCCAGAACAATTGCCGCCGCTGCATCTTCAACGTAAAGGTATTCACGGCTTGCAGATCCTGTGCCCCACACATCGATGTAGTCGGCACCAGTTTCTTTTGCCTCAATACATTTTTTGATGAGTGCAGGAATGACGTGCGAGACAGCTGGGTGGAATTTGTCGCCAGGTCCGTACAGGTTTGTTGGAATGAGATAGGCAAACTTTTGACCATATTGCGCGTGATTCACCTGCGCATGCACGAGGTGTGCTTTCTTAGCTATTCCATATGGAGCATTTGTTTCTTCCGGGTAGCCATCCCAGAAAGATTCTTCTTTGAACGGAACTGGCGTGAACTTTGGGTATGAACACACAGTGCCCAGCAGAACGGTTTTCTCAACACCAGTTGTGCGTGCTGCTTCAATGATGTGAGTTCCCATCATGAGGTTGTCGAAATACAGACGTGCAGGGTCGACAAGGTTGTACCCAATTCCGCCCACGCGTGCAGCAAGGTGAATGACATGGCTAGGGGAGTATGTGGCGAGCATTGATTCGGCCACTCCAGGGACAACGAGGTCGAAGTCGTCATGGGTGGGGGCCACAACCGTGGCGCCCTTTTCCGACAGAAGGCGAACCACCACACGGCCCAAGAAGCCATTTCCGCCTGTGACAAGGACTGTGCGACCTGACCAGAATTCCGACATAGATGCCATCGTAGGACGCGAGCAGACAGAATGAGTGTGTGCGTATCGCCTACACCCTCGAACAATGCTGGCACCGAGTGCCTGGGGGGACCGCAATTGCAGCACTCGAAGTGGCTCGAGAGCTTGCAACGCGCCACGACATTGAGTTGCGAGGAATTGCTGGTCGGCACGCGGGGCCGCCTACCGAAGGGTTTCTGCCACCCATCCGCGTTGCAGCTCTGCCTGTGGGTGGTGCGCTGTTGTACGAGTTGTGGACACGTCTGCGGTGGCCGAAAGTGGAATCAGTTGTAAATGCAGACCTTGTGCATGCCACCACCATCATTCCGCCAGCCACTGCATTGCCGTTGGTGACCACGTTGCACGACATTGCGTTCTTGCGACACCCAGAGTTTTTTACATCACATGGCAATGCAATCTTCCGGCGAAGCGTGAAAATTTTGCAGAAGGAACGCGCACATATTTTGTGTTCATCGCACGCAACGATGACCGATTGCGTTGATGCAGGTTTTGATCAATCGTTATTGCATCATGTCCCGTTGGGTGTACGACCAATTTCGGTATCCGACGACGATCTAGACCGTGTGCGTCGCACTTATAACTTGCCGTCCGAATTCGTGTTGTTTGTGGGCACTCAAGAGCCACGGAAGAATCTCGCGCGTCTCGTTGAAGCAATGTCCATGGTTCACGATGCTCCACCGCTTGTGGTGGTGGGAATGGACGGCTGGGGAGACACAGGTATCCAACCAACACACGATGTTCGACTCACGGGCTTTGTACCGTCCAACGATTTGCCTGCGTTGTATTCGCTCTGCTCGGTCTTTGTTTTTCCGTCGCTGCTTGAAGGGTACGGATTGCCCGTGATTGAGGCCATGGCGCAGGGGGCGGCGGTAGTGACCTCACGTGGGACATCTACTGAAGAAGTTGCAGGCGGAGCAGCAGTTCTCGTTGATCCGCTTGATACTTCTTCTATCTCACATGGAATCTTCGAGGCGTTGCAATCGCCACGTGATTGGCGTGAACGTGCTCGTGCTCGCGCCGCAGAAGTTCCATGGTCCAATACGGCAGACAAGACAGTTGAGGTGTATCGCCGCGTGCTTCAGGAACGGAATTCCTGATGCGTATTGCAATCAACTTGTTGTGGTGTGTGCCTGGTGTTGGCGGTAGCGAAGAATATTTAGTTCGCCAACTTATGGGTACGCGCGCACATCAGCACGCGCATCAGATTGAAGCGTTTGCACCCAAAGGTTTCTCCGCGCGTCAGCCAGAACTTGCACAACACTTCACAGTGCACGAAGCACCTTCGTCATGTGAGAAACGAGCCATACGAATTTTTCTAGAACACACATGGCTTGCCGCTCGCACTGCCGGCTTTGATCTTGTGCACCATGGTGGAGGCACAATTCCCCGAATCGGGAACAGGCGCACAGTCCTCACCATCCATGATGTGCAATGGACGCAGTATCCGCACTATGTACGACCCATCAAGTTGCGGTATTTGCAGCGCGTTGTTCCATCATCTCTGAAACGAGCAACTCGAATTATTGTTCCGTCTCACTTTGTGGCAACCACGCTGTGTAGCGAATTCTCAACAGATGCGTCTCGCATCGGCGTGGTGCGGCACGGCGTTGAGGCTGAGTTATCCGACGATGCCACGCCAGCGCATGAATTACGTGAGCGATTCGGTCTGGGGGAGGGACCAGTTCTCGTCTTTCCTGCAATTACTCACCCGCACAAGAACCATCAATTTCTTTTGCATCAAATGGCAGAGGGAAGTGAAGAGTGGCGGGACCCATCATTGCATTTAGTGTGTGCTGGTTCGGCTGGTTCTCACGATTCCACAGTGCGTGCTGTTGTGGATCAACTGGGTCTTGAACATCGTGTCGTTCTTCCGGGCCGAGTATCTGCACGTGATCGCAACGGACTACTCAAGATGGCCGATGCCATGGTGTTTCCCAGTCAATATGAAGGTTTTGGTGCACCGTTGATTGAAGCAATGATTCTTGGCGCTCCGGTGCTTGCAAGTACCTGCGGAAGCATTCCCGAAGTTGTGGGTGACGCTGGTGTCACCGCAGAACTCACACTTTCTGCATGGAATGACGGGCTACGTACTCTGCGCGCTCATCGTGCAGAACTGATACGTGCTGGACAACAACGAGTAAGTCATTTCAGCCTCGCAGAATCTGGCGCAGACCTATTACGTGAATACGCCATCGCAACTTCGGAGGGGCAGTGAGTCGACCGTTAGTTGTTCTTGTGCCGCATTTTGCTCCCGATACGGCACCCACGGGAGAAGTCATCACGCGAATCGTTCAAGAATTCGTCGCTGCCGGTGAGCGTGTTCATGTTGTCACGGCGTTGCCGTGGTATCGCACGCATTCAATCGAACCTGGATGGTCGGGTCGTTTAGTACGCCGAGAGAAAACTGAATGGGGATCCATCATTCGGGTGCACCCTTTTCCCGGCAAAAGCAAGACCAACCTCTTTCGTCGTGCCATTGGATTCTTGGCGTTCAGTGTCATTGCTGGGGTGTGCACGTTGTTTGCCGGTGGAATACATCGTCGGCCAGCGGCCATTATTTCAATGTCGCCCCCGCTCACATTGGGTCTCACGGGCTGGTTGGCCGCTCGCCTTCGGTTCACGCACGCAATTTTCAACATTCAAGATGTTTTTCCAGATGCAGCTATTGAAACTGGCGCAATAACTAACACACGCATTATTTCCATTGCACGATGGCTTGAGCGAGTCAGTTATCACCGATCTGATGCAGTCGTGGTTCTGTCAGATGATTTGCGTATCAATGTTGAAGAAAAGGTTGCATCGCGACATCAATCCAAGGTTCACGTCATTCCAAACTTTGTTGACGCGCAACGCATTACTCCACTTGGTCGTAATACTGACTACAGACGTGAACTTGGCTTAGACGACAACATTGTTGTGATGTATGCCGGCAATGTCGGATACTCGCAATCACTCAACTTGGTATTAGATGCGGCTCGTGCAATGCCAGATGTTTCGTTTGTGATCAATGGTGATGGCGCTGCACGACAAGAGTTGCAGCGTGATGCCGCAGATTTATCAAATGTCACCTTTGCGGATTATCAACCACGTGAACGTGTTCCAGAAGTTCTTGCCACGGGCGACATTCACGTGGTTCCACTGCGTGCCGGACTTGGCGCAGTCAGCGTGCCATCCAAGACATACAGCATTCTGGCTGCGGCTCGCCCCGTGGTAGCCGCAATTGATCCCGGCACTGAAGTGACGCGAATTCTTCACGCCAGTGGTGGAGGACTGAGTGTTGCTCCTGATTCTCCAGATGAATTCATCGCGGCTCTGCGCGAATTGGTGGCAGACAGCGAGCGATGTCGTCGAATGGGGTCCCATGCTCGTTCGTGGGTAGAAACCCATGTTTCACCCGCTGCGGTGGCCAATTCATACCTTGAGTTAGTGCGTTCACTCGACAACTGAGCCTTCTCGGGGCTCTTTGCAGGTAGCCTCTCTTCTTCGTGGCTAGTGGTTCATCAGCAAAAAAAGTCGCCCGACTCGCTCAAAAGGGCAAGGGGCAAAAAGTGCGCTTTCAGGGTGGCACATTGTTTCCTACCGTCATGACCGTTGTGGTGGTCTTGGGCACAGGCCTTGTCGCATATGCGCGCCAGTCAGAACCCAATAGCGGTACCGCTGCTGCAGCCACCGAAATTTCGTATGCCGCGTACGGCTTCTACAAGTGCGACGGATACCTCGGAAACTTGGAAGCGTCCAACACTGATCAGGCGCCCGACAACACGAAGTATCAACTCAGTAGCACTCCAGGCGTTCTCGAATGGCGCCCCGCCGGTTTGCCTCGTTACCGTGCCAAGTTGGGTGTATTCCTCGACGCTTTCGATATCGACGTGAACACCGATGGCATTACATTCCCCAAGAATCAACTTGGTGGCGAGGCGCTCAAGGTCGACGATCTGAAGTGCAAAGACGACAAAGGTAAAGAAGTTGATGCACAGGTTCAGGTCATTGTGTGGGACAGCACCGATGACTCGCGAGAGAACAAGAAGTTCATCACCGACTTCAGCAATGTGAGGTTGGATAAAGACGGTATGTCTGTTGCAATCGCAATTGCTGCTCCCGGCAAAACCATTCCGCTTCCCGCTGCATCATCCGAATTGCAGGCTCTTTCAGACGCGAATAAGCAGGCAAATGCGTCATCCACAACTGTTGCAGGTGGTGCCACCACAACCACGGTTGCTGCGGGCGCCACAACAACTGTTCCTGACTAATGCACGCTGTTGTTTTGGTGGGCGGGTTTGGAACCCGTCTTCGACCACTTACCTTCAGCACGCCTAAACCTTTATTGCCTATCGCAAATGTGCGACAGTTAGAGCACCTCATTGCCAATCTTGCAACGGCTGGCGTTACTCACGTGGCGCTTGCCCTTGGGTTTAAGCCTGAACCATTTTTTGACGCATTTCCCGATGGTGTCTGCGCAGGGGTCACATTGCACTATGCAGTCGAGCCTGAACCGCTCGACACCGCCGGCGCAATTGCATTCGCTGCACGTGATGCCGGAATTTCCGACACTTTCATTGTGATGAACGGTGACATCATGAGCGACCTGAATGTGGCGCAACTTGTGGACTTTCATCGTGAACATGGTGCGGAAGGAACCCTTCATCTCACGCCAGTCGATGATCCGTCGCAGTTTGGTGTGGTGGAGACCGACGATCACGGATGGGTGAAGCGTTTTGTCGAGAAGCCTGCCCCCGGCGAGACAACTAGTTCGGTGATCAACGCTGGCACATATGTGCTTGAGCCATCCGTCCTCGACCGAATGCCGCATCTGCAGAAACTGTCTATTGAACGAGTTGTGTTCCCACAGATGGTGGCAGAGGGTCGTCTTGCAGCTATGGCAACCCACGACTATTGGATCGACACGGGTCGGCCTGACACGTATTTGCAAGCCAACTTGGACCTCATCGATGGAACGCGTTCGCACATTCTGTCTTCGGTGGCGGCGCACAGCTCTATCGATGCATCGGCGTCTGTAGTTCACAGCGTCATCGGAGAACGTTGCACCATTGGCGCTCAATGTGTCATCAACGATTCCGTCTTACTGCCCGGCGCCCACATCGGGAACCGTGTTCGACTTGAGCGTTCGCTAGTCATGGGCCATGTGGGAGACGACGCTGTTCTGGTTGACTGCGTGGTGGGTGCGGACGGAATCATTGCCGCGGGCCAGCAGATGAGTGGCGCAAAAATTCCGTCGCCTGAATTAGCGTCTTAGGAATGGCTCCCCGAAAAATCTTGGTCTGTGGTGGAGCAGGCTTCGTTGGTTCACATGTTGTTGATCGGTTGATGGCCGAAGGACATGAAATTGACGTTGTGGACGACCTGTCGTCCGGTTCACTGGCAAATCTTGCCGAATCACGCAATGCATCTGGACGATTCAAATTTCAGAACATCTCTGTTCATTCGTCTGAATTCGCTGAATTGGTGTCATTGCGTCGACCAGACGTCATTATCAACCTTGTTCTGTTCACGCCTTCCCATGCACATCTGACTGGTGCGCTCGGAAGCATGACATCGTGTGTGGCAGTTCTCGAAGCTGCGCGTCTCGCTGGCGTCTCAAAAGTTGTCACCACAATTCCTGCAACGTTGTTGTACGGAGAGTGCGCTGCGAGAGACCTTCCCATCAAGGAAGACCATCTCAACGACGCGCGCACCAGCGAAGAAGTGCTGGCGCGTGCCGCATCAGATCTTCATTCGGTATATCGCGACCGACACGGAGTTGAGTTCACGGTGCTAGCAACGGGAAATGTTTATGGTCGCCGTCAGCGTGCCTCGGACGGTGTCGTTGCTTCATTCATTGAAGCGTTAGAGACAGGCAAAGCCCCCATCGTTCATGGCAATGGAAAGCAGACACGAGATTTCGTGCATGTGGACGACACTGTTGATGCCGTGGTGCGGTCCCTTGATCGTGCTGGTGGGTTGGTTATCAACGTGGGTACTGGCGTCGCCACTTCAATCATTGATTTGTGGTCGGTGATGGGAGGAGCTTCATCACCACTGCCACGCACTGCTACGCCTCGCCCAAACGACATTGTTCGAATATCGCTGTCACCTGTGCGCGCACGAATTCAGTTGGGGTGGTCGCCGTTCACTTCGCTCACCGAAGGGTTATCGACCCTTCGTTAATGCTCAGCGGAAGAGGTCCTCGCTAGGTGGCCGCACAATCTCGCTCATCGACGAGTCTCGAAACCACGCAGGGTCTGCTCCTCGCACAACTGCCACAGGAACGCCGGTGGATTTGCCCATCACCAATTCTGCTGCCGAAGCAAGTTCATCGGCCACGGCAACTTCGGTCACCTGCATCACGCGGCCTAGTGCATCTTCTGTTCCGCGAAGGTCAACAACCCCAGCAATACCAGCAACACCAATGGCGACATCGGTGAGGCCTTTGCGCCATGGCCGCCCGAATGTGTCGCTAATGATGACGCCCACATTGACGCCAAGTTTTGCTGTGATGATGTCGCGAATCCTTCGTGCAGACCGATCACTATCGATAGGCAAGAGGGCGGCGTAACCACGTTCAACATTTGAGAGGTCTATGCCGCTATTGGCACAGACAAATCCGTGTGAAGTCTCTGTGATGATGAGATCACCGCGGCGACGCACAATTCGCACCGCCTCTTGTTCAACAAGTGCTTTATGTGAGAGGGGGTCGTTGGCGTCAATCGGGACCAAGCGGTTTTCTGCTTTCGACACAATCTTTTGAGTAACAACAAGTACATCGTTGTCACGTAACGGGCCATTGGGTTCGTCCGCACACGCCTGTGCAATGACATCGCCCAGTTGCATGCCTGGTGTGATTTCGCCAATGCCCTCCACACTCCATGCCATTAATCGGGCCATGACAGACCTCCTTGTTGTGGTGTGGCGCGCACGGTGGTGCGAGCCAATGTTGCTGCAATTGCAGGTGACGACATCACTGTGTTGGTGACAACGCAGCGAACACCCTCACGCTCTACTGCAGGTGCCAAATGTTCGTCTTGTTGATCAATGACCAGCGTGGCGCAGATAGGTGCGTATAAACGTGCCACTCCGACCACGCTCGGTTCATGTCCAAGCTCTCTCAACATGCGATCTGCTGGTCCTTTCAATGCGCCGCCCGCAACAATGGGTGACACCGCAACTACATCGTTTCGCCGACGAGAAAGAGCATTGTCCACTTCTGGCAGGGCGCGCATTGGCCCAATAGACACGATGGGGTTCGACGGTGCAATCACAATGCTGTGTGCAGATGCAATCTGCGTGTGGCCCAGAAACTGAGCGGAATCTGCACCAATAAAAGACACCTCGGTAACTGGAACTGAATGACGAAGTTTGACGAAGTATTCCTGAAAAGGAACAACCCCGTTGTCAAGATGAACCATGGTGCGCACCGTGTCGTTGCTCATGGGGAGAAGGGCGATGTCAACGTTGAACGCGCGACGGACTTCGTCGGTGACATCGCTTAACAATGCGCCTTCATGTAGCCGTGCGGTGCGATAAAAGTGAGTTGCTAAATCTGTATCGCCTAGGTTGAACCATTGAGGTGCAGCCTGCGATGTTTGAGGTTTCACGCTCTGAAAGCGTTCTAACGCCTCCATTGCACGCCACGTTTCATCACGCAAGCCCCAACCACGTGTTGGGTCGATTGCCGACGCCAAGGTGTACGTAACAGTGTCGATATCTGGCGAAATTGAAAGCCCATGTAGTTCGGTGTCATCGCCGGTATTGACGATGGTCACAATGTTTTCAGGTGGTGCTATCTGCACCAGGCCAGAGAGAAACCGAGCAGCGCCCACTCCGCCTGCTAGCACCACAATCATGAGGCAAGCGTAGGGGGTGGGGCTGTCCAGAGTTCACCTCGTTCGGTGGGGTTGCGGTGATACCGTCATGAGGTCCCAATTTCCGACACAAAAGGTCGACACCATGCCCCGCGCTTTCATCACAGGTATTACAGGTCAAGACGGTCAGCATCTCGCCGAGTTCCTCCATTCCAAAGGGTATGAGGTGTTTGGCATGTTGAAAGGTCAAAACAATCCCAAGGCCCTACAGATTCGCGACGAGTTTCCCTATGTAGAACTGGTTCCAGGTGATCTTGCAGACCTCACCAGCTTGGTGTCAGCACTTGAGTACGTACAGCCCGACGAGGTGTACAACTTGGGTGCCATCTCTTTTGTTGCTATCTCATTTGGCCAGGCCGAGCTGACATCAAACATCACGGGTCTCGGGGTTTTGCGCATGTTGGAAGCCATTCGCATGGTGGGCGGAACGCAAAACAATCCCATCCGCTTTTACCAAGCATCGTCATCAGAGATGTTTGGCAAAGTGCGCGAAGTGCCACAGTCAGAGTTGACCCCGTTCCACCCACGCTCGCCGTATGGCTGTGCAAAGGTGTTCGGTCACGACATCACGGTGAATTACCGCGAGAGCTACGGCATTTATGCATGTTCTGGAATTCTGTTCAATCACGAAGGTCCACGTCGTGGCTTGGAATTCGTGACGCGGAAAATTTCTAACACTGCTGCGCGCATCAAGTTGGGTGTGGAAAAAGAATTGGTGATGGGCAACCTAGATGCGAAGCGTGACTGGGGATACGCCGGTGACTATGTGCGCGCAATGTGGATGATGTTGCAGCAGGACCAGCCAGACGACTACGTGGTGGCTACTGGCGAGACGCATTCGATTGAAGAATTTTTGACGCTTGCATTTAAAGAAGTAGGCCTGGACGATTGGCGTAACTATGTGCGTCAAGATCCACGCTTTTTCCGCCCAGCTGAAGTTGATCTGCTGATTGGTGATCCCACCAAGGCACGCGAGAAATTGGGATGGGTTCCGGAAGTTGATTTCCCATCATTGGTCAGCATGATGGTGCAGAACGACCTTGCTCTTGAATCTGCGCGATTGAAGTAGTAGCTATTACTCAAATGGCGTGTCCATCACGCCATCAAGCATGGTGTCAGCATCCGGGCTAATTCCCGCAGCAATTCGCTGGCGCAGTGCTATCGAGAAGATAGTGAGCGCAATTGCAGACCCTCCAACAAGGCCAATTTCAACGCGCAAATACAAGTCATCGCTCGACACTGCGGTGAGTATAAGAAACACGACAACTGCCGATAGCCAACCCACTGCCACCCAGCGATGACCCCGAAGAGCAATCACTGCCTGTGCTACCGCAATGCAGAGCATGTACAAACCACTGGCCAACGCAAGCAATGTGAGTGAGCGACGGTCTAATCCGCCGTCGTACATGAGGTCAAGAGCCCATGGGCCAAGAATGTATGAGCCAACTGTTCCGATAGCTGCAACACCAATCACAATTTTCAGCAACAGTCTCATTCCTTGTACAAATTCGTCTAAGTCGCCCTTGGCGGCAAGTCGCGCAAGACGCGGGAGAAGAGATGCTTGAACTGCCTGAAACAAAAAGAGTGGAATGCGTGACAACAACACTCCGTTACCAAATGCAGTGACTTTTTCTGCTTCACCAGAAGTAGCCAAGATGTCCACGCCAATGGGTCCAGCATTAACAAGCGCAGCAGCCATGACCGATCCGAGTAGCAACCATGACAAGTTGGGCGTGAGTTCGGCAAAATCGGCAGGCAGACCATCCTGTGATTTCAGATCACCTCGTGATGTCACTAAGAGAACTGCAACAAGGGGAGACAGTGCAACAGCCATTGCGTAGGCGCCTACCGATGTGACATTCAATTGCCACAAGACAACACAGGCAATGATGCGTGTTGCACCATCAATTCCCAGAATCAATCCGTAGGCGGTGAATCGGCCAGAGCCCGAGGCAATTCCGCGCGCCAAGTGCATCGGTGCAAATGCGAACACTGTGGTGAGCAGTGCGGCGGTGACAATCCAATACCCCTCGAACATGTCGCGCGTGAGCCATGGTGATGCAACTGCTGTCGCAATGATGAGAACTGACGTCAGCCCGCCAGCGAGGGGGAGCATTTTCTGAATGACTTGCTTGCCGCCTTGGTTCAATGCTCGTCGGTGCGCCAGTGCTCGGCCAAGTTCTTGCTCAACGGGAAGTAAGAACCCGGGAATTAAAGCAAATGTGGTGAACCACAACGCAACGATGGGCTTGAAGTCTTCTTTTCCAAGGGCTAACTGGCCAACTTTGAAAAATGCATACGCAGTAATTCCTGCGATGAAGAGGCCAATGCCAACGGGGATTGTTCCTTCGGGAAGGGGAGCCTTCGTAGATGTTTCATTTTCGAGGGCGTCCGACACGAAGAGTCAGGCTAGTTCTGAACTGACATAGGTACTCGGTACCAATGTCAGTTGCTCGGTTGCTTATTGAGCGGTGTTGTAGCGCGCCTTCAGAGAATCGATCAATTCACGACGACGAACTTGTGCCTTCTGAAAGCCGAGAACTGCGAAGCCAACGGCGGTGTATCCCACCTCGGTGGCCTGCTTGACCACTGGGTTGTTCAGGACAACCGCAGGATTGACGCGACGAAAGTCAACTGCAGTGAGGTCAATGGAGTGCAGTTGGGGGAGAGAGATTTTGGGGAGCTCGACGCGGGGCAACTTGTCAAGGCCGGGAATGGACACGTTAGGAAGTGGAAACGAGGGAAATGAGAAGCGTGGAAGTGATGCCATGCGAAAAATGGTAGAGGCAGATGCTTACTTTTGCAAGCACTTCGTGTAGGGCCCCATGTCACATGGGTGATGGGTGCGCCCGCATGGCTTCTGGCCCTGCCACTAGCCTCGCGGGGGCGTGACTGAGACAACGGAACTCCCTCCCCAGCCCCCTGTGGTCGCCGTCATGGTGGTCCATGAGCCCGGCGACTGGTTACAGGAATCCCTTCGGGGTCTTGCCGCACAGGACTATGCCTCATTACAGATTCTTGTTCTGCTGAGTGGCACCAGTGAGAGCGCAGGATCACGGGCAGTGCTCGACACTGTTGAGTCCGTTGTGCCGCACGCAGTTGTTCGTTTTCTGGGAAGCAATCCTGGATTTGGGGCGGCCTGTAACACCGTGCTGAATCTTGTGCAGGGCGACAGTGGGTTTTTCTGTTTCTTGCATGACGACGTCGAGCTAATGCCAACAGCGATCAGCGCAATGGTTGAAGAGTTGTACCGCTCAAATGCCGGCGTTGTTGGTCCGAAATTGGTTCATTGGGACAATCCGAAAATGATTCAGTCGGTGGGCCACGCATGCGACCGATTCGGTGTGGAGTTGCCCTATGCCGATGTGGGTGAACTAGATCAAGAGCAGCACGACTTTGTTCAGGATGTCTTTGTTCTCCCTAGTTCTTGCATGCTGATTCGTGCGGATCTCTTTCGCGCGCTCGGAGGATTTGAATCTGAGATTCACTCGTCGGGACTTGATCTTGATATCTGTTGGCGTGCTCACACCACTGGTGCGCGTGTAGTGATCGTGCCGTCAGCTGTTGCGCGACATCGGGAGGCGATGGCTGAACGGACTGAAATCTCAGATGGTGGTGATAGTGCAGATGTGGATGTTGAAAGTGCGCGTGTTCATACGGTGATGTCGTTGTCGACACGCGGCCAACTTTTGACCCTCATTCCGCAATTGGCGCTGTTCACACTGGCGCGCGCACTGTTTTTGTTGGTCACTGGCCGGGCATCGCGCGCCCTTGCAGAACTTCGTGCGGTGTTGTCTGTGCCGCTTGTGCTGGGAGACATTCGCCGTCGACGCGATGCTGTTTCTCAGATTCGCACTGTTGATGGCGATGAAGTGCGCGCGCTTCAGATTTTGGGTTCCTCGCACACAACTGCATATTTCCGAGCACGTGCTCGGCGAGTTGGTCTAGAACAGTCACACGAGGGTGACGATGTTCGTCCCACTGCGCCACGCGGCGCATACATCATGTGGTCGATCCTGGTTCTTTTGTTGGTGATTGGATCGCGCTCAATTTTTCTTGATGGCTCTTCGATGGTGGGACAATTCGTTCCATTCTCAGACTCTGCAAGAGACCTGTGGTCGTCATACATCTCGGGATGGTGGAGTGCAGGGTTTGGTCAGGTGTCGGCGTTGCCTTCGGGTGTCGCATTAGTAGGAACTGGTATTGCTGCGTTTCTCGGAAACGCAGGTCTGGCGCACACGATGTCCATCGTTGCATTGCCGTTTTTGGGCTGGCTGGGTGCATGGCGATTCGCTTCGGTGATGGGAACCCGCGGAAGTCGTATTGCCGCAGTTCTTGCATATGCGGCAGCTCCGCTTCCGTATGCAGCCATCGCATCGGGGCGCTGGGGTGTTGTCATGTTCTACGCATTTTTCCCATGGATGGTGCATCTGTTGCGCATGTTGGTAGGACACGCAGACATCAATTCGCGAATGACACACGAGGCCATGGTGGTGGTTGCTCCTTTTACGTGGAGACGTTGGTTTGCCGGCGTGTCTTTGCTGGCAGCAATCTCGTTTGCGTTTGAACCAGGTGTTGTCATTGTGTTGCCCGTCATAGGAGCTGTTATTGCATTCGTTTCTGTGACGCAGGGTATGAAACTGGCATGGGGAATTCGCTGGGTTGTCATTACGTCGCTGGTGTCGTTAACGGCTGTGATGCTGAATGTTCCATGGACGGCGACGTTCGTGCGAAGCGGATGGTGGGAGGCACTGACGGGAGCGCCTGTTGAGGGTGGACGCAATCTCGGTTTGTGGGGACTTGTTCGCTATTCAGTGGGTGACTTCTGGGGTGGCGCATTGTCACTTGGACTCTTTGCGGCAGTGATTGGATCTTTGCTACTTGTACGAGGCGTGCGCGCAACATGGGCGTTGCGCGGAGCATCGCTTGTGGCTGCCGGTTTGCTGTTGGCAATTCTGGACGATGCTGCATTGATTCCTGCACACTTGCCAGAACCCGGTCTGCTTCTCGTACCTGTTGCGTTTGGTGTGGCGATGTGTGCAGCAACAATGGGTGCAGCACTCACCATCGACCTTGGTCGTGGTCGATTTAGTTGGCGTCAACCAATTGGTGCGCTTGTTGGGGTTGCATTTGCAATTGGCGTGGTGCCAGCGTCATTGAATGCGGTTGATGGTTCATGGAATCAACCGTCAATTGCATTGCCACAGTTGCTTGAACAACTTCCCACCGACGTTGAATCTGGTGATTACCGAACCTTGTTTATCGGAGACTCACGAGTTTTGCCTGGCGCACCTTTGAACTTTGGATGGGGAATCGCGTACTCGGTCATTAACGGTGCGCAACCACAATTGGTCGATAGTTGGGAAACGCCCCCCACTCGTGCACGAGATAATGCCGTTGCAGCAATGTATGGAATTGTTCGTGGCCAAACTTCTCGTGCGGGTCGATTATTGGCTCCGCTCTCGGTCAGGTTCATTGTTGTTCCCATTGTTGATGGAGGTCAGTCCACGCGAGATGAACCATTGGCAGAACCACGAGGTCTTGTCGAGGCATTGTCGCGTCAGCTTGATTTACGTCGCCGGTTTACCTCGCCAGACCTTGTGGTGTTTGAGAACACCGCGTGGATTCCGGTTCGATCGCTACTCACTGCAGCCGGAGCTTCAAGTAGTGCTTCGGCTGGCGCAACGTCAATGATTGCTAGCGATATTTCTGGCGCTACACCGCTACCAGCTGTTCCATCTGGGCACTCACGTTCAATCACGGAAGTGCAGCCAGGAACTTTGTACCTTGCCGTGCCGTTTACTTCTCGGTGGACTGTCACTGTTGACGGTGTGTCCGTTCCAGTTCGGCCAGCATTTGGTCTCACGAATGCGTACGACATAACGGCTGCTGGCACCGCAACCTTGTCGTATCAACCGTCAGCGCTTCATCGTCTACTGGTTCTCGCTCAAGTTGCCGCATGGTGTGTGTTTGTTGTGCTGGCACTGTCGCGCCGTCGACGCAGACGACGCACTCACAATGAGTCACCCGTTGTACAGGAACCCGTGTTGTCGTTCACGGCTGGGGCATCATCATGAATGTTGTGCGCAGGCTCTTTGCAACGTGTGTTGTTGCTGCGGTGATTTTTGTTGTCTTTTATGTTGACCAACAAGGCGGGAAAGTGTCCGATGGTGCGTCGTCTGCACTTATTGAATTGGGCGGATTTCCGCAATCCCCATCTGGTTCTCGAATCAGTACGTCATGGTTCTGTCCTGGGGCAGCAGCTGGGGATGGCCTTGATGCGGCATCAGTGGTGCTGTCGAACCCGAGTGATTCTGACTACACCGCGTCTGTGAGTTTTCTGAGTGCTGATCCTGTCGAATCGCGAACCGTTGTTGTCCCTGCGCGTTCGCGTTTAGATGTGGATGTTCTTCGTGGACGTTCTGTTGGTGTGGTGTCGGCGGTGGTGGAAATCATTGGGTCATCTGGTTCCGTTGAACAAGAACTCATTTACGGTGCAGGCGACGTCACGTCTCAATGTGTGACTCAGACCGCAGACACGTGGTACTTCGCAGACGGATTCACGGCCGAAGGCTCATCTCAGCGTTTGGTGTTGATGAATCCATATCCAGAATCAGCTGTTGTCAATGTGGCGTTCACCACTCAGGCCGGGCGTCGAGCACCAACAGCGTTACAGGGTGTGGTTTTAGCCCCACGGTCATTGCGCAGTATCTCGCTTGCCGAGGCAGGCGCAGCGAATGAGTCGCGTATTGCTGTTGAGGTCGTGGCAACGTCTGGCCAAATTGTGGCGTCGCGAATGCAGCATTATCTCGGCGCAGGGCGTCTTGGATATTCCACCACCGTTGGCGTACCAGAAGCATTGACCGAATGGTGGTTCACATCTGGTCGAACTGGTCCACAGGTCACCGAACAAATAATTGTGTTCAACCCATCGCGTCGCACCGCGCAAGTGAATGTTGCATTTTTTGGAAACGGAATCACGAACGGCATTCCCGCAGACCAAACAACAGGCGCGGCGCTGCCGTCTCAAGCAGTTGATATTCCTGCGGGTGGAATTGTTTCCATTAACACCGACTCCATTGCCGATCTTCCCAAAGGTGATCACGCGATGGTGGTGTCATCGCTGAATTCAATTGGTCTTGTGGTGGAGCATGTGCTGAGTCAACAGACCAACACGAGTGCGTTCACCGCTGTTGTGAACGGAATTCCCGCACGCTTGTTGGGTACCAAGTGGAGAATTCCGTCCGGACTAGGTAAGGGTGCGCGCAACGCAATTTCAATTCTGAACACCACATCTGTGGATGGCACGTTTACTGTTTCAGCCGTTGGGCCCGGCGGAGTAGTACAGGTTCCTGGTCTTGTAGATGTTCCGCTTGGTGCCGCATCATTAATCAGCCTTGACGTTCCAGACGGTGTTGCCGATGGAGAAGTCATCATTTCCTCTTCGGTTGCAGTTGCCGTTCAGCGCCGAACCACACGAGGACACGGTCTCATTGGTTTTGGCATGGTGGGTGCATTGCCTGTGAGAATGAAGTAATGGAGCAAGTTCTCTTTATTGTTCTAGCGATAGTGGTGGCACTTGTGGTGTCTGCCGTCTTACGGCGTCGTCGAGGAGATGCTCCCACTCAAGGTGGATTTGAGATTCCCGCGCAACTTGATCGTGGAGATTTCGATTCCCCCAACACTCCGTGGCTGGTGGCCATCTTCACGTCGGCCACGTGCAACACATGTGCCGATGTATCGGAGAAAGCGTTTGTTCTGGCGTCACGCAACGTTGCGGTGCAACGCATTGACTACACCGAAAACCCCAGCCTTCACAAGCGGTATCGAATTGACGCTGTCCCGTTGTTGGTCATTGCTGACGAACATGGTGTTGTGCGTAATGGATTTATCGGACCAGTGAAAGCGCAGGACCTATGGGCCGCCGTTGCCGAATGTAGAGAACCTGGTTCTACGCCTGACCCATGCGAGGGTCGGCAAGAACATTCACATCCCGATTAAGCGTCGGTGGGTGTTGGTGCTTCAAGAGCCTCTTGAACTAAGCGGCCAACTGTTGCACCGTCAATGGTTTCATCTTCAAGCAGGCGCTCGGCGACAAGCTCTAAGCCCTTGCGGTGCTTGGTGAGCAGGTCGTGAGCACGTTGTTCTTGCTCGTGCAAGATGCGTGAAATTTCATCGTCCAACATCTTTGCGGTGGAGTCACTGTATTCGCGGCCACTTGTCATGAGGTCTTCACCGAGAAACACTTGTTGTTGACCGGTCCATGCCATGGGGCCAACTTTGTCGGACATTCCCCATTCGCGCACCATACGACGCGCGATTGATGTGGCCTGTTCGAGGTCGTTTGCAGCTCCCGAGTTGAGGTGTCCGTAGACAATCTTCTCGGCGACTCTGCCACCCATGGCTTTGCAGATGAGATCTTCAAAGAACTCGCGTGAGTATGTGTGGCGTTCTTCGGGGAGGGTCCATGTGACACCCAGTGCCATGCCACGAGGAAGGATGGTGACCTTGTGGAGTGGATCGGAGTGGGGAAGCACCGTCGCCAAGATGGCGTGGCCACCTTCGTGAATTGCGGTTGCGCGCTTTTCTTCTGCGGTGAGAACCAAGCTCTCGCGTCGTGCGCCCATAACTACTCGGTCGCGCGCATTCTCGAAGTCGATGCGCTCGATGTGTGCAGAGCCACGGCGAACTGCAAACAATGCAGCCTCGTTCACCAAGTTTGCAAGGTCTGCGCCACTCATGCCCGGTGTTGCCTTGGCCATTGTGTCGAGGTCAACATCGGTGCCCATGCGCTTGTCGCGTGAGTGCACTTTCAGAATTGCGAGGCGCTCGTCAAACTCGGGAAGCGGAACGATGATTTGGCGATCAAAACGACCGGGACGCAACAGGGCTGGGTCGAGAATGTCGGGACGGTTGGTGGCCGCAAGAATGACAATTCCCTCTGTGGTTTCAAAGCCGTCCATTTCAGCGAGCATCTGATTGAGAGTTTGTTCACGCTCGTCGTGACCGCCACCAAGACCCGCACCGCGCTTTCGTCCGATTGAGTCGATTTCGTCAATGAAAATGATTGCCTTACCCATTTTGCGGGCCTGCTGGAACAAATCGCGAACACGACTTGCGCCAACGCCAACGAACATCTCCATAAAGTCGGAGCCCGTCACCGAGAGGAATCCGACTCCGGCTTCACCTGCAACGGCACGGGCAAACAGTGTCTTGCCGGTACCGGGAGGGCCGACAAGCAAGATTCCTTTTGGAACGCGCGCGCCGATTTCTTTAAAACGTTCTGGCATGCGCAAGAAGTCGACCACTTCTTTAATTTCAAGTTTGACTCCGTCATAACCAGCAACATCGGCAAACGTGGTGGACGGTTTGTCGGCTTGATACGCCTTTGCCTTACTGCGTCCGACCGACATGATGTTGCCTGCTTGACCCATGGCGCGTCGCTGCATCCATACAAAGAATGCAATAACGAAAAGGAACGGCAAGATGATGGGCAACAAGCTGGTAATCCAGTTGGGCTGAGGAGTTTTGAAGTCGTAATCGACGCCCCGTTCTTTGAGCAATTGCTCGTCCGCCTCGCTCATGTTCATGGCACCAGTGGTGGTGAACTTTCCACCGTTTTTGAATTCACCAGAGATGGTGTTGGTGGCATTGTTGATGGTGATGGACGCGACGTCTCCGTTGTTCACCTGTTCGAGAAACTCGGTGTACGAGATTTTTTCGCCAGTAGGAGCGGAGAACAGTTGGCTACCAAATGCAAGAACAACAATGGCTGCCACAATCGCCCAAATTGCCCACTTCGGCATAGGGGGCTTGCCGTCTTGCGGCTGCTTGTTGTCCTGTCGGAGGCCCTTAAAAGGATTGCGCGGGGGCTGCTGACGTGGGGGTGGGGGTGGCGGTGGCATGTCGCTCATGGCCTCATGTTACGGCTGGCATGCGCCACTCATCCGTCGGCATCGCCGATTTTGGTCACCATCATGACTACCGTTTTCACATATGGCTAGGCAGTGCACACGTCAGGGGTGCGTTCACAAAGCGACTGTCACCTTGACCTATCAATATGCACGGTCTTTGGTGTGGCTCGATGACCTCAGTGCCGAGCGCGACCCGCACTCGTACGACCTGTGTGAGCAGCACGCTGGCCGTCTCACGCCACCCACTGGCTGGCACCTTGAAGATCGTCGTCAGCGAGTACATGTGTACGACACTGGTCGCCTCGCTGGCTAGCGCCAATGTCTGAGCAGTCCACTCATTCCGCCCGCGGCGTGTTTCGCATTTTCTTGTTGTGGGCCGTGGTGTATGTGGCGTCACAGATGGCCGGCATCGTCGCTCTTCTGTTGACAGGTGCAGACATGAACGATGGCGACACTTTTCCCACGTGGGTATTGGCAGTGAGCGTCTCTGGAATGTGGGCGATGTATCTCGTTGTTGCGCCACGTCTTTTACCATTTGAGGACACCCCGATTCAGCGTGCGTGGCCACAATGGTTTCAATGGCGTGATGTGATTATCGGAATTCCTGCCGGTGTTGGCGGGCAGTTAGTTCTGGTCAATCTCGTTAACTGGCCTTTATCCAAGTTCTTCCCCGACACATTTTCTTTTGACGAGGTGTCTCAACGAGCTGAAGATCTTGTGGCGGCTTCTCCCGGTGCATGGATCATCTTGCTTGCGATGATTGTTGTACTTGGTGCGCCAATAGTGGAAGAGATTGTGTACCGGGGATCGGTACAAACAGGATTTGTGCAGAACGGTGGTGTTGTTGTGGGCGTGTTGCTCACCGCCGCCCTCTTCGCTGCCATCCATCAGTCGCCCGTTGAGTTTCCCGGTTTGTTCGTTTTTGCCCTGTTGCTCGGCATATTGCGTCAACGTAGTGGCACACTAGGGGCGCCCATAATTGCTCACATGGCGTTTAACGCAACGGGTCTCGCGCTCGTCTCACTTTTCTAGGACAACACACATGCGTACTGATGACGATCAAGTCTTGACAGACGAGAACGGTACTGAGTCCACTTCAGTAGAGCGAACGGGCGACTCGGAATGGGTGGCCACATTCAAATCAATGAGCACAACTGCAATTGTCCTTGGCGCCACATTGATAGTTCTATCGATCCTGCATCCAGATCTCATCATTAAGAACAACACACCCACCGGTGGCGACATGGGTGCACACGTTTGGGGTCCCGCGTACTTGCGTGACGTGTTATTGCCACATTGGCGACTCACTGGGTGGAGTATGGACTGGTATTCGGGGCTTCCTGCGTACCGCTTTTACATGGTGATTCCTGCGCTGGCAATCGTGTTGCTCGATGTTTTCCTTCCGTATGGAGTGGCATTCAAACTCATTGTCGTGCTTGGTTTGGTTGCGTTCCCATCGTGCGTGTATTTCATGGGTCGCGTTGCGCGCTTGCCGTATCCACTTCCCGAACTCATGGTTGTTGGCGCAACGATGTTCTTGCTGGACGAAAGCTTCACCATTTACGGGGGCAACATCGCATCCACCATGGCCGGAGAGTTTTCTCATTCCATCGCCCTTGCATTGTCCATGGTTGCATTCGGACTTTTTTCGCGCGGTTTAGACGACGGTAAGTATCGAGGCTGGGCAGCAATCTTTATTGCATTGTCGGCGCTAAGTCACGGAATTGTTCTCATGTTCGTCTTTGGTGGCGTCGCCGTCATGATGTTGTTGCGCGTAGATAAACAACGGCTGCGATTCGGACTCGTCACCATTGGATGTGCCATTTTGCTGTCAGCGTTTTGGGTTGTTCCGTTTCTGGGTGGTCATGCATTCATGACAGATATGAAGTACGGCTCAGAACCAGGTGGTGGGTCCTTCACGTCAATGTGGGATATGTACTTCCCATTGTCTACAACCTGGGACATCATCTTGATGTCGCTCGCCGTCGCAGGTTTTGCAGGTTCTTGGATTCGTCGACGTCATTTCGGAATCTGGATGGGTGTCTACATCGTCATCTTGATGATTGGTGTCAAACTCGCACAAGGCGGCCTCCCAGTGATCGGCTTGTTGTGGAATCCACGAGTACTCCCATTCCTTTACATTTTGCGATACATGCTGGCCGCAGTCGGTGCGTATGAAGTTGTTGTATACGTTCGTCGATTAATTGTTCTTGAACGCACTAAAGGCGAGTTTCCCGCCGAGCCAACGACGAAGACAGGAACGTCAGTGCTGTGGGCATTTGCTGTGGTGTGCTTGGTTGTTATCGGAGTGCGATACCAGTCTCTGCCATTTGCCAAACTCACCTCAGATGCGACGGGGTCTCATTACTCGTGGGGGCCTGTGAAGTTCCCCGCAACACGAGCATTTTCTGACGGATGGGCCCGATGGAATTTTGAAGGGTACGAAGGCAAAGCGTCGTACGGTGAATATCACGATCTTGTTCAAACCATGCAAACGCTCGGCAACAATCCGGATCACGGATGTGGGCGGGCGTTATGGGAAAACAATTCCGAATTGAACAAATACGGAACCACCATGGCGTTGATGTTGTTGCCATTCTGGACCAAGGGATGTATCGGTTCAATGGAGGGCTTGTATTTCGAAGCAGCCGGTACAACGCCGTATCACTTCATCACTGCAGCAGCCTTGTCCAAACAAAGCAGTAACCCTGTTCGTGAACTTCGTTACGACAACAACGATCCTGTGAAGGGTGTTGAGTACATGAAAATGCTTGGCATCAAGTACTACATGGCGTTCACGCCAGAAGCAGTGCAAAAGGCAGACACCGTCGCCGACTTAGTGAAGGTAGGAACCACTGGCCCGTGGAATGTTTACGAATTGAAAGACGTTCCCATGGTTGTGGCGTTGCAGACACAGCCAGTTGTGGTGAATGAACGTGACGGCGACCGTCGTGAACGTTGGTTGGAGATCGGAACTTCGTATTTTCAGAACACATCTGAGTGGGGAGCGCTACCTGTTTCTGATGGTCCGAAGGATTGGCAACGTATTGATGTGGTGGTTGATGAGAAGCGTCGTGTTGGAACTGAGGATGACCCGGCTCGTCAAGTGGATGTAGTTGTTCCAAAGCAACCCATCACGTCAACACCCATCGATGCTGCAACCGTCAGCGATGTGGTCATTGATGACGAGTCGGTGTCGTTCACAGTTGACAAAGTTGGTACGCCTGTACTTGTCAATGTGAGTTATTTCCCCAACTGGACAGTGAAGGGTGCACAAGAGGTGTATCGAGCCGCGCCGAACATGATGTTGGTTGTGCCCACAGAGAAGAAGGTGACATTGTCGTACGAGCCGTCGTCATTGGATCAGTTCTCGTATGTGCTCACATTCGGGGGAATCATCCTTGTGGCCTACATGTTCCGACGCCGTTTCATGTACGGAGTGGCGTTAGTTCCACGAAATTCGGACAATCAAGAACTATCTCCCAGTGCTGCAACAGACACAGATAGCCTGAACTCTTGATGAAGACAGACCCCGCGGTTCTTGACGGAATCGTCAAGGCCTATGACGTTCGGGGAACGACGCCCGACCAGATGAACGACGATGTGGCGTATGCGCTCGGCGTTGCCTTTGCCGAATTCGTACAGGCTCCCACAGTGTTGATTGCGCGCGACATGCGTGTAACAGGCGAGTCCTTGGCGATGGCCTTTGCAGACGGCGCAATGTCGTGTGGGGTCAATGTGGTGAATCTTGGATTGGCAAGCACTGACTTGGTCTACTTCGCGGCCGGTGTGCTGAATGCTCCAGGTGCAATGTTCACCGCTTCACATAATCCCGCTGAATACAACGGCATTAAATTCTGTTTGTCGGGAGCTCGTCCCGTGGGGATCGACACTGGGCTTGCAACAATTCGCGATCGCGCGAAGGAAATTCTTGCGGGGGCATCTGTATCAGCAGCATCGCGTGGCTCCCTTGAAGATCGCGACATGTTGGATGAGTTTGCTGATCATGTTGTGTCTTTTATTGATGTTGAATCATTGTCGCCAATGAAAGTGGTGGCAGACACTGCCAACGGAATGGGCGGTCTCATCGTTCCTGTGGTGTTTGAACGTTTGCCCATGATGCAACTTGAAGTGATGTATCCAGAATTGGATGGGTCTTTCCCTAACCACCCGGCAGATCCCATTCAGCCAGCTAATCAACGCGACCTTCAAGCGCGCGTCGTCAGTGGTGGTTTCGATATCGGGCTTGCATTTGATGGCGATGCAGATCGTGTTTTTGTTGTTGATGAACTAGGTCGCGGCCTGTCAGGTTCAACCACCACTGCAATTCTTGCCGCTGGAGTGCTGCGAATGAACCCAGGTGCAACGGTATTGCACAATCTCATTTGTTCCCGGAGTGTTCCTGAAGTCATTCGTGAACATGGTGGAGTACCCGTGCGAACAAAAGTGGGGCACAGCAACATCAAGCAAGTCATGGCAGAAACGGGGGCTGTGTTCGGTGGCGAGCACAGTGCGCACTATTACTTCCTCAACAACTTCCGCGCTGACTCTGGAATCATTGCCACCATGTTCATGTTGCAAGAGTTGTCTCGCGCGAACATGTCGTTATCCGAGTTTCGGCGACCATTCGAGCGATATGAGGCCAGTGGTGAAATCAACACCAGTGTCGACGACGCTCACGCTGTCATGAAAGCAGTCTCTGAGGCGTATGGCCAATTCCCGCAGGACTGGATTGACGGTCTCACCGTTGATTGTGGCCCGTGGTGGTTCAACCTTCGCCCATCAAATACCGAGCCACTCCTGCGCTTGAATTTGGAAGCCCCAACGCGCGATGAATGCGATGACCATGTGGCAGAGGTTCTGTCGCTCGTAACATCGGTGTAGTCAGTTAGGACAGTTATGAATTTGTTGAACGTCTCACCATCACTCTTGGCCATCCTTGCATGCCCAGAAGACAAAGGCCCGCTGTGGTTCATCGAGTCTGAAGCAATTCTGTACAACCCTCGCTCACACCGTTCGTTTCCCGTTATCGATGGAATTCCAGTGATGTTGTTGGAAGAGTCCACCGTTGTAGGTGACCAAGAGCACCTCAGGCTGCAGGGAATTATTGATGCGAATGGCATCAAACCCACATTCGGTCAATAGGGCTTGAGTACACTTATTTGATATTGGGCTGAATTGAGCGGAGCCAGCAGGCCCCAGCCCCGTGTTATGTCAATGCTCGCATTATCGCGAGCGAATGTGAAGGAGCCCACATGTCCACTCTTGCTGCGCGCCGTGATTACCGCGTCGCCGATCTAGACCTTGCACCATTTGGTCGCAAAGAAATTCATCTTGCTGAACACGAGATGCCTGGCCTGCGCTGGTTGCGTAAGGAGTTTGGTCCGTCGAAGCCATTGGCTGGTGCACGAATCTCTGGTTCATTGCACATGACCATTCAAACTGCTGTCTTGATTGAGACATTGGTCGAGCTTGGTGCAGAAGTGCGATGGGCAAGCTGCAATATCTTCTCTACGCAAGATCATGCGGCTGCTGCAGTAGTTGTGGGGCCAAACGGAACAGTCGATAATCCACAAGGCGTCCCTGTCTTCGCATGGAAAGGCGAAACTCTCGAGGAGTACTGGTGGTGCACCGAACAGATGATGACATGGCCCGACGGTGGTCACGCCAACATGATTCTTGACGACGGTGGAGACGCCACTTTGTTGGTGCATAAAGGTGTCGAGTTTGAAAAAGCGGGAGAAGTGCCTGATCCCACATCTGCATCCAACCCAGAGTTGGCCATCGTGCTCGGACTTCTGCAGCGTTCGCTGAAGACTGAACCGAACAAGTGGACCGAAATGGCAAAGCACATCAAAGGTGTCACCGAAGAGACAACCACCGGCGTGAAGCGTCTGTACAAGATGGCGAAGGATGGCGAATTGCTGTTTCCTGCAATCAACGTGAATGACTCTGTTACTAAGAGCAAGTTCGACAACTTGTATGGCTGCCGCCATTCATTGATTGACGCAATTAACCGTGCCACCGACGTCATGATTGCCGGCAAGTTGGCAGTGGTGTGTGGTTACGGCGACGTCGGTAAAGGTTGTGCGCAATCGTTGCGTGGACAAGGTGCCCGTGTAATCGTGACCGAGATCGACCCCATCAACGCACTGCAAGCAGCGATGGAGGGCTACGAAGTCAACACCTTGGAATCGGCTTTGGGCGACGCTGACATTTTCGTGACAGCTACTGGTAACGAAGCCATTGTCACGGCAGAACACATGGCTGGCATGAAGCACAACGCAATTGTGTGCAACATTGGCCACTTCGACAATGAAATCGACATGGCGGGTCTCAGCCGTAGCAGTGCCACACGTGATGAACTAAAGCCAGGAACCGACTTGTGGACATTCCCTGATGGCCACTCTGTCATCGTGTTGGCCGAGGGTCGTCTGGTGAACTTGGGCTGTGCAACCGGGCACCCATCATTCGTGATGAGTTGTTCATTCAGTAACCAGGTCATTGCACAAATTGAATTGTTCAACAATCTTGAGAACTATCCCACCGGTGTCTATGTGCTTCCGAAGCATCTTGACGAAAAAGTGGCCCGCGCGCACCTCGAAGCGCTCGGTGTGAAATTGACAATGCTCACCGACGAACAGGCTGAGTATCTCGACATGGATCCATCGGGCCCGTACAAGCCAGATCACTATCGCTACTAAACGCAGGGCACTTGAAATGGCCGTCGGGGAGACCCGGCGGCCATTTTTTATTGTTCTAGAGCTTCACCTTCTGCATCTCGAATTTGTGAGGGCGACATCTTGAAGAGCGACAGTGTGATTTGTACAAGCGGGCCAATGCCAAAGGCGAACACAAACGTTCCCACCCCTAATGAACCGCCAAGAAAGATCCCCACAATCATGACGGTGACTTCCACAACGGTGCGCGCAACTCGAACACTGATTCCAAAACGTGCATTGAGACCAAGCATCAGCCCATCACGCGGACCAGAACCAAGTTCTGCGCCGATATACAGACCAGAACCCGCGGCAATACACAACATTCCTAGTCCCATGAACGCGATACGAAGTGTCATGTTGTTTGGTGTCGGAAGAAGCTCCTGAACCACGTTCTCCACCAGACCAATCTCTACCGCATTCAAGATTGTTCCAATTCCCGGCACAAGACGTAGGGGAATCCAGAGCAGCAAGACAAAGAACGACACAACAATCAAAATTGTTCCAAGACCAAATCCGGTCTTCTCGGAGATGCCTTGATGAAAGACGTCCCACGGCGGCACGCCAATGTTTGCTTCAACAAAAAATGCGATGCCACTGCCAAAACCTGCAAGACCCAGAACACATCGCAATAGGCGTTCTGGAAATCGCTCACGCAATGGGCGCGGGCGCGTGTGCGGCGAGGGGGAGACCATGGGCTTACACCGTAGTGAGTCTTTTCAGCGAAACTGTGGACAATTCACCGTATGCACCATTCGTTCACATCGCGTCTTTGAGGGAGAGTCGCGCGAACTGATTGTTGATTTGAAGTACGGCTTGGTGAAGAACCGTGCACGCACCATAGGAGAAAGACTGTGGAGTGACTTTCCAGATATTGGCGATGCCGACGTATTGACATGGATTCCCACACTTCGTGAACGCCGGGATCGACGAGGATTCGATCACGCCGAGAAGATCACGCGTCATGTTTCGGTTTTGTCAGGTGTTCCCGTTCGTTCATTGCTCCGACGAACCAGCTTTGGCTACCAAACTGGGAAGAGTCGACAAGAACGTCGCGGTGGAGTGTGCTTTGTGGGGCATCCGCAGTGTGTGGGACGCAGAGTGTGTGTCATCGATGATGTCTGTACAACAGGGTCAACATTTCGCGCAGCATCACAGGCCTTGGTAGACGTAGGCGCAACCCATGTTGTGTGTTTTTCTTTTGCGTACGTCATGTAAAAATTTTTATAACGGTGGCACACTGTCTGTGTTATGACGCAGCACGTTGAATCTAGTGAAACTCAATTATCGTCATCACAACGAATTCTCCAACGAGCAATCGATGTCATCGAGGCATCAGGCGAGGCGGCCATTCGCACAAACCCAATTGCGTTTGAATGTGGAGTTACTCCGCCCATTCTGTATCGAGCATTCGGCAATCGAGAAGGACTCATCATTGCGGCCCAAGCCGAACGGTATCGGCGTTCATCTGCTGAGGCCGCCGAATATTTGTTCCAATACATCTCTGAATCAACATCTCGTGAATCACTTCGCGACAATGTGTCTCGTTCGTTGGACTACATCTTCTCGAATAATCGGTCAGCCAGCCGACGACTTCGCGCAGAAGTTATCGGTTCTTCAATATCGCGGCCTGCATTGCGAGAAGCAGTGCATCGCATCGATCGTGAGTATTCCGTGCAAATCGCCGAGGCATATCGAATTGCAAAAGAGAACGGCTGGATTCCCGCTGAGAAAGATTTGGTGTCGGTGGTGAACTGGGCGCAGGGTCTCATTAACTCTCGTGTTGTTATCGACGATCAAGACGACAGTTCTCCTGCAGTCAAGATGTGGGATCAGCTTTCTAAAGACGCAATTCTTCGCGCAGTCTTTGATTAAAAAATTTGTGTGAGATGTCGGGCAGTGGTGATTGCTGTCGTTGAATCTTCTTCCACCAAGACGCCATGCATACCGAGTTGACGTGCAGCGTCAACATTTGCACGTAGATCATCCATGAACACGGTCCGTGTGGCAGTAGCGCCGATGCGCTCCATTGTGAGGTGATAGATCGCCGGATTTGGCTTTCGAATTCCTACTTCATGGCTATCCACCACTGTGTCAAAAATATTGTCAAAGTCCATGAGTGGCCACCACCATTCACGGAACTCTTTCACATTGTTCGTCAGAATTCCGATGGGAATTCCTCCATTTTTTAGATCGTGAATGAAAGTGACCATGTCGTCGTTTAGCTGAAACTCAAATGTTCGGGCGGGCGAGGCCCCGGTTGCTTCCGTGGCTGGTGTCGCAACGATTCCGGCGGCATCCATCTTTTCTTTGGTGAGTGCGCGGCACTCCGCGAGCGAAATTTCACCCCGCTCTACTCGATGCCACGGGTGGTCGGTATCAAGATGATGTGGCCCCATCATGATTTCGGCGATGAGATGTGGGTCATGGTCTGGGTATCTCTTGGTGAAGTCGCGAGGACTTCCGTTCTTCATAATGACCCCACCAAGGTCAAAGATGACTGCGTCTGCCTGGCGTTCACTCATGGCTTGATTCTTGCCACGCCAACCCATCATTGGCGAACTGGCTCTCAGGGGCCTGACAGGTAGGCTCAGAGACTGCATGAAAGTTCTCGATCGCGTCCTGCGGGCTGGCGATGGCAAGCGGGTCAAAGCCCTGCAGAGCCTCGTCCCCGAAATCAATGCCCTTGGGCCAGCAATGGAGGCGTTGTCCGACGAGCAATTGAAGGCAAAGACCCCCGAATTTCGTGAACGGCTCGCCAATGGTGAGACATTGGACGACATTTTGGTGGAAGCGTTCGCTGTTGTGCGTGAGGCGGCTCGCCGCGTCATTGGTCAATACCACTTCGATGTCCAGTTAATGGGAGGAGCCGCGCTCCACTTCGGTTGGGTTGCTGAAATGAAGACGGGTGAGGGGAAAACCCTGGTGTCTACCTTGCCGGCCTACCTGAACGGATTATCGGGCAAAGGCGTGCATGTCATCACGGTTAATGATTATCTCGCTCGTTTTCATGCCGAATGGATGGGTCGAATTCACCAGTGGTTAGGTCTCAGTGTTGGTCTTGTTATTCCGGGTTTCCGCGACACCGCCGAGCAAAAGCGTGATGACTACGCATGCGACATTACCTACGGAACAAATAACGAGTTTGGTTTTGATTATCTGCGCGACAACATGGCCGGTTCACTCAATGAGAAAGTGCAACGTGGTCACAATTTTGCCATTGTCGACGAAGTGGACAGCATCCTTATTGACGAAGCGCGAACCCCGCTCATTATTTCAGGTCGCTTAGCCGACGCTGCTGCCACCTATTACAAATTTGCATCTATTGCGCGAATGCTGACTCGCGATGTTGACTACGAGGTTGACGAGGCGAAGCGCATTGTGTTTCCCACCGAATCTGGTGTTGAAAAAGTAGAAAAAGAATTAGGTCTCGACAACTTGTATGACGCAGTTCAACAGAACCTTGTGCATCAACTGTCAGCTGCGTTGAAGGCCAAGGAGTTGTATCGACGCGACAAGGATTACATCGTCGATGGTGGCGAGGTAAAGATAGTTGACGAGTTCACGGGTCGAATTCTTGAAGGTCGTCGATGGAGCGAAGGTCTTCACCAAGCGGTGGAAGCCAAAGAGGGTGTTCGTATCAACGAAGAGAATCAGACGCTTGCCACAATTACCTTGCAGAACTATTTCCGCATGTACGACAAGTTGGCGGGAATGACTGGTACTGCGCAAACCGAAGCTGCGGAACTAGTGAATACCTACGAACTTCAAGTTGTTCCTATCCCAACGAATCGCCCCAACATTCGCGAAGATCATCCAGACCTCATTTATAAGTCTGAGATTGCGAAATATCGCGCAGTTGTTGAAGACATTGCGGCACGCAACGCAACTGGCCAACCAGTCCTCGTGGGCACAATCAGTGTTGAAAAAAGTGAATACCTGTCTCGTGAACTCACGAAACGCGGCATTCGTCATGAAGTTCTGAACGCCAAACAGCACACGCGTGAAGCGCAGATTGTTGCCCAGGCAGGTCGGTTGGGTGCCGTCACCGTCGCCACCAACATGGCCGGTCGCGGTGTCGACATTTTGTTGGGTGGTAATCCCGAGTTGTTGGCGCGTCAGCAGGTGCTGGCAGAAGGCGTTGATGCCTCGTTGCTGGTCGACGACTTTGCGCTGCCCGCACCATTAGAGCAATTGCATCCCGACTTTCAAGAAGCACGACGTGCTGCTCTAGCTCGCTATGACGAACTATTGCCAGTCTTTAAGAAGCAGTGCGCGGACGAAGGTGAGAAAGTTCGAGCACTGGGCGGCTTGTACGTCTTGGGCACAGAGCGCCACGACAGTCGACGCATTGACAACCAGTTGCGTGGTCGTTCGGGTCGTCAAGGTGACCCAGGAGCAAGTCGTTTCTATTTGTCGCTCGACGACGAACTCATGCGTTTGTTTGCTACTGGTGCACTGTCATGGGTGATGGGGCGTGCGCTTCCAGAAGATGAGGCCATTGAAGCAAAGATGGTCACAAAGGCAATTGAGCGTGCTCAGACCACAGTTGAACAGCGCAACGGCGAAATTCGTAAGAACGTGTTGAAGTACGACGAAGTCATGAATGAGCAGCGCAAAGTCATCTATATGCGCCGAGATCAAATCCTGTCTGGCGCCGACCTCAAATCGGCAGCCATGGAATACCTTGCCGAAGCAGTCGATTCACTCATTTCCACACACTGTGTTTCTGAGGCAACAGACGAATGGGATGTAGAAGGGCTTGCAAACGAGCTACGCACCTATTGGCCTGCAACGGTCACTGAAGCCGACATTGATCAGTGTGTTGATACCGATGCGGTGTATGACCTCGTCATGGCAGATGCTGGCGCTCACTATCGGCGACGCGAAGAAGAATTAGGCCATGATGTGATGCGTCAAATTGAGCGTCAGGTCATGCTCAGCATTATTGACCAACGTTGGCGTGAGCATCTTGAAGAGATGGATTATCTCCAAGAAGGCATCAATCTTCGAGCCATGGGTCAGAAAGATCCTCTCACTGAATGGCAACGCGAGGGATACGAGATGTTCGGCCAGATGATGGTCGGAATTGCGCAAGACTTCGTGCGGTATGTCATGCATGTTCAGGTGGTTCAGGAAGAGGCACCTGGTGCTCGGGTGCAAAACATCATTGAGACCAGCAACGAAGATGTGGATGTCGACGGATTCCTTTCCGCAGCGCTTGCAAGTGATGACATTGACCCCGAAATGCTGGCCAACGTTGATGAACCAGTGAATCGACCAATCGTTAAAGATGCCAATGATTGGTCAAATACGCCGCGCAATGCTCCCTGCCCATGTGGTTCGGGTAAGAAGTACAAGGTGTGTCACGGCGCAGTCTCGTAAGACTTTGTCCATCATTTCTTTATGCGTGACTTCACATCGGATCTTCGTGAACTTGCTCGTCGTTTAGATGAGGCCAAGGGCTATCTCAAGATCGATCAGTCGCGCGCGCGATTAGCGGAATTAGAAATTGAAATTTCGCGTCCAGATCTCTGGGACGACCAAGATCTTGCCAAGCGCATCAACACCGAATACTCCAATGTAAAGGGCGATGTTGACGAGTATTCATCGTTGTCTGCCCAGGTTGAAGATCTCGAAGTTCTGCATGAACTAGCGCGCGAAGTAGACGACGAGTCGCAGGAAGCAGACATTGAAGCTGGAATACTTCACGTGTCATCAGCTTTGAACGGTTTAGAAATGCGTAGCTTGTTCACTGGCAAACATGACGAGGTCGATGCCATTGTTCAAATCAACGCCAAAGACGGTGGTGTTGATGCGCAAGATTGGGCCGAAATCCTCTTGCGCATGTTTTCACGATGGGCAGAGCGGCGTGGCTTTGCTGTAGAAATCGACGATGTCAGTCCCGGAACCGAAGCCGGCATTTTGTCGGCAGAGTTCACCATTAAGGGTCGATACGCGTACGGGCTCATGACATCCGAACGTGGAACACATCGATTGGTACGAATTAGTCCGTTTGACAACCAAGGCCGTCGCCAAACAAGTTTCGCAACCGTTCAGGTGTGGCCAGTTATGGATGCTCCTGACATTGAAATCAATGAATCTGATGTACGCATGGAAGTGTTCCGCGCCTCTGGGGCTGGTGGCCAGCACGTCAATAAAACGTCATCTGCAGTTCGGCTTATTCATGAACCCACCGGTGCTGTTGCAAGCAGCCAAGAAGAACGTAGTCAGTTGCAAAACCGAGAGAAGGCGATGACTCGCTTGAAGGCGATGATCGCAGCGAAAATTGAAGACGAGCATGAAGCAGAGAAGGCTCGTATTGCTGGAAAGACCGCCATGGTGGGCTGGGGTAGTCAGATTCGGTCCTATGTGCTTCAGCCGTACCAAATGGTGAAAGATCATCGCACCGATGTGGAATCGGGCAATGTGGCAAGTGTTCTGGATGGAGATCTCGACCAATTTATGGAGGGTTTCCTGCGCTGGAGAAGAGAATCAGAGCAAGCCCAGTAAGGGTTTGGTGCCCGCCCGCATCAGGGGGTGTGGCATTGCTAGGTTGTGTGTCTTCATGATTCGTCTTGAGAATGTTTCCAAGATGTACGGCTCAGAAACGTTGGCCGTGCGCGACGCCTCCTTCGATATCGCGAAGGGTGACTTCGTGTTCCTTGTTGGGCCATCGGGCTCTGGCAAAAGTACCTTGTTGCGGCTCATGAACCGCCAAGAGCGTCCCGAACGGGGAAATGTGTGGGTGGCTGGTCGCAACATCAACGAGATGGCCAGCAATCAGGTTCCGCATCTACGTCGCACCATGGGCAACGTTTTTCAGGACTACAAATTACTTCCCAACAAAACTGTGTTTGAAAATGTTGCGTTTGCGTTGGAAGTAATTGGCAAGCCAAAACATGTCATTGGTCATCAGGTGCCGCAAGTTCTGGAACTAGTTGGTCTTTCGGGCAAGGAAGATCGATTTCCACACCAATTATCAGGTGGCGAGCAACAACGAGTTTCAATTGCGCGTGCTTTCGTTAACCGTCCACTGATCCTGTTGGCTGACGAACCCACCGGAAACCTTGACCCTGCAACTGGCGAAGGAATCATGCAGTTGCTTGACGCCATCAATCGAACGGGAACAACAGTTGTTATGGCAACACACGACCACCGAGTTGTGAACGCAATGCGTCGACGGGTCATTCAGTTGGATCGCGGAGTCATTGTGCGAGACCAAGAGCGCGGTGTGTACGAATGATTCAACGGTTCTCCTACGCAATTCGCGAGACAATCGCGAGTTTTCGTCGCAACATCACATTGTCTGCGGCTGCAGTCGTTACCTCGGCAGTCTCTCTATTGCTGGTGGGCGCCACTTTTCTCATTCAACGTTCATTTGACAACTTGCTCGTGCAATGGCGCGGCGATGTGGGAATGATTGTTTTTGTGCGGCCAGACGTTGCGCCTGAAGCGCTTTCGTTTATTGAACAGAATCTCAAGTCTCAACCGACAGTCATCGACGTGGACAAATTGGAGTACTTGGACAAGGCCGCCAGTTTCGAAGAAGCTAAGCGCGTGTTCGTCGGAGACCCAACAACGCTCAGTTTGTTGTCTATTGACACAATTCCGTCCCAGTTCAAAGTTGTACCGAAGACCACTGACCCCGAACTAGTACGAAGCCTGGCAAATCAATACAGAACACTTCCCGGAGTTGCTGGCGTGTCGCTAGCCGAAGATGAGTTTGATGTCATCTCTACTTTGTCGGGGTTTGTTCGAACAGTCACCATTGGTATGTCTTTGGTGCTGTTGGCGGTGGCAGTCATTCTTATTTGGAACACCATTCGTACGGCAATTTTTGCGCGTCGACGCGAAATTGAAGTGATGAAGCTGGTGGGCGCCACCGACTGGTTCATTCGTATCCCGTTCATTCTTGAAGGTCTTATTCAGGGCTTAATGGGGGCCATTGTGTCGTGCGGTGGATTGTGGGCGTTGAATCAAGCATGGACCTCGGGGGTTGCTGGATTCCGACCTGGTACTGGCGTTAGTTCGTTAATTGTTCCTGACTCATATGTCAACGGGGTCATGGTGATGCTTTTGCTTATTGGCGCAGTTGCTGGTGGTGTCGGATCGGGAGTGGCGTCTAGCAAATTCCTTGACGTCTAACCACAGACGCCGTATCGATGTATCACTAGGGTCGGGTCATGGAGTTTCACGACATCACCTACGGCGTCAGCGATGGAATTGCCACCATCACGTTAAATCGGCCTGAAAAAATGAATGCATTCACCGGGCGAATGATGCATGAAATCATCTCGGCTCTTGACATGACCGATGCCGATGATGAAGTAAAGGTTGTCATTTTTACGGGCGCTGGTCGTGCGTACTGCGCTGGTGCAGACCTGTCTTCTGGTGGTGAAACTTTTGCCAAGGGTGGTAGCGATGTTCAGACGCGCCAAGGAGTTCCGCGTGATGGTGGAGGGCTGGTGTCATTGCGAATTTTTGAAAGCCTGAAGCCTGTCATTGGTGTGATTAATGGCGCCGCTGTGGGTGTTGGTGTGACCATGACGCTTCCTATGGATTTTCGACTTGCCAGCGACACGGCCAAGTTTGGTTTTGTCTTCGCAAAGCGTGGCATTGTTCCTGAAGCATGCTCGTCGTACTTCCTTCCGCGCCTCGTTGGAATTCAGCAAGCGACAGAGTGGGTATACACGGGACGAGTGTTTGATGCACAGGAAGCATGCGATGGCGGACTAGTGCGCAGTATCCATGCTCCCGATGATCTCATGCCGGCTGCAGTGGCGCTAGCGCGAGAAATCGCAGACAATACGGCACCTGTATCGGTGGCAATGTCGCGCCAGATGTTGTGGAGAATGCTGGGCGCGTCACATCCGATGGAAGCTCATCGCGCCGATTCTCGAGGAATTATGGAACGTGGCCGAAGTGCTGATTCAAAAGAAGGTGTCATGAGTTTTCTTGAAAAGCGTGCCGCTGTGTATCCAGACATGGTGAGCGACGGCCTGCCAAACATTTTCCCCAACTGGGTTCAACCAGAATTCGAATAGATGACAGCCGAGCCTTCTTCACTCTCTTTGTATGAGATTTGTGGTGCTGATTATTTTGTGGCACTTGTTGATGCTTTTTACGACGGTGTAGAGACTGACATTGTGCTGATGTCGATGTACCCAGAGGGAAGCGACACAGCGCAGGCTCGACATCGGCTGTCGTTGTTCTTCATTCAATATTGGGGTGGGCCACATGACTACATGGAAGAACGTGGTCATCCCATGTTGCGGATGAGGCACAATGCTTTCCCCATCGATGCATCGGCTCGCGACAGGTGGTTAACGCACATGGCCAGCGCAATCGAAAGCACTCTCCATTTAGTTCCAGATGACTATCGCGACACTGTGGTGGAACAACTGGCGTCCTACGTCGTCAATGCGGCAGAACATCTACGTAACCAGTAGAGACTGCACCGAGGCGGCGGCTATGAGGCGTGCGGCCCTAAAGCGAAAAAGGCGATAGCGGCTGCTGCGCCTACATTCAGTGAATCAGTGTTGTTGTGCATTGGAATGCGCACAATGTGGTCTGATGCGGAAAGTGAAGTGCTTGTGAGGCCATCGCGTTCGCTTCCCAGAAGAACTGCAAGTCGTTCATAACGCTTCAGTGACAGGGATTGAATACTGGTGGCTGACTCAGATGGGCTGAGGGCAACGGTATGAAATGCGTGCTGACGCAAGATGGTGATGACATCATCAGTCGATGTGTGGCGGGCAAAGGGGAGCGACAATGCTGTTCCCATCGACACGCGTAAGGCACGGCGTGCCAGTGGGTCTGCGCTTCCCTCTGTGAGGAGCAAACCATCCCATCCAAGCGCGACCGCGCTTCTGATGATGGCTCCTACATTGGTGGGATTGTCAATTGCTTCTGCAACAACGACCCGAGTGCATTGAGACAGAAGTTGCTCTACTGGAACAAGTGATGGGCGAATGAATAATCCCATCGCGCGAAGTGGGACACCAAGTCCCGTGACGTCTCGGCGAATAGTTTCGGGTGCTTCGTAGATGTCAATGTGAGGTAATTGTGCGTTGAAATGCGTTGCCATCAGCGAATCGCACAGCAATGCATGCGGTGTGCAGTTCTGCGCTAACGCACGTTCCACAACAAGATCACCTTCGGCAACGAACAGTCCGGCTCCGACTGTCTCTTGACGGTCAAGTCGGCTTGCTAGTTGCCGATCTCTCCAGCGAAAAGGTGCAAGGCGTGGATCGGAGGCATCCGACACCGGAATAATCATGATTGCTCAGTAATACCAGGGGAATGGTGACCAGTCGGGGTCACGCTTTTCTAGGAATGATTCGCGTCCTTCTGCTGCTTCGTCGGTTCCGTATGCGAGACGTGTTGCCTCACCAGCAAATACTTGTTGACCTACTAAGCCATCGTCCACCAAGTTGAATGCGAACTTCAGCATGCGCTGCGCAGTGGGGCTCTTGCCGTTTATTTCGCGGGCCCATTCAAGTGCCACCTTCTCAAGGTCTGCGTGGGGTACTGATTCATTCACCGCACCCATTGCTTTCATTTCATCAGCTGTGTATTCGCGACCCAGAAAGAAAATTTCCCGAGCAAACTTTTGTCCGACCATCCGTGCCAGGTACGCCGAACCGTAACCACCGTCAAAGGACGCAACATCCGCATCTGTTTGTTTGAAACGTGCATGTTCTTTGCTTGCGAGAGTCAGGTCAGAGACCACATGCAAACTATGACCGCCACCAGCAGCCCATCCGGGAACAACACAGATGACGACCTTTGGCATAAATCGGATGAGGCGCTGCACTTCAAGAATGTGCAGGCGACCCGCGCGACCCCGATCAACTGTGTCTTCGGTTTCCCCTTCGGCGTATTTATAACCGTCTTTGCCGCGAATGCGCTGGTCTCCACCGCTACAGAAGGCCCAGCCTCCATCCTTCGGTGATGGGCCATTGCCCGTAAGTAACACGCATCCGACATCGGTGCTCATTCGGGCGTGGTCGAGTGCTGTGTACAACTCGTCCACCGTGTGTGGTCGAAATGCGTTGCGCACCTCGGGTCGATTGAACGCAATGCGAACAGTTCCTTGGTCGACTGCACGGTGGTATGTGATGTCGGTGAATGAGAATTCGGGCACCTCGCGCCACGCCGCGGGATCAAAAATGGGGGAGATAGTCACAGGAACATTGTTCCATGCGGGGTGTCGGATTGGGCGTGTCGTCTGCCATATCCTGTGTTCACATGGCGTCATGGGCTCAGTTTCAGGCAGAATCGCCAGAGTTGTCTGGGTCCGTGCTTATGTGCTTTCAGCGTCATCCACATCACATTTTGGGAACCATTCGGGCTAATGGTGAGCCCCGTCTCAGTGGAATCAATGTTTTTATTGACGAAGGTGTGCTGTGGTTTGGTTGCATGGCTATGTCGCTCAAGGCAAGAGACATTCGTCGAGACCCACGAATTGCTCTCCATTCCGCTCCACTGACCGAAACTCTTGATGGGGGCGACGCGCGCATCAATGGTGTGGCGAAACCTCTCGATGCGGCGTTGATTCAGAAGTGGCGACCCGAGTCACCATCGGATGGAGAATTTTTCGAGATTGACATCAAGAATGCTCACTTAGTCGAAGTGGTAGGTGAGGAGATGGTCATCACCACGTGGGATACCGCCAATGGACTGCGTATCGTCAACAGGCGATGACAACACTTCTTTCTTTCTCAGGTTCACTTCGACGCGATTCATTCAACACGCACATTCTTCATGCGTTGCCGTCGTTAGCTCCAGCTGGCACCACCGTAACGCACTTTGATATTTCAGAATTGCCGTTGTACAACCAAGATCTCGACGCTGAAACCGTTCTCCGCATCGTTGCTGACCTACGTAACGCAATTGCGGCCGCTGACGGAGTAGTCATCGCAACTCCTGAATACAACCATTCATATTCTGCAGTCACAAAAAATCTCATCGACTGGGCATCACGCCCGTTTATGAAGGGGCCAATCATCGGCAAGAAGTCATTAGTGGTTTCTGTGACGCCAGGGCCTGGGGGTGGCGTGCATGCTGCACAGGCAACAGCAGAAGTTCTTGCGTTGTTGGGCGGAACTGTGGTCGCACAGGTCACTGCCGCTGCAGTTCACGAGAAGTTAGATATCGCCGCTCGCGTAGTGACTGATGCGGAATTGGCTCAACAACTCACTAACGGGCTCGCCGCGTTTTAATTCCGAACGCAAAAGCGTTCGCGGCGAATGGTGCTACCACGTGTCCACCATTGGTCGTTTCTTGCCGGACCTAGTACGCCACGATGTGTAATCGCCGATGACACTCAGGATTCGGTGACGTGTGTCTGCCGGGTCAATAACGTCATCGATCTCCATGTGACTAGCCATGTTCAGAGCGCTTCCGTTCTCGTACGCCTTGGCAATCAGCGATGCTTCAAGAGTTTCGCGTTCTGCGGGGTCGGTTACTGCCTCGAGTTCCTTGCGATAGCCAAGTCGAACTGCGCCTTCCAGGCCCATACCGCCGAATTCCCCAGTGGGCCATGCAACGGTGAGTGCGTTTGCGTGGAAACTGCCTCCCGCCATCGCCTGGGCTCCTAGGCCATACCCCTTTCGCAAAACGATGGTGACCCACGGGACGGTGATGCTGGCCGCAGTGACGAACAAGCGACCGAAATGGCGAACTTGAGCGTTGTGCTCCGCCTCGGGGCCCACCATGAAACCAGGAGTATCACACAGGCTCACTATGGGAATGTCGTAGGCATCGCACAACTGAATGAAGCGCGACGCCTTGTCCGCGGCATCGGCATCAATTGCTCCACCCAAGTGTGCTGGATTATTGGCCAATACACCGACAGGCTTTCCGTTGATTCGCATCAATGTGGTGAGGATGCCAATGCCGAAATGTGGGCGAAGCTCAAGTGCGCTATCAATGTCTGAAAGTGCGCCAATGACTTTTCGTACGTCATAAACACGAGTTCTTTGTTCTGGAATAAGAGAACGCATGACGTCGTCGTCGTGGCGTGAATATGTAGGTGTCTCTCCTTGAAAGTAGGACAAGTATTTCTTTGCCACATTCACAGCTTCTTCTTCGTTGCTGACGCGAATGTCAACAACTCCGTTTGCCACTTGAACATCAATTGGGCCGATGTCGGTTGCTGCCACCACACCTAGCCCACCGCCTTCAATCATTGCTGGGCCAGCCATTCCTATGTTGCTGTTCTCGGTAGCGATGACAACATCGCAACAACCCAAGAGTGCGGCATTTCCGGCAAAGCAATAGCCAGACGTGATACCCACAAGCGGCACAAGACCAGATAATTGCGCGAAGTACGAAAACGCAAGGCAATCCAATCCTGCAACTCCAGGGGCGTCGGTGTCGCCTGGACGGCCACCACCTCCTTCGGCAAACAACACGACTGGCGTACGAAGACGTTCCGCTACATCAAAAAGGCGATCCTTCTTTCGATGATTGACGAACCCTTGTGTTCCTGCAAGGACTGTGTAGTCGTATGAGGCAACTGTGACGCGGCTGGCATTTCCAGGGAATACATCTGCGTTCACGGTTCCAAGTCCGCCCACTAGACCATCAGCAGGAGTATTTGCAATCAGATCATCAACGTCTCTGCGCCGACGTTGAGCTGCAATTGCAAATGACCCGTATTCCATAAATGAACCATCGTCCACGAGGTGATTCACGTTCTCGCGAGCGGTGCGCTGACCTTTGGCGTGTCGCTTGTTGACAGCAGTCTCCCGGGCGGCATCGGTGGTAAGGAAGCGCCTGTGTTGATACCGAGCAAAATCGGCGCGTTCGGTCATGTCCGAATCAAATGGCGTGTCGGGAGTGTCAGACGTGCTGACAACCCCAGGAGTAATTGTGACTACAGCGTGACCTGTACTCACTGTGTCCCCCTCCTTCACATGTAATTCGGCGATGACGCCATCAACACCAGCCTCAATGGGGTGTTCCATTTTCATTGATTCGATTATCACAATCTCGTCGTGCGCGCGGACGGTGTCGCCAACGTTTCGCGTGACGCGAAATACGGTTCCAATGAGGGGAGACGTCACAACGTGCGCATTTGAGGCCATGTCAAATTGTCGCACATGGTGGGTGCTGTGATTTCTTTGGAGGAATCCTTAACGGCACTAGTTTCTCAGGGTGCTCTTTATTGTGATTGCCGCATTCTTTATCTGCTGGGGTATCGGTACACGATGGAGCATTCCGGCTGCTGTCTCGCGTACAGCAAATCGATATGTCGTGGTGGTGGCATTACCGGCATTGGTGTTTTCAAAACTGGTGGAAGCACAACTGTCATCGTCAATGTTTGTGCCGATTGTGGGTGCATGGCTTGTTATGGGCGCATGTGGAGTCGCCATTGTGGTTGTTGGACGACTTTTGCGATGGGATCGTCGTGTGGTGGGTGCGCTCCTTCTCGTGGGTGTCTTGGGGAATACGGGATTCTTGGGAATTGGGATGGTGCGTGCACTTTTGGGGGATGAGTCTGCTTCGTTCGCAATCGCGTATGACCAGTTAGGCACATTCATTGCTTTGGCGACATATGGAGCTTGGGTTGCACAAACCTACGGAAACTCATTGCGCGGATCGCGATCAATTGCTCGTCAACTGGTGACATTTCCGCCGTTTATTGCATTGGTATCCGCATTTGTGTGTCGACAATTTGAGATTCCATCTATTGCGATTGATGGTCTCGGTGTTGTTGGAGTCACCGTCGCACCCGTTGCAATGGGCGCCCTCGGTTTTCGCTTTCGCTTAGGTGTTGACCGTGCGGTGCTGTCAACGGCTGCGGTGGCGTTAGCGGTGAAGATGGTGGCGGTGCCGCTTGTGTGTGTTGCATGTGTGGTGGTGTGGGGTGGCTCAGGTGATGTGGCATGGGCCGCAACGGCAGTGCAAAGCGCTGCGCCTCCGATGGTGACTGCCGGAGTTGTTGCGGTTGATGCGGGTTTGGACGAATCGCTGGTGACCTTTGTTGTGGGAACTGGAACGCTCTTTAGTTTTGCGTGGTTGCCACTTATCGCATTGCTCGTCTAGCGGACGTGTTTACAACCGTTTCAGTGCGATGTTGCCGTGCGATGAGGGCTAGAAATGGAGTTGATGATGATTTCATTTATTGAGCGCTTGGAAGCCTTGGCAGCGGCAGATCCAGATGCAATTGCAATTACATGTGACGGAGATTCCATCACGCGATCTGAACTTATCCAGCAGGGCTACAACCTTGCGGTGTATTTGGACGAACACGGAACACGAGCGGGAGATATGGTCACCGTTGCTGTACCGAACAGCATTGATTTTTTCATCGCATATGTTGCCGCATGGCGCCTAGGCGCAACACCCCAACCCATTTCGGCGCGTCTTCCTCAGCGCGAGCAAGACGCCATCATTGAGTTGGCAAACCCCAGCGCCCTCATTGGTCTTGACCCACAGACATATCCAGGCCGAACCTGTGTGCCGTTTGGATTTCGTGCGCCACACCGAGACGCGTCTCATCTTCCTTATGTTGTGTCGGCCGCATGGAAGGCGCCGACATCGGGTGGAAGCACGGGTCGGCCGAAACTGATTGTGTCGGGTGATCCCGCGGCGCTCAACACTGAAGCGCCTGTGCCGCTCATGATGGATCCTGGTGGTTGTTTGGTGATGCCCGGACCGCTGTATCACAACGGTCCCGCAGTGTGGAGTTGTCAGGCATTGTTGTATGGATTACATCTTGTCGTTCTTCCACGGTTTGATGCCGCAAAGACATTGGAAGCGGTGCAGCAATACCGCGGAAGTGTGTTGTACATGGTCCCGACCATGATGAAGCGCATCATGCGCTTACCTGACGAGGAGCGTTTGTCGTATGACATGTCCTCGCTTCGAATTGTCTGGCATCTTGCTGAACCGTGTCCGGAATGGTTGAAGCAGTCATGGATTGACTGGCTAGGCGCTGAGAGAATTTATGAGTTGTATGCCGGTACAGAGGCGCAAATTGCAACGGTGATTAGCGGACCTGAATGGTTGTTGCATCGTGGGTCTGTGGGTCGAGTTGCCCCAGGCACGGTGATGATTACCGATGACGATGGAATTGAGTTGCCGGTGGGAGAGATGGGCGAGGTCTGGATGCGTAGTCCACGTGCGACGCCCACATACACCTACGTTGGTGCGTCTGCACGAACACGTGACGGTGGATGGGAATCTCTTGGAGACATGGGGAAGCTTGATGCCGACGGATATTTGTATTTGGGTGACAGGGCGGCCGACATGATTTTGTCTGGCGGCGCAAACATTTATCCGGCTGAGATTGAATCGGCAATTCAAGAGCATCCATGTGTTAAGTCGTGTGCAGTGATTGGTCTGCCCGATGACGACAAAGGGAACGTTGTTCACGCCATTGTTGAAGCATCTGAATTGGAAGTGACCGAAAGTGAGCTGAAAGAATTTCTGGGCGAGCGACTTGTGGTGTACAAAATCCCGCGAACATTCGAGTTTGTTACCTTTGCTCTTCGCGATGATGCTGGAAAGGTTCGCCGCTCTGCTTTGCGTGCGGAACGACTAGGCAAGTAGTTGTTGTATCAGGCGGCGTGTGCAATGTACGACGTCATTGAAAGCGAGCCCAGAGTTCGCTCGTAATTGAAAGCAGTTACAGGTGCGTGTTGAGCCGATGCAACACCCGCAATGTACACAAGTGGCAAAAAATGCTCGGGGGTTGGGGCGGAGAGCGCCCAATCGCCATGGTGGGGCGCATCAACAATGTGTGAAGGATTGCTGGTCATGATGCTGGCGATGTGAGCGTCAAATCTGTCGGCCCAATCAAAGCCTGTGTTGCCACCAGCCCAGTTAATGCGAGACAAGTTGTGCACAACATTTCCGCTGCCCAAAATCAGCACGCCATCATTTGTTAGCGGAGCAAGTTTTTGTCCAATCGCGAAATGTTCCTCAATGGAGAGTCGTGAATCGATGGACAATTGAACGACAGGAATGTTGGCATCTGGATACATGTGGGCCAACACCGACCACGTTCCATGATCGAGACCCCATGCATGGTCATCTGATGTCACGTTCACGGGAGACAGGAGAGATGCGACCGATGCCGCAAGTTCGGGGCTTCCGGGGGCGCTGTACTGCACCTGAAACAGCTCGGGTGGGAACCCAGAAAAGTCATGAATGGTGCGAGGTGTCGCCATAGAAGTCACGGCTGTACCGGGCACATACCAGTGCGCTGAAATGGCCAATATCGCTCGCGGGCGTGGGAGGCGTTCACCGAGTGACCGCCACGCTTCGGTGAATCCATTCAACTCAAGGGTGTTCATAGGACTGCCATGACCGATGAACACTGCGGGAATCTGTGTTGCCATGGAACCAGTGTGGCTCGTACGTGGGCCATGTGGTCGCTACGGTGGCAGGAATGTCGTCACAGTTTTCGTCTGTCATTACTTCGATTGACATGGCTGTATGGGAGTTCTTTGTTGGTCGGCCATTCATGACTGGCATAGCTGAAGTAATCACTCAATTAGGTGTTGCGGGCGTTTTGTTGCCAGTGAGCGCGGTGCTTGGTGTTTTGGTGTGGTGGCATTCGCGTTCAGTCGTACTAGCTGTGCAACCCTTTGTCTCGGTGTATGTGGGGGCAATCACTATCTCGTGGTTGAAGGAGTGGACAAACATCGCTCGACCGCCACAAGAGTTCTGGCTTGCAAGTGCCGAATCTCCCAGTTTTCCGTCGGGACATGCGGGCAATACGGCGGTGTTTCTGACGGCCGTCGTTCTTGTTTCTCGACACGTGGCTCCGCGTTTCAATCGCCACATTGCCATGGTGTCGTTCGGCGTGTGGCTGGTCATGGCATGGACACGCCTTGCGCTCAATGTCCATTGGCTCTCTGACGTGGTGGCCGGAGGAGCTGTGGGTGTAGTGCTGGCCTTCGTTGTGGAGCGAATTGTTGCCGGAACTAGATCTCGACGTGAGAGCCAACTTCAAACACCCGGTTAACGGGAAGATTGAAGAATCTGCTGGCACTGTCGGCACCGCGATTCAAGAACACGAATAAATGTTCTTGAAGTGGATTCATACCTGGTGCTTTGCCAGCAATGATCGATTCGTGACCGATGAAGTAGGTGATGTCATCGAAGTCAAGTTCAAGACCAGGGTGATTCATTGCAGCCAGAGTGGCCGGTACGTCGGGTTCATCCATGAAGCCGAACTCAAGCTGCACTTGGCATACACCAGGTCCAACCTTTGACACGGTAGCCCGCTCTGTGATGTCAACACGGGGGAGCGTTGATGTTTCTACTGAAACAATCAATGTGTTTTTGTGCAATACCTTGTTGTGTTTCAAGTTGTTGACCAATGCAGGTGGAGCCTTACCCAAATCTTTAAACATAAAGACAGCGGTTCCGTTGACTCGCTTTACATCTTCGGTTTCGTCCAATACATCGGTGATGGGGCGCTCACCGCGATGAATGCGTGCTGCAACGAGAGAGCGACCACGACGCCATGTCTGCATTTGCACCATCAAGATGACACCCACCGCTAGAGCGAACCAGCCACCATGTGGAATCTTGATGAGGTTCGCCCCCATGAACCCAAACTCAACGAAGAGCAGCGGAAGGCAGAGCGCCATCGCTTGCCATGTCTTCCACTGCCACTTATCCGTGAGTACGCGATAGAAAATCAACGTGGTGATCACCATGGTCATGGTGACTGCAATTCCGTATGCGGCAGCCAAGTTAGATGCGGTTTGGAAGCCGAGCACAAGACCAATACATGCAGCCATGAGTAGCCAGTTCACCAACGGAACATAAATCTGGCCTGATTGAGTCTGTGAGGTGTGCAGGATCTTGATGCGTGGTAGATAGTCCATCTGCACCGCTTGTGCTGTCAGCGAGAACACTCCAGAGATCAGCGCTTGAGAAGCAATGATTGTTGCCATCGTTGCCAAAATGACGACTGGCAAAAGGAACGTCTCGGGAACCATCGAGTAGAAGATGCTGTGAATGTCTTCTGAATGAGTTGGGTCAAGCAGATAGGCGCCTTGGCCCCAATAATTGAGAACTAGTGACGGAAGCACCATTCCATACCAGCCAAACATGATGGGGCGACGACCGAAGTGTCCCATGTCTGCATAGAGCGCTTCACCGCCGGTGACAACTAAGAACACCGAACCAAGTGACAAGAATGCCTTTCCTGTTTCGTGGGTGAAGTATTGAACTGCGTAATAGGGATTGACGGACTGAATAATTTCTGGTGTGTCAATGATGTGAATCACACCAAGTACCGCGATAGTGGCAAACCACACCATCATGATGGGCCCAAACACGCGACCAACGGCGCCAGTACCACGCTTCTGTACAAGGAAAAGACCCAGCAAGATGCCGATTGCAATGGGAATGACCCAGTTAGCAAAATTGCTGGAAACCTCTTCGAGGCCTTCCACCGCTGACAGCACGGAGATGGCGGGTGTGATCGCCCCATCACCGTAGAGAAGTGCAGTTCCGAAAACACCAAGTGTGATGAGGATGGCACTGTTGCGAACGGTCTCGCCTTTGTTGGGTAGGACTTTTGCGGTGAGGGCCAGAATTCCGCCTTCGCCGTTGTTGTCGGCACGCATCACAAACATCAAGTACTTGATGGAGATAATGATCACCAGTGACCAGAATGCAAGAGATGAAATACCAAACACATTGATGCGGTCAACCGTCATGATGTGTGACTTCTCGGTAAACGCTTCCTTGATGGAGTACAGCGGACTAGTTCCGATGTCGCCATACACAATTCCGAGTGCACCAAGGGCTAGAGCGGCAGTTCCTGCCTGATGTCCGACTCCGTGATGAGTTCTTGCATCTTTTGTCTCGTGATGCGTGGCCGATTGTTGAGCCACCTCGCGAGCGTGTTGCACTGACTCACGGTCTACTGATTTATCTGAACCCACAAGAGTGAAAGGCTAGTAGTCCGCACGGTCTGGTACTCGGACAAACAAAGTTTTGTGGCAGTCATGCATGCGGTATTTCCGCAATTCCAGTCAAAAATTGACTACTTCGCACCTGATAGTCACCAATCTCGTTGGGGGTGGGAGCTCCCGGGCTGAACACGATGGTGTCTCCCGGGCGCGACATATGGAAAGCAACCTGAACCGCGTGCGCAACATTGTGTGACGCGGCAGTTGAAATGGGAACTTTTGTGGCAAGAAGTTCTGCGTACAGACGATGCGAGTGGTCGCCGAGGACAACGATGTGTCGAAGATTCTGTGTTGCGTTAATGCTGTTGCACAAGGGCGTGTAATCAACGTGGCGATCCTCGCCGCCCATAATGAGAACAAAGGGAAGTGAGTCAAAGCGTTCGATTGCGGCAATGACGCCAAGTGGATTACTTGCCAGCGCGTCATCAACAAAAACGCGCTCATTTAGGTGGGCAACTATGTTCTGACGCGATGGAAGTGGTTCGGTCACGTCGAGAGCAGTGAGAATGTGCGCGAGAGTGAGCGAGTTGTCGGCCGCAAGTGCTGCATCCATTGCTAATTCAAGATTTTTTGGGAAGGTAGTGTTGCCCATTCGTTCAATCGCTTTTTCTCCTTGTGGAGTGGCAAGCGCAACATGAACTGAATGCTGGGAATTGCTGAACCGTTTATCGACCAGGTTGCGTTGCGACATTTCATGTGTCACCAACTGATCGGCTGCGTGGTAGATCATGTGTCGCAATTCGGGGTACACGAACAAGTTCAATTTGTCTCGGTGATATGTGGGTAGATCACCATGCCATGGAATGTGGTCTTCTCCTAGCGATGTCAATACGCCAATCCCTGGTGATGTGGTGCAGTCGCTGGCTTGGTAGCTAGACACTTCTGCGATGACAAAGTCTGCATGTGGCGAGCATTCGGTGACAGGTCGACCAATATTTCCAGCAAGCTCAATTGTGTGACCTGCTGCGCGGAGAATGTGAGCGATCAAAGTTGCAGTTGTGCTTTTCCCTTTCGTGCCCGTCACGCCGATGATGCGCCGTGGGTCTTGATCCGCAAGCCATAACGCAAACACACTTGAAGACGGATAGGGCTGCAATTCGTCGCGATATCTGGAGACGCCTGGCGACCTCACGATGAAATCTGGCGACCACGCTGCAATTTCTGTTGGGTGGAGAACTTGCGCTGAGAATGCGTGAGATGCGTCGCGTGTTGCTGAGTCGGTGTCGGGGGTGTCGCTAATAAAAGCGATAGTGCATTGTTGTTGCTGGAGAATTTGGGCAACCGGGACCCCTTCGCGGCCGCCACCCCACACAAGTACTCGGAGGCTGCGAAGTTGCGACAATTTCACTCAAACACCTCAATGAAGTGTTGCACCTCATGAACCAATGGATGATGCCCACGACCGATGTTGTGTTCGAGCGGTTGTAGGCGAGCAAGGTCGGCGCATGCTTTAACGACAGCATGCTGTGACCACATGGGATGATTCAGCAGAAGAGCCATGGAGTGTTGTGCTTCTTTTACATCGGCAACGCACTCAAATGGTTTTGTTTCATTGTGTGCAAGGTCTCTAAAGCCTGAGATGTGACTGGGATTGTCTAACAAGTCTTCACCGAATATTGCAGACAGTTTGTCGGGAGTCATGTAGGGCGCCAGCGACAGAAATATGCCACGGCACTTCGGGCACTGTTTGCACCATCCGTGACTTCGTTTGTTGTGATCTCTGACCATTGCGCGGTTGCAACTCATGAACAACTGATGCACCGTTACACATTTCACTGCAAAGGCTTTGGCAATAGCCGCATCGGGACTATCGCGGAGAACAGATAGATACTGCACCGATGAACCGGTCGAGCCAACAGCTTCACGCAGTGCTTGCTCGTAGGTATCTGACTTGCTGTGTTGGTGGTTGACTTCAATGCCATTCACAATTCTGGTGGGTTGTGATGCCGATTTTTCATTGGCCATCACCACGCTGGAATGACCTGCTGTTTCTGCAACAAGTAAGGCAATGAGTGAGTTGATTGCAGTAACTGGAACATGTCCGTTTGGTGCACCGCTGTCGTTCATTGCGATGAGTTGTGGATCAATGGTTCGTGCAACGGTGATGTATGGAAGTTGAAGGGCATTGGCGACTGAGCGCGCATAGGGGTTCTCGCCAACTGTGAAGAGCGTGGGCGATAGATGGTGAAGCGCGGTGGCAACAACACATGAATCGCGTCCACCTCCAAATGGGAGAAGTGGTGTGCCCGCATTCGACTCTTGGGACAAGGTCGTGGGCGCGACGATGGTCTCATCGGTCAGGGTGAAGCAGTCCGTCAGCGGCAATGAATTGGTGTAGGCGAACTCCCGCATTCCCTGGTCATAGGTCTGGCGCACCACATTCATGTCGGCCTCTGTTAAGGCAATGCCTTCCAATGAGACGCAGGTGGGGGCAAAGGCCTTTGCATAACTGACACCCGCTACAACGGCAAGAAGAGTGAGAATCCGCTCTGCTGTGGGGGTGAGATTGATGGACGAAGGGAAGGTGAGGTGTTCTTCAAAGGTTGTGTCGCCAACGGTGTATGACAACGTAACGATGGGTCCTGCCACGCGCCAGCCATCGACATGAAATGAATTGGTCATTGGCGTGACTCCACGTGGTCAGCCTAAATGCCTGACAACCCCACCAGAATTCCACTTGAGACAATTGTCACACATGGGTAATGATGGGGGCTGTGATTCAGCATTATCTCGCCGCCCGTCAAGAACTTGATGCCCCGGGTTCACCCTTTGCCACCACTACAGAGGTTGTACGAGGGGTGCCCATCAAAGTGTTTGCGTCTGCACCGCCGCATATGCGTGCATTGTGGGAAATCAGTGCGTTTCATGGAGACAACGAATATCTGGTCTATGAAGACGAGCGAATGACGTATGCACAGGTGCATGCGCAGGTGCGAATACTCGCAACATATTTGGCGTCTCAGGGCGTTGGACGTGGAACTCGTGTGGCTGTGTCTATGCGCAACTACCCAGAATGGGTCATTACGTATTGGGCAACTGTCTCACTGGGCGCGGCGCTCGTCGGAATGAATGCATGGTGGACTGCGCCAGAAATGGAATATGCATTGAATGACAGTGCACCACACGTTCTTGTTGTTGACGGCGAACGACTCGCACGATTTAACGAAATCACCAACCCCAGATCGCTTCATCTCGTTGTTGCTCGTCACGATGGTGAGTTGCCTGCTGGTGCGGTGAGCTGGTCAACCGCATTGTCGGGCGCAGATCCAGGAGTTCTGCCTGACGCCGACATTGACACCGATGATGACGCCACCATCTTCTACACCTCGGGCACCACTGGGTTTCCCAAAGGTGCACAGCTCACCAATCGAGGTTCGGTTGCGAATATTTTGAACATTGCCGCAATGACATCAGCTGCTGCGCTGGCTGAACAAAAAGCAATTGACGCAGGTGATGTTCCTGCGCCAACCGATACGCCATCGGCTCTACCTGCTGCAATCTTTGCGCCCACGCCTTTGTTTCATGTCACGGCATGCAATTGCTTGTTGCACCCCGCCACATTGACGGGGGCAAAGGTAGTGATGATGTACAAGTGGGACGCTGGCCGCGCGTTAGAGCTCATTGAGCGCGAACGTGTCACAACTTTCTCGGGAGTTCCCACCATGGGGCGCGAGTTGTTGATGCATCCAGATTGGTCAAAGCGCGACACATCGTCGCTGCAATCCATGGGCGGTGGTGGTTCAGCAGTGCAACCCGACCTTGTTCACAAAATTGCCGATGCATTGAAGGGTGGTCAGCCAAGTACCGGGTACGGCATGACAGAAACGTGCGGCATCATCACTGCGAATGCAGCGCGTTTGTACGTAGAGCGCCCCGAAAGCTGTGGTCCGCTTGTTCCCACTCTTGAAGGCAAGTTGGTTGATGAAGAAGGGCGCGACCTACCGCGTGATCCAAATGTGGTGGGCATATTGTGTGTTCGCGGCGCCGTCACAATTGCTGGTTACCTCAACAGAGAAGAAGCCACTGCGGAGACCATTAAGGACGGATGGTTGAACACGGGCGACATTGCACGAATTGATGCTGACGGTTTTGTGTACATCGTTGACCGCGCAAAAGACATGGTTATTCGTGGCGGGGAAAATGTGTATTGCTCAGAGGTCGAGTCCGCCATTTACAACCATCCCGCTGTTGCTGAGGCGGCAGTATTCGGAATTCCCGATGAGCGATTGGGTGAGGAAGTGGGGGCCGTCCTTGTTCTCCGACCCGGAATGACTGTGGGAGAGGTAGAACTTCGAGAGTTTTTGTCGGCCACGCTGGCCAAGCACAAGATCCCTTCCACCATCTGGTTCCGCAACGAACCCATTCCACGAAATGCCACGGGCAAATTCTTGAAGCGCGAATTGCGCAAGGAATTAGTGGGGGAATAGCGCCACTCAGCTGAATTTCACCCGAGATTTCCCCGAAAGCGGGACTTTTGGGTGCCGACTGCGTAGCCTTTTTAGTCTTATGTCAACTCTTCCTACCGCTGCTTTTTCCATCACTCTGGATTGCCAGTTAGACAACGTGCCGGGAGCACTTGGACACCTGTGCACGGCCATTGGTGATGCCGGCGGAAACATTGGTGCACTCGACGGATTCGATGTCCGTGGACCAGTGCTTCGACGCAACCTGGTTGTTCATTGCCGTGATGAAGCGCATCAGTTGCAAGTGGTGGAAGCTGTAAAGAAGGTTCCGGGCATCACATTGATGGATTGGTGGGACCGCACGTTCCGCATGCACGAGGCTGGCAAGGTGCACGTTCTGTCAACTGCGCCTGTCAACGATAAAGACGACCTCTCCATGGCGTATACACCTGGTGTTGCACGGGTATGTACCGCCATCGAAAAAAACCCTGCCTTGTCACATCAGTACACGATTCGCAAGAACACCGTTGCCATTGTTAGCAACGGCACAGCAGTGCTTGGACTTGGTGACATTGGCCCTGAAGGCGCAATGCCGGTGATGGAAGGAAAGGCGCTTCTCTTTAAAGAGTTTGGTGGCGTCGACGGATTTCCCATCTGTATTAACGCACGCACAGCCGACGAAGTTGTCGACTTTGTTCAGCGCATTGCACCCACCTTTGGCGGCATCAACTTAGAAGACATCGCAGCTCCAGAATGTTTCGAGATTGAAGAACGTCTGCGCGCCAGTTTGGACATTCCTGTCTTCCACGACGACCAACACGGCACCGCGGTAGTTGCATTGGCTGCATTGTGGAACTCGCTGAAGATCACTGGCAAGAAGATGGAAGACCTTTCTGTTGTCATCGCAGGTGTCGGTGCAGCGGGCGTCGCAATTGGAAAGATTCTCCTGAACGCTGGCGTTGGTGAAGTCATTGGCTGTGACCGTGTGGGTGCCATCTACTCGGGCCGCGGCGAAATGAACTCGGCGAAGGAATGGTTTGCTGACCACACCAATCAATCACGCAAGATGGGAACAATCAGTGATGTCATGAAGGGTGCCGATGTCTTCTTGGGAGTCAGCGGTCCAGATCTCATCACTGCAGCCGACGTGCGCTCAATGGCCAAAGATCCCATTGTGTTCGCTATGGCAAACCCAAACCCGGAGATTCGTCCCGAACAGTGCGATGGTCTCGCAGCGGTCATGGCTACCGGCCGTAGTGACTATCCCAACCAGATCAACAACGTGTTGGCTTTCCCAGGCATATTCCGCGGAGCCTTAGACGCACAAGCAACAGACATCACAGAAGGTATGAAGCTTGCAGCTGCGGTCGCAATTGCCGAGTCCGTTACCGACTCACAGTTGTCTCCTGGATTTGTGGTGCCTTCAGTATTTGATCGCAGCATTGTTGAACGCGTTGCTCCAGCTGTTGCCGCAGCAGCGGTGAAAGACGGAGTCATTCGTCCGCCTGCGGTTTAGCAAACACGCGTGCGGCGACGCACGCAGCGATGTACACAAATTTCTACATTAAAAAGAGCCCGGCGTGTTGACACGCCGGGCTCTTCAGTTGTTCAGTGAATGAACTGATTACTTCAGGTCGAAGCGATCGTTGTTCATGACCTTCGTCCACGCAGCAACGAAGTCGCGAACAAACTTTTCGCGCATGTCGTTCTGTGCGTATACCTCGGACAGTGCTCGCAATTGTGAGTTTGATCCAAAAATCAAGTCGTTGCGGGTGCCAGTCCAAACAACCTTGCCTGTTGCACGGCTGCGGCCTTCGAACAGTTCTTCCGACTTGTCGGTGGGAACCCATTCGTAGTCCATGCTGAGCAGATTGACAAAGAAGTCATTGGTCAGTGCGCCGACTTTGTCGGTGAACACACCGTGCGAGGAGCCCTTGTATGTGGCGCCCATTGCACGAAGACCACCAACAAGGACGGTCATCTCTGGTGCAGTGAGGTTCAACAAGTTTGCCTTTTCCAACAACAATTGTTCTGTGGTCTGTACGTGGCCAGGACGCAGGTAGTTGCGGAAACCATCGAAGGTTGGTTCAAGGTACGAGAAGGAGTGTGCATCTGTCTGTTCTTGGCTTGCATCGCCGCGACCCGCAGTGAAGGGGACAGCAACGGACATTCCGGCAGCCTTGATTGCATTCTCGACGCCAACATTTCCGCCCAAGACGATGATGTCTGCGATGGAGATGCCAGTTTCGGCGCTGATCTTTTCGTACACGGCAAGAACTTTTGCGAGTTCTGCTGGGTCGTTAGCTTCCCAATCCTTCTGTGGTACCAATCGAATGCGTGCGCCATTTGCGCCGCCACGCTTGTCGGTGTCTCGGTATGTAGATGCCGAGGCCCATGCTGTGGTGACGAGTTGTGCAGTGGTCAGACCAGATGCGGCAATCTTTGCCTTGGCGGCATCGATGTCGGCTGCAGTTGGGGTCTTTGCTGGAGCTGGCACTGGGTCTTGCCATACAAGCTCTTCTTTTGGTGCCAACTTGCCTACATAACGCGTGCTTGGTCCCATGTCGCGGTGTGTCAACTTGAACCATGCGCGTGCGAATGCATCTGCAAACTCGGCAGGGTTCTCGTAGAAGCGCTTGGAGATCTTTGCGTACTCAGGATCGAACTTCAACGCAAGGTCTGCCGTTGTCATGATGGGGGCGTGTGACACTGACTTGTCGTGAGCGTCGGGCACTGAACCTGCCAATGCGCCACCAGCGGGAATCCACTGTTGTGCACCTGCGGGGCTCTTGGTGAGTTCCCAATCGTTCTCCAACAGAATCTTGAAGTAGTCGTTGTCCCATGCGATGGGGTTGGTGGTCCATGCACCTTCAATACCGCTGGTGATGGTGTCGACGCCGTGGCCTGAACCTTTTGAGTTCAACCAGCCGAGACCCATTGCCTGAATGGGGGCTGCTTCTGGTTCTGGTCCCACATACTTGCCGGGATCGCCGTTTCCGTGAGCCTTACCAAAGGTGTGTCCACCTGCAACGAGAGCGACAGTCTCTTCGTCGTTCATGGCCATACGTGCAAATGTTTCGCGTACGTCACGTGCTGACAAGAGTGGATCTGCCACGCCGTTCGGACCTTCTGGGTTGACATAGATGAGACCCATCTGCACTGCTGCAAGTGGATTCTCGAGGTTGCGGTCTCCGCTGTAGCGCTCGTCGGCCAACCATGTTGTTTCGGAGCCCCAGTATGTTTCGTCTGGTTCGTACACATCTGCACGTCCACCGGCAAAACCGAATGTCTTGAAGCCCATGGATTCAAGTGCAACGTTGCCAGCAAGGACCATGAGGTCTGCCCATGACAACTTGTTGCCGTACTTCTGCTTGATGGGCCACAGAAGTCGACGAGCCTTGTCGAGGTTTCCGTTGTCTGGCCATGAATTTTGTGGCGCAAAACGGTGCATGCCTGTTCCGGCGCCGCCACGACCGTCAGTGACGCGGTAGGTACCTGCAGCGTGCCATGACATACGAATGAAGAATGGGCCGTAATGGCCGTAGTCGGCTGGCCACCAATCTTGCGAGTTGGTCATCAGCTCTGTGAGGTCCTTGACGACTGCGTCAATGTCAAGTGATGCAAATTCTTTTGCGTAGTCAAAGTCTGGATCCAACGGATCGCCTGCTACGGGATTGTTGTGCAGAACTTTGATGTTCAGCGAATTTGGCCACCACTTTGTGTTGGTGGTTCCCATGTCTGCAGCGGTAATTGCACCGCCAGAGAATGGGCACTTTTCTTCATTACTCATATGTGCTCCTTTGGTTAGTGGATATGTGTAAGACCGGTTGATGACGTTGCTGAGGAATCACTACAGGTAGGGCAACGACCCCAGTAGACGACTTCTGCTTCGTCAATTTCAAAATTGAAGTTGTCTGATGCTTCGAGGCACGGGCGGTAACCCACTGCACAGTCAACATCGACAACGACTCCGCATCCGCGGCAAATGAGGTGATGATGATTGTCGTTGATGCGGTCTTCATAGAGTGCCGGCGATCCAATCGGTTGGATGCGGCGCAAAAGTCCCTTTTCGGCGAATGTGTTCAAGGTGTCGTACACCGATTGGCGAGAAATAGAACCGAGAGATTCGGTGGCGAGTTCAGTCACATGGTCTGCATTGATGTGAGGATTGCGAGCAACGGTGCGCAGAATTTCAAGGCGTTGGGCCGTGACGCTGAGGCCGTGGTCCTTCAGCACTTGGGCGTAGTCGTGTGTCATCAATCTTGACTATATACAAATTTTGACTAACTCCAGAAAACTTGTGACCGACGTCATGTCGCAGGGGGGGGTGGCACAAAAGGGGACAATTCTCTCTGGTGACGGGTACGAGCCAGCGTGTGAAGTGACACGCCACATGGATTCCCTCACAGGCATGAAATCTCGAACCGTATGCCTTGTTGTTGCTGTGATTCTGATGGGTTCGTGCACTCGGTCTGCGTCCGGCCAGTTGCCAACGCCAGATCAATTGTCGGAGGCGCTTCCCACCATCACAGAAATGCCAGGTGAATGGGATGAGTCGCAGCGACAAGTGTTTACGGTTCGCGGAGCAGAGAATCCATCAATTGATCCATCGGTGTGGTGTCCAGATGCACAAGAGGTGACGAACAATCTTGTTGAATTTGCAGGGAATTCTGGTGCAGACGTGGAGATGCAAGCGGATCTTGGAAAAGATGCGGCTCGGATGATTCGTTTGCAGGCATGGTCAAACAATGACGTAGAGAACTACTTCCGCGATGCGCGTGAGGGAGTGCGTATATGTGATGGAAAGACGATCACATCTCCTGATGGAGTGACCGAGTCATATGACGTTATTGAAGGGCGTGACATTGGTGATGAATCCATTAGTTGGCGACAAACAACAACTCCGCCATCGTCAGCACAAGATGAGAAGTTCGAAACCATTGGCCGAACAACGATTGCGCGATTCGGTTCCATCATCATGGTGCTGCAAATTGGCGATGCTTCCTGGAGTGGGAGTGGTCAAATGATGGATGAAGACGCGTGGTGGGACATTGTTGAGTTGGCGGGGAAGAAACTCAACTCACTAGACGAGCAAGTGCACGATTAGGCGGAGTTGTTCTGCGTGTCCGTGCGGGGTAGGTGGATGTTGAACTTGATGGCGAGTGCTCGCATTGCCACAACAATGGCCACAGGCAGCCACACTTGCACTCCGTCGGATGCACTCGTCTCTCGCAGGGCGACATGGATGGTTGCTCCCACCAATCCAGCAACCGCGTAAATCTGACCCACGAACACCATGGGTGTCTTGCCAGTGAAGATGTCGCGGATGACTCCACCACCAACGCCGGTGATGACTCCCATGAAAATGGCAATGAACGATGATGTGTTGTTGTCAAGTGCGATTGAGGTTCCCAGCACCACAAAAGCGCCAAGTCCCACTGCGTCGCTTGCTTGGTACCACAGATGATTTCGCGGATCGATATGGAAAGGGAGGCGCAACACCGCTAGTGCCACCACCACAGTGGCGAGCGCAACCACTACCGGCCATTCGTCGGACACCCATGTCACGGGCAAGTTGCCAATGAGAAGATCTCGAATGGTTCCGCCTCCAATTGAGACGACAACTGCAAGAACTGCAGCACCAAGCCAGTCATGACCAGCTTCGGCCGAGGCAAACACGCCCGACAATGCGAATGCGATGGTTCCCAGGACGGCAACGAACAGAAAGACGCCTTCAGTTGTTGCCTGCTGTGCAATCACGCTTCGACTGTACTGCTTGTCGCACGTGTGGCAGGTGAGTCATGCGGTCAGTTCATGTATCCAAGTTCGAAGAGCGTGAGCAAGTTCTTCACGTGCATCAGCTGCCAGAGTGTGTCCGCACCGTGAGAAGTTGTGCCGACGAACGGTTGCGTTTGTTAGCGCAGCTTCGAGAGCATCTTGATATTCCGGCGGCATCACTGGATCTTCGTTACCGCCGAGAATCATGACAGGCGTCGTGACGCGGGCAAGGGAATCGGTGACGTCGAACAACTTGATTTCGCGATTGAAGAAATCAACAAGCAGTTGAGTATTTGTGACTGTTCTTGCTTCAACGTCGGCATCCATTGTGCGCGTCGTTGTGTAGAGATGTCGACAGTGGGTGACAAAAGCGGCGGTTGTTTCTTGATTGGGGGTGGCAATGAAGTTGCTCCATGCTTCAGCAGCATCGTCGCCGCCTTGCCTGCGAAAGCCTTCTGCCGACATAGCTGCATCGAATCGTGGTCCAGTTCCAGCAAACACATACCCTGACGCACTGCCGGGGTGTCTTATTGCGTGCATCTGTGCCACCATGCCGCCGAATGAGTGTCCGTACACAATTGGTTGTTCAATTCCTAACGCTTGGCAGACGCCGACAACGTCATCGGCCCATTGCTCCATTCGCCACAGCGACGGATCACCCTGATCGCTTCGTCCGCAACCACGATGGTCGTACAGAATGACTTGCGCGACCTCGAGAAGAGGAGCAACCATCGACATCATGTGCGCATGGTCGGTTGGTCCTCCGTGAAGCGCCAGGACTGTTGGTCGTTCCATCATTCGAGATCCGTGCGCAACAAGTTTTGGTCCAAGAACTTCTACAAATAAGTTCACACCGTTGACGTGAATTTTCATTGTGGAATCACCTCGTTCATCATGTTGGGAAGCGTTGTTGGTGTCACGTGTGGTGACTAGGGCTCGACAAGCCCTTCATTGCTTGGCGAATTGTCATCAAAGATTGTCCCAAGACCATCCCACGCCAGATGTCCGTGTCAACATAAAACGCGTCCAGAATTTTTTGTTTGATAACGGCTGCGTCGGCGCCGGTGGGGTCTCCATAGTTGTGAAGCCAGTTATCGGCGCGCAGTGCGTCAAGCACGTGTGCCGACTCAACGGTTCCATATTCCAATGAAACGCCAGTTACTTCTGCGTGTGACAGCAAAGTTGGCGCTGCACACAGCCAGTCACCTGCAATCTCTGCGGACACCGAATCTCCAGCAGCGATCACCGTTGCGGCTCGACCAAACCAATCAATTGCGCGATGAGTTTCAGCAGTGTTTGGAGCAGTAGTAATGATGGGTTCGGCATAGCCCACAGGTCCAAGACCTGTATGAAAGTCGACAATTCCAATTTTTGTTGCGTGCGCCAAGTGGTCCGCGAAAATCTTTTCAAGTGTGAGGCGCGACCACGTGGGTGCAGTGCCGCCGTAAAAAATTCCGTCTGGATGCGTGTATTGTCCGCCCGAGACAGTTGTTGCAAGGACATCAAATCCATAGGTTCGCGCAAAGTTCAGAATTTGCTGACGTGTGCGAATTTGTGTTTCTTCAGCCCAGTCAGATGGTGTGATTGCATCTGCAATCTCGTGATAGTGGACATTCTCTGGAAGAGGCACAGAGAAATCGACAAAGTTTCGATTCATGTCGACGTTCTCGTGCGTGACTCGACGTTTCCATGCAAATCCGTATGGATTGATCGCATGAATTAATAACACTGCGGTATCGGCATTGAGAAGTGTGAATTCGCGGCGGTGTAACCAATCAATTTGTGCTCCGGAACCGCAGTAACCCTCTACGCCATGTGTGCCTGACACAAGCACTAAAACCGCCGAGGCTTCTTTCGGTCCAATCCATGCACAATCGGTGAAAAGTTCGCCATTGTCAGGGCCTCGTTTTGGATGTTGGTAGGCCCATAGTTCGGCTTGTGCCGCATGTGCGACCTCAAGAAACTTGGATCGTGCATCCGAATACGTGGAGCTAAACGGTTGAGCGGTCATCGCTCCACACTATTTCTCGGCACTTCGCAACAAGAGACGCGAGACCAAGAAATGTGGTGGAGCTGGGAGATTTCCCACCCTCCCTTGTGGCTACTGGCTCAGAAGGCGG
>VFQT010000304.1_pt1 | contig 76158 bp, 66 predicted proteins | sample 3512381 | NCBI WGS metagenome assembly VFQT01 (sample SAMN10412376, study PRJNA504923) | tailings metagenome | isolation source: Relicate 2 Philex TSF3 active mining site | place: Philippines: Tuba, Benguet | collected 2017-08-29
GGAAATTTAGTCCTGCAAAGTGCAGTCAGTGACATGGGACCCGGCACCACTACAGGTTTATTTTTACCTGTACTTTTCGACGACCAGACAAGGTTTGCTCTATTTTCCCTTTTAAATGGTCATGTACTGAATAAGGCACATAAATAGATGTAATATTTCCTTCTTGAGCTACGGCGTAAGGAACTTTATCAGATTGACCATAGAAAACCAATTGAAAACCGGTACGCCCACCTCCCATTTGTAGCGGATAAATTACACGAAGTGTATGGGAATAGCTTTCTAAAGAACCATCGGCTATGTTTGAAACTATAAAACTTGGCAAACCCAACCCGGTAACGTCGAGTACCTCTTGTTGGGGACTTGTCACTTTTGCTGCTTTAAACAACCTACTCTCCTGTTGGCGAACTACCATATCGTCGGTTATTTGCGCCTGCCCCTCGGAAGGGAATAATAGCTGTGTAAATAGCGTCAATGAGAGTATGAAGTAGGTGGATTTTTTGGATGTCATTTTTTCAAAATTTTGAGTAAAAATAATGTAATTATCCCGATTGAAACTGAACAAGTAAATGCACATTTTGTTATTCATCCTTTATTCAAATTATAGAGATGAAACAAGTCTGGACTTTTGTTTTGAGCATTCCCCTACAATTAGGAATATTTGCACTTCCCAGCTGTCTTGGGCAAGGCCAAAACGAGTCAACAACTAAATCAACTATAAAAATGAACCCAATAAATGCTAATAAACCAACAAATATGGAAATAGCAACTTTTGCAAACGGATGTTTTTGGTGCACTGAAGCAATTTTTGAAGAATTGAAGGGCGTGGCGAGTGCAGTATCTGGCTATACGGGGGGGCAAACTAAAAACCCAACCTATAAGGAAGTTTGCGAGGGCACCACTGGGCATGCGGAATGCATTCAAATTACTTTTGACCCCAATATTATAAGCTATGACGAACTGTTAGAGGTTTTTTGGAAAACACACGATCCAACAACATTGAACAGACAGGGTAATGATATCGGCACCCAATACAGAAGTGCTGTATTTTATCACAATGAAATACAAAAGCAAAAAGCAACACAATATAAAAATGAATTAAACGAGAGTGGCGCTTGGTCAAGCCCCATCGTTACTGAGATAAGTCCCTTTACAGTTTTTTATCCTGCAGAAAACTACCACCAACAGTATTTTGAAGTAAACGGGAATGCAAATCCATATTGCCAATTTGTGATCCAGCCAAAATTGGAAAAGTTTAGAAAAGTTTTTGCTGACAAAAGAAAGAAAGAGGCGCAGAATAACTAAGAGTAGGTTAAATTAGCCTACCAACAAGTTACTGCCATGAAATTGACCAGTGTTTTTTTATTGACTTCCTTCCTTGCCTTCCTATTGAGTACAGGAACAACCGCTAGTGCGCAATTAAATTCAATACAGTTCAATTCGGATGACACGCTCCGTGGAACCCTCAACAAGGACAGAAGCTGGTGGAATGTTCTTCACTATCAAATCACCATTGAACCTAATTACCTTAAAAAGGAGATCAATGGCTCTAACAAAATTCGCTTTGCATCAATAAGAAAAAGCAATTCGGGTGAATTACAAATTGACTTACAGCGTCCCTTACAAATCGATAGTGTAATTTATCATGGAAAATCCGTTCGCTATAGCAAGAAAGGTGCTAATGCTTGGCTTATTGAGCTAGGAAAAGTCAAAAATCAAATTTCTGATTCCCTAACAATATTTTACAGCGGGAAACCAATACTTGCTAAAAATCCGCCTTGGGATGGCGGATGGATATTTACAACTGATAAAAAAGGAAGGCCCTGGATGACGGTGGCTTGTCAAGGATTGGGAGCTAGCGTCTGGTATCCATGTAAAGATCATCAAAGCGACGAACCTGATCGTGGGGCTAGCCTTACTGTAATTACCGCAGATACGTTGCAAGTGGTTGCCAACGGTAAAAAGCTAGCCTCCGAAAAATTTAGTGATGGTAAAATGGCAACCACCTGGAGTGTCTCAAATCCCATCAATAACTACAATATCGTGCCTTACATTGGGAAATATTCCAATTGGGAAGACACCTATTTAAGCAAAACAGGAAAAAAACTTGAGCTTTCCTATTGGGTATTGGACTACAATTTAGAAAAAGCAATCCCCCAATTTAACAGGGATACCAAGAGAATGCTAGATGCCTTTGAGTATTGGTTTGGCCCCTACCCTTTCCAAGAAGATGGCTTCAAATTAGTAGAATCCTCCCACCTGGGAATGGAACATCAAAGTGCTATTGCATACGGGAATGGATTTACGAATGGATACAGAGGTCGTGACCTTTCCGGCACAGGCTGGGGTAAAGATTGGGACTATATCATTATTCATGAGAGCGGACACGAATGGTTTGCCAATAACATCACCACTAATGATATTGCAGACATGTGGGTGCATGAAGGATTCACGATGTACAGCGAGGTGCTTTTTATAGAATACCACTACGGTAAGAAAGCCGCAGATGCATATTGTCAGGGAATTCGAACAAAAATCAGAAACGACCGCCCTATTATCGGATCCTATGGTGTGAATCACGAAGGAAGTGGAGATATGTACAACAAAGGTGCTGGCATGCTTCATCACATTCGTACCCTAATCAATAACGACAACTTATTTCGTGAAATTTTATTAGGCTTGAATAAAGACTTCTACCATCAAACAGTTGATACCAAGGAAATCGAGGATTATTTCATAAAAAAAACAGGATTGCCGCTGCAGGCAACTTTTGATCAGTATTTACGGGACACTAAAATCCCTGTTTTTGAGTACGCCTATCAAGATGGACTACTCCGGTATCGATTTTCAAATTGTAACAAGAATTTTTCTATGCCCATTCAAATGGGAGATCAGGAAAAATTGAAAATAATTTGTAACACAGAATGGCAACAAATAAAATTACCTGATTGGAGCCTTGTCAATACAATTTCTGACAACTATTACTTCACTAAAAAAAGAATAGAGTAATCGTATTGCTATATGAGCAGCATTAGAAAACAGAGTATTTTATCCACCCTGGTGATTTATGGAGGGTTTGGAATTGGGCTGCTTAATACCTACTTGTTCACCCGTAAAGATTTTTTTACACAAGAGGAGTTTGGACTATACAATGCGTTTATAGCAATCACCTTGTTGTTAGTAGCGATAGGAAATCTAGGTGCCCCCTATTTTATTTATAAATTTTTCCCCTACTACCGAGATCGAACTACACCTGGTAAAAACGATCAACTAACCATTGCATTTATTTTGGGAATGGCCGGATTTGTGCTACTATTTTTTGCAGGCCAGTTAATTGAACCATTGATCATCCGTAAATACGCTACCAACTCTCCCCTATTGATCCAGTACTTCAATTGGATCTATGCACTTGCAGGAGGTCTACTTTTATTCAACATTTTGGAAGCCTGGGGATGGCAACAGAAAGAATCAGTGATCAGCAACTTTCTGAAGGAAGGATTTTGGCGTCTATTAGTTTTACTGTTGATTATTTTTTTTATTAAGGGGTGGATCTCCAGCTTTACACAGTTTGTGAAACTTTTTTCGTTCAGCTATTTAATCATTGGGCTTCTCCTATTTATTTATCTATACCGACAGCAAAAAATACCCCTCCCCTTACAAGTAAGCACATTGACCATTCGGCTCAAAAGACCACTCTTTAACTACACAAGTTTTACCTACGCGGGTACTTTAATTTTTGTAGTGGCACAAGTTTTTGATTCGATATTAATTCCATCAGTGTTAGAGAACGCATTAGCACAATTAGCCATCTACTCCTTAGCACAAAACATGGCTTCAATGCTTCAAGCACCCCAGCGAGGAATGATTGCAGCCGCCATGGAACCCCTGACCAGCGCCTGGAAACAAAAAGATCAACAAACCCTGCAACGCATCTACCAGCGATCCTCCATTAATTTGTTTTTATTTGGTGTTTGCTTTTTTGGATTGTTTGCCATTAATTATCAAGATGCCATAATAACCCTCCAATTAAAACCAGCCTTTCTGAGTGGATTCACAGTTTTCCTTCTATTAGGGATTACCCGCTTAATCGATATGGGAACGGGCATAAACTCACAACTTATTGTAACCTCGCCTCGTTGGCGGTTTGAATTTATCAGCGGGGTAATCCTGCTACTTTCTATGCTTCCTCTTAGCTATTTCTTGACCAAATCCTATGGAATCGTTGGTACCGCCATAGCACAATTAATTTCAATTTCCATTTACAATTGCGCAAGAGTGCTATTTCTTTGGCTGACATTTAAACTACAGCCATTTTCATATGCCACTTTAAAAGCGATACTGCTATTTATTTTTATTTCGGTTGGAATTCACTTGATTTTTAAAGACCAACAAGGATGGCTTTCTCTTTTTGGAAGAAGCGCTTTGTACCTAGCAAGTGCAAGCATTGGAGTAATCTATCTCAAATTAACTCCTGATATCAAACCTGTTTTACAGAGTATCAAAAAGAGACTAATCAAAAGCTGACTCTGTAGCAGATAGTATCGGCACTCTTCGAGCCCCAACAAATCGGCTTGAAAAATAAGGCTCACTTCGGCTACTCACCATCACACCATTACTGGATGACGCATGCACAAACTTGTTGTTACCAAGGTAAATTCCAACATGAGAAACAGTTCGACCTCTGGTTCTAAAAAACAATAAATCCCCAATTTGGATTTCATCCTTTTCCACTTTTGGATATTGCTGATATTGCTCACGACAAGTGCGAGGTAACTGGATTCCAGCATAAGATGAGAGTACGGAGGCTGTAAATGCAGAGCAATCAATTCCCTGCGAGGAATTTCCTCCACTCCTATAACGAACGCCCATCCATGGATCTATTGCCGCCAGGAGCTTGGGATCTGGGAGCGCCATTAATTCCTGCTCTAATAACACTGAAAATTTCATTTGAAGAGCCGACACTTCGCCCTCTTTAGAAAAACTGCTGGAGGCTGGTATGCTAGTAGCCGGCGGAAGCTCAATCAATTTTTCATTAGAGACTATAGATTTGTTGGCATTCAAAGTACCCTTGAGCATCCACCGGGTTGGCTGACTTTTTGGCTCATCCTGTTTAATTGGCAAAGGATCCATAAAAACAAGGCGCTGAGGAATAGAGATGTTATCGGTGGGAGTCGAGTTCCTGGCTGATTGCGTCTTACTGAGGGGGAGCTTACTACCTTTATTTTGCACAACGGTGCATCCGGTGAGTAGGAGTCCCACACACAGCATTACTGGGGAAATATAAAAAAGTTGCGGTCGCAAGGGGGTCGAGTGAATGATTTTGCGAAGGTAACTAAATTAGCTACTTTGCTGACCCGCTATGCAGTTTTCTCACCTACATGTTCATACACAATACTCCCTGTTAGATGGGGCCGCATCTATACCATTGCTTTATAAAAAAGCTATTAATAATCAGATGCCTGCACTTGCAATTAGTGATCATGGCAACATGTTTGGTGTCTTTGAATTTGTGGCTGAGGCTTACAAAAACAAAGATGCTAATGGTAAGTTAAAAGTGAAACCCATTGTAGGTTGTGAGTTTTACCTGACTGAAAATCGACATCAAAAAACCTTTACAAAGGAACAGCGGGACAAGAGAATGCATCAGATCTTGTTAGCAAAAAACGAGGAAGGCTACCGAAATCTGATCAAACTAACCTCCCTCGGGTTTGTAGAGGGGATGTATGGAAAATACCCAAGAATTGATAAAGAGCTCATTCAAAAATATCACCAAGGTCTAATCGCTACCACCTGCTGCTTGGGCGCGTCCGTCCCGCAGGCGATTCTTCGCAAAGGAGAGGAGGAAGCCGAAAATGAGTTTAAATGGTGGCTGAATATTTTTCAAGAGGACTTTTATGTAGAGTTGCAAAGACATGGCATGGCAGAGCAAGACAGGGTCAATGATGTGCTGTTACGCTTTGCAAAAAAATATAAGGTTAAAGTCATTGCCAGCAATGACAGTCACTATGTAGAGCAAGACGACTTTACTGCACATGATATTCTGCTTTGTATAAACACGGGCGAAAAGCTGGCCACCCCTGCTATCCGCGATTTTGCGGATGACGACGTCAATGTTAAAGACAAACGATTTGCCTTCCCCAATGATCAGTTTTTTTTCAAAACAAAGGAGGAGATGGCAAAAACCTTTGCAGATCTTCCAGCGGCACTCGATAATACCAATGAAATCGTAGATAAGGTTGAGCCACTCAATCTGACACGAGATATTTTACTCCCCAACTTCCCCGTTGAAAAAAGATTTCAGATTCACACCAAAGAGGAAGTGATTGGAAAAAATAAAATCTCTCCGGATGCCAATAATCAATGGGAATATTTAAAGCACATCACGTACGAAGGAGCTACCAAAAGATATACTATGGTAACGCCCGAACTGAAAGAGCGTATTGAGTTTGAATTATTCACCATAAAAACGATGGGCTTTGCCGGGTATTTTCTGATTGTAAGTGACTTTATCAAAGCGGGTCGCGAAAAGGGAGTTTTCATTGGACCTGGTCGTGGTTCTGCTGCAGGTTCGGTAGTGGCTTATTGTATTGGCATAACTAATATAGATCCCATTAAATACAATCTACTTTTTGAGCGATTCTTAAACCCTGATCGCAAGTCCATGCCCGATATCGATACCGATTTTGATGACGAGGGCCGGCAAAAAGTTATCGATTATGTAGTAGAAAAATATGGTAAGAACCAGGTTGCGCAAATCATTACCTACGGCACGATGGCTGCAAAAATGAGTATCAAAGATGTGGCGCGCGTGATGGACTTACCACTACCCGATTCGAATGCACTGGCAAAATTGGTCCCTGAAAAACCTGGGATTGAATTACGCCGGGTGCTTCATGCTCCTTTAAAATCAAAAGAAGGAGAAAAATCGCTAGAAGAAAAAGAGGCCTTAACAAATGACGAAATAGAAAACGTAAAAAAACTCAGAGAGTTTTATAAACAGCCAAGTTCCCCCGCAGGCCGAGTTCTTCACGAAGCAGAGCGGCTAGAGGGTTCTGTCCGAAATACTGGAATACATGCGGCAGGCATCATCATTGCCCCTACCGATCTTACAGAACTGATCCCAATTGCAACAGCAAAAGATTCTCCACTCTGGGTTACTCAGATCGAAGGCAACGATATTGAAAGTGCAGGCATTATCAAGATGGACTTCTTGGGCTTGAAAACACTTTCGATCATTAAGAACGCACTTGCTTTAATTAAACAACTTCATCAGATTGAAATTGACATTGATAAGATACCGCTAGATGATGCCAAAACATATTCACTATATCAACAAGGGGCTACCATTGGAACATTTCAGTTCGAAAGTCCGGGAATGCAAAAATATTTGCGTGAGCTAAAGCCTGACAAATTCGAGGATCTTATTGCGATGAATGCCCTGTACCGTCCAGGTCCGATGGCCTATATCCCCAATTATATTGATCGTAAACATGGACGAGAAGCAATCAGCTATGACCTTCCAGAAATGCAAGAGTATTTGGAGGAAACATACGGCATCACGGTGTATCAAGAACAGGTTATGCTGCTAGCACAAAAGCTTTCCGGATTTAGTAAAGGTGACGCAGACGTGCTACGGAAAGCAATGGGAAAGAAGAACCGAGAGACCCTGGATAAGATGAAAAAGCAATTTATCGAAGGGGCCACTGCTAACTTATTACCCGCAGAGCGTTTGGAAAAAATTTGGTCTGACTGGGAAGCTTTTGCGCAATATGCATTCAATAAATCGCACTCCACCTGCTATGCTTACGTTGCTTATCAGACTGCCTATTTGAAAGCGCATTATCCTGCGGAGTATATGTCTGCCGTGCTTAATAATGCAGGCAGTATTGAAAAGATAACCTTCTTTATGGAGGAATGTCGACGAATGGGAATCAATGTACTTGGACCCGATATCAATGAATCACTCAAAGGATTTGCAGTAAATAAAAAGGGAGAGATCCGTTTTGGTTTGGGTGGACTCAAAGGAGTGGGCGATGCGGCTGTAGAGAATATCATTGAGGAGCGAAACAAAAAAGGGGCATTCAACGACATCTTTGATTTTATAAAAAGAGTCAACCAGCGGTCTGTCAATAAAAAAACATTGGAGAGTTTGGCATATGCAGGAAGCTTTGATTGCTTCCCCGCGCTTCATCGCGCACAATATTTCACAGTGGCTCCGGGAGAAGATGTTACCGGGCTTGAGAAAATCATGCGTTATGGGCAAGTAATGGGACAACACCAAGCAAGTGCCGCCAACACATTATTTGGAGATCTTCCGGTTACGATGGAAATACCGCCCCCGCGGATGCTGGAAGTTGCCCCCTGGCCACTGATTGTTCAATTAGACCATGAAAAAGAAGTAACTGGAATTTACCTAAGTGGACACCCGCTGGATAATTATAAATTCGAAATTCAACACTATGGAATAACAGCAATTCGCGATTTTCTACATTTTAGAGAAACTATTCGCGAACAAGCAAACCCCGGTAGGCCATTTCGAATTGTTGGTTTGGTGGCTGACGCACAACATCGAATAGCCAAGAGCGGAAATAAGTATGGTAATTTTATTGTGGAAGACTACACGGGAAAAATGGAATTCCCCCTTTTCAGCGACGACTATTTAAAAATTTCACCCTTACTTCAAACTGGAAGCACAGTGTTGATTAACGGATTTCTTAAGCAACGTTACAACCGTGACGAATTTGAATTCAAAGTCATGGGAGTTACACTCGCAGAAACAATGATTGGCAGTCTGACAAGAATGTTGCATTTGGATGCAAGACCTCAAGACGTTAATGATGAAATAATACAGTTTCTAGAAAAGTACTTTAAGAAAAATCCCGGAAGAACTACTTTTAAATTCACTCTAACAGATGATCGTAATAGCTTAACAACCAGTCTTATATCTACTTCTCAGGGAATTGAAATGAGCGCAGCGCTCATCCATTTTTTAAATAATAATCCAGCGCTACAAGTATCCGTGCAAACCGTGTAGGCTGACAATTTTTACACAAGTAATGCCAATCGGTCAAGAAGAATAGTGCTGGACCTAAATTTGCAATTCACATTCTAAACAATCTAAAATGGCTAAAGAATTTACCGACGCAAATTTCAAATCAGACGTACTAGAATCCGACAAACTTTGTGTAGTGGATTTCTGGGCGGAGTGGTGTGGCCCCTGCCGCGCTATCGGACCCGTTATTGAAGAATTAGCAAAAGAATATGACGGAAAAGTAAATATTGGCAAATTAAATGTAGACCACAATCCTTCTGTTTCCATGAACTATGGAATTACTTCAATACCTGCTATTTTATTCATAAAAAATGGGCAAGTGGTAGATAAATTAGTAGGCGCACAACCAAAGGCCAATTTTGTAAAAAAAATCGAGTCACACGCATAATCGATTCAGAGAAATTTAAAAGCCTGCTTTTTTCGAAGCAGGCTTTTTTTATTTAGCAACAAAAATAAATTAGTGGGATACTTCCTCATTTGGTGTATGACGATGCCTAAAAAGCAACGCGAATAGAACCGCAACTACTAAGGAATACCCCGCAAAGGATAACCATATTTCACGCCAATTCATTGACTGATCTGAATTTGTAAAATACTGCTGTATAACCATTCCACTTATAGTGCTGCCCAACCAAGCCCCAAATCCATTCGACATCATCATAAATATCCCTTGCGCAGATGCACGAATCGAGGGGGATACTTGTGTGTCTACAAAAAGTGAACCGGAAATATTGAAAAAATCAAAGGCCATGCCATAAACAATACAAGATAAAATAATCATCCATAATCCATCGCCAGGATCTCCATATGCAAAAAGACCAAAGCGAAACACCCAAGCAACCATACTAAAGAGCATCACCGTTTTAATTCCAAATCGACGCAGGAAAAACGGGATAGCAAGGATAAAAAGGGTTTCTGACATTTGTGAGATTGACATAATAATGGCAGGATATTGCACGGCTACACTATTCTTATACTTTTCGATTTTATCGAAATCATGTAAAAAAGTATCCCCGTAAGCATTGGTCAATTGCAAAGCAGCCCCTAATAACATAGCAAACAAAAAGAAGAGGGCCATTTTATAATTTCTAAATAGTGAAAAAGCCTGCAACCCTAACAGAGAGGTTAAAGAAGTTGATTTTGTTTGAGCATATTTTGGGGGACAAGCAGGCAACGTAAAAGCATACAAGCCAAGCAAAACTGAGGCTGATGCAGCTATATAAAATTGAAGAGCCGATGTCTCCCAACGAAGTAAACTCACTACCCACATGGCCACAATAAATCCAACTGTACCCCAAACACGAATAGGAGGAAACTCTTTCACAATATCCTTACCCGCCCCCACAAGCACCGTGTAAGAAACTGTATTGGCCAGGGAGATGGTGGGCATGTAAAACAGCATATAAAACAGCAACACCCAATAAAACTGACCAGGGTCGTTAACCTGTGGCAAATAGAAAAGCACTACAGCGCCTATTAAATGGCATAATCCTAACAAACGCTCAGCATTGAGGTAGCGATCCGCTACAATCCCTGCCAGGGCTGGCATAAAAATGGCGGAGAGTCCCATTGTTGAAAAAATAGCACCGAACTCCGCCCCACTCCACTGCCGATTTTGGAACCAATAAGCGCCAACGGTAATAAGCCAGGATCCCCAGATAAAAAACTCCAGGAAACTTAAAATAGTAAGTTTGATTCTTGGTGTCATAGCAGAAAGATAAGGAATTAATACCTTTGCGGCACCTTTTTAAGCAAGCATGATTCATACCCCCTCCGCCTCCCCCGCCCTGCAAGCAATTGCAGAAAAAGTAGCTAATCAAATTCGTATTACTGATCAGGAGTGCCAACTTTTATTTGAGGAGGCGAGTCTAGGATTTGTTGGTGCACTAGCTAACCAAATTCGTGAGCGGAAGCATGGTGATCGTGTTTACTTTAACCGCAATTTTCACATAGAACCAACCAACGTATGTGTTTTTAGTTGTCAGTTCTGCGCATACAGCCGACTGTATGCAAATCGGGAGGAAGGATGGGAATTAAGTATTGAGCAAATGCTTCACCTCGTAAAAAAATATGATGGGATTCCGGTAACTGAAGTACACATTGTTGGGGGTGTTCACCCGAAGATGAACTTAAAATTTTTTAAAGAATTATTAGCGGCTATTAAATCTCATCGTCCTGAGTTACACATCAAAGCATTTACCGCCGTTGAATTTGATTATATGTTTCGTAAAGCAGGTCTTTCTCCAGAGGAAGGATTAAAAATTTTGATTGAAGCCGGACTTGATTCAATTCCTGGAGGCGGTGCCGAAATTTTTCATCCTGAAATTCGAGAAAAAATTTGCAAGGATAAAGTTGATGGAAAAGGTTGGCTAGAAATTCATGAAACGGCTCACCGGTTGGGTATTCCCTCAAACGCCACCATGCTTTATGGACACATTGAGTCATTTGCGCACCGCGTGGACCACATGAGTCGTTTACGTTCCTTACAAGACAGAACGGGAGGTTTTAACACATTTATCCCTCTCAAATTCAGAAACAAGGATAATGATATGAGCTATGTAACTGAAAGCTCGCTCATCGAGGATATGCGGATGTATGCAATTGCCAGAATTTATTTAGATAATTTTTCACACCTGAAGGCCTATTGGCCAATGCTTGGTCGACAAAATGCCCAATTAGCACTAAGCTTTGGTGTTGATGATATAGACGGCACGATTGATGATTCTACAAAAATCTACAGTATGGCCGGATCAGAAGAACAGCGTCCAACACTAACTACCACCGAATTAGTTGATTTGATACGTCAGGCGGGCCGATCACCTATTGAGAGAGATACGCTGTACAATGTATTAAATGATTTTAGCATTCTGGCAAACTAATTGGCACATTGATAGCCAATCCCCCATCAGCAGTCTCCTTATACTTATGATTCATATCCTTTGCGGTTTCCCACATTGTTTTAATGACCGCATCGAGCGAAACCTTTGCCAAATCGGGTGTGCTTTGCAACGCGAGTTGAGAGGCCGTAATGGCCTTAATGGCACCCATGGTGTTACGTTCAATACAGGGCACCTGTACAAGTCCTCCAATTGGATCACAGGTTAAACCCAGGTGATGTTCCATTGCAATTTCTGCAGCCATCAACACCTGGCGCTGCGTTCCTCCCATCACTTCTGTTAAACCGGCAGCTGCCATAGCCGCAGATACTCCAATCTCAGCCTGGCAACCTCCCATAGCAGCGGAGAGCGTAGCCCCTTGCTTAAAGATGATTCCAATTGCAGCAGCAGTCAACAAAAAAGAGGTGATTGATGCTGGTTGCTTAGCCTCACAGAATGATAAATAATATTGCAATACAGCAGGCACTACCCCTGCTGCTCCATTTGTGGGAGCAGTGACTACTCGTCCAAAGGATGCATTTTCCTCATTTACCGCAAGGGCAAAACAACTTACCCAATCCAATGTGTAATTAAACCCATGCCCTCCGGATGCAATACAAGCTGTCCATTCCTCATAGGTAGAATACGACTTACCCTTCAGTAATTTTTTATTCAACTCCGCTGCCCTACGAACAACCTCCAGCCCACCAGGCAGGATACCTTGTGAGTGACATCCTTTAAAAATGCAATCACGCATAACAGTCCAAATCCGATTGGACTGATCCATGGTTTGCTGTTCACTGCGCCAGGCCATTTCATTCTCCAACATTACCTCGTGAATAGAAAGTCCGGTTTTCAAGCACCAATGCTGTAACTCTTGTGCTGTGGCAAATGGAAAGGCTAATTCAACTTTTTTAGAACCACTTGATGCCTCTCCCTCTTGCAAAACAAATCCGCCTCCTACTGAATAATAAGTTTGCGAGAAACTTTCTCCCCCCGCAAGCGTAACCAAAAATGAGAGTGCATTAGAATGAAAGGGTAACGATTCTGTAATCAGGAATTCAATATCCTCTTGGGGATTGAAGTTAATTTCATGCAAGCCCCCCAGTAGCAGTGTTTGCTGGGAAGCAATTGCCTGTAACTGAGATTCAATTTGTGTTGTTGGGAATATAACCGGATCGGCACCCAATAATCCCATTTGTACAGCAATTGCAGTACCATGTCCCTTACCCGTTTTGGCAAGAGACCCATACAGTAAAACCCGAATTGCTGTAACGCTGGAAAGTTGCTGTTGTTCTTTCAAATGATCAAGTAAACAAAGCGAAGCTCGCCAGGGACCTAATGTATGAGAGCTGGAGGGCCCAATTCCAATTTTAAAAATGTCAAAAGCAGATATTGCTTCACTTGACATACATTATAGCTTTAGAGTACATCTACCAATTCGACTTCAAAATACAGCACCGAATCTCCAGGAATTGATCCGGCAGCATTACAACCATAGGCCAGCGAAGATGGAATAATAAGGCGAATTGTTCCTCCTTTCTTAATGAGCGGAAGGCCTAATTGCCATCCTGCAATCACTTGCCCCAGTAAGAATTGTACAGGAACTCCCGTATTTGAGTCAAAAATGGTGCCGTTCATCAATTTTCCGATATAACGAACAGATACACGGGAGGTGAGCGCAGGAGTAAGACCACTTCCAGGATTTACAATTTGATACAACATCCCGCTGCTATGAGTTTGAACACTTAAGCCATTGGTAGAAGCAAAGTTTTGCATGGTTGCAACTTCACTTGCCACTGTTTTTGGCGTACAAGTGGTTTCCTTGTTACAGCTGAACATAGAAAAGGCAAAAAGCCCAAAAAATAATAGATAAAACAAACTACGCATGTGTGCAATTTAAGAGGATTGACGGTTAATAAGTTCAAGATAGCGTTGCTCATTCATTTCCCATCGATGACGGGCAGAAAAAATCACTATGAATAAAACGGTAGCAATCGCGGCAATGACCAAAACAAGAATTAAAGAAGATTGCTCTCTGAAAAGAACCATTTGTGCCCGACTATACCAACCAGCAAACAGGTTGGTCACAGTAGCCAGGACCAGGCTTACCCCCAACGGTAGACCCACAGAAAGCTGCCGAACCCAACGCTTCCTTGCCACTCTGTTTTTCTCCCAGAATTCAATAAAATCCTTTTCCTGCTCTGTTAACATGAATTGTAAAGTTAGGCCAAGCATTACGATGCAACGAAAGAAAAAACCCCGCTTGAGCGGGGTTTGGAGGTCCCGAGCGGATTCGAACCGCTGTAGGAGCTTTTGCAGAGCTCTGCCTAGCCACTCGGCCACAGGACCCGTTGGAGGACTGCGAAAATAAGCAGTATTTTTGAATCCCTATGAATCCTATTGCCGCATCGGAGTTGATTATAAATAATCGGGGGGCTGTTTATCACCTGGATCTTCGTCCGGAAGAATTAGCCCCGACCGTAATAACCGTGGGAGATCCAGATCGAGTAAAAGCCGTAAGTCGTTATTTTGATCGTATCGAATTTACTGCGCAGCATCGAGAATTTATCACGCATACAGGTTACATCGGATCGAAAAGAATAACAGTCTTATCATCGGGCATAGGTCCTGATAATATCGACATTGTACTTAACGAATTAGACGCATTGGCTAATATCAACTTGGAAACGCGCCTACCAAAAGATAAACTAACCAGCCTTCAAATTATTCGATTGGGAACTTCGGGTTCGTTGCAAGCAGATATTCCCGTCAACAGTTTTGTTGCGGCAACACATGGGTTGGGTATTGACAATTTATTGCACTTCTACCGTTTTAATCAAAATGAAGAGGAATCATTATTAATCCAATCTTTCTTAACACAAACGCAGTTACAACACCAAACAGGATTACCTTACATTAGTGCAGCTTCGCCTTCCTTATTAAAGCATTTTGTAAAAAATTTTCATCAGGGAATTACAGTAACATGTCCTGGTTTTTATGGCCCACAAGGACGGGTCTTGCGTTTGGGCTTACATAACCCTCACCTTATAAACAGACTTACTGATTTTAAATTTGGTCCACACCGTATTACCAATTTTGAGATGGAAACAGCTGCTATCTACGGCTTAGGCCGACTGATGGGACATCAATGTCTTGCGCTAAACGTAATTGTAGCCAATCGAGTAACACAAACTTTCAGTGATAATGCTCCACATTATATCGACCAACTAATTCAGCAGTTCTTAACAACCTTTTCAGCTTCAATTTCATGATCGTACGTTTTGAAAAGTACCAGGGAACTGGTAATGATTTTATTATAGTTGACAACAGAGATCAATCACTGAAAGGTTTGACAGTTGAATCGATACGCTTACTGTGTGACCGACATCAGGGGATAGGAGCCGATGGGTTTATGCTCCTTCAAGAAAAAGAGGGATACGATTTTGAGATGAAATACTTCAATGCAGACGGGAATGAGGGTAGTATGTGTGGCAACGGAGGACGTTGTATCACCCTATTTGCAAAAAAAGCGGGCATTAATAAAAAAGTTTTCAATTTCACAGCCATAGATGGCCCGCATGAAGCGCAGATCCGCGCTGCCAATTATGTGGCTTTACGAATGAAGGATGTGAATCAAATAGTAGAGCAGAAAACCGATTTTATACTTAATACCGGGTCGCCACATTTAATCCGATTTGTAAAGGGTCTTCAGCAATTAGATGTGGTCAAAGAAGGGCGAGCTATTCGGTTTAATAAAGAATTTGCAGCAGAAGGAATCAATGTCAATTTCATTGAAGAAGAAAAAGAGGAGCGCGCGGTATTCATAAGAACCTATGAAAGAGGAGTAGAAAACGAGACCCTCTCTTGTGGCACTGGTGCTACCGCTGCCGCACTTGTTTGCTGTCATACTAAAAATGGGTTCAATGATGTAACAGTAAAAACCCGCGGTGGAGATCTTAAGATTGAATATAACAAAATTGCAGAAAACCTTTTTGATAATATTTGGCTCTGCGGGCCTGCTCATTTTGTATTTGAGGGAACAATTGATCTTACAACCGGCAGCCATGCGTAAAATTTCAGTACGTGTATACGGAGTGTTGAGAGACCAAGAAGGACGCGTGCTAGTTAGTGACGAAAAAATTAGAGGCGAACTATTTACAAAATTTCCAGGAGGAGGGCTTGAATTTGGAGAGGGAACGCGGGATTGCCTAGTCCGCGAGCTAAAAGAAGAACTTAATCTTAAGGTCCAGGTGGAAGAACATATTTACACTACTGACTTTTTTCAGCGCTCGGCATTCAATCAAGCACATCAGATACTTTCCATTTACTATAAGTTGACTGCACTTGAGCCACTCAGCATAGATCTGGCAAAAAAGCCATTTACATTTAGTGATGCTGCTTATTCCAGTTATGAGCAAACACAACAAATGGAGTCCTTTCGGCTTGTTTCCTGGGAGGAGTTCAGTCCCACTATGATGAGTTTACCAATCGACAAAATTGTGGCAACGCTTCTGAAAAGCACTTCTTAATCCTGCATAGCCGCTTTTTTCATCGCTGCAGCTTTCTCTTCTCCAAGATAGCCTTCAATTATGCTATGCACGAGATAAACAACGGGTGTCATGAGCAAGGCAATCGTAAATTTGTAGAGGTAGTTTACAAATCCCACGGCAAGAAACAAGGAGAAAGGCCAAACAAAATCATCGCCTTGCTGGCTCATTCGAGTGCCTATATAAAAAGCAATAAACAATACTACAAAACTGTCTAAAAATTGAGAGACCAATGTGGATCCCGTTGCCCGAAGCCAGATGTATTTTTCTCCAGTCCATTTTTTAATACGATGGAATATTAAAACATCGACCAATTGTCCCACCAAAAAAGCGGTTAGTGAACCAATAATTATAAAACTTCCTTGACCCAGCACACTTTGGTAGGCCCATTGCATATTGGGCACCCCACTCCCCTGCTTACCGGTAACAAAAAAATCAGCTGGAGCCAACCATATGGCGCCTGAAAAAAGGATGAATGCAAAAGCGATCAAGCCCGCCGTCATCCAGGATAAAAAACGAACGCCTTGTTGCCCATAATACTCATTGATAATATCGGTCAATATAAAGACCACGGGCCAAAGTAAAACGCCGGCAGTAAGGTTAAATGAAAGATCGTTGCCGAACAATTGCAAATGAAGCGGCTCAAACCCTAACGTTTTTTCCAGGGAGAATATCTTAACTCCTATTATTTCGGCAATTAAGGCATTCGCTACAAAAAACCCAGCCAAGACCAGGAACAGGCGGGTACTTTTATCCCGAAGTATAGTATGAATCATAGTTGTTTTTAGGTTCCATGAAAATAGCATTATTTTGAGACCAAACTTTGGTACATGCCTGGCAAATTATTTAAACATTTACTCCCACATCTGGGAGTGCTTCTAATCTTTCTTCTAGCTGCAGCCATTTTTTGCCGTCCGGCGCTCGAAGGAGGGCAACTCAATCAACATGATAATGTCAGTTGGAAGGGAATGGCACAAAATGCATTTGAATATAAAACAGCTAAAGGACATTTTCCACTTTGGAATCCAAACCTATTCGGGGGAATGCCTAATTATCAAATTGCCATGGAAGGCAAATCAATTCTACCCGACTTAATCCAAATTTTTTCGTTAGGGCTTCCCAAACCAATGAACTTCTTTTTTCTTGCCTGCTTGTTTTTCTACTTCTTAGCATTGAGCATGGGCGCCAGTCCACTGATTGGTGCTACGCTCTCTTTAGCCTACGCGTTTTCAACCTACAACCCTGTTATCATTGCAGCAGGACACGATACCCAAATGATCGCTACTGCTTGTATGCCATTATTATTGGCCGGGTTAATCCTTATCTATAATAAGACTTATTGGATAGGTTTATCCGTGACAACAGCAGGTGCACACTTACTGATTGCCGCCAACCACCTTCAAATCACTTACTACTTTTTGCTAATCGCCATTCTGCTCACTTTGGCATTTGCAGTAGATTGGATAAAAAATAAGGAATGGAATCACCTGGGTAAAGCAGCTTTAGCAACCTTATTTTCGGCCCTGCTGGCAATTGGAGGAAACGCGCTTATACTTTGGACTTCTGCTGAGTATAGTAAGTATACAATGCGTGGAGGCAAAGAGGTTAGCATTACCGCTGATGTAGTAAAGAGTACAAAAACCGCCGGACTTGATACCAGCTATGCTTTTGAATATAGCTTGGGAAATCGCGAATCATTGACATTGTTGCTCCCTAATGCATTTGGAGGTGGCCACAGCCGCAATCTAGAAGAGGGCTCACCCGTAGCAAAGAAGTTAATCGGTGCTGGAGTAGATGAAGGGAATGCCGAGCAACTGGCACAAAGTTTACCCCAATATTGGGGCAGCCTCCCCTACACTGCTGGACCCGCCTATGTTGGTGTATTATTGTTTGTGCTAGGCATACTTGGTTTTTTTCTAAACCGTGGCGCACTGTCCAATGGTGTGTTGGCTTTTACTTTACTTGGAGTATTTATTTCATGGGGGAAGAACTTTTCCGCTTTTAACCTTTTCCTTTTTGAATACTTGCCTCTCTTCAATAAGTTTCGCGCACCTTCCATGGCGCAGGTTATCCCTCAATTAGGACTTGCGCTATCTTCCCTTTTACTGTTGATCAATATTTTCCAGAACAAAATAGAATTGTTTAGTAAAAAAACAATGGCTATAACAGCTAGCCTATTTGGAGGCTTGTTTATACTGTGGCTCTTACAAGACTATGCCGCCCCTATTGATGAGCAAATCTTAAATGCCTATACCGACAAAAATGGTTCAGACCAGTTTGCACGAACTATTATTGCGGGACTTCAGGAAACCCGCAGCAGTCTATTTGGTGCAGCACTGTTACGAGCTATTTTATTAACCGCTGTACTCGGGGGGCTATTCTGGGCCTACATAAAAAAATGGCTTTCTTTCACCATCACCATGAGTCTGATTTTAGTTGTTTCCACAATAGAAATCATGACAATTAGTTATGATTACCTCGACGAGCGTATGTACCTGTCTCCTGAGGAGTATAGCGCCTCTAACTTTGCACCAACTCCAATCGATCAGGAGATTTTAAAAGATAAAGACCCAAATTACAGAGTATTGAACTTAGCTGCTAGCACCTTTAATGATGCAAGAACTTCCTATTTCCACAAATCAGTTGGAGGATATCATGCTGCAAAACTTAGAATATATCAAGACCTTATTGAAAAGTATTTTAGCAACGGGTTAAACCAAGGCATCTTAAATATGCTAAATACCCGCTACGTAATTATAAGTGATCCAAATACAGGGCAACAATCATTGGTGCCCAATAACCAAGCTTTTGGGAATTGTTGGTTAGTCAGTCAGCTGGTAGCTGCACCCAGCAAAGCAGCTGTCTTGGATAAAATTGGATCAACTAATCTGCAGGATACTGCTATTATTGAAAAAGAACTTTATAATGGGCCTGTTAACTTTCAAAAAGATAGCAGTGCTTCGATTTCCCTTTCTACGTTTGATAACGATACTCTTACTTATTCTGTAAAATGCAGCACACCGCAGTTTGCCGTTTTCAGTGAGATTTACTACCCTAAAGGATGGAATGCCTACCTGGATGAAAAACCAATCGCTCATCAATCTGTTAACTATGTATTACGCGGATTAGCTGTCCCAGCTGGAAAACATACGATTAAGTTTGTCTTTGAGCCTGAATCCTACAAAAAAGGTACTGCTATCATGTATGCGAGTTCGTTCTTAATCCTTCTGGTAGTAATAGGTGGACTATGGATGGGATTCAGGGTTAAATCAAAATAGGGATAAAGAATGAGGAAAGTACTTGCAATAGCCCCCTATCATTTTTTACCTGCCCGCTCAGGCGGACATCGTTATATTGAAGGTTGGTATAATGCCCTTGCAAAACATACACAATTAACGGTTATTAGCACAGCGGACAATACAATTGCTAACGACTGCCCATACCGAGTTCTTCCTTTGTTATCGAATTCAATTTTTCGATACAGCGACTTTACCTTGCGAGCAACCATTCGCGATCTCATTCAAAGTAATCAATATGATTTATTAATATGGGAGCACCCTTATTTTGCCTGGCTAGCAAACCTGGTTAAAAAAGATACCACGATTCCTTTTCTACTACGAACACATAATATAGAACACCAACGATTCAAGTCTCTTCATAAAGTATGGTGGCCCTTGCTAAAAATGTATGAGAATTGGAGTTTTCAGATCGCTGATTCAATTAGTTTTATTAGTGAGGCAGATAAAAGTTTTGCTATCTCCAATTGGAATGTCAATCCGGGTCGCTGCATCGATATCCCTTTTGGAATAAATAACAATAAAATTCCCGAAAATAAGACGGAAGCTAATCATGAAATTCGAAACCGTTATTCTATTCCCGAACAAGAAAGTGTTTTACTCTTTAACGGACCACTTGACTATACTCCTAATCGAGAAGCGCTTGAGGCAATCATTCAATTTGTAGTCCCAAGTCTTCAGACACAACAGCACGCTTTTAAGATTTTAATCTGTGGCGGAAATGCCCCAAAGAGTTGGAAATTTCGAAAAACAATCCAACAGCACCCGTATATCGAAGCTGGATTTGTTGCGGACATCAATAAATATGTAATGGCAGCTGATCTTCTATTGAACCCAGTACAAAAGGGAGGCGGTGTCAAAACAAAAATTATTGAGTCCATTTCTTTGGGAACTCCGGTATTAACTAGTGTTACGGGTGCCATTGGAATTGATCACAATATCACAGGAAAATATATGAATACTATTCAGGATGGTGCATGGGAGCAATGGGCGCCGACTATAATTAATTTAGTACACCACACTTCCTTTGAGCAGGAATCACTAACAAAATTCTTTACACACTATAATTGGGAGAAAATAATTGAGAGAGTTCTACCTGCGTTACCGGATTAGGTTTCCAGTAATTTTAAAAACAACCCATTTAATAAATAGCCGCAAATACTCTTTTGCCAAAAAAAGAAAAGCAAAGCTGTAATAGTAAATCCCTTTCCCTTTGCGCCATTGCATGATCAATAATTCATTTTTCATCATGACCCGTCGCAATTGTAATTGCTTTTGAATGGCTGTGCTACCGCTAGCAATATGTACGATAGTGGTAGCGGCTAGAAAAAACACGGAATAGCCTAGTTTTTTTATCTGTTCACACCAGAGCACATCTTCTCCATACATAAAAAAACGGCCATCTAATTCCTGCCGTGGCAATTGAGAAAGGACAGCGCGTTTGAAAAGGAAAAAAGCACCATTTACCCAGTCCACATCCATGGACTGATCATGCTTGAAATACTGCCCCAACATTTTTTTACTTCGTATAGACGCTGGAAATAGAAAAAGTAAAAACCGAAATAAATCAAAAAGTTCCCAACTGATAGTACGAAACCTTCTTGCAGAATACTGTAGTGTACCATCCGGAAATACCTGCCGGCATCCCAACACGCCAATTTTTTTATCGGCTTCGAGAGCGGCCACAGATTGACTAATACTATCCTCTAACAAATAGGTATCACTATTTAGCAACAAAATAAAATCTCCTTTTGCAGCGCGAATACCTAAGTTATTCCCCCCGGCAAAACCAAGATTTTTGGGACTCTTTAACAAGTTGATAGTTGGAAACCTATCTAAAAAAGCCTGTGGATCTTTTTCAGTTGAGGCATTGTCAACTAAAATAATCTCAATAGAAACTCCTTTTGTATGATGCAGCACAGAGGCGATACAATCGCAGGTGAGTTGGAAGGTATTGTAATTGATAATGATGATCGAAACCATGCTATCGATTAAATTCATAAGAGAGGAACATGAACAGCTTTGAAAAAATCCCTTTTCGAAGCAGTGAAGTTGGAAACTTACGTTGAAAACGAACAATCGAGAGTAAGAAAGCAGGTATAGGATATCCATCCGCTAAGGCACGCAAGTCGGATTCCTCTCTAATTTCTAAATTACGGATTAGTCGCCACCAGCCATCATAACTATGTATACTTCGAATACAGGCGCTACCATGTTTCTTATAGTAGTATAAAGATTCTGGAATTTCTACAGCTGGATTGCGGAAACAAAAATTGGTAACCTGCGAATCATTATAGCTCATGGTAATTAGCGGGTGCGGTATGTAACGACAAGAATAACGTCGTAACATACGAGTATATGCTTCTAAATCCACTAACCACTTTAAACGTGGGTCATACAGCTCTTGCATACTTCTTCTGAATAGCACTACGCTGGGCGGACCTATTAAATTATTCGCAAATAAACGAAAGGGATCCTTTTTAAAGGATTGAAAACGGCTAATTGAGATCGTTTTATTTTTTAGCTGACCACTACGTTCGTCGTGCGCGTAATACCCCGAAAAAAGTACATCAGCGCCTTCGTCCAGCTGTGCAGCATAATTTTCTAATGCATATGGATTAGTAAACCAATCATCATCGTGCATGATCTTAATCCATTGCCCGGAAGCGTGCTGTATCCCTTCCAACCAATTAGCTGGCGTGCCTAATGGCCGAGGATTTTTTTGATAATGAATGGAGAACTTATATGGCGTATTGAATAATAATTCCTCGTTATCACGGGAACTTGAATCGTCAGTAATGATCACTTCAAAGTCCTTGAATACCTGCTTTGCGATACTATCCAACAAACGTTTTAGCAAAGCAGGACGCTCATAGGCTGGAATACATATAGAAAGTAAAGGTCCCATCGGGGCTAAATTCGTAATTTTAAGGCACAGATCCACAAAATGTTATCCCACTCATTTATAATAAATGTATACCAGGGCCTCATAAACCGCTTATTTCGTAAAAAGGCAGATGATTTCGAGGCATTGTCATTGGGCTGGCTGCAAAAAAAGTACCTCAAACACTTGCCGACTGGAAAAACAAGAACTATCCGCATTGCTGGAGGACGCTTATACTACAAGGCACCACAAGAGTTGCTGCATGGATTACAGGAAATATTTATTGATCAAATTTATAAACAAACACTCCCCCCGAAGGCCCTCATCCTGGATTGCGGAGCTAATATTGGGCTTAGCGTAATTTGGATGAAGCAGTGGTGCCCGCAAGCACAAATCATTGCCTTCGAGCCTGATCCTGCCAATTTTTTGCTATTAGAAAAAAATATTCATTCGTACAAATTGGATAATATCACTTGCCATCATGCAGCCGTTTGGAATGAAAATACCACACGCAGTTTTTTGGCAGAGGGAGGAATGGCAAGCAGTTTTACCACCACCCTCTCCAAAGACACCATAACGGTAAGATGTCTTAGACTCAAAGACTTCCTTGAACAGCCCATAGACTTTTTAAAGCTTGACATTGAAGGAGCGGAATGGGAAGTTTTAATTGACTGCGCTCAAAGTTTAATGTCTGTAAAGAGTATTTTTATAGAATACCATGGACAATTTGATGAACAGGAAAAATTAGTCCAACTCCTGGAAATACTTAAAAATGCAGGATTTCAATTTTACATACGTGAGGCCGCACCCCTGCATCCCACTCCATTTTTTCGGGATAAACTAAAGCAACATCCCTATCAACTGCAGTTAAATATTTTTGGATTCAGAATTAGTAGATAACGTAGGCAACGTAGAACATAATGATAGGAAATGATTCATGGCCTCTCTTTTATCGTCTGTAAATCTATAATCGATATTTTCCGTGTAATATCGCATCAAATCATAGTCAATAGAGCTGGCATTTTCCAAGGCTAGTGCGGGTAGCGAACTCATCCCCAATTCATTTGCCTGTATAAATTTATTTACAAATTTATCTTCCAAAGGTGTAGTGGCAACCCATACGGCAAATACAAAAGGCAACCCGGTCATTTGATGCCAGGCTTCCCCCAAATCGTATCGGTACGCAAACCGACTGTGCACGTTCAAGGCGCGATCGCCAATTATTAAACCGCCTCTTTGACCATTTATTTCCTCTATGAAAGCAGAAGAGGTGGATGGTAAAAAAGTAACCTCTTTTTTCCAATGATCACGCAAAAGAATACGAAGCAACTGTACTGAGGTACGACTTTGGTAGTCCAAATAGATCGAATCCAGCGTTTCAAGGGGTTGCGTACTGAACAAACAAACAGAAGCCACAATTCCTTTAGTAGCTATACAATGCGAACCAATAATAGCAGCTTGGGGTAAACGAGGTAAAACAGCAACAGGAACTAAGCCAATATCAATTCTCCCCAACAATAAGTCCTCAGCAATTTGAGCAGGGTAATTTTGGCTAAGTTCTATTTCACCATCCAGGGATAATTGGGTCAACCCTTTTAATAGAGGGCGGGTATTCAAATAGTTAACAATTCCAACCCTTATCTTATTCAATTCGTTTAATTTTGCAATTGCAAAGGTAGTATTTCAAGGCTGCCCTTCCTCCTCAATATGGAACTTAATACACTTACCGCACTCGCTGCCATTGATGGCCGCTATCATAATCAAGTTCACCAATTAGATGAATTTTTTTCTGAGTTTGGACTACACAAATATCGAGTATGGGTTGAGGTTGAATACTTACTGGCACTGGAACGCAAAAAGCTATTTACATTACCGGCTGCCACAAAAAAACAGCTCAAAAAACTAATCGATGAATTTAGCTTGGAAGATGCAATTGCTATAAAAAATATTGAGAAAACCACCAACCACGATGTTAAAGCTGTAGAGTATTTCATCAAGAGTAAATTACAAGAATGGGGGGCCGGCAATTGTGCCGAGTGGGTTCACTTTGGTTTAACCTCACAGGATGTAAATAATACTGCAATTCCGCTTGCATGGAAACATGCAATGGAATACGAATATCTTCCAGGACTACTCAACTTAAAGACAGCGCTTTCCTTATTGGCAAAAAGCTGGAGTGAAATTCCTTTATTGGCAAGAACACATGGACAACCTGCTTCTCCCACAAAACTGGGCAAGGAAATTGCCGTTTTTGTAGAAAGACTTCAAAACCAAATAGAGCAGTTAATTGGAATTCCTTTTACTGGGAAATTTGGAGGAGCCACCGGTAATTTCAATGCCCATCATGTTGCCTTTCCGGCTGTCAATTGGATAAAATTTGGGAATGATTTTTTGCAAGAACTGGGTTTGATTCGTCAGCAACACACCACACAAATTGAGCATTACGATTTATTGGCGGCTCAGCTAGACACACTGAAAAGAATCAATACGATTTTAATAGATTTTAGCAGAGACATGTGGACCTATATCTCGATGGAGTATTTTCTGCAAAAAACAAAAAAAGGTGAGGTTGGATCCTCTGCGATGCCTCACAAAGTTAATCCCATCGATTTTGAAAATGCTGAAGGGAATCTTGGACTAGCCAATTCTTTATTTGCTCACTTAGCAGATAAACTTCCGATATCCAGATTGCAAAGAGACCTAACAGATTCAACCGTTTTGAGAAATTTAGGGGTCCCTGTGGCCCATACATTGGTTGCATTTCGGTCAATAGAAAAAGGATTAAGCAAACTACTCCTTAACGATGCAAAGATTTATAGTGACCTGGATGCAAACTGGGCTGTTGTAGCGGAAGCCATTCAAACAATTTTGAGAAGAGAAAAGTATCCTAATCCGTATGAGGCTTTAAAAGAATTGACCCGGGGAAAACAAAAAATTGATCAGAAAACTTTACACCAATTTATCGACAAGCTCACAATAACAGCGGCGGTAAAAAAAGAATTAAAAAAAATAACTCCGCACAATTACACTGGAGTTCAAGCACCAATCCCCAGTTGATCAGGACCGATGTATTTCACTGGTAAAGTGAAATTGAATAGCCGGGTTATTGGAAATTTCAGTGTTAAGAAACCACTCACTTTGTGCCAAATAAACAGGATTTCCATCTTTGTCTACCCCTGCATTAGCTTGTTTGAAACGCAGGAAATCCTCCAGCTTTTTTGAATCTTCGGCCGTAAGCCAGCATGCTTTATAAAATGGAAGTGGATTAAAAACTACAGAGGCCCCATACTCGTGTAGTAGTCTGTATTGAATCACCTCGAACTGCAACTCCCCCACACACCCTATTATCTTTTTAGTTCCTCCAAACTGAGTAAATAATTGTGCAACTCCTTCGTCTGTCAATTGCAATAATCCTTTTTCCAGCTGCTTTGTCTTGAGCGGATCTTTGTTAACCACCTCCTTGAAAATCTCGGGCGAAAAAGAAGGAATTCCAGTAAAGTAAAAATCCTCACCTTCAGTAAGGGTATCTCCAATTTTGAAATTCCCCGTATCAAACAATCCCACTACATCCCCTGCGTAAGCATCCTCAATAATACTTTTATCCCGCGCCATAAAAGAATATGGATTACTAAAGCGCAATTCTTTGTCAAGCCGTACGTGATGAAAATATTTATTACGCTCAAACTTACCAGAGCAAATACGCATGAAAGCAATACGGTCCCGATGCTTTGGGTCCAAGTTGGCATGGATTTTAAAAACAAATCCTGTCATCTTATCCTCGTTAGGTTCCACTTGGCGGGAGGACGTTGCTCTAGCCTGCGGGGGAGGTGCAATTCGAATAAACGTATCCAGCATTTCCCGAACACCAAAATTATTAATAGCACTTCCAAAAAATACGGGTGCGACTTTCCCAGCCAAATATTTCTCCACGGAAAGTGGCCCATGCACTCCGTCAATCAGCTCCACATCCTCACGAAGAATAGCGGCATCTTTCTCCCCCAATCGCAGATCTAGCATAGAATCAGAAAGATGATCTACAGCCAGTGTATCCTCATTTCCCTTGGTACCCGCTTGGAATAATAGTAAACTTTGTGCTGCGATATTGTAAACTCCTTTGAACTCTTTCCCACTATTGATGGGCCAGGTCATAGGATGTAGCTCAATTGACAATTCCTTTTCAATTTCCTCCAGTAAGTCAAAACGATTCTTACCATCACGATCCATTTTATTGATAAAAAGAATTACCGGCGTATCTCGCATTCGACAAACCTCCATCAAACGACGGGTTTGATCCTCGACCCCATTGACGCTGTCCACCACCAAAATAACACTATCCACTGCAGTTAGTGTTCGGTAGGTATCTTCAGCAAAGTCTTTGTGACCAGGCGTATCTAAAAGATTAATCAAAATTCCTTTGTACTCAAAACTCATGACTGAAGTAGCCACAGAAATTCCACGCTGCCGTTCAATTTCCATAAAATCACTGGTGGCATGCTTCTTGATCTTATTACTTTTAACAGCCCCAGCCACCTGGATAGCACCCCCGAACAATAAAAACTTTTCTGTTAGGGTGGTCTTACCGGCATCGGGGTGAGAAATAATAGCGAAGGTTCGCCTGCGGGATATCGAGTCCTGGTACTTCATGATGCGGCGCAAAGGTAAGTCAGCCTTTCTAATCACCGTCTGTCAATTTATTGTGAATACCAGCCTAATTGACTCTACCTTTGCAATATGCTTCGTCGTACCATAGAAATTATATCCAGCAGCTTTAAAATGGCTGTGCAGGAGCTTTGGAAAAACAAATTAAGGACCTTCCTATCCCTTTTTGGAATCACGATTGGAATTTTTTGCATCATCGGGGTTTTAGCCACCGTGAATAGTCTGGAACAAAACATTCAGAACGAGATTAAATCGCTAGGGAATAACACAATTTATATAGATAAATGGGAGTACAGTGGAGGTGGCCCGGATTATCCTTGGTGGAAATTTGTAAAAAGGCCCTCCCCACGTTATGTGGAAGCAGAGGAAATTCGAGAAAGGACTCCTGCCGCTCAATATGTGGCCTTCCATATTCAAATTAATGACCCTTTAGAATTTGGAGGAAAGCAGCTAAGCGGAGTAAATGTGCATGGAATCAACGAGGATTTTGACAAAATTCAAGTTATAGAGATTGCAAATGGTCGGTCATTTTTAGAGCGAGAATTTGACAATGCAGCCAACGTAGGTTTGATTGGGTACGAAGTGGCAGAAAAACTTTTTGGGAAACCTGAGCTAGCTGCTGAAAAATATGTGGAGGTAAGAGGAAAAAAAGTTTTAGTAATCGGCGTTATTAAAAAGCAAGGGAAAAGTATGTTGGGAGACGGTGGTTGGCAATTCGACAATAGCCTCTTTGTACCCTATCGTTTTGGTCGCACCATCATGAATGAATTAAGAGCAGATCCCCTTATTATGGTTCAGGGAAAACCGAATTTGAGCAGTAAAGCAGTAAAAGATGAATTAGCGGGTACGATGCGAGCGATTCGAAAATTATCTCCCACGCAAGAGGATAATTTTGCATTGAACGATATAAATGACTTTAGTAAAGTAATTGGAGACATTTTTGTTAATGTCAACATAGGAGGCTGGGCTATTGCTACGCTTTCCTTAATTGTGGGCATGTTTGGTGTAGCGAATATTATGTTTGTAACGGTTCGTGAAAGAACCAGCCAGATTGGGCTTAAAAAAGCAATTGGAGCAAAGAGTCATATTATTTTAACTGAATTTCTTTTAGAGTCTTCCTTCTTGTGCATCATTGGCGGATTCATCGGATTAACCCTTGTTTTTTTACTGACCCAGATTCTTACCAAAGCGCTGAATTTTCCAGTATTTATTTCTTCTGCTAATATGTTTTTAGCCATAGGAATTTGCATACTAGTGGGCGTTATCGCTGGATTCGTGCCCGCAAGGCAGGCAGCCCGAATGGACCCGGTGGTTGCTATACGAAGTAAATAAATAAGGCCGTTGGACTTCCCTAATTTTGCTTCCATGTCCATTCGAATTTTAGCTATTGAGTCCTCCTGTGACGAAACATCCGCTGCAGTTTGTGTAGATGGTCAAATTTTATCCAATTTTATTGCTGGACAAAAAGTACATGAACAATATGGTGGTGTTGTGCCCGAGCTGGCATCGAGAGCCCACATGCAACATATTGTACCCGTAGTGGATGCTGCTTTAAAAAAAGCCGGTGTAAGCATATCCGAAATCAACGCAATCGGATATACACAAAGCCCCGGGCTAATTGGTTCCTTATTAGTTGGCGGGCAGTTTGCGAAATCGTTAGCATTATCACAAAAAATTCCCCTGATTGCCGTACATCACATGCAAGCACATGTATTGGCCAATCTTATTGATTCCCCCAAGCCAAGCTTTCCATTCCTATGCCTAACGGTAAGTGGAGGACACACTCAAATCGTACAATGCGAATCTCCATTATCCATGAAAGTAATTGGAGAAACAATTGATGATGCAGCAGGAGAGGCGTTTGATAAATCGGCAAAACTATTAGGACTCCCCTACCCTGGAGGTCCGCTGATTGATCAATATGCTCAAAAAGGAGACGGCAATAGATTTAAATTTCCAAAGCCTTCCATTGAGGGACTGGACTTTAGCTTTAGCGGACTCAAAACATCGATCTTGTACTTTCTCCAACAAGCAGGAAAATCGGTAACCTACAAACAAAGTAATCAGACTTCAATTGCTGAACAGGAAAAATTTATTGCAGATAATTTACCTGATATCTGCGCTTCGATACAACAACGAATTATTTCTATCCTATTGGATAAGCTAGAAAAAGCTGTTCACCAAACTGGAATTCAATCGATTTGCCTGGCAGGCGGCGTTTCTGCAAACAAAGGATTACGAAAAGAATTTCTAGCGTTAGCTGAGAAAAATGGCTGGCAGGCAAGCATACCTGCTTTTGAGTATTGCACCGATAATGCTGGCATGATAGCCATTACCGCCTATTATAAATACAAGGAAAAGCAGTGGAGCGAACTAGCAACTCCCTCTACAGCAAGAGCAAATTGGTGAATGGGACAAGCTACTTTTACTTGTAAGCAGTTTGCCGTAAAGCAGGACCAATGCGCAATGAAAGTCAGCACTGATGCCTGTATTTTTGGCGCCTGGGCCGCGCAAAAAATAGCAAAGCTTTCTTTATCCTCCCCTCGCATACTCGATATTGGAACGGGCACTGGTCTTTTGTCGCTGATGATCGCTCAGCAACTGACCGACTTTAGTATTACAGCTATTGAAATTGATGAAGCTGCCGCATTGCAAGCAAAAGAAAATTTCAATAAGTCGCCATGGAGTGAACACCTTTTTCTAAAAAAGGCGGATATCAATCTCTATTCAGATGATAAGCAATTTGACGTAATTATCAGCAACCCTCCATTTTATGAGAGAGATTTACGCGCTAACAGCCCCGCAAAGAATCAAGCATTCCATGATAGCAGCCTCACCCTTTCCACACTATTGTTTGCAAGTCTGAAACTTTTGAAACCACAGGGATACGTCTTTTTGATTTTACCTATAACAAGAAAGGAGGACCTCGTGAAATACTGTTTATCCATGGGTATAAGTATTACAACCTGCTGTGAGGTTAAACCTAGCCTACATAAGCGTATTTCAAGGATATTGGTTGAATGTAGAATTGAAAGGGAAATATCTCCAAAGAATATCCATACTACTTCACTGGTAATACAAGGCACCAACAATGGGTACAGCCCTGAGGCCTTTGCACTACTTAAAGACTATTACCTGCACTTATAGGCTGCTATGGAATTGCAGCATATTCACGCATGTATTGATAATGTTCTGTTAGTACCCCCTTTTTTAGAATAGTTGCACGAGCTAAAAGAGGCGAATTGCCTTTGCTGAGCAGATCTTCCAAGATGAACTTAATTAACTGTTCACCGAAATAACGGCTTGCATCTCTGGGTAATTCATTGGGCAGATTGCCCACAGCTATCACATCTACACTACCTGGTAGATAAGGTGCCGTTTTTTGTAAACTGATCTTGTCGACGCCATACACAGGATCTTCAATGGTTTGATCACCCAAGTTAATCGGTATAGACCCATAAGCATCATCCGTTATATCCGCAATTGTTGTAATCTTAAAATCAGGATGACGGAGGGCAGTTGCATCAAAAAGACGGTCCATACCTTCTTCCCAATAGATACCATTTAATAAAATATCCGTGCATATTAAGTAAGATCTAAAAAGACAAAAATAGTCCTGGTGCTTGGCATGAAATTCTTCGCGATTATACCCCCCTGTAATTCGATTACGGTATAAGTCGCCTCCTTTTAATTGTGTGTAGACTGGGTAGGAAAAATTTTTGGAGAGATACTCATCAGGTTCAACTTCCCTGACACCCATTAGATTCAATACTTCCATAATGCCATGCGCAACTCGGCCGGAACCTGTCACGGCAATTTTAATTGGGGGAAGTTTAATTTCAAAATAATTATGAATTAACTCTTTGAAATTCTTTTGTTTATAAACTCTTTCTAAACTAAATAATCCAGTTCTTTTTCCATAGGCAAGCAACCCATTATGAGCCCCAACTACCCCAGCAAAGAACCCAAATCCTATAATCCGCTGACCGTCTTCATGCTCCAAGCATTCGTAATCGATCAAGGTAATTTGCTTTTTAATTAAAGCATGAAATAATGATTGATTATAGGGCTGAAGCTTCTTGGTATGGGAGAAAAACAAATAGGTTTTGTAATCCAGCAGAAAGTGGGCTGGAACTTCTTTAATTCCAAAAATATATTCCGCCTCGGAGAGATCTTCTGATAAAATAGCCCCTGCACGCTCATAATCCTTGTCTGGAAAGCAACGGGTAGCGGATGGCTGAACACAAATCCGCAACGTTGGAAAACTCTTGAGTAGCCATTTGCATTGGGCGGGCGTTAAGGCCACCCGATTATCTGCAGGTATTTTACCTTCACGTATAATTCCAATAGTAGCCATAGGCGTGTACCTTTGCAATCGTTCTGGCAAATTTAATCCTCAATAAGGCTTACACATGAACTATTTTGAACTATTTGGACTACCGCTTCAATTTGAGGTTGATGTGCAAAAAATCAGACCAAAATTTTTGGAGCTAAGCCGGCAATTTCATCCTGATTTTCACACCAATGAAACTGAAGAAAGTCAGCAAGCTTTAATGGAGCAAAGTGCCGCAATCAATAAAGGCTGGCAAGTATTTCAAGATCCACTTAGAACGCTTCACTACGTACTACAACTGACCGGGAATATTACTGAAAATGAAAATCCAGTATTATCCCCAGACTTTTTAATGGAAATGATGGACTTAAATGAGCGTCTAACTGAGGGGGACGAGGCGCAACAAGTTGAGCTCAAAGAATTAATTAATCGGTACGAAAAAGAGTTGTACGACGGAGTTAAAAATATACTGAAGACTGCCCCCAATACTTTATCTGAAACAGATATTCAAAAAATTAAAGCGTATTATTACCATCAGAAATACTTGCAAAGAATCCAAGAGAGAATTCGAATGAACTTGAGTTAAATCTTAATTTCCCCTACTTTTGCAATCCCCTGCCCGGGTGGCGGAATTGGTAGACGCAGCAGACTCAAAATCTGCCGTTCGCAAGAATGTATCGGTTCGACTCCGATCTCGGGCACTAACGCTCTTCCAGAATAGATGGAAGGGCGTTTTTCATTTTGCAACACAACAATCAAACCCAGACAAATTGTAATCATTGCCTTATTGATTGCAAGCAGATAGTTTGCGTTAAAAAGCATGAAGAAATTTAGCTTTTGGCTAATCTATGCCTGTACTACTCTTATAGCCCAAGCACAAACAGAGGAAAAACCCAAAGGGATCGCTGTAAGACCCGTCACACTGGAATACAACTTATCTCCCAACCAAACCGCCTCACAACTTGTCAAAATAACTAACGCATTAGATGAACGCAAACAATTTGTTGTGTACTTATCAGATTGGCTTAGAGACACCACTGGCGCACATGTATACACCTCACCCGACAAAATAGATAGGTCCTGTGCAGGATGGATCCAATTAAATAAAAACTTCTTTGAGCTAGGCCCCGGTGAAACTGAGGAGCTGATCGTTACTATGCTTCATCCAGCAGATAGTTTACGGGGTAAACGTATGAATTGGTGTATGTTATTTGTGGAAACTACGCAGGACAAGAAAATAAAAGATACTTCAGGCATGACCACCACTATTGCAAATAAATTTCGCGTAGGAATACATGTATATCAAACACCTCCGCAAGCCACAAAAAAGGAAATAAAATTAGTGGACTTGAAAGCCTTAGGGACAAACAACAGAATTTTTAGAATAATCTGTCATAATCAGGGAGAAGTACAATTACAATGTACGAGCCAGCTTGAAATAACAAGTTCGAATGAGAATCAACCTATTCGGCTTACTCGTCGTGAATTTCCGTTGTTTCCCTCCCAAGTTCGATATATAGATTACGAAATACCCCCCACACTTTTACCTGGAAAATATCGACTTACCGCTATTTTGGATGCCGGAACAGATATCCCCTTGGAAGCAGCACAACTTGAGGTAGAAATAAATTAGTGGTTTCGATAACGAATTTCTCTTCGCTTCTCCCTTAATTCAAACTCAACTGTCTGAAAGGCATTTTGTAAAAGATCAACCTGGAACGTGTATACTACTGGACGGATGTTACCAGTGAAAGCAGCTTCATTCAATGACACTGTATACTTTCCGGCAGGCAGATTGATAAAAAATCGACCGGTGGAATCAGTTAACGTAGTAAACTTTTTACCAAGCTGATCAGTAAGATTTACTAAAATATTTTCGGGAGTAATTCGCTTTCTGGAAAATGGATCCAAGTCAATTTTCACCGACCCACTAATCACATGCCCCTTTCGAAAGGGTATAAATATCAATTGAGACGTACTCAATTGTACAGGTGACATAGCAGAAACAACCGTGAGCCCTTTACTTGAGAACCCAGATTCGGCTCGAATTTCATAGTTACCTACTGGTGCATTAGAAATAGTAAAAGAACCTACAGAATCAGTGAGAAACCGAAAATTATTAGCAGCAAATCGAATACCACTTAAAAGGGGTTCACCATTATCATAGACTCCGCTTGAATTTTGATCCTCGAATGCCACTACACGAAGTGTAAAATATTTTTTCTTAAATATAGCTGGAACATTAATTGATTTTTGAATAGATAAAGAGACATAGGGATATGAAGCTAGCACAGATTGATTAGGGAGCGAAGGAGTTAAGGGAATGGTACCACTACATTGAATTTGCCAGTTATTCGTATTGGATTTAAACTGTGCAGAAAAACCAATACCCTGTAAAACAGCTTTATCATACACTGATTTAGAAATAGAATAACGAAGAGAAATAGGGACTTTCTTTAACAGCTTCAAACTAATATAAGGAGAAAACAAAAGCGTCTCCACATTTCGAACCAGCGTCTTCACGGTACTATCTCGCAAAATTGGTTGTCTTACAAAAAAACCTTTAAACCCAGCCCCTTGCCATTTAATATCGAAAGAGGAATTAGTAAACCAAATCTCCTTACCCGCAATTTCCCTGCTGGAATAACCACTTAAAGAAGATAACTGAAAACGCACCTTCTTTGCAAATTGCCAATTAATAGTATGGTCTACAAAAAGATATCGACTTAATTGACCAGCAGTAAGTCCAGTTTGCCTGAAAGCTCCTCCACTAATCGAAATTTGAGAGCGATTGCTAGTGACCGCATAACGAAGCCCCATACGCTCCATATTAAACTTGAAAGCGTCCATAATGTATACTGAATCAAATAAAACTGGAACAGAAACGTAGTTGTATCGGTAAAATACCCCCGCTGTAAATTTTTTAAATATTCGTCTGGCATCCAGCTGATAATTTCGAAGTCCCTTGTTAACACCGGGGTAACTCTTCTGATAATATTGCAAATCACCTCCTAACTCCCAGTGAGGTAGTTTTAAAAATAAAGCTGATCCTATCCCAAGTCCAAGATCTCCATTATGAAAAACATTTATCTTCTTAAACTCCTCAATACCCGCTGAAATATTTACTTTAGTGCTAATGCGTGGAGCCTGATTCCATGATAATTCATGATACATCAAATACCCATGAGTTCCACGTACCCGATCTAAATCAAAAGCAAGTAAATGTGAGAACCAGATAGATCGTTGCTGATGACGGCCAAACAATTGCAGGGAATTATTGGTATAAATCGTTTTATCATTACGGAGAATCAGTTTACCCCCCCACGCTTGTCGTGAAGTTGGACTAAATTGAAAATTCAGACCCCGTCCATAGGCATAAAAATGAGCATTGTCGGATAGTTGCCCGACGAGTAGTTTAACGTTTTTTCCTACGTAATCTAATGTTAGAATATTTCTTTCAACTGACAATTGCTGACCAAATGTCCTTGTTCGAAATGAAAAATGTAGCTCCCCCTCCTTGGTTTGCATCACTGTCCGAATCTCATGAAAATGATATAGCCTTTTTTCTAACAGAAACAGCCCGGACTCCAATGTAAAATTCTGAAGACTATACGGACTTGCATTTATTTTTAATTGTGAAAATCGTCTAACCACCGAAAATGGAAATGTACGGCTATGTGCATAGTTATCCACTACATAAACTTGTAACCGGAGCTGACTTTCCTGAAAAGTTCGAGGCAATAATAAAGGAACGTAAAGAGTCGTATCGGTTCCGGCTAAAACTAATGGTAACTGTATAGTTGAAAAAACCTGAGCATTTCGTTTAATAGTCACCTGATAGGTACCCTCTACTGACCCTTTATTAATAATTCGGATTCTAATTGCAGCAAACCGTGTAGTATCTGCTATTTCAATTAATGAGTCAGTGGAAATTAACTGAAAGTCCGCTCGCCATGGTGCTCGGATACTAAAAAAAGTATCCAAACATTGCTTGTTGACAGAATCATACAATTGGACCTTCACCGAAGACCAATTTGAGGTAGCAAATCGTGTTTGTAATAATGTAATTCGAACTATTGAGTCAACTTTATTTGTAAGGTGTATACGACTGCCGCCAACTAAACGCCAGCCATTAGGAGGCTGAATATGCAGCAAAGCATTGAAATCAACTGTATCAGTAAAATGAATTTTCAACTTAACGTGAAGTAATGCCGTAGAATCACCCCCCTGCAAAGAATCGGAAAATTGGAGGATAGAAGAGAATGAACGCTGAGCCTTAGTTTCCAAAAGGAGCTGCAGCATAATCAAAATCAATAAACAAATTCGCTTCATCCCCTGAATAAATAAAGAGAAAAAATACAGGTTGCCCACTACGCTTCGTGAGCAACCTGTTAATTTTAATCAACTACACTTATAGTTGTGTTGCTGTAACAATCACATCAAGCAGATAAGTACCGCCTGTGTAACTCCACCCTGGCTTTGCTCGCATTTTAAGGCCAAATGGACGTGCAGCCCCATACGTACCCCCTGTGATTAAAGGAGCCGTAGAAGTGCTCAAGCTATTCCAAGTGGAAGGAGTTGCATTAGTACCGCCAGTACCATTACTGACCAAGCTATACTGCAAAACGCTACAAGGCATTATATTGTTACCAGTTCCTGATCCGAGATAAGCAAAGTTTGCCGTAGCAGACTTGATCGCAACATTGAAGTTACGGTTTGAGAATACCAGAAAAGGACTTGTTTCATTCCCGAAGATATCCTCCAAAACTCTGCCATTTGGATCCAAATAATCACCCGCATCGCTAAAATGTGTTTGAACAAAATCAACTGGGGGAATCATCAGAATTACATTGTCTAAATGCAACTTAGAGATGATAACAGAAGCGTCTGCTACCGGTTGCGCACTGGCTACTGCAAAACTGCAGGCTGCCAACAGTGAAAAGAATAAACGTTTCATTTAAATAAATTTGAAATTAAAAAATTGATTTACTAAATCCGGATCTACACAACGTTGATAGATGCAAGATGAGCTACTGCTAGTTGTTTTAATTATGACTTCTATCAACAATTAAAACTTCGTAAACAAAAATAGAAAGGGGATGATCAGGCTTTAATTGACCCTGATCATCCCCCTAACTAAAATAGAACTACTAAACTAGTGCGCTACTATTACCTTACCTGTAGCAATAACACGATTAGTTTTATCTGTTAAACGAATTAGATAAACTCCATTCGCTGCAGCACGAAGATCCACATCTAATAATTGGTAGCGTCCGGTAATTGAATAAGCTTTTCTAAATACACTAGCTCCTTTGGTATCATAGATAGAAATCGTATACTGATCAGCGGTGGCACTGTAAAAAGATACTTTAAATTGACCCTGCGTTGGACTTGGAAACACAAACAAGCGGGTTGTGACCGAATCGCCAATCACAAGTGGAGCACTGGTACTAGCACAGGGTAATTTAGGAGGCAAATTTTGCACGGTTACCGTATAACTACCAGTAGGGTGTTTTAATCCGATGGAGTCAACTTGTGCTGTTAATTCACCCAAAATAGGCTGACCATTCAACTGCCATGTGTAGGCATAATTGCCGGTTGGTGTAACACTCGCACTTAATGTAGTTTTTAGACCAGGATAGATACGGGTATATGGTGCAGCACTAAGTGTAGCAACTGGATTAGGTTCCACGGCAATAGTAGTTGCAGAAGAGATTTTGCTACATCCGAAAGAATTTGTCACTGTGACTTGGTAAGAGCCGGCCACCCCAACTAAAATAGACTGAGTGGTTGCTCCATTAGACCATACCCAGCTTGTTCCTGAGGAAGCAGCCAGTAAAACCTTATCGCCATCACAAACAATAGTTGGAGTTAAGGCAGTTATTGTTGACGTAGGTAACGGATTTACGGTTACCTGTGTAGCAGTTGCAGTACTAACACAGGCGCCTGTAGTTACAGTAACAGTCAAGTTTGTAGTAGTATTCACAGTAACTGAGGAGCTGGTGGCGCCATTACTCCACAAATAACTGTTTCCACTGTTTGCAGTTAAAACCACACTACCCCCTTGACAAAAAGTTATTGGACCACTTGCTGAAATACTTGCAGCAGGAACAGCAATTAATTGTAACTGAACTGGGGTCCGACTAGTACTTTCACAGCCAGTTGCGATCTCTTTACTGGCCGCATAGTAAGTAATAGAGCCAATTGTATTTAAAAATGGATCAGACACAATAACACCTCCAGTTGATGCACTATACCATACTACAGAATTGCCTGGGGCAGCTGTTGCACTGGCTGTTAAACGTGGAATTGAAGCGCCAGGACAAACTTGCTGAGTTTGATTTCCACTACTAGCAGGTGCAGATAGAGTAGCGTTACCAACCGCAACTGCAATTCTAACTGAAGGAGTTTGACAAGATCCATTGCTAGCGTAAACTGCAATATCACCACTCTGGTTTCCGCTGGTAAATAATACACTAATTGAATTGGTACTTTGCCCACTAAGGATAGCCGCACCAGCCGGAACTGTCCATACATAACTAGTAGCCCCAGTTACAGGCGTAATTGAATAAGTATACTGCGTGGCTGTATTGCAAATGGTTGAATTCCCACTAATCGCACCTAATGACCCCATACTTCCACCACCATTTGATACGGTAACATTAATGGCATTTGCTCTGCGACTGGTTGATCCCGTGTTACTTTTAGCCTTTATCGTAAACCAAGCACTTGCACCTGGCGTAAGACCAGTTACAGTATACCCCGCTATATTTCCAACGGTGGCGTGTACGACAAATTGACCCGTAACAGGATCTAAACGCATTATCTCATAAGAAACTGCATCAGCTACTGGATTCCAAGAAAGATTGACTTCACCTGCTGCACAACTATTACCATCCCCAGTGAGGCTGGTAACTGGCCCCATGATATGAAATACCGCATCACTCTGATCAACATACGAGCCATTTGTAATACGAATTAGTGCCTGAGAAGAATGCACCCCAGCAGGAGGAGTCCAGTTATAACGCGTAGTTGATGGCGCTAATGAACTCACTATTGGATTCCAGCTTGCTCCATTATTTAAGGAATACTCGATCGTGTAGGTTCCAGTCATACCAAGATTATTCCAAGTGATCAATTCACTATTACCTGGAGCAAAATTTTCACCGCCATTAGGATATGTTACTTCAAGACGGGGTTGATCAATAGTCCATGTCAAGGTATATTCCTGGTTAGCAGCAGTTGTGATAGCAGTTCCCGTAACTCTAACCGTATATACACCCGCCGCAGGTGCATTGATGGTCACTTGTTCTACATTACTCACTACATCAACACCCGTGGTGGCAGGATTAGCCGGATTATTTTTATCTAAAATCCATGGAAGATGAGTAGTGCTACCACTCAGTACAGTTAAATCAAGATTATTAACAAGGGCAATCGCTGCATTAGCAGTTCCGGCAGGATCGTTCCAGACCAACATAACATTTAATCGGGAAGCTCCCGCTGGAACGGTAATAGAAAGATCTTGAGAAACTCCATTCCCAATACTGTTTACCGTGTAACGATTTTGCTCTAACACACGCGCTGCCTCTAATACATCAATACGTCCATAGCCAAACTTATAATCAGGACCCACATTACCTAGATCTTGGGCCGTATTTAAAACTGAATTCTTAATTAATGCGGAGGGAGGATTTGCATTTGAATTCAATTGACGATAACGCTGTACAAGTAAACTAACTGAACCTGCCACGCCGGGTGTTGCCATTGAAGTACCAGACATATATGTATAACTATTGTCTGGAGTTGTTGTGGAAAAAACGTTATTGCCCATGGAAGAAATATCTGGCTTCACTCTTCCATCTTGTACTGGACCAAAACTGCTGAAAGAGGTCATTGCATCAGTAGAAGTAAGTGCAGCAACTAGTATGTTATTTTTTGCAGATTTCCCACTACCCGTAATGGTATACCACCCCCCCGCACAGGAACTTTGGGAGTTTCCAGCAGAATGAACATGAAGATGGGTTGGAAAATTATTCAAGTTAAGGTCAGTTGACCGACTGGTTCCTGAGTAAGCAATGCTTGCACCATTTACCCCACAGGTTGCGCTACCACCGTAAGAATGACTGCTAACGGACAAATTATAAGTTGGGATGGCAGCTGCAATTTCGTTGGGAACGTTTCCATTAAAATCATAAGAAAAAAGTTGTGCATTAGGTGCCATCCCGCGAGCAAAAGGGTCAATTAATCCCCTTCCAAGAATAGTGCCGGCACAGTGAGTGGAGTGAGAACTGGCTCCCACGTTTTCTACTTGCGTCACACGGCCTATTGGAAAAAAATCAAGGTGAGAACCGATTGCACCTCCATCCCAAATACCAACATTAACACCATCTCCTTGTAAATTTCTTGGCCCATCGGATAATACGTTTACACGATGCTGCGTGCGGCCAGGAAGGTTTTCCTCCTTATTTGGCTCATCGATGAAATCAGCCCAAAGAATAAAAGGAAGTTCAATCAAACTACGCACTTCAGAAGCCGGCACTCGTATTATAAACGATTTATAGGCAGGTAGCTCCTCTAAAATAGTCACACCCCTATTGGAAAGTATGGGGAAGATAGCACTGGCTTGCATTCGATCATAGGTGATGATACTAAGATCAAAGTACCCAGCTTGGCTTGTTGCATGTGCTGGAGCTTTGCCTTGGTAAAGCAGATTACTTGCTTTCTGGGTGAGAGAAAGAGAGAAAATACTTCTGATAGGGGCTTTATTTAGTTTTGTCCAATCAACAGCTAGTGGAATAGTAGCTGTATACGAATTAGCGGGAATGTAGTCGAAGAGCTCAATGCCTTGACTCTTTAGTAGTGAGCGAACAGGCTGATCAGGTATCCTTTCAAACTGTATGACCACATAGAATTTATCCTGATAAGTGGAGGCTCTAAGTGAAAAGACGTTAGTTGTCACTTCCTTAAAATTTCTGACAGGCTTAAAATCACCGCTTTGAAAATGAACTACAGTATCGGTAATTGACTGGGCTTCCGCCAATTGTCTGGACAATCCAATCAATAACAATAAGATAACCCGAGTAATAATTGGAAACATGAGGTATTATTTAGTGGTCTGAAATTATGGCAAAATGAGAAAAAGCTGAATATTCGTTCACTTTTTTTGAAAATGTTTATAAGTATCCTGTAAGTACCGTACACTGCCATCTTGCTGAGGCTGAACTAATGTATAGAATACCAACACCGGTATTGCCGCTTTAAGTGAAAGTTGTACAGGTTTTTGCTCGAGTAAACAGGATTGCAAAAAAACGGTATCCAACGTTTTGTCGAGCAAATAATTACCCAATTGCAAGGGCTCTTCCAAACGAATACAGCCATGACTTAGAAAACGCTTGGATAACAAAAACGAAGCCTTATTATTGGTGTCGTGCAGGTACACACCTAACGGAGTTTTCACATCAACTTTCAAAATTCCCAAGGCATTATCACAACCAGTTGACTGCCGAATGGTGTAAGGGAAATAAGCGGCCGTAAAATCAGCCCATGGCAACTGAGTAGGATCTACAACATTCCCGGCTCGATCAAGGACTTGCATGTTTTGTCGATCTAGCCAGGTTATATCCTTTTTAATTTTTGGCAAAAATTCACCGACCGCTATACTTAAGGGAACAAACCAATAAGGATATAGAACAATGTTTTCAGCCCATGCTGCAAAAAAAGGTGTGGGAGTAGCAGCCTTTCCAACTACAGCACGCATGGAAAGTATAGTGCGGTCTTCTTCTACTAATTCTACTTCAGCAGCAGCAACATTCACATGTATGCTTCTAGTAAAATCCCAATGATCCATCCAGTGGTAGACCCCCACAGCATGCTCTAACCACAGAATTGTATCAGATAATAAACGAGAAGGGCTTTTTACAAATTGCTTTTTTTTAGCCACTAACGTATTAAAAAGTACTCTAGTTTTTGCAGACCGGGGTTGCTGATAAGAAGCAAAATAATTATCAACTTCAAGCGGAGTTTGCACCTTTTCAAGTGCTGATTCCAAACGGTTGTATATAACTTTCTCCTGTGCTATTGAAATAGATTCATAGGCAAACCAAGGTTTGATTGGTTTCCCAATTGATAAAGCGTAGGCTGATTGAATGGCCAATTGAAAAAACGGAGAGCTCTTCCAACTAGTATCAGAAAGAGAAGGTGATTTTCTTAATGAGGGAAGCTGCTTAGCTGGAAGATCAACTAATCCCTCTTGTTGAAAACGCAGCACAGATCTAAGCACCTGCTCCTTAAGTAAAACGGATTGACTATTCAATTGCTGTACAGCAAAAAACAGATAGCTGAAAAAAAAGAGGCTAATTCGCATGAAATATTCGTTGTACAAATTTTCGTATTGAATATAGGGACCACCCTTGCACCCTTCCTCGTTGAATCAAGAACTGATTATTGTCCGGTTGTTCAACATAATAATAAAACACATATCGGTTGTTTGGATGCTCCCATCCCATCATTTTTCCAAAGCGTAAATCATTTAGAACAAGCGTATCCTGCCATTTTTGAATCGCATAAAAGCCATTTGAAAAACGAACAAGATGGGCAATATCTTCTCGAGGTGCCAAACCCTCCAGCCATTGGTGCTGCTTGAGGGTGGATGTATACTGGATAGAAGTAGTGGTATCAAATACGGAACGATAGCCCGTTAAAAAATCATGCTGACGTTCTATAACTATGTACCAAAGCCAGGAATTAAAGGGAGTGGGTGTAATTAAAATACGATTCCATTTGAAATCAGATTGTGCTAAACTACGCTTGACATCACTCTCTACAATTAATTTATTATTGAATGCGTAGCTGAGATAAAAAAAACAAAAGGATAGAACTAAAAAGACTGTTTTGAGCCGTTTTTCATGGGTTCGCGAAAAAAATATGATCCATATAATTCCAATCAAAACAGGAATAGTGAAAAAAGGATCGGCTACAAACAAGGTATCAAATGAAATACGAACATGCGTAAATGGCTCAAACCAAGCAGTACCATAAACGTTGAAACCATCCAGTAAAATATGAGTCAACAACTCAATGACTGTTAGCGAAAGCCAACATGCAAGAGAACCCTTGCTTCCCCAACGGGTCCGGATTATACCCCAAGAAAAAAGCGGAGCTAGTAAAGCTATAAAAAAGAAAGAATGTGTAAACCCTCGATGCGCCAGTAAATCCTCCGCAGGTGAACACCAGAGTCCGGCAATAAAATCAAAATCAGGAATAGTTTGAAGAAAGGCGCCAGCCAGCCAGGACTTTTTTCCCAGCTTTTTCCCAGCAACCAGTTCGCCTACGGTTGCCCCTAAAACAATATGGGTTAGAGAGTCCATATAATCAATAAGGATCTACATCAGGTACCACCATTACTTGACGAAATGCAGACTTTTGTTGTAAGGCTTTTGAAAATGTTCGAATATCAAGCCGGCATTGCTCCAGTAAACTTTTCTTTCGTGGCAACTTTAATAAAATTTCAAAGCGATAGTGGTTTCGTACTCGCTCCACTAAAGCGGGGGCAGGCCCCAACAAATACCGCTGGTATTTCAAAGCGAGCTGTTGCGTAAGTTCCGCTGCTGCACGTGCAGCAACAGCCGCATCAGCATGGCGGATACTGAGTAAGATCATCCTGCTAAAAGGCGGATAAAAAAACTCTTCCCGTTTGACTAGCTCTTCGGAATAAACCAGTTTATAATCGTGGGCAAGTACTTTGGCCAACAAAGGATGACTTGGGTCTACCGTCTGAATCAGCACTTCCCCGACAGCCTCTCGACGACCCGCTCTTCCACTTACTTGCTCCATCAGCTGAAAAGCGCGTTCATTTACCCTAAAGTCGGCATGACGGAGTAACCCATCTGCATCTAAAATACCTACTACATCTACTTTTTCAACATCAATCCCTTTTACTACCATTTGTGTTCCCACCAGAATATCAATCAAACCTTGTTCAAATTTATTGATCAGCTTGGCATGTGCATCTTTTCCTTTGACTGAATCAATATCCATCCGAGCGATGCGGGCAGTGGGAAATAATGCAGCTAACTGTTCCTCTACCTGCTCTGTTCCAAAACTTCTTGCCTGAAATTTATTTTTTCCACATCCTTCACAACGCGTTACTTTTTGATAACGTGACCCACAGTAATGACAACATAAAGCCTGCTCCTGCTTATGAAAAGTCAGAGAAACTGCACAATGCAAACATTCGGGCACCCATCCGCAGGATTGACAAATCTGATAAGGCGTATAACCTCTTCTATTTTGGAAAAGTATGACCTGTCGTTGACGCTGAATTGCTTTTAAAATTCGTTTTTCTAATACAGGGCTTACCAGCGAAAAGGTTTTTGATTGAGCACGAACTGAATTCATATTCACTAGTTGCACGTTTGGCATAGCAACCTCTCCATACCGAATCGGTAATGAAACCAATCCGTATTTATCCGCACTAGCATGAAAATAGGATTCAATGGAAGGCGTGGCGCTTCCTAAAAGCGTTTTGGCACCAAACAGAGAGGCCAGGTATAAGGCTGTATCACGTGCATGATAACGTGGAGCAGGGTCTTGTTGCTTATAAGAAGAATCATGCTCCTCATCACAGATTATTAAATCTAAGCTCACAAATGGCAAAAAAATTGCAGAGCGGGTTCCCAAAATCAACTTTACTTTTTGAGAAGCTACCTGATGCCATATTTCAACTCGCTCATTGGGAGAAAACTTAGAGTGGTACACCCCAACATGCCCTCCAAAATGATTTTGCAGCCGACGAATAATCTGCGTAGTCAAGGCAATTTCTGGAAGTAAAAAAAGAACTTGTTTACCTTTTTGAAGTGCCGCTGCAATCAATTCAATATAGATATTAGTTTTCCCACTGGAGGTAACGCCATGTAATAACACGGTTGGTTTAGTCTCAAATTCGCGCTTGATGGCAGCGTATGCTTTCTGTTGTGGAGCAGAAAGTTTAAAATCAATTTGAATAAAGGGATCGGGGACTGTAATACGATCCACTTCCTTTCTTTCAAGGACTAATATCCCTCGTTCTATAAGCCCCTTTACCAAGGCTGTACTGGCCTGAGCTGTGCGAAGTAAGGCTTGCATGTTCACAGCCTGTTGGTTTTTGTACAGCTCAAAAAAAGTTTGCAACAACCCCTGTTGACGCGGTGCATGCCGAAGGGAAAGCAATAGATTCTCCCATTCGCTTGGATTTGCATGAACCGTTGATAACGTAAGAAATGACGCCAACCGGGGCTTGTACTTTTGAGTAAGCGATTCTTCCAGCTCACAGATATTATTTTGGAGCAATCGCTGTAGGATGGGATCAATATTTTTTTTACCAACAAGAGCCTGCACCTGTTCAATTTGAAGTTTTTTTTGTAAGAACAAGGCTTCTGCAACCAAATATTCATCATCACTCAGGTGAGAAAAATCATCACCGGCTTCGGAATTATATATCAGTGTGGTATCACTGGCTAATCGAAAATGTGCTGGTAATGCGGCTGCCATTACTTCTCCCTCGGTACATAAATAGTAATCGGCTATCCACTTCCATAACTGGATTTGTAGAGGAGTCACCAACGGATTTTTGTCCAGAACCTGAAGAATTGGCTTTAAGTGATAGGAAGTAGGATTCGTGTGATGTAATCGAATTACTATCCCCGTGTACCGTTTTTTCTTCCCTAAATTAACCTCTACCCTGCTTCCAATCTGAACGTACGCATGTAGTGAGTTTGGTATACTCCAAGTATAGTTTACAGGCAGCGCAGCCGGCACTAAGATATCCGCGTAAAGTGAAGAGGTGAACATCAGGTTCTAATTTACCACATAATAGCCAGCCTGCCACTAGGAGTTAATCCATGCTGCCTTATACTCCTTTAATTTTTTCTCCATCAACTCCATAACTTTTGTTTTGAGTTGCGGAAGCTGCTCTATCGTATATCCGTCCACCTTTATTTCCTCCAAAAAAACAGCCCTACTACGCCCTGGAGTTATAGATGCGGGATGGCTGTAATGCATACGATGATAGCTATCTAAGAAAAGCAGAGGCTTGATGGGTGTACCCGTTTCAATAGCAATACGAAATGCCCCATCATAAAAAGATTTTAATGGTGCAGGAGTCATATTAAAAGTGCCCTCAGGAAAAACAAAGATGGATACCCCTTTTCGTAATAATGCTTTTAATCTGGACACACTGGCAGCCCTGTTCTTTGGATCACTACGATCTACTGTAACAATTGCACGACTATAAACAAAACCAAAAATTGGCACTCGTGCTGTTTCCGCACGTCCTAAAGGACGAAAATTCTTTCGTATTGCTTTAACTAAAAAAACCGCATCAATATACGAGAGGTGATTAGCAACATAGATATAAGGTTTTTCAAAACTATGTGGCACCTCGAAAATGTTACGATGAGGCATCCCCGCTAAAAACATCCAGCAATCAGCCCATAGGGTGCAGAGCCGAATCATATAATTAGCTCCCCGCACAGGGCCACCCCATGAAGCAATTATAAAAAAGGGAAGCAATAGGAACATAATAGCCACAAATAAGACCAACGTGTAGATCACGTATACAAAACGAAAAGGAAAAAGCAGGTACTTCATATAACGGGGGTATAAAATTAGATGAACTATCCCGTATCACAAGGAAGATGTAATTTTGCTCCCCATGCAAAAACTTCCCTCTGTTGCCTTTCACACCCTGGGTTGCAAGTTGAACTTCTCGGAGACCTCCGCTCTTGCACGTCATCTCGAGCAAGAGGGATTTGTGCAGAAAAACTTTGAAGAGGAGGCCGACTATTATGTGATCAATACTTGCTCTGTTACAGATAACGCGGACAAAGAGTGTCGTCAACTAGTAAGAAGGATACAAAGACGCTCTCCCGCCAGTGCGGTGGTAATTACTGGTTGCTATGCGCAATTGAAACCGAATGAGATTGCTTCCATACCAGGCGTGGATTTGGTTTTGGGAGCAGCTGCAAAATTTGAGCTAGCCACCCATTTGCAAGCCTTAAAAAAGGGAGATGAAACGAAGATCTGTAGCTGTGATATTGATACGGTAGAAAGCTTTAATGCATCCTGGTCCGTACACCACCGCACTCGAACATTTTTAAAAGTGCAGGATGGCTGTGACTACAATTGCTCATTCTGTACGATCCCTATGGCACGTGGGAAAAGCAGAAGTGATAAAATTGTTAATGTACTGGAGAATGTAAAAGAAATTGCTAACGCGGGTTCTAAAGAAATCATATTAACTGGGGTTAATCTGGGAGACTTTGGGGAAAACGGAGAAAACTTTTTTCAATTGATTACTGCACTGGAGAAGGAAACTACAATCCCTAGATACAGGATATCCTCCATAGAACCCAACCTGCTAACTGATGACATCATCAAGTTTGTAGCCTCCAGCCAACGATTTATGCCCCATTTTCATATTCCTCTGCAGAGCGGCAGTGATCGTATCCTGGGACTGATGCGCAGACGTTACAAAAGAAAACTCTATGCAGATAGAGTCAACTTGATCAAAGCACTAATGCCACACGCTAGCATTGGTGTTGATGTGATAGTTGGATTTCCAGGTGAAAAAGAAATAGATTTTCAAGAAACCTATTCTTTCCTTGAATCACTTCCCATCACCTACTTGCATGTGTTTACCTATTCAGAGCGTGACAACACGTTAGCTGCTACAATGCAAGACAGCGTTACACACGCTACAAGACAAGCTAGGAATAAAAAATTAAGGCAACTATCTTATTTGAAGCAAGAGCATTTTAATGCTCAATTTAGCGGCACTATCCGTCCTGTTCTTTTTGAAAAAGAAGAAAAAACATCGATGATGGAAGGATATACTGACAATTATATCCGAGTAAAAACTCCTTACAAAAAAGAGTGGATCAATCAGATTATGGATTGGAAAATTTAAGTTTAAGTACCTTTACGCCCCTTTGGAACGTTAGCTCAGTTGGTTTAGAGCACTACTTTGACAGAGTAGGGGTCACTGGTTCGAGTCCAGTACGTTCCACTTCCTTCACCACATTTTTTCAAAACTGCTTGGCCCCGACAACGGTTCATCCACGCTGAACATAGAGTCTGCTGGCTTTTTCATTTGAAGAGGATCTCCATCCCCAAACAATCTGGAGAGAAAGGCCAGCGGCGTTAGAAAAAAATAAAATAAAAGAGACAAAATGATGCGCGGAATAATCAGGCTGAGTACCCAAGTAAGCTTCATCCATAAATAATCGACTCCAACCATTGCTCTTTCACTAAACAAAACAACCACAGCCAATATGATGGAGGCATAGAAAAAAACCAGGTTTGCAGTCCACTTCCATCCCACTAGTAATGCTAAAAGAATAACCAATATGGTTTGAAATTGTTGTCGGCTGGTACGTTGACTAATCATCTTAAAAAAGTGTATAAACAAAGGGAGCCAGTGCACTGCTACCACCAAAAACAATTAAAATTCCAAGGAGCAGCAGCACAAGTATGAGTGGCGCCAACCAAAATTTTTTTCGTTCGCGCATGAATTGCCATAAGTCTTTTAAAAAATCCATATTACATTTTTAATCTTTTGCAAAATTAATCATCCATTTTTCTTTATTCGTGTAATCGGGCTGTTCTTCCTTAATAAATAAATAATTGTTGAGCACTAGTACATCCATATCCGTACTCATAAAGCAGCGGTAAGCATCGGCGGGGGTACAAACAATGGGCTCTCCCCTTACATTGAAACTAGTATTCACCAACACGCCAACACCAGTTTTAGATTTAAATGACTGCAGCAAGTCATAAAACCTAGGGTTTGTAGAGTGGTGAACGGTTTGCACTCTAGCAGAAAAATCCAGGTGAGTAATGGCCTGCAATTCACTTCGGGAACAGTAGAGTCTTTCCCAAAGAGACAATTGCTGAAAATTTTCTGGCAATACTTTTCGATGTACTTCCCGTAGGGGTGCTACCAGTAACATGTATGGGGACTTCCCTTCCAATTCAAAAATATGCGCTGCATCTTCTGCAAGTACCGCAGGTGCAAATGGGCGAAATCCCTCTCTGTATTTAATTTTCAGATTTAACTTTTTTTGCATCTCAGGATCTCTTGGATCCCCCAAGATGCTTCGATTTCCCAATGCACGGGGACCAAATTCCATTCGCCCTTGGAACCAACCTACCACTTTTCCATTAGCCAGCATACCCGAGACTTGTTCGTATAATGCCTGATTGGTGGCGTGGTAATGATAAACCCCTTTGACTCGCTTGGCCACAAGCTCCACTTCCTTGTTGCTGTAAGAAGGACCTAAATAGCTTCCTTCAAGCTGGTCAGACTCGTTTGATTGAATTCGCTCCTGCCCAAAATACTGGTAATAGATAGTTAATGCAGCCCCCAGAGCACCCCCTGCATCACCTGCAGCGGGCTGTATATAGATATCCTCAAAAATTCCTGCACGTTGTAATTTTCCATTGGCCACACAATTAAGCGCAACGCCACCGGCCAAACAACAAACAGAAGCACCTGTCAACCTTTTTGCCTCTGCTGCCATTTTTAAAACAATCCCCTCCGTTACTTGCTGTATAGCCAGCGCCAGGTTACAGTAAACCTGCAATAGTTCTGCCTCGGGCTCTCTTCGTTTAATTCCAAATAATTTCTCCCATCGCTTTTCATGCACCATACGAAGGCCAGTAGCATACTGAAAGTAGTATTGGTTTAACCAAATAGAACCATCTGAATAAATGTGAATCAATTCTTTTTCGATCAACTCTTTGAATTGTGCAGTCTCCACTGCATGGGGATTACCATAAGGCGCAAGACCCATTAATTTGTATTCCCCAGAGTTGACAGTGAATCCCAAATAATAAGTAAACGCACTATAAAGTAATCCTACAGAGTGAGGAAATTGTAAGGATCGGATTAATGAGAGCGAAGTCCCATCTCCTATTCCAATTGAAGCCGTGCTCCACTCACCTACTCCATCGATGGTCAATACTGCCGCTTTCTGATAAGGTGACGGGTAAAAAGCACTAGCCGCATGTGACAAATGATGCGGCGTAAAAAGTAAACGAAGTTTACTTTTTTGATAAGATTCTACCTGACTAAGGCCATCGTAGATCTTTTTTTTCAAAAAGAGTTTTTCGTCTAACCAAACAGGAATGGCCTTCAAAAAAGAAACCAATCCTTTAGGAGCAAATGCATAATAAGTCTGAAGTAAGCGCTCAAATTTGAGTAAGGGCTTGTCGTAAAACACTACCGCATCCAACTCATCAATAGAAACACCACCCTCTTCGAGGCAATACCGAATAGCCTGCAAAGGAAATTCGGAAGAATGTTTAATTCGGGTAAATCGTTCCTCTTGTGCCGCTGCCACGATTTTTCCACCCACAACCAATGCAGCTGCTGAGTCGTGATAAAAAGCAGAAATTCCTAGTATTTTCTTCATGGTTGCTGGGCTAGCGTTCCTGCAATATACGCCGCGATCTGCTCTCCAAAAATACGGTGTGTATTAGCAGAGATATGCTGTTGCCCGTGTGGTATATGTGTATTACCAGCGCGTTTGAAAATTGGTTGGAAGGAGGGGTAATGGTAAAATGTATCCGTATTAGCAAAAAAATCCCTCTCCATACCTTTTGGAATAGAAGACTGATCCTTGAAAGTTGGAATATCCAAAATCACCAACCGAGCATATGACTTCGTATGCTCGTATAGTCTTTTGATCAATAGCGTTTCAAGTTTCTTATCAGCTTCACTAATCTGCTCTGACCCCACTATTACCTGCTCTACAACTGAGGAGCTACCCCTTTTTGAGGATAGCGCTTTAAAGAAGTCCCAAACCGTGTTAAACGCAAAATTGTAGAGATACGAGTGTTCGCTCAGCCAATGAATAAGCTGAAACTGATAAATAAAGTTTTGGATTTTTATTCCGGGTAAATGCTCCTTTTTAACCAGTTGCAATGAATCCCCTGAAACACTAAAAAAACCCGCTTTTTGATTGTCATCAAAATCATTTTCAAAAAAACCGAGTATAACAAAATCTGGCTTGAACTTATACCCTTCCTGCTCAAGAAAAATCAATTGTTCGCCTGTACCAGTACCCGATAATCCTGCATTAATGACGGTGGCGTCAAAACCTTTTTTTCGAAGCTGCTGCTCGGTTACGGCGGCGTAGGTTTCAGATTGGTTAACCTCATAACCAAACGTATGCGAATCCCCTAATACAAGTACCCGTATTTCTCCAGGTCGCTTTGCATAAGAAATAACTGAATCATTTCTGAATCCCTGTTCATTTGTTTTGAAATGAAATACTCCATCAATACTACGATGAGTAAACTCCATATTAGGCCTCATTCTTCTCAAATGAAACTGGCCATACCATCGGTCGGTGAAATAGCGTGGAAACAACACAATCTTATCCTGGTATAATGTACGAACCAACAGTTCGCCCAAAAACAACCCCAGGGCAGTACTGATAATGATTGCCAGAACGGGAAAAACTATTTTTTTAAGTTTGGGCGACATATTCAAATAAAAAAAGGGGTTACTTACATAACCCCTTGACTTTCACTGTGGGAGCTGACGGGATCGAACCGCCGACCCTCTGCTTGTAAGGCAGATGCTCTAAACCAGCTGAGCTAAGCTCCCTTAAGAGGGTGCAAAGATAAGAGGTGGATGTAATTTACCAAAGGTATTTTTCAAAAAGAGAAGCCCGGTAACTTTGTGCCATGGCGAAGCCCAAAACACAACCTTACGAACAGACAGATGTGTTGGATTTACCCCTGACAGCAACTGAGCAGGTATGGAAATTGATTGTTTGGAATGATGAGGTCAACACATTTGATTGGGTTATTCAAGCGCTGATGGAAATCTGTGGCCACAGTCGGGAGCAAGCAGAACAGTGCACCCTTTTCATTCACTATAAAGGCAGCTATGCCGTTTTAGAGGGCCAGTATGAAAAATTACATCGACACTGCACCCAAATCTTGGAGCGTGGCATACAAGCAACAGTTGAGTCATCAAACGGATAGTCTTAAAGTCCAACCACCAAATATCCTGTTAGCAAATAGACACATCTATTCTACAGTAAAACCGGGTATTTTTGCACCCCATGGAACTGAGTAAGAGTTTTAACCACAGCCAAGCTGAATTGAAGTGGTACTCCCACTGGATGAAAAAAGGATATTTTCATTCCGAACCAGACGGAAGAGAACCCTATACGGTTGTTATTCCACCACCCAATGTTACTGGCGTTCTCCACATGGGGCATTGCTTGAATAATACCATTCAAGATATCCTAATTAGAAGGGCCAGGATGCAAGGGAAAAATGCTTGTTGGGTTCCAGGAACTGATCATGCTTCTATTGCAACGGAAGCCAAAGTAGTACAATTGTTACGCGAAAAAGGAATTGCAAAATCGTCGCTGAGTCGTGACGCATTTTTAAATCATGCCTGGGATTGGAAAGAAAAATATGGTGGTATAATTCTGGAGCAATTAAAAAAAATTGGCTGTAGCCTGGATTGGGAGCGTACTCACTTTACGATGGATCCCACCTATTACCAAACGGTTATCGGTGTATTTGTAGCACTTTATCAAAAAGGCTATATCTACAGGGGTAAGCGTATGATCAATTGGGATCCAAAAGCAAAAACAGCGCTCAGTGACGAGGAAGTTATTCGGAAAGAAACTACACAGAAATTATACCACATCCGTTACAAGCTAGACGGCGCGGATGACCAATACATCATAATTGCCACCGTTCGTCCAGAAACCATCATGGGTGATACGGCTATATGTGTACATCCCGAAGATGAACGCTATACCCACCTCCACGGTAAAATGGCAATTGTTCCTTTGATCAACCGAAAGATTCCCATTATCACAGATGAATACGTAAGCAAGGACTTTGGAACAGGTGCATTAAAAGTCACACCCGCGCACGACAATAATGATTATCAATTGGGGATTAAACATCAATTGGAAGTTATTGATGTACTCAATGATGACGGTACCTTAAGTGAAGCTGCGCAATTATACATTGGAGTAGACCGCTTTGAAGCAAGAAAGTTAATTAGCAAAGAACTGCAGGAAAAAGGCTTTGTAATTAAAACGGAGGAGTACACCAGCGAAGTTGGATATAGCGAGAGAACTGATGTAGTCGTAGAGCCACGACTTTCTTTACAGTGGTGGGTTGATATGAAAAAAATCAGTGGCCCCGCCCTCTCTGCCGTAGAAAACGAAGAGATTAAATTCTATCCATCCAAATTCAAGAATCTTTACAGACACTGGATGGAAAATATCAAAGATTGGTGTATCTCCAGACAACTATGGTGGGGACATAGGATACCAGCCTGGTACGACCAACAAGGGAACATGGTGGTAGCAAAAAATGAGGAAGAGGCGTTGACCTTGTATAAATCAAAATTTGGAGAACCGAAAGCTCCTCTTCGCCAAGATGAGGATTGTTTGGACACTTGGTTTTCTTCTTGGCTATGGCCCTTTGAAGTATTTGGAGGACTAAGTAATCCAGGGAATAAGGAAGTTAACTACTACTACCCTACACAAACACTGGTTACCGCACCCGAGATTATATTTTTCTGGGTGGCCCGTATGATCATGGCCGGTTATGAATTTCAGGGTAAAGCCCCTTTCAAAGAGGTTTACTTCACAGGTATCGTACGAGATAAGCAAGGAAGAAAAATGAGCAAGAGTCTTGGAAATTCGCCAGACCTGCTTGCGCTTATTGATAAGTATGGAGCAGATGCCGTTCGTTTTGGAATTCTCATCTCCTCTCCTGCTGGCAACGACCTACTGTGGGACGAGAGCAGCAATGAACAAGGACTCCATTTCAATAATAAACTTTGGAACGCATTACGTCTTGTAAAAGGGTTTGAATCTCGTGTTGCCACAGACAATGCTGTGGAGATTCCACAGTTTGCCATTGACTGGATGCATAATAGAATTTCAGCTGCACGGGAGCAGATTGACATTCAGTTCAAGGAGTTTAGACTTAGTGAAGCGCTTAAAACAATTTACTCACTGATCTGGGATGATTTTTGCAGCTGGTATTTAGAATGGATAAAACCAGGATACGAACAGCCAATACATGCTTTTACGGTTGAACGTACCACGCAATTATTTGAGGAACTTCTACAACTCTTACATCCATTCATGCCCTTTATCACAGAAGAAATTTTTCACCTGCTTAGTGAAAAAGAAGAAGATCTCACAGTAAAGCAATTTAGCAAACAGTCTCCAGCCAATATCGCCGTTACCGAGGCAGGCGATCGACTCAAGGAGCTGATTACAGCTATTCGCGATACAAGAAATAAGTATCAACTAAAACAAAAAGATGCTATTCAACTTTGGGTTGAAACAGAGCATCCCCAACAACTGACATTAATTCAATCGTTACTTGCTAAACAAGCCAATGCCTCCTCATTAACTATTGTCAACACCATTGATAATACAAAAAATGGGATAACTGTTGTAGTTGGCAAAATCAAAATGTTAATTGAAACGGGCGAGGGTCAATCTACAGAAGGACAAAAAGAACAATTGGTAAAAGATCTAAACTATTATAAAGGCTTTTTAGAGAGCGTAGAGAAAAAGCTATCCAATGAACGCTTTGTGCAGAATGCAAAACCAGCAATCATTGAACTAGAACAGAAAAAGAAAGCGGACGCATTAGATAAGATACGCTTGCTGGAAGAGAGTATTGCGCGATTAAGTTCCTGATGTTACGTTATTCATCCCTCATACTCACGTTTTCTTTATTACTCACGCTAGTTGCAGTAAGTCAACCTTCAAGCACAGGATGGGAATGGAGTTACTTGAAAAAAATTGAAGCCAATCGTACCCAAGGAGGTATTCATTTTAACCAAACAATTTCAGATCTATCTGACCCCCTATCATTAGCTATTCCAATAACCTATCTTGCTACTGGGTTTGTGACTAAAGATTCATTGATAAAAACAAGAGGGCTAACGCTCCTCAGTAGTTTTGCAATCAATGTTGGGGTTACCTATACCTTAAAAAGAACGTTTAACCGGCCAAGACCTACAGAAAGCGATCCCGGTTTTACGGTGTTAACACCTGCCGCGAGCCGATCATTTCCCTCTGGGCACACCTCAGAAGCCTTTTCACTGGCAACCACATTAAGCATACTCCATCCAAAATGGTACATAATTGTACCCAGCTACACATTTGCAAGCTTGGTGGGTTACTCAAGAATTTACCTAGGGGCTCATTATCCCAGCGATGTAATTGCTGGCGCAATAGTTGGAGCGGGAGCCGCCTGGCTAAATCATCAATTGATTAAACATTGGAATTTACACAAACAAAGATCAGCGACTCGTTAAACTAACTGGCCAAATAAATTCCATAAACCAGCCCTTGAATCCATCAAACTGATCGCGATCCAAGAGTTTTGATACACGAAATCCAAAATTGACAGGATGCTGATTCCACCACTTGGTGTCAAAATAAATTTCAGCACCTGCGCTTCGCTGAGGAACACTTACTTGCTTGTTGGTAGAATATACCCGAGTGTAATCATAAAATAAAGCAGCACGAATTCTAGATAGATAGGCCAGGTTTGCAAACCCCCAATCAGGATGCCAAATAGGAAAATGGTAGTCTAGGCTGGTTCGCCACATTCTGGAGAAATAACGACCCACGAATCCTCGGCTATAAGGAAATCGATTTCCAAATGCCAACCTAGCCAGTGTATCACGTTCCTGCCAATAGAATCCTGTAACCAAATGATGATGCTGCAATATACCTGGAAAATAAATTTTGACTTGTCCATTAAATTGAACACCAGGAATAGCCGCAATGCTGTGTCTGAAAGCAGTAGCATACGTTAAGCCGAGCCTTGGAAAAATATGTTGCATGGCCGTATTGGCTTGGAAAGAGCCACTGAGTCCATGCACAAAATGTTGAATTGAACGAATTCCAAATGTATCCCGGTCAAACCCCTTAAAAAAATCAGAACGTAACACATAGTGACTGGACAGATATAACTGTCTAAAATAGCGTCCTCTCGTATCCGTAAGCGGCAACACCCATCCAAGTCTTGCATCTAATTGATCCCAGGTTCTGGTTATACCACGATTAGTAAATTGCCTGTTAAAAGTATAATCAAGACCTCCATTTACCTGCAAATACCAATTTCCATAACTGGCTGAGGTTCCCAAACCATGCGTACGTTCAGACTCATTATATTGATAACGAACTTCAGTTTGCAGGGTGTTTAATGCATTTTCGCCAAAAAGGGTCATAGAGAAAAGTGGATCTTCATATACGGGACGCCAACTATGAAAATTGATAAGCTGTGTAGATTTTTTAAAAGGTTGCACCGGGTATAGTCCCGAATGAGTAGAAAAGTTTGTCCACTTTTCTGTAGGTTGCTGGAAAGCCACTTTCTGTACATCCAAGTGCTTTACCAATGATAAATCAAACTCTTTCGGCTTTAATGAATCGATCAATATCGATCGTAATTGATAACCCTCCGCCTGTTGCTCAGACCAATACACCCGATTAGCAGCCACATGCACTTGGTATTTTCCAAGCCCATTATCAATGAGGCTATACAGTTTCTTAGCTGAAATATCAAACTGATATAAATTGTCATTAGCAGAAAACCCTCCGGAAAAATAAATAGCGCCTTGGTGGTATTGCAGAAATCCAATGCTGAATGGTAAAAAAGGAGTGAGCACTTCCTCTCTATCTTTTGTAATCAATAACAAAGCCATGGTGCCATCCGACTGACGGGCCGCCGTTATTACGCTATCCTCCCCTATGAATTTTGGATCAGTAAGAAAATATCCTTGCGGTGACTGGTAAGAACGAATGAGCTTTCCGCTTGGCGTTTCCAACCAATGCAATGAAGTGGTTCCCTCCTCTTTTACTTGTACCGCTACCACTACGCCGGTAGCAGAAATATCAGGCGTGAAATAACGTGTCTTTTTAGTTAAATCAATTTGAGTACAACTTTGTACATCCATCAATCGTAATGCGCTATAGGTAATCCAGCCTCTGCGAGGATCTCGTTCAAAAGCCGCATAGACAATTTTACCATTTCGGTAACTGAATTGCGGATCGAGCGCAATATCCTGTGTACGTAAACGATGCTCTTTCTCCCCATCAAACAAATAAAATCCTGGTCGGTGACGATTTGTTGAACGAATATACACTAGCGAATCCTGGCCAACTTGATAGGGAAATTGACGATGATCCACATAACGCTTATTAATCTTGAATAGCGGTTCACCTGCAGCCACTGTTTTTGCAATACTGGATGACCGATAATATTGAAAGGCCTGCTTGATAAATATCCGGTAATTTAACCCAGCATGTTTTTTTATTGAGGCTTGGAAGGGGAAAAGTAAAGAGCGATAAGAAACAGCATCTCGTATTACCTTTTCCCAAAACTGATTGCCAAATTCCTGATAGCCGTAATTCACTATCAAATAACCTAATTCATAGTGATTGGGTATCCAATCTTTATAAGAACCGTTACGAAGTTTTAGCCGAGAGTAATTCTTACCTGCGGACCAAAGTACCGGGAAACTATTCATAAACCGGGGCAATTTTCCTCTACCCTGTTTGCTTAATGCCGATTCTTGCCAAACTGCATCTCCCTCAAAAAACCAGTTTGGCACCGCTGCATTGATAGCTAAATCAAATGCTTGCTCACCAAAAAGCTGCAGCGCAAATTTGCTAAGCCCCTGCTTCATATTCTCAAATTGCTCCACATGTCTGTACTCATGTAAGGCTAATTGATCAGACCAACCAATAGCCCCATTAGAAAAATTATCTAAATCAGGCTGTAGAAACCACTCACTTCGTGTGGGTCCGACCTGCACATATCCATTGGGAATCACTGTTCGATGTTGAAGAATAATTGGTATAGGCCGAACACGTGAACCCAATGTTACAGGACGTTCACGCGCTAATAAATGAACCATTTTTGCGGCACGCTGAGCTTGACTGTCTAAGCCCGGCGCAAAAATGAGTTGTACTGTATCCGTTTTGATTTGTAGCCAACGTTGACGGCTGCGGTGACCCCCGAATTGTTGAGAAAAAACAATCAGCGATAAAATCTGAAAGAAAAAAAATAGGAGAACTTTCTTCATAATCTCAACGAGGTAGATTCTTCAACATATCTTCTGTCATGGATGCCAAATTGAACTCCTCCTTCCATCCCCAGTCCGCTCGGGCCGGCGAATCATCGATACTTTGCGGCCAACTGTCTGCAATTTGCTGTCTGTAATCTGGAGCAATTTTCATTGTAAAATCCGGAATGTGCTGCTGTATGGATGCACAAACTTCACGAGGAGAAAAACTCATAGCAGATACGTTGTAAGAAGTGCGAAACTGAATGGAAGTAGCGGGCGCTTCCATCAATTCGAGTGTTGCCCGAATGGCATCAGGCATATACATCATGGGTAGATATGTATCTTCTTTTAAAAAACAGGTGTACTTTTTTTTGGCTAAGGCTTCCCGATAAATCTCTACTGCATAATCCGTAGTACCCCCTCCAGGTTCAGACTTATAGGAAATTAATCCTGGATACCGAATGCTACGCACATCTACTCCAAAGCGTTGCCAATAATAATTACACCAAAATTCGCCAGCATATTTACTAATACCATATACTGTAGTAGGTTCAATCACCGTTTGCTGCGGACAGTTCACCCGTGGTGAACTAGGCCCAAAAACAGCGATAGAGGAGGGCCAAAATACTTTACTCAATTTCTCCTCCCGCGCAATATCCAACACATTCAATAATCCCTGCATGTTTAAATTCCAGGCTAAGGATGGATTCTTTTCCCCAGTAGCAGATAAAATAGCAGCTAGTAAATATACCTGTGTTATATTTTGACGTATAATTTGAACATGCAACATCTCTTTGTTCATCACGTCCATAGATACGTAGGGACCGGTGCCCTGTAAAAGCGGATTTTGTTCACGCAAATCAGCAGCCACCACTTGATTTTCACCATATAATTTCCGAAGTGCCAAGGTCAGCTCCACTCCGATTTGTCCAGAGGCTCCAATAACTAGGATTTTCTCTTTTCGCATGGCAAGGTTTTGTAGACAAACTTAGCATTACTTTTGCAAGATGAAACCCTTTCTCAATACCCTTTTTCAAGAACAATCTTACGATCAACATTCGTTTTTCTTGATGGCGGGACCCTGTGTAGTTGAATCTGAAAAAGGAGCAATGGACATAGCATCAACCATTAGCGCCTGGTGTCAAGCATTAGCAATTCCCTATGTTTTTAAAGCATCATACCGTAAGGCCAATCGTACCAGCGCCTCATCCTTTACCGGGATTGGAGATCGTAAAGCACTTGAGATCCTACAACAGATTCGTACTCAAATTAAGGTTCCGGTAGTTACAGATATTCATACCGCCGAGGAGGCCAAACTAGCTGCTCCCTACGTGGATATCCTTCAAATTCCAGCTTTTTTATGTCGTCAAACCGACCTACTGTTGGCGGCAGCCGAAACTGGTAAGATTATCAATATTAAAAAAGGACAATTCCTGAGCGGCCCGGCAATGCGGTTTGCAGTTGAAAAGATAACAAGCACTGGCAATGAAAAAGTATTATTGACCGAAAGGGGTACCACATTTGGCTACCAGGATCTTGTAGTGGACTTCAGGAATATCCCATGGATGCAGGATATAGGAGTTCCGGTAGTGATGGATGTAACACATGCTTTACAGCAACCCAACCAATCTTCAGGAGTTACCGGCGGCAACCCACAACTGATTGGCACCTTAGCTAAGGCTGCCATAGCCACAGGAGCTGATGGTTTATTTATCGAAACGCATCCAAATCCCTCTCTTGCAAAAAGTGACGGAGCAAATATGCTCCCACTCGATCAACTGCAACCTTTATTAAAGGAGTTGATCAACATTAAAAAGGCAATTAGTATTAACGTAAATCCTCAATAGTAACACCTGGAAATTTAGCCTTATCAAAAACAAATAAGGCATCAGCCGCGGGCAAATTAGTTTTGAGGGTATTGACCGTATAGGAATATCGATTACCTGCATTCTCCATTACTTTGGTAGAATACATGGTTTTAGCATTCTTGTCTATTAATAAGTAAACGGTGTGAAAGTTTTTGCTTTTGTCAACTGGCGTTAATTGAATTTCCTGAACTAGCCGGGCACCCACTTTTTTCTCTCCATTCAACAGATAAAAGAAATCCTTATCATAAAAATTTGAAAACAATTTTTGCGGGGTAATCATTCCACTAGAAGCATCAAGCGTGTTGATGGTAACCTCGTTAGCAGCTTTATCATAATTCCACACAGTAGTGCCATTGCAAAAAATTTCTTGTCCGCCAAAGCTTAATTTGTAACGAGTACCTTTCATGGTGATGGTACCAGATTTGGTAGAAAGCACTTTTCCGGCTGCATTCTCTACCTTATAAGTAAAACTAGCCTGTACCGTGGCAAAGGATTTGAATCGGGTGCTAACTGCATCCAGTACCTTTTTAGCCTCGGGGTCATTTTTGGTAGACTTGGTTTGTGCATTTGCCAACCCTGCAAAAAGGGTGAGCATAAGTAAAAGAGCAAGAGGTGTTTTCATGGGGTTGATCCTGCCTTGGGCTCGGCGATGCAAAGATAGTCCAAATCAACCCATGTTTTCGAGATGACGAACCAGGTCGGCTTCAGTTTTGATGAGCACATCCCTGGGTTTGCTTCCCTGGCTTGGTCCTACAATACCTGCAATTTCCAGCTGATCCATCAATCGTCCTGCCCTGTTGTATCCTAGCTTCATCCGTCGCTGTAGCAAGGATGTAGATCCAACTTGGTTCTGAACAATTAACCGGGCTGCATCCTCAAATAAAGAGTCCCTTTCGGACATATCCAACTCACCACGGGCTTCCGCATCTTTCTCGTCTATGTACTCAGGTAATAAAAATGCTTGTGGATATCCTTGTTGCTCACTGATAAAATCTACCACCTGCTCCACCTCAGGGGTATCGACAAAAGCACATTGCAAACGAGTTAACTCTCCATTATGGGAAATCAACATATCACCCTTTCCGATTAGTTGTTCAGCCCCTCCTGTGTCTAAAATGGTTCTTGAATCAATCTTGGAAGAAACTTTAAAGGCGATACGGGCAGGAAAATTAGCCTTGATGGTACCAGTTATAATATTCACAGAAGGCCGCTGTGTTGCAATAATCAAGTGAATTCCGATTGCCCGGGCCAGCTGAGCTAAACGAGCAATGGGCATTTCCACCTCTTTTCCAGCCGTCATTATTAAATCTGCAAATTCATCCACCACCAACACAATAAAGGGTAGATAAGAATGCCCTTTCTGAGGATTTAATTTTCTGTTAATAAATTTTTCGTTGTACTCTTTTATGTTTCGGGCACCCGCCTCTTTAAGCAAATCATAACGATTATCCATTTCAATACAAAGTGCATTGAGTGTATGGATTACTTTTTTTGTATCGGTAATAATTGCATCCTCCTCTCCAGGCAGTTTAGCCAAGAAATGGCGCTCAATATGCCTATAAATACTCAGCTCCACTTTTTTAGGATCGATCAAAACAAATTTCAGTTGAGAAGGATGTTTTTTATACAGTAATGAAACCAAGATAGCATTGAGTCCAACAGATTTACCTTGACCGGTTGCCCCCGCCATTAGCAAGTGAGGCATAGAAGCTAAGTCAACGATATAATTATCATTATCAATTTTCTTTCCAATAGCAATTGGTAAACTATAATTGTTGTGCTGAAATTTTTCAGAAGACAATAAAGTCTTCATGCTCACAATGGTCTTCTTGAGGTTTGGTACTTCGATACCAATCGTTCCTTTTCCAGGTATGGGCGCTATGATACGAATCCCCAATGCCGCCAAACTCAAGGCAATATCATCCTCTAAATTCTTGATACGAGAAATACGAACTCCGGGAGCAGGAACAATCTCATACAGCGTTACGGTAGGTCCCACTGTAGCACTTATCTTCTGTATTTCTATCGCATAGTTCCGAAGCGTATTGATGATTTGGGTTTTATTACTTTCCAACTCACTTGGATCATGAACGATCTTTTCAGAACCATGCTGTTCTAACAGCTGGAGTGTGGGATACTTGTACTTACTTAAATCAAGCGTGGGTTCATAGGGCGGAAGGTTTTCCGGAATCGCTTCTGCCTCTTCAACAATAGGATTAGGAACCGTTTTAATTTCCAACTCAAGATCGCCCTCCTCCGCTGGCGGCAAAATCTCTATAGGCGGGGCTACCACTTCTTCCTCAGGCATTTCTAAATCGGAAGATTCCAGTTCAGGTGTTGGTTCGGGAGATAAAGTAACAACAGTGGTTTCTAAATCAGCAACTGGAACTTCTTCTGTGGTTATAGGAAGTTCATGTTCAACTAAACTAAGCGGTACAGATTCAGTTTCCTCTGTGGGAGGATTCAGCATGGTCGATTCCTCTTTTAGCTGATTAGGACGAACACCTGCAGCATATAAATCATTCAGCGTTTGTCCGGCTGTGAGGGGAACAAACTGATTTTGCTCCTCGTTTTCAATAGATTCTTCCAATGCTGGCGCTGTATCATCTCCAGCTGCTTCCTCTGTCGGTTTACGAACTGGCCATTTAAAAGTGGGGTTGAACTGCCAAATGATATAGGCAAATGCGGTAAGGAATAAAATAGCCCCAGTTCCAACCACACCAAATAGTCCCTCCATCTCCACTTTAATTAATTCACCTACCCCACCACCAAATGAAAAATCACTAGAACGAAAAATATAGGATAACGAAACTGATAAGACAGTAACTCCGATAGTTACATACTTCAAATTCCTCCAAATAGAAAATACGCGCTGTCGAAATAATAAATTAACTCCCACTACAAAAAAGAATGTACAAACCAGGAAGGAGGCAAGACCAAATGCTTTAAAAAAGAAAAAATGGGCAACCACAGCTCCCAAACGACCTAACCAATTAAGTGCTGGCTTATCGTCCTCCCATAAAGCAGAAAACCCTTGTTGTGCAATGGCCTGATCCTCTTGCCAAGTAAAAAGATAAGAGGCAAAGGAGATAAACAAAAACAAAGAGAGAATAATAAAACTAACTCCTACAATTTTCCATGTACGCTCATCCTTGAGTAAGGCTATCAAATCAAGCTGCGCTTCCGGTTCTTTTTTAAAGTCGCGAAGCGTTGGATCTTTGTCCGTTTCTTTTTCCTTTTTTGAATTACTTGATCTGATGCGGTTGGCCATCTAAACAAAGATAATTAGTTTGACTCTTTGAATGAAGCAAAAGAAAGACCCAATAAAACCCAGCCAGTGATCAAAAAGAGTCCGCCAATTGGCGTTACAAAAACAATCCATTTTAATGTCTTTATCTCTTGAATTCGCAAATAAGTAAGCAAATACAGTGAACCGCTGAAACAAACTATTCCAGCTAAAAAAGATTGCTTTGCCCAAAAGTTAAATGTTGGTTTACCATAGGGAGCCAACAACCCCGTCAGCAGTAATGCCACTGCATGCCAAAAATGATATTGCACTGCAGTTTGGTAAGTTTGAATCACAGTAGCTTCAAGCGTAAGCTGCTGCAATCCGTGGGCACCAAAAGCACCCGCCGCAACTGCGATGGCCGCAAAAACAGCCGCCAAGAAAAAATTTAATTTATCCATGTTGGATTAATTTAATAAGCGCAGCAGGATCCGGAGTTGATTCCGACAGGTGAAAGTGTGCTTGTTCATAGAAAAAGGACCGCTCTTTCAATTTTAATTGAATATACTCCTCCAGTTTATGGCTGGGAATGCCTTCCAGCAGAGGTCGGTCTTGACCCGCTAGTTGAAGTCTATTCGCTAGTACTGCAACTGAAGGATTAAGCCAAACAACAATGCCATTTTTTTTCATGAAATCAAGATTGTCAAAAAAACAGGGGGTGCCTCCGCCACAACTCAGCACCAGCTGAGAATTAGCAGTTGTTATTGCATGCAAATATTTTTGCTCTAACGATCTAAAATAATCTTCCCCATTTTGTTTGAAGAGAGTGGAAACGACTGCTCCCTCCTGTTGCTCAATACTGGCATCCAAATCATAAGTGGGAAAGCCAGTTAATAAACCTATTTGTTTACCCATCCAGGTTTTACCGGCACCCATAAAACCAATCAGAAATACTCGCAAAGAATACTATTTAAAGGCATTGATACCCGTAACGTCCATACCGGTTATCAACAAATGAATATCATGTGTACCCTCGTAGGTAATCACACTCTCCAAGTTCATCATATGGCGCATTATTGGATACTCCCCTGTAATACCCATCCCACCCAGCACCTGCCTTGCTTCACGACAAATTGTAGTGGCCACCTCACACGCATTACGCTTGGCCATACTCACCTGTTGGGGAGTAACCTTGCCCTCATTCATCAACACACCCAGTCGCCAGTTCAATAATTGTGCTTTGGTTATTTCAGTAAGCATCTCTGCTAACTTTTTTTGTTGTAATTGAAAAGCAGCTATGGGTTTCCCGAACTGTTCCCTCTCTTTAGCGTAACGAAGCGCAGTATCATAGCAATCCATCGCAGCACCTATAGCGCCCCATGCAATTCCAAATCGAGCCTTGGTCAAACAACTCAATGGACCTTTTAATCCTTTCACACCTGGTAAAATATTTTTCTTAGGCACAGATACATTATCAAATACAAGTTCGCCGGTGGCAGAGGCTCTTAAACTCCATTTTCCATGTGTGGTGGGGGTAGAAAACCCCTTCATACCTCTCTCAACAATCAAACCATGAATATCCCCAGTTTCACTTTTGGCCCATACAACAGCAACCTGCGCAAAAGGAGCATTACTGATCCACATTTTTGCACCATTCAAAATCACATGATCACCCGCATCACGAAAATTAGTGAGCATACTAGATGGATCACTTCCATGGTTCGGCTCCGTTAAGCCAAAACAGCCGAGCCACTCACCACTTGCTAACTTTGGTAAGAAATATTTTTTTTGCTCCTCACTTCCATACGCCTGTATGGGAAACATCACTAAAGAACCTTGTACGGAGGCCGTTGAACGCACGCCACTATCACCCCGCTCCAGCTCCTGCATCATAAGGCCATAAGAAATATAATCCAAGCCTCCGCCTCCATACTCAACCGGAACAGTGGGCCCGAAACATCCAAGCTCACCCAGCTGCTTGACAATTTGTTCAGGAAACTCAGCACGCTGCGCGTAGTCCTCGATAATGGGAGAAATCTCTTTCTTTACATAATTCCGAACGGAATCCCTAACCATTTTGTGTTCCTCAGTCAACAAGGCATCAAGATCAAAATAATCGGGGTGTTGAAACTGATCAGTTCTGGCAGCCATCGCTTGGATAATTTAATGTCAAAAGTAAAGAAGGAAAAGGGAATCAACCCTTACAAATAAGTAGCCATTTCAGCCTGATAGGCACCGGCCACTCTTGCAGCCGCTTCCGCATAATCATCACCGGAGGAAGCATACAATATAGCACGGCTGGCATTAACCAATAAACCAACATCCTTATTCATTGCTTTTTCTGACACCTCTCGTAGACTTCCTCCCTGTGCACCAATTCCCGGAACCAGAAAGAAATGATCTGGGCAAATTTGGCGAATACGTGTGAAAGAATCCGCCTGTGTTGCGCCCACTACAAACATGAGATTTGCAGGAGTACCCCAGGTAGAAACTTTACCAAGTACGTGTTCATACAAAGGGCTACCCTCACAAGTTAATAATTCAAAGTCTGCCGCACCCGCATTAGAAGTCAACCCCAACACAATGGCCCATTTGTCTGGAAATGCTAGAAAAGGTTTCACACTGTCCTCTCCCATATAAGGAGAAACCGTAATGGAGTCAAAATGCAATTGAGAAAAAAAAGCGGTCGCATATTGCCGGGAAGTATTTCCGATATCGCCTCTCTTGGCATCTGCAATAATGAAATGCTCTTTGCCGATGTATTGAACGGTTTGCTCCATGATCTGCCAACCCTTAGACCCCATACTTTCGTAAAATGCGGTGTTGATCTTGTAGGCAACGCACGTAGAACGCGTAGCATCAACTATTGCCTTATTAAAAAGCAGGACACCATCAGGATTACCTTGTAAGGAAACCGGTAATAATTGAGGATCGGTATCTAATCCTACACAGAGATAAGAGCGCTTATCCTTTATGGTTTGTATAAGTTGTTGGCGATTCATTGATGATTATGTCTCAAACTGTAGTTGCAATTTTTTCTGTGGAGAGATTGGCATTTCGCATAGCAATACTACGCACTACCAGCGAAGCAAACTGAGAAAATGCTTTTTTAGAGGCAGGTTCATCCCCCATCATAGCCGGAACACCTTGGTCGCCCCCTTCACGAATCGATTGCACGAGAGGAATTTCGCCCAAAAATGGAATATCATATTCATCGGCCAGTCTTCTACCCCCTTGCTTTCCAAAAATATAATACTTGTTGGAAGGCAATTCTGCAGGCGTAAAGTAACTCATGTTCTCCACCAATCCAATCAAGGGAACATTTAACTGTGCTTGGCCAAACATAGCAATACCCTTTTTTGCATCTGCCAGCGCCACATCTTGAGGCGTTGTAATAATAACAGCGCCGGTTACAGGAACAGTTTGTAATAAAGTGAGATGTATATCCCCAGTACCAGGAGGCATGTCTATGACTAAATAATCTAATGCACCCCATTTCACATCCGAAACAAATTGCTTAACAGCACTGCTGGCCATAGGGCCTCTCCACACCACTGCATTTTTTTCGTCCACCAATAATCCAATACTCATCAATTTGATCCCAAAGCGCTCAAGCGGGAGTATCATTCCTTTTCCATTCACATCCTCCATCAGCGGACGTTCTCCCCGAACTCCAAACATGATTGGAACACTAGGTCCGTAAATATCAGCATCCATTAATCCAACAGTTGCACCACCTTGTGAAAGCGCTAATGCTAAATTTGCTGCTACCGTTGATTTTCCAACCCCTCCTTTTCCACTGAATACAGCAATTATGTTTTTAACGTGAGGTAAAAGTGTTCCCGCATCCGCCCTTTTGGAGGTTGTTTGTGCAGTAAAATTCACAGTAACCACAGCTTCTTTACTCACTAATAACCGAATTGCATTTTCACAAGCTGTACGCATCATGTCCTTCATAGGGCAGGCAGGAGTTGTTAAAACAACGGTAAAACTCACCTGTGTCCCATTCACCTGAATATCTTGTACCATGTTCAAACTGACCAAGTCCTTACCCAGATCTGGCTCCTGTACATTTTGCAATGCGGCCAATATTTTTTCAGTAGTTATCATACAAAGCAATTGCCTGCAAAGTTAACCAATCGACACCCATTTTGTTGAGCGGTTGGCCGGAACCAGCTAATTTTGCATCAGTTGAGAAAATACCTACAATACTGCAGCTTGTTCCTGCTCCTTGTACCGCAATTAGCCAAGGCGCAATTTGAAACCACCCGAGATTCAGTGGTTCAACTATATGGAGTAGTCATGACTGCAGACAGTTTGATTGGCATACCTGCTGTCAGTATTACCATTAAGGGTCAAAATCGAGGAACCCTTTCAAATAACCAGGGCGTATTTTCAATTGTAGTCCTTAAGGGAGACGAAGTTGAATTTTCACACGTGAGCTACCAATCAAAAAGAGTAGTAATTCCAAGAGAGTTGGTAGGAAACCAGTATGGAATTGTTCAATTGATGGTAGCTGACACCATTTATCTACCCGCCACTGTACTAAAACCCCGCCCCACCCCGGAACAATTTGCAAGAGATTTTGCTAATGTGCCAGTTCCGGATGATGCCTACGAAATTGCCAGAAAGAATACAAGCGCTACTACACGTCGGCTTTTACTTCAAAGCACCCCCGGTGATGGAGGAGAAGCCACCAGAATGCAGATGAACAAGATTGCAAATAGGGCTGTCTACCAAGGGCAAGCCCCTCCAATGAACATCTTTAACCCTGTTGCCTGGGCAGACTTTATTCAGGCATGGAAACGAGGAGACTTTAAAAGAAAAAAATAAGCTGTATGAGTAAGATGGCCGTAATTGGTGCAGGAACCATGGGTAATGGAATTGCACAAGTATTTGCCCAAACTGGTTGGGAAGTAACCCTGATTGATGTACAAACTGCACAACTACAAAAAGCACTGCAAACGATTGAGAAGAATTTAGACAGGATGATTACAAAAGGGACTATTCCAGCTTCTTTGAAACAAGAAACACTAAATAGATTAAAAACCGATACAACAATAGCCAGCGGAGTGCTTGATGCTGAAATAGTAGTAGAGGCAGCCACAGAAAATAAAAAAATCAAACTCAATATTTTCAAGGAGATTGATCAGCATGCCCCCGCCTCCTGCATTCTTGCTTCCAACACTTCCTCGATTCCTATCCAGGAAATTGCAGATGCTACGCAGCGCCCTCAACAAGTAATTGGTATGCATTTTATGAACCCTGTTCCCGTAATGAAATTAGTAGAAGTGATTAAAAGCGCTTCCACTTTACAATCAGTCACAGAGAAAACTGTAGCTCTCAGTAAAGCACTTGGAAAAGTACCTTGCGTTGTCAACGACTTTCCTGGATTCATTTCAAACCGCATCCTTATGCCCATGCTCAATGAGGCTATTTGTAGTTTGGAGGAAGGTGTAGCAGGAGTTGAAGAAATAGATACAATCATGAAACTCGGCATGGCTCATCCAATGGGGCCCTTACAATTAGCAGATTTGATTGGATTAGACGTTTGTTTATCTATTATGCAAGTGCTGGAATCCGGATTTAATAACCCAAAATATAAAGCATCAACATTACTAGTGTCCCTGGTCGATGAGGGAAAACTGGGTGTTAAATCAGGAGAGGGATTTTATCAATACAAATCAGGCAGTAAAGACCTGGTCGTGAGTCCTCGTTTCAAAGCCTGAGCAACTCATCTTCTTTCCACTGCATAGAGGGAGTGGCAGCAACTATCTCCAATACCTGCTCGAAAGAGCTAACAGGTATCTCAATCTGCATTTTTGGAAATATCCCCTGCTCAGTACCCAAAATAGAAATATTGAACTGTTCAATTATGCGGCGCACATAATGCTCCTGTGTGTAATCGTAATAAATCCATCCGGATTTAACAATCGGTTTTTCTCCCAATTGCGCATTTTCAATAGATTGTTTGGAGCAAGTGCGGTAGGCCTGAATCAATCCAGGTACCCCTAGCAAAGTGCCTCCAAAATAACGAACCACAATTACAGCTGCACTACTTAACCCAAAACTATCAAGCTGGCCTAATAAGGGTCGCCCTGCAACGCCAGCTGGCTCTCCATTATCACTACAACGCCAAATCTGGCCATCATGGCCCACTCGATATGCATAACAATAATGAGAAGCTTTAGGATGAAGATCAACAATTGCCTTCATCCGCTCCTTGAATTGAGTTTTACTGTCAATGGAGAATGCATACCCCAAAAAACGACTACCCCGATCGGTGTAGTCAGACTTACCCGTTTTGAGTACCGTTCGATATACAAATGCATCCACCTCACAAATCTACTAAATGAATGCAGCCAGAATGTACAGATGCCTGTAAGTTTGCAGGAATGAGAGTCGCAGAAACAGCCCGATGGATTGAATCCACACTGAGCAAACAGTATGAAGCAACCGAAGGAGCAGCGATTGCGCGGGAATTGCTACTTTATCAATTTCAAGCAGAGAAAAAAGATTGGATTCGAATTCAACAGGCAACTCTTACTACTGCAATGCGTGTTCTTTTGGAACAACAAGTAAGCAGACTACTTGATCAAGAACCACTGCAATATGTATTAAATGAAGCATGGTTTTGCGGTTTTCGTTTTCATGTTGAAAAAGGCGTACTTATTCCAAGACCGGAAACAGAGGAGCTGGTAGAATGGGTAATTAGTAATTGTCGATTTCCTGTGGAAGATTTAAGCATCCTGGATGTTGGAACGGGAAGTGGCTGTATTGCTATTTCATTAAAGAGAAGAATCCGAAGCGCCCACGTTTGGGCCCTTGAGAATAGTTCGGCTGCGCTAGACATTGCAAAGAAAAATGCCTTGTCATTAGGCGCCCCGATTCAATTTATTCATCAAGATCTTTTCAATCAAAAAAGTTGGCAACAGCTGCCACAATTGGATTTTATTGTAAGCAACCCTCCCTATGTAACCCCGGCTGAAAAAAAAGAAATGGCTCCACAGGTACTTGAATTTGAACCCCCAGAAGCGTTATTCACAACTTCACAAGAGCCCTTACTATACTATAGAGCACTTGCTCAACTTTTCTTACAAAAAGGGAAAAATAACAGTCAGCTATTCTGTGAAATTAACCCCCTTTATGCGGGGGAACTTTCTAAAGAATGGAAACAGATGGGACTATGTTCGGAGACCAAGCTAGATATGCAAGGAAAAGAGCGAATGATTCGTGCATGGGTAGCTTAATCAATGCGAGCCACCACTTTTGCGCGTTCCTTTTTTGCTAATAACATGATGCGATACACCTCCCCGTAATAAGCAGTTGTATCTGCATTGATAACCACCGTTGGAGTATCTGTTTGTGTTCTGTATCGGGCTATTTCTTTTGATAAGGAGGAATCAAAAGCTGCGGTGCTAACGGCAGTGGTACCAATATAGAATTGCTGATTCTTGTCAATAGACACCATGATATGCTGCTTTGCCTTGGTATCCTTAGTGCCTTTCGGAAGTCCAACTTTAACCACATTAGGATTGGCTAAGGTGGCCACAATTAAAAAAAACATCAGCAAAATGAATAGAATATCATTGAGAGAGTCGGTAAAGACTTCTGATTCGTGTTGCTTCTTTTTTCTAAATCGCATGGACAAATTAGGATTGACTAGGTTCTTGTAAAAGATCTAAAAAGTCAGCAGAGGCCGCCTCCATTTTATGACTAGTCTTTTCAATTAAGGTTTGCAAAAAACTATATCCCAAATAAGCCAGTAACCCAATGATGAGACCCGAAATTGAAGTGATCAACTTGGTGTAAATACCACCCGCAATGGTCGCTACCTCAAATTCGTTTGTTGTATTTATAGCAGAAAACAGCTGCATGAGGCCCACCAGGGTACCCACAAATCCAAATATGGGTGCCGCTTTTGATACCACGGATAAAACGGCCAAATTCTTTTCTAGCTTATACATTTCTAACACCCCCACGTTATCCATGCTTTTTTCAATCAGTTCAATGGGCTTACCTATACGCTGTATTCCTTTATCAATAATTCTTGCAACTGGATTGTTGGTATTCCGAGTAAAACTCTTGGCCGCTGCAATATTACCAGTTACTAAATGATCCCGAATGATGTGCATAAAATTATCATCAATACGTCCGGCAGCTCTTATGGCCAGGTATCTTTCAATAAAAATATAGATCGCAAACAGCAACATGATACCAAGCGGCACCATAATCCAGCCGCCCGTAGACAATAATTCCCATAATGTTAAAAAGCCGTCTTGGTTTGCGTCTCCTGCAAGAGCAGGCGTTGCAGTAGTTCCATTCACCTGCAAAAGATCAATCATAGCATGGTTTGTTTAAAGCTAAAATAGGATTGAATTAGAAAGTTATTTTGTAATATTTTTTAACAGCAGTGTATAAACAATGTCTAAACGTATGGCCGCTCCTTTTTGGTGTAACCCTTCTTGTTTTCACGGATCATTAACAAGTATTACGAGGGGTTACTAGTACCGGCCTGTTTTACCATAAATGCCTGTATTTGCTTCATGGTGCGCTCCATCCCGTCCGGGCTGCCATCCAGGAATATAACATTGCCCTTACCATATTCAGCAAAATTCTTTACAGCCTCGGTCCACATACTAAATAAAATGACATTGGTATCGAGATTTGCTTGCTTTAACTGCTCTGCAGCTTCTGTCATACCCGTTGCCACCTCCATACGAAACAAAGCGACCCCCTGTCCTCTGAGACGTGCTGCTTCCTTTTCTGCCTCTGCTGAGATTTTAATAGCGTTTCCATCAGCTTCCGCAGCCTTTGTTTTTGTAATCAACAGGGCCTGACCCTCGTTTTCGGCAGCCGCTTTTAAGTTATTTGAGGCCACTACTTTACTCATGGAATCCAAAATCAATTTATCGAAAGTGATATCGTTGATTTGAAGATCCAACAAATGGTATCCCCATTCTTCCAATGAATGATCAACTTCAACTTTTACGTATTGAACAATTTCTCTACGCAGTCCCAGCACTTCCGCTTGTTTTTTTGTAGCTACAAATGATCGAATATTCCCCTCGATGGTACGGATCAGCGCTTGCATTAAATCTTTTTCAGCAATAAACTTGAAAGCAACTTTTTTGATAGTTTCCTCCTCCGCATTCTGCACCGCATAAAGCAACATGCTTTTAAAATAAACATTAGCCTGGTCTTGCGTCACAGCTTGAAACTCCAGCTCTACGGAACGGTTCTGAATAGACACTCGTTTATAAATAACTTCCAATACCGGAATTTTTATATTAAGTCCCGGACGAACAATACGACGGTATTTTCCAAACATGGTAATAACGCCAATATAACCTTGGTTTACAGTGAATAATCCGGAGAAGAAAATAATCAACAAAACCAGGATGTACCAATTTTCCCACAACCAACTAAAGAATTGCATAGTATTAAGATTTTAAACAACGCATTATTGCGTTGCAGCCAGCCTTACCAAATGTACTAAGGTCTCAACAGATTTTTGCATATCCTGTACACAAACAAACTCATGCCGAGAATGTACAGCTTGTTCGCCCGCAAAAATATTAGGACAGGGTAACCCCATAAAGGAAAGTCTGGATCCATCAGTTCCTCCGCGCACACACTCCGTTTTAACCTTGATGCCGGCATGTTCCATGGCCTTTCGAGCCAATGCCACAACCTGTGGATGCTGATCCAAAATCTCCTTCATATTACGATATTGTTCTCTGACCTCCATTGTAAAATGCGTACCCGGATATTTGTCACATACTTCTTGTGCAAGCTCTTTTAAGAATTGTTCTTTGATTGCTAACCCGGCGGTTTCAAAATCCCTGATCAAGAACTCCACTACACATTGGTCTGCAATTCCCTTTATCTCCATGGGATGAACAAATCCTTCACGGCCGGCAGTAGTCTCAGGAGAGAGTGAATCCTTTGGTAAATGCTCAAGAAAAGAGCTGGCTAACTTTAATGCATTCACCATTTTACCCTTTGCCATTCCTGGGTGAGCAATGATGCCTTGAAATGTTATCTTCACTGCATTAGCACTAAAGGTCTCATCCTCCAATGATCCCAGATCACCACCATCCAGGGTGTATCCAAAATCAGCGCCAAGTTTTTTTAAGTCTAATTTTTCAGTGCCTCGTCCCACCTCCTCATCGGGAGTAAATAAAAGACGAATCGGACCATGCTCAATTGCAGGATTGGTCAATAAATACTGCGCAAGTTCCATAATGATTGCAACACCAGCCTTGTCGTCTGCTCCCAATAAAGTGGTACCGGAGGCGGTTATAATATCCTCCCCCAACTTTGATGCGAGATAAGGGTAATCTGACATTCGAATTACCTGGGATGGATCGTCAGGCAAAACCAAATCCTGACCCTGATAATGTTTATGTAAGATCGGCTTCACGTTAGCTCCCGGGCAATCAGGTGCTGTATCAACATGCGCGCAAAAACAAATAACAGGACATTTTTTATTTGTAGTGGCAGGAATTGTAGCCATCACATAGCCCCAATGATCCAAGGCTGCGTCAGCAACACCCATTTCTTGCAACTCTTTTACCAACAACGTAGATAAAGCTAGTTGTTTGGTTGTGCTAGGAAAATGGGTTGCATGGGGATCACTTTGTGTATCAATTTGCACGTAACGTAAAAATCGATCCGCAACCGTGAATAAGTAAGTATCAAACACGCGTAACTCGTATAAAATTAAGGCATGATGATAAGAGGACTTGCTCCCTCAATGTCAACCAATTCTAAATCGAATACCAGGTCTTTGCCCGCCAGCGGATGATTAGCATCCAATTTCACAGCACTCTCCATGATTTCTGTGACCGTAACTTGAAAATTACGTCCTTGGCCATCACTCATGTGCAAAGGCATTCCAATTGTAATTGTCATATCGGCAGGGAATCGATCTTTGGGCATTTCAATAACCATTTCGGGGCTATGCGGACCGTAAGCCTCCATAAAAGGAATCTGAATAGTTTTCTTTTCACCCACTTGCATACCGGTTACCCCGTCATCAAATCCTTTAATCACGGCGCCGCTGCCTACTTCAAACTGAAGTGGCTCCCGCCCTTCTGAAGAATCAAAGGTTTCTCCATTGGTCAATTTACCGTGATAATGCACTTTTACTTTATCGCCCGTTTTTACTATAGCCATGCTATTTTATTTACGGTGCAAGGTAACGGAATTGAGGGAGTCGGCGATTAATTTCAAAGCAGATTTATGTACTTTCAGGTATAATATTTCAATCACATGCGTACCCTATTCATGTTAGCACTGGCTTTCCTGTACTGCCAAGGTGGCTTTGCACAAAAAGCAACAACAAAGAAGAGTTCAGCCGAACTCATGATCCAACCCGGAGCGTTGCAAACAGAAAATTATGTGCCTTTATTAAAAGAAAAACGCGTAGGCATTTTTGCTAACCAAACATCAATGGTAGGTCAAAAACACTTGGTAGACACACTGCTCAGTTTGGGAATTGACATTCGTGTAATTTTTGGTCCGGAACACGGATTTAGAGGTACCGCAGATGCAGGAGAAAAAGTAGGCGACTATATTGATAAAGAAACAGGTATTCCTGTTGTGTCATTGTATGGGCCCAAACGCGGGCCAGAAAAAAAAGATGTAGAAGAAGTAGATATTCTTGTTTTTGATATTCAGGATGTAGGCGTTCGTTTTTATACGTTTATCTCATCGCTGGAAGCCTATATGGAAGCGGCCATACGATTCAATAAGCCATTGTTAATTTTAGACAGACCCAACCCCAACGGATTCTATGTAGATGGCCCTGTATTGAACCCCGCCTTCAAGTCTTTTATTGGAATGCAACCTATCCCAATCGTATATGGTATGACAATTGGTGAATATGCATGGATGTTAATGGGCGAACGCTGGATAAAGCAAGAAAAAAATCAAGAGGAATCCATGGCAACTGCTGAGGATCAATTAGCGCCCGCACGAATAGCCTCCACAGCAAAAACTGCACTCAAAGCGGAAAAAAATAGACCCCTTATCATTTGCAGTAATAGCGAGTGGGATAGCCAACAAATCAATAAGGAGGCCTTTCAACTCATCATCATTTGTTGCAAGAATTACGATCATCGATCAAAATATGTGCTTCCAGTTCGTCCTTCGCCTAACCTACCCAATATTCAATCAATCTATCTCTACCCTACTACCTGTCTTTTCGAGGGCACAGCATTAAGTGAAGGCAGAGGAACCAACAAACCTTTTCAATTGATTGGGCACCCTGCGTTACCAAAGAACATGGTACAGTTTACTCCCAATCCTAACGAGGGGGCTAAAAAATCCAAACACTATGGACAGGTTTGTTACGGATGGGATTACAGCGGAACAACAGCAGAAGTACTAAAAAAGACAAATCAAAAAATTCAAGTAAGCTGGCTGTTGGAGGCATATCGCATTTTTCCCCAAAAAGACAGTTTCTTCTTACTTCCCAAATCCGGAGATCCCACTTTTTCTTTTTTCAATAAGCTTGCAGGTAATAACGTATTGATGACGCAGATTAAAAATGGTAAAACTGAACAAGAAATTCGTCAAAGTTGGGAACCAGAGTTGGCGCAATTCAAAGCAATCAGAAAAAAATACTTACTATATAAAGACTTTGAATAAGCCCTGGCACATTTTGTACTTTCGCATGCATGAGTAGAGACCCCAAGTCGATTCGAATTGTGTTTATGGGAACCCCAGATTTTGCTGTAGCCAGTCTACAAGCATTACTGGATGGTGGATTCAATGTTGTGGGGGTAATCACCGCCCCAGATAAACCGGCTGGAAGAGGACTCGCCTTGCAACAAAGTCCGGTAAAACAATTGGCAGCTTTGCACAATCTACCTCTTCTCCAACCCATCAAATTAAAAGATCCAGATTTTCTTAAACAATTAGCTGCTTGGAAACCAGATTTGCAAATTGTAGTTGCATTCAGAATGCTTCCGGAAGCAGTGTGGGCCTTACCCTCCATGGGAACAATTAATTTACATGGGTCGCTTTTACCACAGTATCGCGGTGCTGCGCCTATTAACTGGGCCTTAATCAATGGAGAACAAAAGACTGGAGTAACCACTTTTTTACTCAAACATGAAATTGACACGGGAGATCTTTTACTACAAGAGGAAGTTGAAATTGATGGTCGTGATAATTTTGGAATTTTATATGATAAATTAAAAACAGCAGGCGCCAATTTACTTACCAGGACTATTGAGCAATATGCACAAAGTGAATTAATTCCAATCCCCCAGCAAAAGATA